>Ga0073899_10001694_pt1 | contig 20053 bp, 19 predicted proteins | sample KloWWTmetaKNB5Ph_FD_88975 | JGI IMG/M metagenome (GOLD analysis project Ga0073899, IMG submission 88975) | Active sludge microbial communities from Klosterneuburg, Austria, studying microevolution and ecology of nitrifiers - Klosterneuburg... | ecosystem: Engineered > WWTP > Aerobic digester >... | reverse complement strand
GGACGGGTGACGAGGGACGGGGGATGGGGGACGGAGGCGCCGAAAGCTGCGTAGGGACAGGCCTGGGCCTGTCCTTGCTGGGCGCCCTCTGGGCCGTGGCGACACCCCCGCGTGGATGGCGAACCTCGTGTTCGCCCCCGCCCCTCGTCCCCCGTCCGCCCCGTCCCCCGCCTTGGCACCCCGCGTGCATCGTCATCGGCAGGGCGACGCTGCGCTCGCAGGGTTCGGAAAGGACAGGGATCGTTATGGGCATGGCCTGGTATCCGACGACGCACGAGGATTACGCGATGCTGAAGGGCTATGGCGTCTACACGAGCGACCACAAGAAGGTGGGACACCTCAGGCAGGTCTATCACCGCAATGCCGACATGCCGGATGCCCGTGGCCACCAGATCTTCCTGGTCGATCCGGGGCTGGCGCGCGAGCTCTTCACCCACGACCACGATGTCTACATACCCGAGCGGATGATCCACTCGGTCGACACCCAGCTGGAGAAGATCTTCCTGAATGTGCCCGAGGAGATGGTCGGCCAGCAGGACTGGGAGCGGCCGGCCGATATCGACGCCTACGTCACCAGCCGCTGACCCGGCGCTACAGCAGCGCGGGCCGCTTGGCGAAGTGGTCGAACGCCCCTGGCTCGATGACGGCGCGGTGCAGGTCGGTGAAGCGCATCGAGATGGATTGGTCTTTCCCGGCCGGCTCGGTCACCTCTCCGATGACGTGCGGCGGCCGCAGCCCGAAGCGGCGGAACAGGTCGGCCGCGCGGGCGAACGTCTCCGGCGGCGCAGTGAAGAGCAGCTCGAAATCCTCCCCGCCCCGTAGCGCAAGGTCGAACCAGTCGGGGAACCCCCAGCGCAGGCTGTTGGGGATCGGCAGGTCGTCCTGCTGCAACATCGCTGAGACGGCGCTCGCCTCGCAGATCTTCGGCAGGTCGCCCATCAGCCCGTCCGACAGGTCCATCGCGCAGCGCACGCCGGCCCGCGCCAGCAACAGGCCGGCCAGCACCTTCGGGCGTGGCTCCAGGTGCGCAGCCAGCATCGCCGGAGCGCCATCGGCGGCGCGGTCGTTGTCCTCCAGCAGCCGCACCCCGCCGGCAGCCAGCCCGAGCGCTCCGGTGACGCCGATCATGTCGCCGGCCTGCGCCGTGTCTCGACGCAAAGCCTGCCCCGGGCGCAACTCGCCGATGGCCGTCACCGAGATCGACTGCGCGTGTGGCGAGCGGACGATGTCCCCGCCGGCGATCCGGACGTGCAGCTTGTTGGCCAGCGCCAGCATCCCCCTGTACATGTCGAAGATCCAGCGGTCCGTCTCGTCCCCTCGCAGCGCGAGCGCGACCAGCGCCACCCGTGGCCTGGCCCCCATCGCCGCCAGATCGCTCACGTTCACCGCCAGCGCCCGATGCCCGATCTGCCCCGCCGTCGCCCAATCGGCCCGGTAGTGGACGCCCTCGACCAGCACGTCGGTCGTCAGCGCCACTGCCCGGCCAGGGCGTGGCTGCCAGATGGCGGTGTCGTCGCCAGCCTCCAGCAGCACCCCGGACGACTTCACGCGCGACGACGCGATCAGATTGCTGATCGAGCGGATCAGCTCAAACTCCCCGACCTGGGACACCGGCCGGCCACCGGTCATGCTGCCTCCTCCATCGAACGCTTACCCATTATCCGTCGTCCCCGCCGCGGCGCGATAGACGGCGGCAGTCTCGGCGGCCGTTCGTCGCCACGAAAACTCGCTGGCCCGGCGCAACCCGCGGGCAGCCAGCTCCTCGCGCAGCTCTGGCTCGCGGGCCAGCTGGAGCAGCGCCTGCGCCAGAGCCGGCACATCGCGTGGGCCGACGATCAGCCCGGCATTGCCGACCACCTCGCGCAGGGCCGGCGTCTCCGACGTCACCACCGGCGTGCCGCACGCCATCGCCTCCAGCAACGGCAGTCCGAACCCCTCGTATAGCGACGGGTAGACGAACGCGTCCGCAGCGTTGTGCCAGAGCGGCAGATCCTCCGGCGGCACGAACCCGACGAACCGCACAGCGTCGGCAATGCCCAGCTCGCGCGCGAGATCGAAGATCGGCTCATGATGCCAGCCGGCCGCGCCAGCAACGACCAGCTGCCAGCCCGTCTCCCCTGCCGTGCGCGCCCATGCGCGCAACAATGTCTCCAGATTCTTGCGCGGCTGAAGCGTGCCGAGGAACAACAGCGTCGGCCCCGTCAGCCCCTGCCGCGCGCGGAATGCCGCGACCTCGTCTGCGCCGAGCGGCCGCATCTCGTCGCCCACCCCGTTTGGCACCGTCACAACCCGCTCCGGGTCCGCGTCATAGAGCCGGATGATGTCCTGCCGTGTCGCCTCCGAGACGGCGATCACCCGCGCAGCCCGCTGCACCGAGAGCCGGGTCATCGTCCTCAGGTACCGCTGCTTCCGGCCGGGGTACTGCTCGGGGAACAGGTGGAACGCCAGGTCGTGGACGGTGACAACGCGCGGCACGCCAGTGATCAGCGGCGCGACGTTCACCGGAGCGTGGATCACATCCAGCCGCCAGCGCCGGCCGATCGTCAGGCCAACGGTCTGCTCCCAGGCGATCCGTTGGACTGGTTGGCCCGTTCGCAGCCGCGAGTGGCGCCAGTCGATCCCGTCGGGGAATTCGCGCTCCTCAGGTGGCTGGTCCGGGCCGGTGAAGACGACGAGGTCGAGCGTCGGATCGGCGGCCGGCAGCTCGCGCACAAGCGCCTCAGCGTAGCGGCTGACGCCGGCCTGCCGGTAGGTGGGCTCGAACGACAGAAGGTGTCCGATGAATCCGACGCGCATGGCCCCGTCTGGTGGTCAGTCGAGCGAGTCCGGTGTGCCACAAGCGAGGCAGCACGACCGCCAAGGGTAGCACGGATCGACACGAAGGACAGATCAGGTCAGCGCCTTCCGCGCCGCCAGCACGTCCCGCAGCGTCCGTTTGCGGGGCATCGCGCCCATCACCAGCTTCAGCATCGCCTTCTGCTTGTCGCTCTTCGGCACGCCATCCACCCGCAGGTAGGTCTGTAACGTCCTCGAGATCGTCTCCGGCACGTCGCGCAGCAGGTAGGGCCGCTCGTGGGCGAACGCGGTGACGTTTCTGACCTTGTGCAGATCCTTCATGATGAACGAGTCGTCCAGCAGCTCGCGATACCAGGAGAGCGTCGCCGCCGAGAAGTCGCCGCGCTCCTTCGCCCGGACGACTGTCTCGCCGGCCAGCTTGCCGGAGATCATCGCGAAGTTCGACCCCTCGCGGTTCATCGCATTCACCATCATCGCCGCATCGCCGCAGACCAGCGCCCCGTCGATGTAGAGCGTCGGCAGCGAATGCCACCCTCCCTCCGGGATCAGATGAGCCGAATACTCGACCATCTCGCCCCCCGCGATCAGTGGCGCGATCGACGGATGCTCCTTGAACCTGTTCAGCATGTCGCTGACGTTCAGCCCGCTCTCCATCAGGTCCGAGAGCAACGCCCCGGTTCCGATCGAGAGGGTGTCCTTGTTCGTGTAGATGAAGCCGTAGCCGAGCATGTAGGCCGTTGATGCGCCGAAGATCTCCATCGCGACCCCGTGGCCGTTGGCGACGTTGAACCGGTCGTCGATCGTCTTCTCGTCCAGCCGGATCAGCTCCTTGGCAACCAGCGCCTGCTCGTGCGGCTGCCACTCTTTGTGCATGCCGGCCTTTTGCGCCAGCAGCGAGTTCGCTCCGTCTGCGATAATGACGACGTCGGCCTCCAGCTCGCCTCCCTCGCCGGCGGTCTGGACGCCGACAACACGCCCCTCGCGCCAGAGCAGATCGGTGACGACCATCTCCGGGATGAGGAACACCCCCTCGGCCTCGGCCTGCTCGGCAAACCAGCGATCCCAGTCCGCCCGCATCACCGAGAAGGAGTTGTACGGCGCTCCGGCGAACGCCTGGGTCCGGTAGGTCAGGCCGATATGGGAGTCGTCAGTCAGCAGGAGGTAGCGCTGCTCGATGATCGGACGCTCCAACGGCGCTTGCTCCCAGAACTCCGGCACGATCTCGGCAGTCGGCTGGGAATACAGGATGCCGCCCATGACATTCTTCGCGCCCGCGAAGGAGCCGCGCTCCAGCAGGACGACCTCCAGACCGGCCCGCGCCATCGTCAGCGCGGCCGACACGCCGGCCGGCCCGGCCCCAACGACGATCGCGTCGAATCGCTCCTCGTCCACCATCTCTCCCGTCTGCGCCCGGCGCGCTACTTGCCTCGCGCGGCCCGTATCTCCCGCGTCAGCGCGGGGACGATCTCGTGCAGGTCGCCGACGACCCCGATCTCAGCCAGCTTGAACAGCGGCGCGTCCCGGTCCCGGTTGATGGCGACGATCGTCTCCGAGCCCTGCATCCCGACGGTATGCTGCACCGCCCCGCTGACCCCGACGCCGATATACAGCTTCGGGCGGACAACCTTGCCAGTCTGGCCGATCTGCTCGTGGTGTGGGCGCCAGCCCAGGTCGGTGACCGCGCGAGTCGCGCCGACTGCGCCATCCAGCGCTGCCGCCAGCTCGTCGATCATCGCGAACGCCTCGGCCGATCCGACGCCACGCCCGCCAACGACGACCGTCTCGGCGCTATCGAGGCTCGAGTCTCCGGCCGGCGGCGTCGTCACGTCCAGCAGCCTGACGCGCAGACTCGCCGGATCCAGGTCCGCGGCCAGTGGCTCGACGCTCGCAGTCTGCGCCGCTGCCCCGGCGATCGCGTTCGCCCCCGCGCGAAGCACCGCAAACGTGGCGTTGCCCGGCCCGACTGTGACATCGACCAGCATCTTGCCCTGATAGACCGGCCGCGTGCCGACCAGACTATCGCCATCCCAGCGCAGCGCTGCGCAGTCCGACAGGCAGTCGCCGCCCGCCCTCGCCGCGAGATACGGCCCGAGGTCGCGGCCGGACGTCGTGCCGGCCAGCAGCGTCAGTCGCGGCCCGTCCTGCGCGATCGCCGCGTCGATCGCCCTGGCATACGCCTCGGTCGTGTACCGATCGAGCAGCGGGTCGTCCACGGTCAGCACGCGGTCGACACCACGGCCGGCGACATCCGCCGCCACGCTGCCAACACCACTGCCGATCACCAGCGCGGTCACGCCGCCATCGCCGGCCAGCGCTCGCGCCGGCCCGATCAGCTCCAGCGACGCCTCCCGAACCACCCCCGCGCTCGTCTCAACGACGATCAGCACCCCATTCGCCATATCCCACCCCCACTCTCTATCTCTGTCTCACCAACCAGCAGGATCGACCATGACGCAGGCCAGCATTACAGCCCCCTCATCCGTCCGTCAAACCAACTTCTTCTCCCGCAGCAGCCGGACAACCTGCTTCGCCGCGCTCTCGGCGTCCGTCTCGATGATCGTGCCTTCGACGACTCGCGCCTCGGCGTAGAGCCGGCCCCACGAGACGTGAGCGTCAGAGACGGCGTAGTCGGAGGCCTGCTTCTCCTCGACCGGCTTCTTGCGCGCCGCCATGATCCCCTTCAGCGACGGAGAGCGTGGCTCGTTCAGCCCGGTGAGCGCGCAGACGACCGCCGGCAGCGTCGTCTCGACGATGTGGCGGCCGTCCTCCACCTCGCGCCCGAGTGTCAGCGTGCCATCACCCGCTTCGAGCTGGACGACGTTCGACACCAGCGGGAGATCGAGCAGGCCGGCGATCAGCGGGCCGACAGTGCCGCTTCCCCCGTCGCTCGTCTCCTGCCCGACGATGATCAGGTCGTACTCGCCATCGCGCGCCTCTGTGCTGACGATCGCCGCGACATCACCGGCGGTCAGATCCGCGTCGTCCGTGATCACCAGCACCCCACGGTCGGCGCCCATCCCCAACCCGCGAGCGATGGCGTCCCTCGCCGTGGCCGCGCCGACGGTCATCACGACGACCTCGGTTGCCTTGCCGGCTTCCTTCAGCCGGATAGCCTCCTCAATGGCATATTGGTCGTACTCGTTGACGACACGCGGTGTTGAGGCTGCGAAAGCGCCCGAGGCGTCGAATCGGATAGCGTTCGGGTCCGGCGCTTGCTTGACCGGGACAAGGATTTTCACGGTGGCTCTTCCCCTTACCTGTGCGCGTGTGCGGAAGGAGCGTCAGCTCGCCCTCGCGCGTCTCAATCCCGCTCGCCGGTGAACTCGGCCGGCCGTTTCTCGATGAATGCTGCCATCCCCTCGCGCTGGTCGGCGGCGCCGAACAGCAGCGCGAACGTCTCGGCCTCGCGTGTCAGGCCGTTGTCGAGCGAGCCATCGAAGGCCAGCGCGATCATCCGCTTGCTGGCTGCGACGGCGGTCGGGCTGTTCGCGACGATCGTCGCCGCCATCTCTCGCGCCTTGTCCATCAGCGCGCCGGGTGCGTAGACGGCGTTGACCAGCCCCAGCATCAGCGCCTCCGGGGCTTTCAGCCGGCGTCCGGTGAAGATCAGCTCGCTGGCGATCCCCGGCCCGGCAAGACGCGTCAACCTCTGAGTGGCGCCCCAACCGGGCAGGATGCCCAGGCCGACCTCGGGCTGACCCAGCGTCGCCGTCTCGCTTGCCAGCCGGATGTCGCAGGCCAGCGCGATCTCGCAGCCGCCGCCGAGTGCGTGCCCGTTGATCGCGGCAATCCACGGCTGTGGCGCGGCGTTGATCGCCCTGCCGATCCCGTGGCCGAGCGCGCCGAACGCCAGCCCCTGCTGTGGCGTCTTCTCCGCCATCTCCTTGATATCCGCGCCGGCAGCGAACGCTCGCCCCTCGCCAGTCAGGATCGCGCAGCGGATCGACTGGTCCGCCGCAACCTCGGCGACCGCGTCGCGCAGTGCCAGAAGCTGCTCCGTGTTGAAGGCGTTGAGCGCCTCCGGCCGGCTCATGGTGACCACCGCGACAGCGCCGTCGCGTTCGATTCGGACTGCCATGTCTCCTCCAGGTGTTCCCGGCCCTGCCGGCTAGCTGCTCCCTGTGTCGTCCTGCGCGGCCTTGTATTCCCTTGCCAGCGCGACATAATGTTGTGAGCCTTCGATGATCCGCGCTCGGTCTGCCTCGGAGAGTGTGCGCCGTGGCCGGGCCGGCACGCCCATCACGACCGTACCTGCCTCGATCGTGGCGCCCTCTGGGACCAGCGCCCCTGCCCCGACGACCGCGCCCGGCTCGACGACCGACCCGTTCAGCAGGATCGCGCCCATGCCCACCAGCGATCCGTCACCGATCGTTGTGCCGTGCACGATCGCCCGGTGCCCGATCGTGACATCGTCCCCGATGTTGACCGGCGACCCCTCGTCGGCATGGACGATCGACCCGTCCTGCACATTCGAGCGCACCCCGATTCTGATCGGCGCGCTATCCCCACGGATCACAACGCCGTACCAGATACTCGACCCCGCGCCGATCTCGACGTCCCCGGTGATCACCGCGTTATCCGCGACGAACACATCCTCCGCAACCCTCGGCGTCTGGTCGCGATATGCCCGTAATGGGTTGAGCATGCGGGACCTCACCCCCTGTCCCCCTCTCCCGCCGGGAGAGGGGGTATCGTGTGTCGGACGAGCGCGATGTGGGTTGCAGGCCGAGGTAAACCCCCGCCCCTCATCCCTCGACGTGGATAATCATCGCGTCGCCCTGGGCCAGCCCGGAGCAGATCGCCGCCAGCCCATAGCCGCCGCCGCGCCGCTTCAGCTCGTTGGCCATCGTCAGAATCAGCCGCGCGCCGGACGCGCCGACCGGATGGCCGAGAGCGATCGCGCCCCCGTTCGGGTTGACCCGGTCGGAGTTCGCGTCGATGCCCAACCGCGCTGAGGCGATCAGCGTAACGCTCGCGAACGCCTCGTTGATCTCAACGACGTCCATCTCCTCGATCGTCATGCCGACCTTGGCCAGCGCGTCTCTGGCGGCCATCTCGGGGACGTAGGCGAGGTACGGCACGTCCCAGGCGGAGACGCCGGTTGCGATGATCGTCGCCAGCGGCTTCAGCCCACGAGCCGCGGCCTCCTCCGCGCTGGTCACCACCAGCGCTGCCGCCCCGTCGTTGACGCCCGGCGCATTGCCCGCCGTTACCGACCCCTTCGGGTCGAAGGCCGGCCGCAGCTTCGCCAGCGCCTCAGCCGACGTGTCCGCGCGCGGCGCTTCATCGCGCTCGACGCGGGTGACGTTGCCCTTGCGGTCCTTCAGCTCGACTGCGACGATCTCCTCGGCCATCTTGCCGGACTCGATCGCGGCGACAGCGCGCTGATGGCTGCGGAGCGCGAGCGCATCCTGCTGCTCGCGGCTGCACTCGTTCTCGGCCGCAACGTTCGAGCCGTGGACGCCCATATGGACCCCGGCCACCGCGCACGTCAGGCCGTCGTGGATCAGCAGGTCCTCCAGCGCGCCGTCGCCCATCCGGTAGCCAGTGCGCGCCTGCCGCAGGGCGTAGGGCGCGTTCGACATGCTCTCCATCCCGCCGGCCAGGACGATCTTGTTCTCCCCCGCGCGGATCAGCAGATCGGCCAGCGCCACGGCGCGCATGCCGCTTCCGCAAACCTTGTTGATCGTGTCGGCGGTCACCTGGCGATCGAGGCCGATCTTGAAGCCGACCTGGCGGGCCGGGTTCATCCCGACGCCGGCCTGCAGCACCTCGCCCATGATGATGTGCTCGATATCCGCCCCGGTCACCCCGGCGCGTTCGATCGCGGCCGAGCCGGCCAGCGCGCCCAGCTCAACGGCGGTCATACCCGAAAGCGCGCCGCCGAGGCGGCCAAACGGCGTCCGCGCGCCGCCCAGAATGACGCTGCGTCCCATCGAAAGCCGATCCTTTCCGCCCGGGTGTGCCGGGCCTGAACGCGGGGACAGCCAGCCGGGTTGGCTGGCCGTCCGTGTCTGTCGTGTCGTTCGATCCGGCCGGCCGGTCCGCTACGCCTTGACGAGCTCCTGCGATTCCTCGAACGCCTGGGCCGGCGGCTGCGGGCAGCGCAGCGGCTTGTCCACCCGGTATCCGAGCGCGTAGGAGGCCTGCATCAGCTGGTGGATCTCGCGCGTGCCCTCGTAGATCACCGCGCCGCGGGCGTTGCGGTAGTAGCGCTCGACGGGGTACTCGTTGGAATACCCGTAGGCGCCGTGGATCTGGATCGCCTCCTCGGCGGCCTTCAGCGCCTCATCGCAGGCGTACCACTTGGCTAGCGACGTCTCGCGCGTGTTGCGAATGCCGCGGTTCTTCAGCTCGGCCGCCTGCATGACGAGCAGTCGTGACGCTTCCAGCCCGGCGACCATGTAGGCGATCTTCTGCTGGATCAGCTGAAACTGGCCGATCTCCTGCCCGAATGCTTCGCGCTCGTGGCAGTACTTCAGGCTGGCGTCGAGGCTGGCCTGGATGAGGCCAACACCGCCCGCGCCGACCGTAAAGCGGCCCTGGTCGATGCAGGACATGGCGATCTTGAAGCCCTCGCCCTCCTCGCCGATGCGATTCTCGACCGGGACGCGGACGTTGTTGAAGGCGAGCCAGCCGGTATTGCCGGCCCGAACGCCCATCTTGCCCTTGATCGATCCGGTCGTGAACCCTTCCATCCCGCGCTCAAGGAAGAGGGCCACGAGGCCATGGTGCTTCTTCGAGCGGTCGAGGCTGGCGAAGACGAGGAAGTGGTCGGCGGCGTCGGCCAGCGAGATCCACATCTTCTCGCCGTTCAGAATGTAGGAGTCGCCATCGAGGACGGCGGTCGTGGCGATGTTGCCGGCGTCCGAGCCTGCCCCCGGCTCAGTGAGGCCGAAGGTTGCGTACTTCGTGCCTTCCGCCTGCGGACGGAGCCAGCGCTGCTTCTGCTCCTCGGTCGCCCACTGGTGCATCGCCAGGCTGTTGAGGCCGACGTGGACGCTCATGATCACGCGCAGGAACGTGTCGACCCGCTCAAGCTCTTCGCAGGCCAGCGCCAGCGAAACATAGTCGAACCCGCCACCCCCGTACCGCTCCGGGATGGGCAGCCCGAGGACTCCCAGCTCGCCCATCTTCCGCAGGATTTCCGGGTGGAACTCGCCCTTGGCTTCCCACTCCTGGATGTGCGGCGCGACCTCGCTCTCGGCGAACTCGCGCACCATGTCGCGAACCTGGATCTGCTCGTCGGTCAGCTTGAAGTCCATCTGCTCTCTGCCTCTTCTCCCCTGTCGCCCGGCTGGCGGGATCATCCCAGTTGTTGTGAGCCCGTCGCAGCCGCGCGGCCCGTCAGTTAGCGCAATTGTACTCGCGTCGCGACGCCGGGCGGAGATCACGTAATGTCCGCTCGCCTGGTTCCCCACCACCCCTCAGCGCGCGTCGCTGGTCGCCTCCTCCAGGGCGCTGAGCAAGCCGTCCAGCAGCTCATCGTGGCCTGGGCATCCGCCGGTCTCGATCAGCAGGCTCGTCGCCGTCTCCAACGGAAGCTGATCGCGACTCATCCGGGTGTTGAGCCCGATGCCGATCAGCACGTGCTCGACCCGTTCGCCGACGATCTTCGACGCGCAGAGGACGCCGCACAGCTTCCGGCCGTCAACGACGATGTCGTTCGGTGGCTTCACCTCGCATGCCAGCCCGAGTGTCGCCCGCAGGTAGCCGCAGATCGCCTCGCTGACCCGCGCTGGCAGATCGGCCAGTGAGGCCGGCCCGATGGTCGGGCGGCTGATGATGGTGAACATCAGGCAGGAGCCGGCCGGGGCGAGCCAGATCCGGTCGCGTGTGCCACGACCAGCCGTCTGGAAATCCGCGACGACCACCGTGCCGGCCGGCGCGCCTGCTTCGGCCAGCTCGCGGGCGCGATCCATCGTCGACGCCAGCTCCGCGTGTCGCTCGATCCGGGGCCACGTCATGCCTGATCGGCAGGGGGTGTCGTCGCGCCGTCGTCGGTAGCGCCGGTGTCGGTCGCCTCGCTCAGCCGCTCGACGCGCACCTTGCGAACGCGCCGGTGCTCGACGTTCAGCACCGTCAGCCGGATACTGTCGGTCTCAACAGTCTCCCCGCGCACCGGGATCCGGCCGAGCTGGCGCTGGATAAAGCCGCCGACTGTGCCAGTTTCTGGCCCGTCCCAGTCGAGCTCCATCTCGTCGCACAGGTCGTCGATCGTCAGCCGGCCATCGACGATCAGCTCGTCGTCGCTGATGATCTCGAACGGGGGCGTCTCGCGGTCGTACTCGTCCTGGATCTCGCCGACGATCTCCTCGAGGATATCCTCGATCGAGACAACGCCGGCTGTCCCGCCGTATTCGTCGACAACGACGGCAAGGTGAATCTTCTGCTGCTGGAGCTCGTGGAGCAGGTCGTCCACCCGCTTCGACTCCGGCACGAAGTAGGCCGGCCGCATGAGCGCTTCGACGGTGATCCCATCGTGCGGTTCGTTCACATATGCCAGCAGATCCTTGGCGTAGATCACGCCGAGAATCTCGTCCATGTTGTGCCCATGGACCGGAATGCGTGAGTGGCCAGCGCCAATCGCAACATCGACTGCCTCGGAGAGTAGCATCTCTCGCCCAGCCGCGACGATGTCGATTCGTGGCACCATGATCTGCCGGGCCGTCACCTCCTCAAGGTGGAGGATGCCGGAGATCATGTCCTGCTCATCCTCTTCGATCGGGTACGGCTCGGATCGCTCCCAGTCGGAGGGATGCTGCGCGCTGAGGGTTTCCGTGGCCTCATCGGCCGGCGGCTCTGCCTCATAGCGGCGTCGACGATTGCCGCCAAAGAGCGTCACGATCCACTCGGCCGGCCGGACGATCGGCGCGAACAGCAGGGCGAGTACCCGCCCGACCTTGTGCGGCAGGTCGTTCTCGCTGCTCGCCTCCTCATTCGCCAGTATCCGCGGAATCAGCCGGCCAACGACGAGCAGAATCCCCAACGAGGTCAGCAGCCCCCACAGCAGCCCGCGGTCGCCCAACAGGTCGGCAAACACCCAGGTGAACAGAGCAACTGCGATGGCAGCGGCCAGCACCTCGATCAGCAAGACGGCCGATCGCAGCCGCTGCGTCCGCTCGATGGCGATCGCGTCCTCGCGGGATAGTCGGTTGTCAAACAGGCGACGGACATCGACGCGACTGACTGCGACGAGGCTGATCTCAGCCCAGGTGGCAACCGCCGAAAGCAGCAATGCAACGACGGCAACCGCCAGCTCTGTCCATTGGTTGGTACTCAAACAGCCCTCTCCAGGCTAGGACGTCCGCGCGTTCAGCCGAACAGCGCGCTGATCGACAGATCCTTATGGATCCGCATGATGGCTTCGGCGAGCAGGGGCGCGACAGTAAGCGTCTCGACCTTGTCGGAGCCGGGTCCGGTCGGAGTCGGCAGCGAGTCGGTCACGATGACCTTCTCGATCGGCGACTGGTGAATGATGTTGAGCGCGTCTCCGGCGAACACCGGATGGACTGCCGCGGCATAGACCGCAGCCGCCCCGCGCTGCATCAGCATCTCGGCGGCCTGGACGAGCGTGCTGCCGGTCGAGATCATGTCGTCCACCAGCACGGCCGTCTTGCCGTCAACGTCGCCGACCATCTCGATCACCTCGGTGTCGTCCGGCGCGGGGCGGTTCTTGGCGATGATCGCCAGCCCGCCGCCGGCCCGCAGTCGGAACTCCTGTGCCCGGACGACGCCGCCAGAATCCGGACTGACCGCAACCAGCCCGTTGGTGTCCATGCGTCGAAATGGCGAGGCCAGGATCGGCGTCGCCCGCAGATGGTCAACCGGAATGTCGAAAAAGCCCTCGATAGCCGGGGCGTGCAGATCCAGCGTGAGGATTCGGTTGACGCCGGCCGTCACCAGCAGGTTCGCCACCAGCTTGGCGCTGATCGGCTCGCGGCCGCTCGTCTTCTTCTCCTGCCGCGCGTAGGCGAAGTACGGGATGACGGCAGTCACTCGCGACGCCGATGCGCGGCGGATGGCGTCGATCATGATCAGCAGCTCGACAAGGTGATGGTTCACCGGGTTCGAGAGCGACTGGATGACAAAGACATCGGACCCGCGGACGTTCTCCTCCAGCTTGACCCGAGTCTCGCCGTTGCGCCAGCTGTCGACGGTGGCGCGCCCAAGCGACGACTCGAGCTCGCCCATGATCCGCTCGGCCAGCAATCGATTTCCATTCCCAGCGAAGACCTGCAGCCGTCCGTCCATGCTCTCCTTCTGCTTCTATTCCGAGGGCTTGTCAGCGGCGGCGCCCCGCCTCGTCCGGCGGATCGGTCGGGCTGGTACGCCGACGACGAGCTGCCCCGGCTGGACTGGCTTCGTCACGACCGAGCCTGCCCCGGTTCGGCTGCCGTCACCGAGCTCAACCGGCGCAACCAGCATCGTGTCGCTTCCAACGAAGACATCGTCGCCGATCGTCGTCTGGTGCTTGTTCTGACCGTCGAAGTTGCAGGTGATCGTTCCGGCGCCGACGTTGACGCGCTCGCCGATCTCGGCATCCCCGAGGTAGCTGACGTGTCCGACCTGGGTGCCGGTGCCGACCCGCGCGTTCTTCATCTCGACATAATTCCCGACATGGACATGGGCTGCCAACCGCACGCCCGGCCGGAGGTGAGAGTAGGGGCCGATATCCGTCCCGTTTCCGATCTCCGACTGCTCGATCCACGACGCCCTGATGGTCACGTCGTCTCCCAGCACCGCATCCTCGATGACCGTCTGCGGCCCCAGCCGGCAGCCAGCGCCGATCGTGGTTCGGCCGCGCAGCGTCGTCCCCGGCTCGATCCGCGTGTCCTGCCCGATCGTGACGTCGGCATCGATCCATGTGCTGGCCGGGTCGACGATCGTGACGCCCGCCAGCATGTGACGCCGGAGGATGCGCTCGCGAATGACCCGCTCGGCGCGCGCCAGCTCGGTCCGGTCGTTGATCCCCCACGCCACCTCTGGTTCGGCCCGCACCAGCAGGACCTGGTCTCGCGGCCATTCCGTCAGAGCGGCCAGCGCCACCAGCTCGGTCAGGTAGTATTCCCCCTTGGGGCTACGAGTCAGCCGGCCGACATGCTCGCGCAGCCATCCAGCGCGGATGAGGCACATGCCGCTGTTGACTGGAACCGGTCCGTCGTATTCCCGATCATCCTCGTGGGCCTCGACGATCGCGACGATGCGGTTGCCGGTGGTTCGGTAGCGTCCATACGGCCCGGGTTCGTCGAGGACGACGGCGACGGTCGACAGGATCGGTTCCGCGGCGCGAGTCTGGTCGATAAGCTGCTGGAGCGTCACTGGATCGACGATCGGATGATCGCCGAAGATCACCATGACCCACGCGATGTCATCGCGCAGGACGGGTAGCGCGGCCCTCGCGGCATCGCCGGTGCCGAGCGGATCGGCTTGCCAGGCGATATCGGCGCGATCGGTGTACGGCTCGCGAAGCGACGCGGAGGTTGGCCCGATCGTCAGCACGATCTGGCCGGGCTGGATCGCTTCCGCGGCGCGGACCACATGTTCGATCATCGGAAGTCCGGCAATGGGGTGGAGCACCTTCGGCAGCGCCGACCGCATGCGTGTGCCACGGCCCGCCGTCAGGATGACGACAGCGACGTCCGCATTCCCGCCTTCATCTGGCCGGCTATCCGGAGGTTCCGTGGAGGATGTACTGCCGTCTGAGTCCAAGGGCCCCGATCATCACTGAGGGTTGCCGCCGGCCGCGCTACCACTGCCACAGTGGTAGTTCGCGGGCCAGGATTCGAACCTGGAATAAAGGCTCCAAAGGCCCTTGTGATACCGTTTCACCACCCGCGACCGACTATGCACTAGTGTAGCAAATGGCTGCTGGCCGTCTGATTCCGGATCTCGGCGACTACCCGAGCGCTTCCTTCAAGCGCGAGAAGAAGCCCTTCTCCTTCGGCATCTCGATCTCACGCCCCAACGAGGCGTCGAGCTGCTCGAACAGATGGCGCTGTTCCAGGGTCAGGTCGCGCGGGATGACGACGTGGACGGCGACGATCTGGTCGCCACGATCCCCGCCGCGGATGTCCGGCACGCCTTTGCCGCGCAGCTTGAATTGCTGATCCGGCTGGGTGCCGGCCGGCAGAACGAACTCCAGCGGGCCGTCCACCGACGGAATCTCGATCTCGTCGCCCAGCGTCGCCTGCGCGACAGTGACCGGGAGATCGAACAGGATCTGCTTGCCGCTTCGTCCCAGTTGCGGATGCGGCTTGACCTTCAGCGTGACGAAGAGGTTGCCGGGCACCCCATCGCGAATCTGCTCGCCCTGGCCGCTGAGACGCAGCGTCGATTGCTCGTCGACGCCCGGCGGGACGTTCACCACGATCTTGCGCTTCTTCGACTGCCGGCCACGCCCGCGACAGGTCGGGCAGGGGTCGGAGACGATGACTCCCTCGCCCCCGCAGCGATCGCATGCCGTTGCCGTCATGAACTGGCCGAGGATCGTGTTCTGAACTCGCCGGACCTCGCCGCTGCCGTTGCAGACAGGGCACGTCTGCGGCGTCGCGCCGTCGCGCATGCGGGTGCCATGGCAGTCGTCGCATGGCTCGTAGCGAGTGACCTCGATCTCTTTCTCGACTCCGAAGACTGCCTCCTCGAAGGTGAGCGTGATCGTTGCCTTGATGTCTCCGCCACGCGGGACCTGCCGCTGCCGCCGGCCGCTGGAACCACCGCCGCTGAAGAAGGTCTCGAACAAGTCTCCGAATGGCGAGCCGCCGAACCCGAATGGGTCGCCCGTCGCGCCAGCGCCAGCGCCGGTGAACGCAGCGTGACCAAAGCGATCGTACGAGGCTCGGCGTTCGGGATCGCTCAGAACCTCGTTGGCCTCGTTGATCTCCTTGAACCGCTCTTCGGCGTCATCCTCTTTGTTGATGTCGGGGTGGTACTTGCGCGCCAACCGTCGGTAGGCCCGCTTGATCTCTTCGGCTGACGCGGTGCGGGAGACCTCCAACACCTCGTAGTAGTCGCGCTTTTGCTCCATCGCGTCGTTCACCCGTAGCTGTTCTGTTGTGGCAATCTTGTCTATCGGCGAGGTCAGACTCCAGCCTCGCGGCTTGCGCCACGCCGACACGAAATCATAGCATCGACGGCCACCTGCTGGCGGCGGCATCGCGCGCCGTAGCGCCCTGAGTGGTCGAGCGGGTAGCATTCAGGGAAATGTCCGACATCTGATGAATCCGGGAGTGTGGGAGTACATGGCAGAGGTCAAGCAGGTGCGGGTCGAGCCGCTGAAGCGGATCCTCGGCTGGGACGACGTCCAGCGGAATGTCGAGGCGATCGTTGACCGCCTGAGAGATGACTACGATACGATGCTCGTGATTACGCGGGGCGGTATGATCCCCGCCTGTCTGATCAGCGAGCAGCTGGGCATTCGCAACATCATCGTGGCCGCTGTCCAGTTCTACACCGGCATCGGCGTCACGCTCGATTCGCCGGTCTTCCTTCAATTCCCGGCCGACGAGCTGTTGCGCGGCAAGTCGGTCCTTGTTATTGATGATGTCTGGGATAGCGGGCGCACCGCCGTCGCTGTTCGCGACCGCGTCTTCGCCGCTGGTGGCCGGCCCGAGGTGGCTGTGCTCCACTTCAAGCCGCGATCCTCGCGCTACCCCGGCGACGCTCCTGACCACTATGCCGAGCTCACCGACGACTGGATCGTCTACCCGTGGGACGACGAGCGGTAGCCATTCGGGCGCTCCGCACTCGCTGGCTCTATGGCTGCCCGGGACGCGCCGACGCGGCTAGCCGATACGGAGCAGGTGGCTCGAGCATCGACAGCACCTGCCCGAGGCTGCCGAGAATCTCGTCGGCGTCCTCTACTCCGTTGGGTGAGCCGGCCTCGGGAATCGCGAAGCAAAGCATGCCGGCCTCCCGCGCGGAACGGACACCATTCGGCGCGTCTTCCAGCGCAAGGCAACGTTCGGGTGGAACCCCGAGCATCGAGGCAGCCCTCAGATAGATGTCCGGGTGCGGTTTCCCTCGATCGACCTGGTCGCCGGTAACCTCAACATCGAACACGCCGGACAATCCGGCGCTGGCGAGCGCCAGGTCGACGTATCGTCGGTGCCCCGAGGTTGCCAACGCCAGCGGGACGCCTTGCTCCCGAAGCGCCTCGAGCAGCGCGGAAGCGCCGCGCCGCGCGTCGATCTGGCCGCGCGCCGCCTCCAGAAACAGCTCATCACGCTCGCGCATCGCGACATCGGCCGGGACCGGGAGGCGGAGCAGGTCGACGAAGATCTGCGCTGCGTCCACCGCGCGGAGGCCGAGCATGCGTTCAAGCACGTCATCGCGTAACGACGTTCCGAATTGCTGCGCGTAGGTATCCCACGCCCATGCCTGAAGCGGCTCGGAGTCGACCAGCAGCCCGTCGAGGTCGAAGACGACTGCCGAGATCTCCCGGATGCTCATGCCTGTTGGTGCATGGGAAGAAAGATCCCCCCACGACGCTGGGCGGTCCGGTACAGGGCCGGAGCGGCCATCATCAAGTAGGTTCTGCCATCGAGCCCTTCGACCAGTGATCCCGGGATGCCGTGCCCGCCCAGCCAGGCGCCGGCCAGCGCGCCGGTCATTGCGCCGATCGCCGCCGCGCCGGGGCCGGCGTTTGCCGCCGCCAACGTTGCCGCCTCAAACGAGTCACTCAGCCGGCTGAACAGGTAGAGCGCCGTCGCGACGGCGTCGGAGAGCGATCCATCGCGATTCAGAGTGTGGACACCCTGTTCGATTTCAGCGGGATCGTTGCCCGATAGCCGATTGGCGGCACGCAGCCGGCTGGCGATGTCATCCTCGTCAATGAATGCCAGAACCTCGGCGATGAGCCGCTCTGGCGTCGTCTCGCGACGAACGATGACCTGTACCGCCCAGGCCATCGCCAGCGCGCCGCTGGTCGCCAGAGGATCGGCGTGCGTGATGAGCGTCGCGCGCGTCACTTCGCGGACGAAGAGCTCGACATTGAGGTGGCCAAGCGAGTGGACGAGGGCGACCGGGCTGATACGCGCGGCCGGCCCCGGGCTGGTTCGCCCGGCATCGCTCAACCCCGCCTGAAAATCTCCGGACTCCATGGCCAGCTCCAGCGCCGCGCGGGTAACTGGGTCGACGAGGTGACCGTGCTCGCTACGCAGCACCTGTGCGAACCGGTAGCCGGCTGTGGTCGGGTCGACGAATCCGCCGCTGCCGATCGCGCTCTCCGCCAGGCAGAGGGCCAGCTCCGTATGCGCGCTGAACTGGCCGGCCTCGACAATTGTCGCCCCGGCAGCGTCACGCACTGGCTGGTAGCCCGTCACTGGTCGTCTGGCGAGCGGTGATTCGCCAACCAGCCCGAGAGCATCGCCAATGGCCATGCCAACCAGGGCCCCGATAATCCGGTCGTTCATTGCCGGCGCTTTCGCCTCGTCTGCCATTGCTCGCTGTGCCTCCTCGTTGCTGTGTCCGTCGGAGACTGTAGGCAGCCTGGCGAGATCGTGTCAAGCAGGTCCCACGTCCCTGACCGCCGATATGGCACCATCCCATCAACATGGCTCACGTATCACGATGGGAGGATCAGATGGCAGATCTCAGCGACAGGCAGGGATTTTCGACGCGGGCAATCCACGCTGGCGAGCACCACGACTCCGCAACCGGGGCGCACAACACGCCGATCTATCAGACCGCGACGTACGTGTTCGATTCGCTGGACCAGAAGGCCGAGATCATGGCCGGCGAGCGCGAGGGGTACGTCTACACCCGTGGCGGTAACCCGACGACGGCCGCCTTCGAGCACAAAATGGCGATTCTCGAAGGGGCCGAGGCGGCTGTCGCGGCGGCGTCCGGCATGGGCGTGATCGCCGGCGCGTTCAATGCCTTTGCGCGGGCCGGCGACCATATCGTCGCCTCGGACGACGTCTATCACTGGGCGGAGATCTTTCTCTCCGAGGAGGCGCCGGCCTTCGGCGTCGAGGTCACACGAGTCGACATCACCGACCTGGACGCTGTCCGCGCCGCGATGCGGCCCAATACCAGGATCCTCTATACCGAATTTCTGGCTAACCCGACGATTCGCATCGCCGATGTGCCGGCGCTCGGACAGATCGCCCGCGACGGCGGCGCGTTGCTGATCGTCGATAACACCTTCACCAGCCCATACCTCTTCCGCCCGCTCGAGCATGGAGCGCACCTCTCGCTGCACTCGGCGACGAAGTACATCAGTGGCCACGGCGACGCGCTGGCTGGTGTTATCGCCGGGACGAAGGAGCTCGTCGAGCCGATCAATCGCCAGGTTCAGGTCCTCGGGTCGCCGATCAGCCCGTTCAACTCATGGCTGCTGCTACGTGGCGTCAAGACACTGGAGCTCCGAATGGAGCGTCATTGCCAGAACGCCATGGAGGTTGCTCGGTTCCTGGAGCGCCAGCCCGAAGTCGAGCTGGTCAACTACGCCGGGCTGGAGTCGCATCCCGGCCACGAGCTGGCCAAGCGTCTGACCGGTGGCAGATATGGCGGCATGCTCTCGTTCCGCATGCGCGGCGGTATCGAGCAGGGGAACCGGTTCGCCGATAAGCTGCAACTCTGCGCCCACGCCGTCAGCCTTGGCGATGTCTTCACCCTGGTCTGGCCGCACCGCGACGATCTTGTCCGGGTCTCGGTCGGCTGCGAGAACGTGGACGACATCATCGCCGACTTCGAGCAAGCCCTCGAGGCGACGGCATCTCCGGCGGGCGACGATGCTTCCCCGCGGGCGCGTTTGATGCGAAAGTAACGGCAATCTGCAACGGGTCAATAGTCTGTCGGACTAGCCCGAATTCGGAAAGGATCAGAAGATGAGCGAATCACCAAAGGATCTCGTCCTTGCGAATCTGTCGTGGCCAGAGGTGGACGATATCCTCGATAAGGTCGAGATCGTCCTGCTGCCAGTCGGCTCCAACGAGCAGCACGGGCCGAACCTGTCGGTGAGCATGGATATTGCCGCGTCGTACGAATTCTGCCGACGGGCCAGTGAGATGGCCTACCCACGGCTGCTCGTCGCGCCGCCGATGCCGTGGGGCGTCTCGTTCCACCACATGAACTTTCCCGGAACCATCACGCTGTCCTCGGATACGTTCATTCAGGTCCTCGCCGAAGTCGTCTCATCGCTGCACGACCATGGTTTCGAGCGCTTCCTGATCGTCAACGGCCACGGTGGCAATATCCCGGCGATGAACATTGCGACCGTGCGGATCAAGGAAGAGATCGATCCGACCTTCAT
>Ga0073899_10001692_pt1 | contig 20062 bp, 12 predicted proteins | sample KloWWTmetaKNB5Ph_FD_88975 | JGI IMG/M metagenome (GOLD analysis project Ga0073899, IMG submission 88975) | Active sludge microbial communities from Klosterneuburg, Austria, studying microevolution and ecology of nitrifiers - Klosterneuburg... | ecosystem: Engineered > WWTP > Aerobic digester >... | reverse complement strand
GCGGGAAGTTGTAGTGCAGCATGAAGCGCTCGGTGTACTCGCCCTGGAGCGCGTCGATGCGCTGCTCGTCCTGGCCGGTGCCGAGGGTCGCGGCCACGATCGCCTGCGTCTCGCCGCGGGTGAAGAGGACGGAGCCGTGCACGCGCGGCAGGAGCGTCGGCCGGATCGAGATCGGCCGCACCGTCCGGGTGTCGCGGCCGTCGATGCGCGGCTCGCCGTTGAGGATCTGGCCGCGGACGATTTTCGATTCCATGTCCTTCAGGATGCCGCGCACCACGTTGCTGTCGGCCGGCGTCTCGGCGCTCTCCACGCAGGCTTCCAGAACGCGCTTCTTCACGTCCTCGAGCTTTTCGGAGCGAATCGACTTCGACTTGACGCGGTAAGCGTCGCCGAGGTCCTTCTCCGCGATCAGGCGGATCTTCTCGACGAGCGCGGGATCGTTCTCCGCGGGCGCCCAGTCCCAGTCGTCCTTGCCGCCCTCGTCGGCCAGTTCGTTGATGGCACGGATGGCGGCCTGCATCTGCTCGTGGCCGTAGACCACGACACCGAGCATCACTTCCTCGGAAAGCTCGCTCGCCTCCGACTCGACCATGAGCACGGCCTGCTCCGTGCCGGCCACGACGAGGTTCAGCTTGGAACTCTCGAGTTCTGTCTTCGTCGGGTTGAGGATGTACTCGCCGTCGAGGTAGCCCACGCGAGCCGCGCCGATGGGGCCGTCGAAGGGAATGCCGGCCAGCGTGACGGCAGCCGATGCGCCGATCATGGCGGGGATGTCGGAATCGACCTCAGGATTGATCGACAGCACCGTCGCCACGACCTGGACTTCGTTGAAGAAACCGTCCGGGAAGAGCGGGCGAAGCGGGCGGTCGATCAGGCGGCAGGTGAGGATCTCCTTCTCCGACGGGCGACCCTCGCGCTTGAAGAATCCCCCGGGAATGCGCCCCGCGGCATAGGTCTTTTCCTGGTAGTCGACGGTGAGGGGAAAGAAATCCTGGCCGGGCTTCACGCTCGTGCGCGCCGTGACGGCAACGAGCACCACGGTATCGTCCATCGTCACCAGCACGGCGCCGTCGGCCTGCCGGGCGATCTCGCCGGTTTCCAGGGTCACCTGGTGGCGGCCGAACGCGAAGGTCTTCTTGATTGGTTTCACGGTTCAATCCTCTCGGAATGGGGGTAACGGGACCGGGCGGCGAAAGGTGCCCGGATTCCCGGCGAAAAAAACCCGCGCACGTCCGGTCCGGATCGTCGCGGGGGAGTTTGGTCCTGGGGCAGCCCGCTACTTGCGCAGGCCGAGGCGCTCGATCGTCGCGCGGTACCGGTCGAGATCGCTGCGCTTGAGGTAGTCGAGAAGGCTGCGGCGCTGGCTCACCATCCGCAGGAGGCCCCGGCGCGAATGGTGATCCTTCACGTTCGCCTTGAAGTGCCCGGTGAGGCCGTTGATGTTCTCGGTGAGGAGCGCGATCTGCACTTCCGGCGAGCCGGTGTCGCCCTTCCCACGCTGGAATTCGGAAACGATGCGCGCCTTTTCGGCGGTGGTTACGGCCATTACTTGCTCTCCCGGGCGATTCGCCCCTCTGAATTGTCTTGGTCTCGACGAAAGGGTCATTTTAGCAAGTTTCACGCCCCAAACTCAAGCAGAATCAGGGGCCTATCCCGGCGCTCCGGTGGCCATCAGGCGCGCAGCCTCGAGGTGGCGGTCGGCCACGGAGCCGACGCCGAGGAACACGCCTTCCGGACCGAAGAGCGCGCACTCCCCGGGCGGCCACCCCGGATCGGCGGCAAGTTCCTGACCGTTGCGAATCGACCAGGCCTCCCGTTCCCCCAGGTCGATTCGGGGAAGCGATCTCACGAGAATCTCTGTCGGCAGGAGCCGCTGCCGGGCACGACCCGGTCCCAACGACTCCAGTTCGGGGAGGCTCGCCGAGTCTTCGACAAGGAAGCCGCCCGTCTCCGTTCGACGCAGTTCCGTGAGGTAGGCCCCGCAACCCAGCCTTGCGCCCAGGTCCGCCGCGAGAACCCGGATATAGGTTCCTTTCGAGCATTTGACCGAAATTACGAGCTTTTCGCCGGAGAATTCGACGATTTCGAGGAACTCAATTCGAATGATCCTCGGTTCCCTGACGACCTCGAGCCCCTGCCGGGCCAGGTCGTAGAGTCGCTGCCCTTCCATCCGGATTGCCGAATGCATAGGGGGTATCTGAGTCGAAAAACCAATGAACTCCTTCGAAATTGCGCGTATCTCCTCGATGCCTATCCGCAACTTTCCCCCGCTGGCGATGGTCCCCTCGGTGTCACCGGTCGAGGACGTGGCGCCCAGTTTCAGCGTCGCGAGGTAGGTCTTGTCGGCATTGATGAGAAACCGCGAGAACTTGGTGGCTTCGCCAAAGACCAGGGGCAACAGGCCGGTGGCGAAAGGATCGAGGGTTCCCGTATGGCCAGCCTTCCGGGACTCGAGCGCACGCTTTGCCAGCGCAAGTGCGCGTGTCGACGTGATGCCCGATGGCTTGTCGACGAGGAGAACCCCATCCGGACCCGCTACCACCCGGACTGCCTCAGCCGGCGGGTCGCCGGCGACGCGGCGCGGCGGCCGCAGGAGCCACCGCCTCGTCGATCAGCCGGGAAAGCTTCACGCCGCGCTCGATCGACTCGTCATAGGCGAAGTGAAGTTCCGGAACGGTCCGCGTGGACAGCCGGTGGGCAAGGCCCGCGCGAAGAAAGCCCTTCGCGCGCTCGAGGCCTTCGCCGCAAGCATTCGCCTCGTCGGCGCTGCCAAGCATGGTAAAGAAGACTTTCGCGTGCGACTGGTCGCCGGAGAGCTCGATGCCGGTGATCGTGACGAGCTTCACGCGCGGGTCGCGAAGCCCCTCGCGGACGAGTTCCGAGAGCTCGCGCTGGATCTGGTCCGCGATGCGGGCAAGGCGCGCCGTGCTCATGGCAGTGCCGGGCCTGAGCGGGGGTTCAGGCGAGCGTCCTCGCCACTTCGACGACCTCGTAGACTTCGAGCTGGTCGCCGACCTGGAGTTCGTTGTAGCCCTTGAGCGAGAGGCCGCATTCGAATCCCGCCTTGACCTCCTTCACGTCGTCCTTGAAGCGCTTGAGCGAATCGAGCTCGCCGGTATGCTCGACGATGCCGCCCCGCAGGAGGCGAACGGACGCCCCTCGCTTCACCAGCCCCTCCGTCACCATGCAGCCGGCGACGGTTCCCACCTTCGAGATCTTGAAGACGTTTCGCACCTCGACCACGCCGAGGATGGTCTCCTTGCGCTCCGGAGACAGCATGCCGGTGATCGAGGCCTTCAGGTCGTCGACCGCCTCGTAGATGATGTCGTAGTAGCGGATGTCGACGCCGGAATGCTCCGCGAGCTTCCTCGCGGCGGCATCGGCCCGGGCATTGAATCCGATGACCACGGCCTTCGAGGCGAGCGCCAGGTTCACGTCGGACTCGGTGATGCCACCCACGCCGGTGTGGATGATGTTCACTTTGACCTCGTCCGTGGAGAGCTTGGCGAGCGCGTGGGCGAGGCCTTCGTAGGAACCCTGGACATCGGCCTTGATGATGAGCGCGAGCGATTTCGCCGGCCCCCCCTCCGCCATCTGTTCGAGGGCACTCTCGAGCTTCGTCGCATGCTGCTTCGCGAGCTTCACGTCGCGGAACTTGCCCTGGCGGAACAGCGCGATCTCGCGCGCCTTGCGTTCGTCGTTGAGCACCAGCATCTCGTCGCCTGCTCGGGGCACGACCTGAAGACCCTGTATCTCGACGGGGATCGAAGGTCCCGCCTCGGCGACGGCCTTGCCATCCTCGTCGGTCATCGCGCGCACCCGGCCGAACACGGCACCGGCCAGCACGTTGTCGCCCTTCTTGAGGGTCCCGGACATCACGAGAACCGTGGCGACCGGGCCGCGCCCCTTGTCGAGCCGAGCCTCGATCACCATGCCGCGCGCAGGGGCGTTCACCGCCGCGCGAAGTTCGAGAACCTCGGCCTGGAGCTGGATCGCCTCGAGCAGGCGGTCGATGCCCTCCCCGGTCTTGGCCGACACCTCGATGAACTGGGTATCGCCGCCGAACTCCTCCGACACAACGCCATGGGCGAGCAGATCCTGCTTGACGCGCTGCGGGTTGGCCTCCGGCTTGTCGATCTTGTTCACCGCGACGATCACCGGCACCTTCGCGGCCTTGGCGTGATTGATGGCCTCGATCGTCTGCGGCATGACACCGTCATCGGCGGCCACCACCAGGATCACGAGGTCCGTGATCTGGCTGCCGCGCGCGCGCATCGCCGTGAAGGCCTCGTGACCCGGCGTGTCGAGGAAGGTGATGACGCCCCGCGCAGTCTTCACGTGGTAGGCGCCGATGTGCTGGGTGATTCCGCCCGCCTCGCCCACCGCGACCCGCGCCTTGCGGATCGTATCGAGGAGCGAGGTCTTGCCGTGGTCGACGTGTCCCATCACCGTGACGACGGGCGGGCGCAGTTCGCTCACGTGCGCGGTTTCGCCCCCGGCCGTTTCCGCGAGGAACGACTCGGGATCATCGAGCTTCGCGAGTTTCGCGATGTGCCCCATCTCCTGGACGACGATCATCGCCGTCTCCTGGTCGAGGACCTGGTTGATGGTGACCATCGACCCCATCTTCATCATCGTCTTGATGACTTCCGCGGCCTTCACCGACATCTTGTGCGCAAGGTCGCCCAGCGTGATCGTCTCGGGAACCAGAACCTCGACCACCTTCGGTTCCACCGGCGCGCTGTGGGCGGACGGCGAATCCTCGTCGCGATGGCGGGAACCGCGCGCGCCTGCCCTCCAGCCGCCGCGGCCGCCGCCGGCATCCCCGCGGGTCTTCATCCCGCGGCGCTTCGCCATCTCGTCAGCCCAGGAGGTCGTCGGCCGCGCGGGCTTCTTCGCCGGCTTCTTCTCCGGAGCCTTCAACGCCGGTCGATGCAGCGTTCCCTCGCTCGCGGGCGCCTTCGCCTGAGACGGCGCACCGGTATCCGCTGCGGGCGCCTCCGCCTTCACTTCGACCAGCACCGGCGCTTCGGCCTCGGTCGCGGGTTCCTCGCCCTTCTTGCGGATGACCCGCTTCTTCTTCGGAGCTTCGCCCTCGGCGGGCTCGGCGGGCGCGGCCGCCGCGGCTTCGGCCTCCTCCTTCTTGGTGCGCGTCTTCTTGGTCTTCGACTGCGCATCCGCAGCCTGGCGGGCAGCGAGTTCCGACTGGCGACGGGCCTCGTCCTCCCGCTTCTTCACCTCGCCGGAATCGATGATCGGGGCGGAGGGGGCGGCGGGCTTCTCGACCTCGACCACTTCCGGCTTGTCGACCTTCACGAAGGTGCGCTTCTTCCTGACCTCGACCTGGATCGTGCGGGCCTTGCCGGTGGCGTCGGCACGCTTGATCTCGGAAGTCTGCTTGCGCGTGAGCGTGATCTTCTTCTTCTCTTCCTTGTGGCCGTGGACTTCGCGCAGGTAGTCGAGCAGGCGCGTCTTGTCCTGCTCCGTCACGGGGTCTTCCGCGGCCTTCTTGTTCACGCCCGCGGACTTGAGCTGCTCGAGCAGCCGTGGCACCGGGAGCTTGAGTTCCTCTGCGAACTGGGCGACGTTGGATTTGGCCATTGGGTATCCTTCCGGGCGGCGTTCAGGCCTGCGCCGGCTCCTTGAACCACGGCGCGCGCGCCGTCATGATCAGCTGGCTGGCTCGTTCCGCCTCGATGCCGGTGAGCTCGGTGAGCTCCTCGGTCGCGAGATCCGCAAGCGCATCCATCGTGGTGATGCCTTTCGAGGCGAGCAGGCGGGCGGTCTGCCCGTCCATCCCGTCCATGCTCTCCAGGCTGCCGGCCGCGTCCTCCACCGTCTCCTCGTGCTGGAGTTCCTCGGTGAGCAGCGTGTTCCTCGCGCGCCGGCGAAGCTCGTTCACCGTCTCCTCGTCGAATGCCTCGATCTCGAGCATTTCGTTGATCGGCACATAGGCGACCTCGTCGAGCGAAGTGAAGCCCTCGCCCACGAGGATGTCCGCGACCTCCTCGTCGACGTCGAGCTTCTCCATGAAGAGGGCGCGAAGGGTTTCGGTCTCGGCGCCCGCTTTCTCCTGGCGCTGCTCCACGGTCATGATGTTCAGCTCCCATCCCGTGAGCTGCGAGGCGAGCTTCACGTTCTGGCCGAGCTTGCCGATCGCGATGGCCTGCTGGTCCTCCTCGACCACCACGTCCATCGAATGGCGTTCCTCGTCGACGACGATCGAGCTCACCTCGGCGGGGGCGAGGGCGTTGATCACGAACTGCGCGGGATCCGCCGACCAGAGGATGATGTCGACCCGCTCGCCGGCGAGTTCCTGCGTGACCGCCTGCACCCGCGAGCCGCGCATTCCGACGCAAGTTCCCACGGGATCGATGCGCGGGTCGTTCGACTTCACCGCGATCTTGGCCCGCAACCCGGGGTCTCGCGCGGCCGCCTTGATCTCGAGGAGGTTCTCCTCGATTTCCGGCACCTCGAGTTCGAAGAGTTTCACGAGGAAATCCGGCACGATGCGCGAAAGGATGAGCTGCGGCCCGCGCGCCTGCCGGTCGATCTTGTCGATGTAGGCGCGTACGCGGTCGCCCACGCGAAGGTTTTCCTTGGGAATCAGGTGGTCGCGCGGCAGCAGGGCCTCGACCCGGCCCGATTCCACGATGAGGTTTCCGCGCTCGGCGCGCTTGACCGTCCCGGTCACCAGCGACTCGCCCCGCTCGAGGAAGTCGTTCAGGATCTGCTCGCGCTCGGCGTCGCGGATCTTCTGGAGGATCACCTGCTTTGCGGCCTGGGCGCCGATTCGGCCGAACGTTTCCGGCTCGAGCGGCTCCTCGAAGACATCGCCCAGCTTCGCCTCCGCATTCTCGGCGAGCGCATCGGTGATCGCGACCTGATGGGCGGGTTCCTCGTGGTCCTCGTCTGGCACCACCGTCCAGCGCCGAAACGCCTTGTACTCCCCCGATTCGCGGTCGATCTCGACCCGGACATCGACCTCGTCCTTGAACCGCTTCTTCGTGGCCGAGGCGAGCGCCATCTCGAGCGCGAGGAAGACCACGTCCCTCGGGACGTTCTTCTCACGCGACAAAGCGTCGACCAGCAACAGGATTTCCTTCGTCATCTCCACCACCTCCAGCTTCAGACGTCCGGCACCAGCCGGGCCCGGTCGATGTCCGTCATCGCGACCGACCAGCGCTTTCCTTCCACATCGATGAGGACCAATCCGTCCTCGACTCCCGCGATACGCCCTTCCAGGCGCCGCCTGCCGTCTCGCGGCAACTTAAGCCGCACGGTGGCGTCCCTGCCCGCGAAGCGCGCGAAATCCACGAGACGCTTGACCGGGCGGTCCAGCCCCGGCGACGACACTTCCAGGCGCTCGTAGTCGAAACCCTCGACCTCGAAGACGCGCATGAGGTGATGGCTCACCGCTGCGCAATCCTCCACCGAGATCCCGCCGGGCTTGTCGATGAAGACGCGCACCAGCCTGCTTCGCGACACCTCGAGATCGACGAGCTCGTACCCCAGGGACCCGAGGGTGGCCACCAACCTGCTTTCATCGCTCGAAATCGGTTTCACAAACAAAAAATGGGCGCTGCCGCCCATCTGCTTTACGAAACCGCGAAATTATAGCAGAACTGTCGCTCGCCGGATATCCTGAGGCCGGCCGTACGCCTTGGCGCGGCCCGTGAAACCGGCGACTTGTCGCGCTGCGCTTGGATTCGGATTTTTCCTTTGGATTCTAGCGGTTGGCGGCTGGCGCCTGGCGCTTTCGCGCCGAGCCGGGGTCGATCGCGCGCCGATCCCTTCCAGAGGGCCGCATCCGGCCCACGACACGCCTCCGTCCAGCCGGGAAATCCTTGGGAAGCCCGGGCAAGTGCAATCGCAGGGTCGCGGCTCGCGGCCTGAACTTCCGGCGAAGTTCCTCAGCTTTGCGCGAAGTGCGTCAGGTCCCGGCGGAGTTCAACGATATTTCACATTTTCTGCATTTGTTCGCTAGAATCGGCCGGCAGCCGGGCATGGGAGGCGGCACTCGGCCGGCGGGGTGGTTCACCCGACCAGGTCCGATGGCAAGCCGATGTTCGGCAATCGGTTCCAAAACCATGAGAGGGCGATCGCCATGAAGAAGAAAGACGCCGCTGCGGCATTCCGCCGTACCGCGATTTCAGTAGCCGTTGGAATGTGTATCGCGGGCGTCGTGCATGCCCAAGGCGCCGATGGAAACATCGTCGGGAAGGCAAAGGCGGGGGCCAGTGTCATGTTGACCGGGCCTTCGGGGGTGTCTACCCAGGCCAAGGCGCAGCCGGACGGCTCCTTCTCTTTCTCCAAGCTGGCCCCCGGCACCTACAAGGTGACGAGCGACGGCGCCACGCGCGACGTCGTCGTGGCCGCGGGAGTCGATTCCAGGGTTTCGCTCGACACGACCGCCGTGGAGAAGCTCACCGTCACGGGCTCCCGGATCCAACGCGACACCTTCAACTCGACCTCTCCCGTCCTCGTGATCACGCGCGACGAGACCATGATGTCGGGCTTCAACTCGACGACCGCTGCCCTGCAGGGGACTGGGGTCACGGCGGGGGGCGCGCAGATCAACAACGCCTTCGGCGGCTTCGTGACCGACGGAGGCCCGGGCGCCAACACCATCTCGCTTCGCGGCCTGGGCGCGACCCGGACGCTCGTGCTGCTCAACGGCCGGCGCGTTGCCCCGGCCGGTACCCGGGGCTCTGTCGGCACGGCGGACCTCAACGTGTTTCCGACCTCGGTGATCGACCGGATCGAGGTGCTGAAGGACGGCGCCTCGTCGATCTACGGCTCGGACGCGGTCGCGGGCGTGGTCAACGTCATCACGAAGAAGAACATCACGGGCGTCACGCTCGAGGCCCAGTACAACGCGCCGGAAGACGGCGGCGGCGAGGAGACGCGGGCGTCGGCCACCTTCGGCTTCGTCGGCGACAAGGGCTACTTCAGCGGCTCGCTCGAACTGTACGACCGCAAGGAACTCAAGTGGGGCGATCGCGACTGGATGGGCTGCCAGACCGACTATCGCCGGAGGGTCACCGACGGCGTTCCCGGCGAGTGGGGCAGCGCGGACTTCATCGACCCGAGAACGGGCCAGCCCAAGTGCTACACGATCAGCGGCACGGGCAATGATGGGGTCACCATCAACACCATGGGCACGGGCACGCTGGCGGGCGTCGGGGCGCAGGGTTCGGTCGGCACGACGTTCAACCGCTGGCGCCCGAACGCGGCCATCACCACGGGCCTGGCGGGTTTCGAGGGCGTGGGCGGCGGCGCCAACAGCCTGAACGTGCGCGACACGTTCGACCCGCGGATGCTGAACCAGTCGTTGATCTCGCCGGCCCGGGTGGCCACGGGGTTCTTCCAGGGCGGTTACGACACGGGGATGCTGGGCAACGCGGAACTCTACGGCGAGGCGCTCCTGAGCCGACGCGAGTCTTCCCAGACGGGTTATCGCCAGCTCTCGCTCGACTACGCGCGCGGCAGCCCGCTGATCCCGGCCAGCCTGGGCGGCGTTCCGAACCTGCAGGGTGCGCCAACCGTCCTCACCTACGGGCAGCCACTGCAGATCCGGGGGTTCATCGGCTTCGGCAACGACAAGAGCGAGCAGGACATCGACTACACCAAAGTGCTGGGCGGCCTGAAGGGCGACCTGCCCTGGGCCGACTGGAAGTACGACGGGGTTGTCACCTACGCAAACTCCGATGCCACCTACTCGCGCCAGACGTGGCTGACCAGCCGCCTCGCGCAAAGCATGGACGTGGTCGCGAACGCGAACGGGACCTTCTCCTGCCGGGACGCCTCGAACGGCTGCGTCGCGGGGCCAGCCCTGAGCAGCGCCGTCATCGGCGGCGTGCTCCCGCAGGACTGGGTGAACTGGACCTTCGTGAACGACACCGGCTCGACGAAGTACAAGGAGACCACCACCACGCTCAACACGAGCGGAACGCTATTCGAGATGAAGCACGGCGCTGTCCGCGGCGCCTTCGGCGCGGAGTACCGCCGGTCGGAGATCGACGACACGCCGTCGATCGACTCGCAAAACGGAAATCTGTACAACCTCACGTCCGCCGCCATCACGCGGGGCTCGGACTCGGTGCGGGAGATCTACGGCGAAGTCGAGCTGCCGCTGCTCCGGGGCCTGCCGGGCGCGGAGGAGCTCACGGTGAACCTCTCCGGCCGCTACACGGACTACAAGTCCTACGGCGGCGACACGACCTACAAGATCGGTGCGCTCTATTCGCCGGTGCGGGCATTGACGTTCCGCGCGGCGCAGGGAACCTCCTATCGCGCCCCGGCGCTCTTCGAGCAGTACGTCGGCGCGACCAGCGGGTTCCTCAGCAGCCAGGGCGACCCCTGCAACAACTGGGGCGTGAGCACGAACGCGGCCCGAAGGGCAAACTGCGAGAGCGAAGGCCTGCCGCCCGACTTTGCCTCGACCAGCAGCATCGCGAGCATCACCATTGGCGGGAAGGATGCGGGCCTCAAGGCCGAGACCTCGAAGAACAAGACGTTGGGTGTCATCTTCCAGCCCGAGATGCCGACGGGCTGGGGCGACTTCTCGTTCGCCGTCGACTACTACGACATCCTGGTCGACAACGGGGTCGACCGCATCGGTACGTCCAACATCCTGACTCTTTGCTACGGCCAGCCGAACTTCGGCTCCCAGTACTGCCGGCTGGTTACGCGGGCGCCGGCGGGCACCAACCGCTCGCTTAGCGTCAACAACAGCTATGTGAACGTGTCTTCCGACTCCGTGAAGGGTTACGACTACACGGTGCGCTACGTCCGCAACATCGGGCCGGGTACGTTCCGCGCGAACGGCGTCATCACCCATTACACCGAGCAGGCCAACAAGCTGTTCCCGGACGATCCGTTTGACAGCTTCAACGGCAACATCGGCGCGCCGAAGCTGACGGGCGTCTTCGACTTCAGCTACAAGTGGAAGGAATGGCAGTTCCGCTACGGGCTGGAGTGGATCAACAGGATGTCGAGCTACTTCTACTACGAGGAGGACCCCGACACCAGCACCTACAAGTTGGACACGCCGAGCTACACCCGGCACAACCTGTCGGCGGAATACAAGACGGACAAGTGGTCTGTGATCGTGGGAGTGCGCAACCTCGCCGACAAGGAGCCGCCGCCCATCTCGCAGGGCGTCTACAACCGCATTGGCAACTCCGCGCTCTACAGCGGCTTCGACTACGTCGGCCGCACGTGGTTCGCGAGCGGCACGTACAGGTTCTAGTATCCGCAGGACGCGCCACGTCACCACCCGGTGACGTGGCGCTTTTTCTTTCAGGAGGTCGATCATGCAGACAATGTCCCGCCTCTGGAGGGCGGCCCTCGTCATCCTCGCGCTGGCGGCGGGCGTGGCCCACGCCAAGCCCGCGGTGCCCTCCATCGCGCAGCTGGCCGCCTATCCCCGTATGGCGAGCTTCACGATCGCGCCCGACGGCAAGCACCTTGCGGCGATCGAGGCGCGCGGCGAGGACCGCGTCATCCTGGTGTGGAAGACCGATGAGCTGGACAAGCCGCCGGCCGCGATCGGCACCTCGCGGATGAAGCTGCAGCGCGTGCAGTTCATCAAGAGCGACCTGCTCGGCGTCACCATGTGGCAGCCCTACGACTCCCGCCTCGACAAGATCACGAAGACGTTCGTCACGAAGCTGTTCATCACCGACCTCGCGGGCAAGAACTGGCACGAGCCGTTGCCCCAGGAGCGGGCGATGAGCCGCGTCGGGGACAAGCTGAGCGCGCTGGCCAACCCGGCGATTCTCGACGTGCTGCCGAACGACCCCGACCACATCCTGGTGATCAGCGACGAGCTCGGCACCTCCGGCGACGTCTTCAAGGTGAATGTCCGCACCAACCGCGCCGAGCGCATCCATCGCGCCGACGAGAAGATCGCGGGCTACGTCACCGACCTGGAAGGCAACCTGCGCGCGAGGACCCGGGCGGACGTCGACAGCAAGGGCGCCTTTGTCGCCGCGGAGATCCGCGAGCCCGGCGGCGGGAACTGGGCCGAGCACTTCCGTTCGTACGTGAAGGAGCGCGATGCCGTCCAGATCGTCGGCTTCGCCAAGGATCCCCACGTCGCCTTCGTGCTGAGCAACGTCGGGCTCGACAAGACCGTCATCTACGAATACGACATCGCCGCGCGCAAGCAGAAGGAGATCCTGTTCAAGCACCGCTTCTTCGATGCGGACGGGGTCCTCATCAGCCGCAACAGAGGCTCGGGCGACGTGGCCTTCGGCGACATCCTCGGGATCACCTACGACGGCCCGCGCGGCTCCGGCACCGACGTGCAGTGGACCTCGCCGAAGGCGCAAGCACTCGACAAGGGCATCCGCGACGCCCTTGGGCTGCGGCGCCAGCCGCTTCGGGTGACGGATCCCGCCACCGGGGAAAGCGCCGACCTGGAGTACGACCTGGAGGCGGCCTACACCATCACCTCCCGGACGCCGGATCTCGGCGCCGTGGTCTTCCAGGTAAGCGGCGCCTCTCGCCCGCCGGAGTTCTACCTGCTGCGCAACGGCAAGCTCACCATGCTCGCGAAGGCATTTCCCGACATCGATCCCGCGGCGCTCGGCAAGACCCGCCTCGTCTACTACAAGGCGCGAGATGGCCTGGACATCCCGGCGTTCGTCACGACACCGAGCACCGACCTTTGCGGGTCGGCGCCCTGGCCGGCCGTCGTGCACCCGCACGGCGGCCCATGGTCCCGCGACACGATGGGATTCGACGGATCGATGTGGGTGCCGATCATGACCTCGCGCTGCTATGCCGTGCTCCAGCCGCAGTTTCGCGGCTCGCAGGGATGGGGCCGCAAGCTCTGGAAGGCGGGCGACGCGGAGTGGGGACAGAAGATGCAGGACGACAAGGACGATGGCGCGAAGTGGCTGATCGACCAGGGCATCGCGAAGCAGGGGCGTATCGCGATCTTCGGTTTCTCCTACGGGGGCTACTCCGCGATGGCCGCTTCCGTGCGCCCCAACGGGCCCTACAAGTGCGCCATCTCCGGCGCCGGCGTGTCCGACCACAAGCGGATCTGGGCGCAGTTCTACACCAACCCCTTCTTCCGCGAGAGGCAGGCGCCGACCGTCGACGGACTCAATCCGGTGGACCGCGCCGACAACCTGCAGATCCCGATCATGGTCTACCACGGCGATCGCGACCAGACCGTGCCCCTGGAGCAGTCGGACTGGTTCGTCTCCAAGGCCAAGGGCGCCAAGAAGCCGGTGGTCTACCACGAGATCGCCGATTACGCCCACGGACCGGCATGGACCCGGAAGATCATGGGAGACCAGCTTCGCATCATCGAGGATTACCTGCTTCGCGATTGCGGCGCCAAGGGGCTGTAGGCCTCGATATGGTGACCGTGCGTTTTCCGGTCACGTCATGCCGCATTTGCGACCACGCGAGTCGGCGGGAGCTTGCGTAAAGGATGCAGCAAGGCGCCGTTGACCGGGCCGGCCGTTGATGGTCAGGTCATGAAAGACCCAAGAAAACGAAAACCCGCGGGCCCCGCCCGCGGGTTTTTTCTTGCCATTTCCGGAGTCCGGGTCCTGCGTGCCTTGGGTCGATCGGCTGCGTTGCAGAAATGAGACAAAAAAGTGGAAAATTGTTGGATGTTTGGCAAGACTGTGGCTATTATCCGGCGATCAGTCGCGACCGGACGGCCCTACGGCCTGCCCCTTGGCACATAAGTCCCTGATTATCAAAATGGTTTTTGCCGCTGGGGCCGCGCGATGATTCCCGTTTCTTTGCCGTTGCTCGTTACTGCCCATGTAGCGGTGCCGTTCCGGGATCGACCGAGTTGGATCGGACGTTTCGCTTAACCAAGTCAATTGAGGAGCCCTTGATGATCAAGAACAAGCAGCCGGCCAAGTCCTTCAGGAGGAAGACGTGCGTCGTCGCCACGGAGATCGCGATCTCGCTGATGGCCGCGCCCCTGGCATTCGCACAAGCCACCACGCCCGCCCAGGTGGAGAAACTCGAGATCACGGGAACGCGCATTCCGCCCCCCAATCTCGAGGGCAGCAGCCCCGTCAACCTGATCAGCGCGAGCGACATCAAGTTCGAAGGTGTCCGCAACGTCGAGAACCTCCTGAACAACCTCCCCCAGGTCTTCGCCGACCAGGGCGGCAACATCTCCAACGGCGCTTCCGGCACGGCGACGGTGAACCTGCGCAACCTCGGTGCCGACCGCACTCTCGTGCTCGTGAACGGACGCCGCCTGCCCGCCGGCTCGCCGCGCCTGTACGCGACCGACCTGAACGCGATTCCCGCCGGCATGATCAAGCGCGTCGAGGTGCTGACGGGCGGTGCGTCGGCCATCTACGGCTCCGATGCCGTCGCCGGCGTCGTGAACTTCATCATGGACGACAAGTTCCAGGGCGTGCAGGGCGAGCTGAACCACAGCTTCTACAACCACCAGCAGGACAATCCGAACGGCGTCGCCGACATCATCGCCGGTCGCGGCCTCACGAACCCTGCGTTCGTGGTTCCCGGTGACAAGAGCCGCGATGGCGAGGAATCCGAATACAACATCACCCTCGGCAGCAACTTCGCCGACGGGCGCGGCAACGCGACCGTGTACCTCGGTTACAAGAAGACGCGTGCCCTGCTGCAGTCGGAGCGCGATTTCAGCTCGTGCGCGCTCGCAACCGGCGCGACCCAGTTCGCCTGCGGCGGCTCGTCCACCAGCTTCCCGGGCCGCTTCTTCGGCAATGCCCTGGACGGCAGCCTCGACAACGTCGACCACACCGTTGGTTCGGGCAGCAACCCGGTCCCCTTCAATGCAGCGCTCAACCTCTACAACTACGGGCCGCTCAACTACTTCCAGCGGCCTTCCGAGCGTTACACGGCCAGCGCCTTCGCCCACTTCGACGTCAATCCGAGCGCCCGTGTGTACACGGAACTCATGTTGCACGACGACCAGACGACGGCGCAGATCGCGCCCAGCGGCCTTTTCGGCCTCGTGGCGTCCGACAATCCGCTGCTCGCGCCCAATACCCGGGCCATCCGGTTCGAGAACCCGCTTCTCTCCGATGGCTGGCGCAACCTCCTCCTGCTCAACAACCCCGGCGACACGGCCGACATGTTCATCCTTCGCCGTAACGTCGAAGGCGGCGGGCGCCAGGACACGATCGGGCACACGTCCTACCGCGGTGTCGTGGGCATGAAGGGCGAGATCTTCAAGAACTGGAACTACGACGTCTTCATGCAGCACGGCCGCGTGAATTACTCGGAAGCCTACCTGAACGACTTCTCGAAGATCCGCGCCGGTCGCGCGATGGATGTGGTGACCGACCCGACCACGGGCGCGCCCGTTTGCGCCTCGGTGCTCGACGGTTCCGATCCCGGATGCGTGCCGTACAACATCTGGGCCACGGGCGGCGTGACGCCGGCGGCCATCGCCTACCTGGCGACCCCCGGCCTCCAGAAGGGCTACACCTCGCAGAGCGTCCAGGGCGCGTCCCTCTCCGCCGACCTGGGTGCCTACGGCATCCAGTTCCCGTCGGCCAAGAGCGGGGTTGGCGTCGCGTTCGGTGCGGAGCGCCGCGTCGAGAAGCTCGAACTGATCACCGATTCCGCGTTCTCGACCGGCGACCTGTTCGGCCAGGGCGGCCCGACGATCGGCCTGAACGGCCAGTACACGGTGAGGGATCTCTTCGTCGAGGCTCGCGCTCCCCTTATCGAGGGCGGCCAGTTCATGCACCTTCTCAGCGTGAACGGCAGCTACCGGTATTCGGACTACTCCACAGGCCAGTCGTCTGACTCCTACGGGCTCGGCATCGACTGGGCGCCGGTGAAGAACATCCGCTTCCGCGGCAGCTACCAGGAGGCCGTGCGCGCTGCGAACGTGATCGAGCTGTTCCAGGCGCAGGGTCTTGCGCTCTACGACAACGACTTCGATCCTTGCGCCGGGGCCACCCCGGTCGCGACGTTCGAGCAGTGCGCGAGGACGGGCGTCACGGCCGCGCAGTACGGCCGCATCCTGGACAGCACCGCGGGGCAGTACAACTACCTCGCTGGCGGGAACCCCAACCTCAAGCCGGAAACCGGCAAGACGTCCACGCTGGGTGTGGTCATCACGCCGATGCGCGACCTCAACCTCACGTTGGACTACTTCAACATGAAGGTCGAGGACGTCATCAGCCTGTTGCCGCCGACGATCGTCCTGCAGCAGTGCCTGGACAACGGAGCGTTCTGCAACCTGATCACGCGTGACGCGCTCGGGACACTGTGGGCTACTCCGGCCGCCCAGATCATCGGCACCAACCAGAACCTGTCCAAGTGGAAGACTTCCGGACTCGACGTCTCGGGCGACTACACCCACAAGCTCCCGGGTCTCGGCACCCTGAACCTGAACGTCATCGGCACCTACCTCAAGGAGTTCAAGCAGGAGCCGATCCCGGGGCTGGGCGAGTACGACTGCGCGGGGCTCTACGGTTCAGGCACCTGCGGCACGCCGCTCCCCGAATGGCGTCACAAGGCCCGCGCGACGTGGCAGACCCCGTGGAACGTCGATGTGGCGCTTACCTGGCGCTACATTTCCGAGGTCAAGTTCGAACGCACGAGCAGCAACCCGCTCTTGGCGGGTGCCTTCAACAGCGTCGACGAAACGCTCGCGGCGCAGAACTACATCGACGTGGCCGCAGCCTGGATGGCCACGAAGAACATCACGCTGCGCGGTGGCATCAACAACCTGCTCGACCGGGATCCGCCCCTCAGCTCGCAGGTGGGTGCCGGCTTCGGCAACGGCAACACGTTCCCGCAGGTCTACGATGCGCTGGGCCGCAAGGTGTTCGTGACCCTCACGGCAAAGTTCTGACCGACGAGGTCAGATCCCGCACCACGACGGCGAGCTTAGGCTCGCCGTTTTTTTTGGCGGTTCGCCTGGAGCAAGCCGTTGGAAGGGCGCGTTCGTCCTGGCCATCGCAGCGACGAAGTCGGGATCAACGGCGTTCGCAAACCAGGACCCACGCGGTCGGCTCTCCGGCACCCGATCCAGCGACCAGCGTCTCCCTGGCGCGCACCGCCAGGCCCCTTGCCTGGACGAGGGTGACGGCCTGGTCGAGTCCCGCCTCGTCGATGGCGGCTTCCAGCATGGCTGCCATGCGGCCCCCATAGGCTTCGGCTTCCCTTTCCATGCGGTCCGTCCAGTGGCCCACCTCGACGGGATCGTAGGCGCCCAGGCGGCGATACATGTGCGCAAGATCGCCATAGAGCCGTTTCACGGTACCACCTGCCACTTGATCACCGAATTCGGCGAGAACGCCGTCGACGACCGTCACGGCCGTCGCGAACTGCTCTTCCGAGCGCAGGAACGCCGAGCGGCTTCCATGGCCGCGCACGGCCGCCGCCCCCCGGCGGAAAACCTCCTTCGCGGTCGCGAGAACCCGGGAGGATCGCACCCGCTCCATTGCCCGGAGATTGGCCTCGCACTCCCGGAACAGGGCACCACCCTTCCGGTGCAACACGGCCGCGAGCACGCCTGCCGGGGCGACGAGACGCGCAGCCTCGCCGATCGCCCCGATGCCCGCGTATTCGAGGCCGAACTGGCTGGCAACCACATCGAATGCCTCGTCCGCGAACGGGGCATGTCTCGCGTCGGCCACGACCGCCACGGCATCCGGATGGCGGGACTTGTAGGCCCCGACGGCCCCAGGGGCGCCATCGAAAGCGAAGAGGCGCCGGTCCACGCCCGATGCGCGGGAGGCCTCGATGGCATATCGGGTGACGGCACCATTGCCGCAGGCGAAATCAAGCCACTGCCGAGTACCCCCTCCAGCCGGGTTGCTCGAGAAGACGCCCATCCAGAAACGCTCCAGCGCCTCCTCCTGCGGCCCCCCCGCGCGATGGGCCGCGGCTTCCGGCGTAAGGCGCCAGTAGTCGTTCCAGGCGCCAGCGCCGGCAGTCCCGTTGCCCTCTACATTCGCCATGGCGTCGATCCGTCCGGGCTAGATTTCCCAGTCCGGGCGCTCGCCGCCACAGGCGTCGATGGCCTCGAACATCGCGGTCACGAACGCCCGCTCTTCGGTGGAGAGTTCTGGCCGCCAGATCTCGAAGAGCAGGATCACGCGTGTCGCCTCGCTTCGGTTCCACGCCTCGTGCTCGATGGAATCGTCGAAGACCCAGGCCTTGCCTTCCTCCCATTCCCGGATTTCATTGCCCACCCGGAAGGCGCACTTCCCCGGAACGATGAGCGGCAGATGGCAGATGAGACGGGAATTGACGAGCCCGCAGTGGGGCGGAATATGCGCGCCCGCGCGAAGCTGCGAAAAGAGGATCGACGGGGAGCGGTTTGCCATCTGCGTGAGGGGCGCGCCGGCGAGCGCCGCCATGGTCGCCGGGGCACGGACCGTGTGCTCGCCAACCGCCGTCCCGTTCTTCCAGAGGTAGAAGGCACTCCAGTCCGGGTTGTCGAGCATGCCGTCCTGCTCCTTGCGCGGGCGGCGCGGATCGCCCTGCACATAGGGCTTGAAGGCCGATTCCTGCCGCATGATTTCCAGGAGTTCGGCTCGAATCTCTCCGGTCGCGGCTTCGACCTGGTCCAACCACGGAAAGTCGGCCCGGTCGAAGAACGGGATGTTGGCGAGCCCGGGAAAGTAGTAGTACCGGGGTTGCTGAAAATAGGCCCGCTTCCTGCCGAACAGGATATCGAGGGATTGCAGGAATCGGCCGCCGGAGCGCCCCTCGACCATGCCTTGCGCGGCAAGCCGCGAGCGAACGCGCTCCTCGATCTGCCCTGCGATCCGCTCGCACTGGGCCTGCGCCCTGGCCAGGTCCGGGTGAAGGTCGGCGGGCACCTGGCCCGCGGATCGGGCGAGAGTGACCGCGGCCATGTAGTGGGACGACGCGCCTCGAGGATCGCCCAGCCAGTCGAGCAGGTCGCCCTTCACGATCAACGCCCGGAGGTTCCGCGGTTCGTGGGCCAGCGCCCGGTCGATGGCGGCCAGGGATGCGGGGCCGTCCTCCAGGCGCCGGCAGGCGATGGCAAGACCCGTGCAGGAGGACGCGTCATCGACACCGAGCGAAACGATGGCGTCGAATGATTCCCGGGCCAGTCTCGCGTCGCCCGAGCGCAGCGCCTGCATGCCGTCGCGCGCCAGCGAACTCGCATCCTTGGGTGAAAAGTTCATGTATCGACCATTATGCATTGCGCTGGCAATTGGCCGCATTGTCGAATAAAATGCCGGGTTTCCGAAACGGTCCCTCCTCTGAGCCTCGTTTGTCTCGAGGGGGTGTCGAATCCCGTGTGTCCGGAGTCGGCACGCGGCCTGCAAAACGGGCGGCCGCAGGGCCGCTGTGGCCAATTGGCGCCTACTCGGCGCCGAGGGGGTGGAGGGTGGTTTCATGAAGAGCTACAGGGAGACCCAGAGGAACCCGGCGAAGCACTTGCCGAGCGTGATCATGGTCGGACTCCTGCATCTTCTCGTGGGGTATGCGCTCGTCAGCGGCCTCGCCAGGAAGGTAGTGGAAGTCATCAAGGCGCCCCTCGAGACGAAGATCATCGAGGAAATCAAGAAACCGCTGCCCGATGCCGAGCCGCCGCCGCCGCCAAAGCTCGCCCCGCCGCCGCCGCCGTTCATCCCGCCGCCGGAGGTGAACATCCAGGTTCCCGTCCAGGCTCAGCAGGCGCCGACGATCACGACCGTCACCACGACGAAGCCGCCGCCCGGGCCACCGCCCAAGGCAGCGCCTGCGGCGCCGCCCGCACCTCCCGCACCCGTCGTCCGGAAGAACGTGCGTCCTGTTGGCGAAATCGTCCGGCCGGTATTCCCGCGCCAGGCGATTCGCGACGGGATCCAGAGTGGAAGAATCGTCGCGCACCTGGTGATCCGCCCCGACGGCTCCGTGGCCGAGGTCAAGATCATCTCGGCGAAACCCCCCCGCATCTTCGACCGCGAAGTCGTCCGCGCGCTCTCGCAGTGGCGATTCGCCCCCGAGCCCGTCGGCTTCATCGGCGAGGTGGACATCGACTTCAAGCTGACGGACTGACGCTCCATCGGCCCCATTCACCCGCAGTACGTCACCAGGAAATTTG
>Ga0073899_10001691_pt1 | contig 20084 bp, 21 predicted proteins | sample KloWWTmetaKNB5Ph_FD_88975 | JGI IMG/M metagenome (GOLD analysis project Ga0073899, IMG submission 88975) | Active sludge microbial communities from Klosterneuburg, Austria, studying microevolution and ecology of nitrifiers - Klosterneuburg... | ecosystem: Engineered > WWTP > Aerobic digester >... | reverse complement strand
GCGGTCTCGGTCTCGTCCGGGGCGGGGCTTTCCCATGCGAAGGCCGCCGGGGTCGGCTCCTCCTGCTTGTCCGATTCCCACGCGAAGGCGCTGGCCGGTGCGGTCTCGGTCTCGTCCGGGGCGGGGCTCTCCCATGCGAAGGCCGCCGGGGTCGGCTCCTCCGGCGCGTCCGATTCCCACTCGAACGGCTTCAGGAACTCGGCCGGAATTTCGCCAGGCTGGTCTTCCGCCTCGCCGTCCTCGGTCTCCCAGTCAAAGGGTTTGAGGAACTCCGGCGGGATGTCGCGAGTGGGTGCGGGTTCGGCCTTGCGCGCCGCCCAGTCCCGCATCGCCGCGAGACCTTCCGCTCCCCCTGCGCCCTCTTCTTCCTCGCCTTCAGCGCCCTCTTTTGCTTGCGGCGCCAGGCCGAAGAAGTCATCCCAGCGGGTTGGAGGCGCGTTGGGCTCGGTGGGTGCCGCCTCCGGCTGTGGTTCGGTCCGCGAACGCAGAACAAGAGGGAGCGAGGGTGGCGCACCCGGATCGACCGGGGGCATCGCCTGCGCCGGCTCGTCTGTTCGCGCCACCGGCCCGGCTGCCTCGTCCGGGTGCCGCGGCCGAATCGGGATGGCCGTCGGCTCCGGGGTCTCGGGCTCCTCATCCTCCCGGTGCCGCAGAACGTAACTGCCGTGTTGCCCGCCTTCCTTCGTGCGCTCCGCCCAGCGCTTCATGCTCTCCATCATCCCGCCCTGTTCTTCGCGGCCCGCTCCCGGCCGGCCAGTCGCACTCCCGTCGCCATCTCCGCGCGTATCGCTCCATGCGCCTGGCCCGGAACCCCAGTTCAGCCGCCCCGGATCTTCCGCTTCGTCCCGGCGACGCAATTTCAGGGTGTTGTCTGGTTCGGCCGTCTCGTCGCTGACCGTGCTGGCTACCGCGTGCTCCACCTGCGATGGCCCCTGTTCGTCCATCGTCCCCGGCAGGTCAGCCAGGCTCGCCGGCCCAGCTGCCGAAAGGTCTTTCAGCGAAGACGGTTCGTCACCGGCGGCAGATTGGGCGCGCGCTGCGACCCAATCGCCCGCCTCCCCATCATTCGCGTTCGTGTTGCCGGGTTCCGCCTTGCCGGCCGTGTGTCCAGCGGTGTCCGCCTCGTTTCCAAGCAGCCACCCGGCATCCCGGGGCCCCCACGATGGCGCCTCGTCCGTCTCGGTGGTGCGGCGCCGCAGCGTAAACGGTGATTCGGGCCGCTCCGGGGCAAACGCCTCGGTCGACCAGTCATCCTCCAGGTCCCGCGAACTACCCGCGGCCGGCCTCGCACGCTCGGCTTCGGCGCCAGCTCCCCCGTTCCCCTCGCTCCGCGGCGGCTCTTGCGCCTTCTTCTTCTTGCCAAATCCGAACAACCCGCCTTTGGATTCCGGCTGCGGTTCCGGACGCCTCAATACGAACGGGTCGTTTTTTGCCTGCGCCTCATCCTCGGCGATATTCTCGGCCACCCGCTCGCGCAGGTTCCGGTTCTTCTCCTCTTGCCGCTCCCAGGCATTCGTGGGCAGGTCGAAATACCAGCCCTGCGGGTCAGGTTTTCCTGCCTCTTCTTCGTCCAGCGGACGGCCTTCGCCATTTTCCATCGTCATCAGAGTACCATAGCCTCCCCGCTGTGCCCCCGGAGTCGCATCGGTCGCCCTTTACAGCCGATTGACCTACCCTCGGCGGCAATGACCGATGCGCTCGAACCCTCGGACGAGCACCTGGTCTCTCTATCAAAGGACGGCAGCCTCGATGCCTTCAACAGTCTCGTTGATCGATATCAAGGCCCCGTCTACAACTTGTGCCTCCGGCTGATCGCCGATCCGGGCGCCGCGGAAGACGCTGCACAGGAAGCTTTCCTGTCCGCTTTCCGGGCCATCAACAGGTTCGAGGGCGGCAACGTTCGTAGCTGGTTGCTGCGGATCGCCGCCAATCAGAGCAAAGATGAGCTCCGCCGCCGCGCGCGCCGCGGCCCCCAGGAGTCCCTTTCCGCTCCCCGCCCCGATGGTCAGTCCATCGATCTCCCGGACCCCGCCGAGAATCAGCAGGCTTACGTCGAGCGAATGGCCGTCGGGTTCGAAATCCAGCAGGCGCTCCTCTCGTTGCCCTTCGAACAGCGCCAGGCTGTCATCCTCTCCGATCTCCACGGCCTCCACTACGAAGAAATCGCCACCAGCACAGGCGCCTCCGTGGGCACCGTAAAATCCCGCATTCACCGCGGCCGCGAGCGCCTGCGTGTCATGATTTCCGCCCAGCCGGAACTTTTCGGGCGCAGCCGGCGTCTGGACGGGTGAGAAACCAATGAGACTCACTCTCCCTGGCCACCGCCACCGCCACCTGATCGACGCCTTCGTGGATGGAGAGCTGGCTCCCGCAAGCGCCGCCCGCTTCGAAGCGCACATGGCCGGCTGCCCTCGGTGCCGCGCTTCAGTCGAGGCTGCCAGCGAACTCAAGCAAACGTTCGCATCGCTCACCACTGTCCCCGTCCCGCGTTCATTCAGGCTCTCCGCCGGGATGATTGCCGCCCCCGCCCCGCCGCTCGCGGCCACGCCAATTCCCCTCGTTCTCGTGCGGGTTGCCGCCGCCGCGAGCGTCGCCGCGTTCGCATTCGCCGCCACGCTCGGCCTCGCCCCTGGGCGCGATGGAGACCGTTCGACGGCCTTCCGCGATGAAGCCGGGACGCTTGAGTCCGCAAGCGCCAAGGATGCACCCGGCATGGCCGAGATCAGCGGTGCGGCCCCCCTGACCGACTCCAGCGCCAACGATGCCGAACTCACACCGCCCGGTATCGCCTCGCCACTCAACGGCGGAGATGTTGCAGGCGCTGGCATGGCCACTTCCGTGGTCCCTGTGTCGACAGCAAGTCCCCGCACGGGAGGTGACGTCCATTCCGCTGGTGGCGCCGGCCCCGCCTCCGCTTCGCCGGCCGCGGCCCCCGAGCCGGCCGCACCCAGTTCCGCGCTCTCCCGGTCCGGGAGCGAAAGCACCGGCGATGGCGGTCCCCCCCGGGTAGTCGTCCTCGGTCTAATTGCTCTCGCGGCTGTCGCCATCCTTTCCATCCTCGAATTCCGTCGCAGAGGAACAAGCTAATGCGTTATCTGTTGTTCTTGCCCCTCCTTGCCGCCGTAATGCTCGGCACCGTCGCCTGCAAGGGAGACACCACCGTGAACGTGCCCGCCCAGGGCAACAACGCCCTCGGAGATGGCATCACCGTCTCCGGGTCGGGCGAGGTGAACGCTCCGCCCGATATTCTCACGCTCTCCATCGGGATCGAGGCAGAGGGCCGCACCGTCGCCCTTGCCCGCACCGAAGCTGCTGCCGCCGCCAACCGCCTCATCGATTCCCTGAAGGCCAACGGAGTCGCTGAAAAGGACATCCAGACCACATCGGTCAACATCTATCCCCAGTACTTCTACTCCCCGAACGAGCCTCCCCGGATCACCGCCTACACCGCAAGCAATACCCTCAGCGTCAAAGTTCGCGATATCGACAGGGCCGGCAAGGTTATCGATGACGGCGTCGATGCCGCTGGCGATACCGCCCGGCTCCAGGGCATCGCCTTCGGCGTCGATGACCCGGCGCCGCTCCTCAAGCAGGCCCGCGAAAAGGCTGTTGCCGATGCCCGCTCCCGCGCCGAGGCCTATGCCGCCGCCGCCGGCGTGAACGTCGGTGACGTCCTCTCCATCGCCGAAACCAACCAGTCCTACGTCCCCGTCATCCATTATGCCGCCGATGACATCGCCGGTTCCGAGAAATCCACCCCCATCGAGCCCGGCGAGACGACGGTCTCAGTCAACGTCAACGTCCGTTTCGCAATCAAACGCTGAAAGCTCCGGTTCACACCCGCCCTTACGCTTACCGCCGCCGCAGCCGAAGCTTAGAAGCGATGCGCAGATTTCTGCTGGCCGCGCTTATCCCTGCCGCGGCACTGATCCTGGTCGGCCTCATCGCTCTCGCCCTGGTCGCATTCGGCCGCGGTGGCAATGGTCGCGCCCCGGTCCCATCCCAATCGGCCGGGAACGGGGCCTCCCTCTCCGGCCTGCCCCGGCTCGCCCCCGAAGGCAGCGTTTGCCAGGGCCTTCTCCGGCGTCCCGATCCCTCGCAGCCGCGCACCTTTGCCGCCGAGTACACCAAACGAGCCGAAGCCGCCGGCATCGTCATCGTCGCCAATGGCGATGTCAGCGATGAAGCGCTCGAGATCGCCCGCCAGACTGTCGAGCGCGTCTTCCGAAACAACGACCTCGAAGCCCCGCTCGCCGAGGAAGGCGCCTATGTCATCGTCGCCGCTTCCTACCAGGGCGTGCTCGATTTGCCCGAGTTCGCCTGCCTGCAGGACGAGGTGGGCGACGACTTCTTCAGCCACGTCTGCGGTGTTGCCGACCGCGCCGACTATCCGGTCGCCACGGTCAACAAACTCGACCTCCTCGGCGATCGCACAGGCCCTTGCGATGGCCTGAACATCCTCTTCCACGAGCTTGGCCACCTCGTCCAGGGCTGGGCGCTCCCCCCGGCCGACTACTACGACGTTCGCCAGTACTACCAGGACTCGCTTAACGACGGCCGCTATGCCGGCATGTACGCGGCGACCAACGCCTTCGAATACTTCGCCGAAGCCACCCAGGCGTATTTCCACGATGCTGAACCACGCGGCGGCCGTGGCCGCGTCTGGCTCCAACACTACGACCCCGCGGTCTTCGATCTCCTCGCCCGCGTCTACGGCGGCTAAGCTTCCCCCCGCGCCCGCAGAACTGCGTACCGTAACGCGCCCTGCCCGATGTACTCCTCGAACTCCGGGTAGCGCGCCCGCATTGCCACCATGTATTCCGCCATCCGCATTCTCCGCCGCTCGAACGGAGAACCGTCCGCAAGATCCGCCACCTGCTTCCCGATGACCAGGTAGAAGGGACGGACCGTGATCGTTCCCGCCTCACAGTCCGGGTTGTGCCGCGTAGCCTTGCACTCGAAGAATCCGATGAGCTCGACCCTCCGGGCGGTCACCCCCGTCTGCAGTTCAGCCACCACTCGGATCAGCGATTCCGGGTCGCCCTCGCCCTCGCCCTCGCCCGCGGCGGCATCGAGCATCTCCCACCTGGTTGTCCCGGGTTCGCGCGTAGCAAACCCGTGGTCGCCCATGCACACCATGCTGTACACCCGGTCCACCGGTGCGTTCGCCGGAAGCTCCTGCTCATCCACCCATCGCGCCCGCCACTGATCGGCAAGGTTCAGCTCCACCGCTCCAGGCCAGCGTGGTTCATAAGAGCTCATCATTCCCATCGTTACGTTCTCCGTCGGAAGAAGGGCTTCGCCACCACCACTGCCCGCCGCCTGCCCGCTTCCAGCGCCCTGCCTGGCAATGCGTGGTGACTTTCGATAATGCCGAGTCCAACCGCCGCGTTCAACGTCGCCGAACGCACGCACGAACGAACCTCGCCCACTACCTGGTCCCCGGATGTCACCGTCGCGCCCGTCTCGACAGTCCCCGGGCCATCAAACAGCAGTGCCGCCAGGATCCGCCCGTCCCGCCCCCCTTCGATCCCCAGTGCGATGTCGAGGTCTGCCTCAGCGGGCGAGAGCCCCGGCGCCAGGTCCGGCTCATACGCGGGGATGCAAGCTTCCACGCGGAGCACCTCCAGCGCGTCCTGCCCCACCAGCGGCACCCCCGCCGCCCGCAGCGTCTCAACCAGGTGCTCCGCCACGGCCGGCGCCAGCATGAATTCGAACCCATCCTCTCCCGTGTCGCTTGTCCGTACCGCCAACCCGCGAAACCCATGGAACTCGAACGCCAGGCAATGCAGCGGCCCCAGCCGGGCGGGGAGCGCATCCGAAAGATGGTCGTTCGCCACCTGTGCCGCGCCCGGTCCCGCCAGCCCCACCATGCACGTTGTCTCTGTCCGGTCATCGATCTGCACATCGAAGTCCGGGCGTGCCCCTTGCTCGATCCGTGCCAGCGTCGCGGCCCGCCTGCTCGCTTCGCCACTCACCAGGTATGCAATCCCCGCAGTCCGCGAAATGAGCGCCAGGTCACCGATACAGCCATCTTCACGGAGCCAGACGGACCGCATCGAGCGCCCTTCTTCCAGCTCCCCCACATGCCCCGCAAAGACTGAATGCAGCAGCTCGCCCGCATCAGTCCCCGTTACCAGAAGTCGGCTCCGATACGAACGATCGAACAGCCCCGCGCCCTCGCGGATTGCCGTCGTCTCCAACTCCGGATTCCCATACCCGAGCGGCACGTTCCAGCCGCCGGCCGTCCCAAATGTCGCGCCATTCGCCTGGTGGAGGCTGTGCAGGGCGAGCCGCCGTTCCGGGTTTGGTCGATTCATGCGCTGACGAATGTCCGCCGGCCCTCGCGCTCCGTCAACCGCCCGGTCCCCGGGAAGGGGTTGTGCACGCAGATCAGGAGCGCGTTTTCGCGCAGTGCCCGCTCGGCCAGCCGCTTCTTCGTCTCCAGCGATACCAGCGGAAGGATGTCGAATGCCGGTATCCAGGCAGCCCGCTCGATCTGGACGGCATGATGCACCAGGTCCCCCGTGTAGATCGCCGTCTCCCCACGGGATGTCATCGCGATCGAGGCGTGGTCCGCCGTGTGGCCGGGCGTCGGCCAGAACCGCACGCCGGGGATGAGATCCGTCTCCCCTTCGACCAGCTCCAACTGCCCCGCGGCCTCCAGCGGCTCGAAGTTCTCCGCAAAATAGGTACCCCGCGTCCGCTCATTCGGATTCCGCGCCGCTTCATACTCCCCCGCCTGGATGAAGTACCGCGCATTCGGAAAGGTCGGGCGAACTGCTCCGTCCGCGCCCACCACGGTGTTCCAGCCGCAGTGATCGGCGTGCAGGTGGGTGTTCGCCACAACCGTGATGTCCCCGGGACCGAGCCCCAGCGCGCCCAGCCCGTCCAGCAGCAGCCCGTACTCGCCCGGGAACGCTCGCTCCCGCCCCGTCCCTCCCAGCTTGTTGCCCATGCCCGTATCCACCAGCAGGATTTCGTCTCCGCTTCGCACTACAATACAGTTCAGCGAAAGCCGCATCCGGTGTTCCGAATCGATGTTCTCGCGCCCGATGACTGGCTCCCACATCACGCGCGGGATCAGTCCCATCACCGCCCCCGCGTCCAGCTTGATGTACCCGTCGCAGATCACCGCGATCTCGATATCGCCCACCTGGTAACAAACCGGTTTCTCCACGCATGCGGACCATACGGGGCCGCCGCCCTGCCCGCCAATCCCGTTTGCGCACCATCACAGTCAAAATTGGCAGTTGCAAACCGTTGCAAAGAGGTTAAGCAATGCGGCAAGCTAGTTAAGCCCGCCGGCGCCCGGCCCGGCACACTCCCCGGGGAGGCTCAAGCCCATGCCCATCTTCCTGCTCCACGCGCCCGACGGGTTCTTCTCCACCCCGGTCGCCATCACCTTCTGGGTGCTCACCGCCGCAGCCCTTGCTCTCTCCCTCCGGCGCGCCGGAGCGACCCTCGATGAGCGCGCGGTCCCCCTCATGGGCGTCATGGCCGCATTCATCTTTGCTGCCCAGATGTTCAACTTCCAGATTCCCGGCGGCACCTCTGGCCACCTCCTTGGCGGCGTCCTGGCCGCCATCCTGCTCGGGCCCTACGCCGGTACCGTCGTCATGGCATGCGTCATCTCCGTTCAGGCCCTCATCTTCCAGGATGGCGGCCTCCTCGCCCTCGGCGCCAACATCTTCAACATGGGCATCGTCGGCACTTTCGGTGGCTACTGGCTCTATCGCACCCTCGCGGCCGTCCTCGGTGGCGAACAGCGCAGCCGGCTTCCCGCTGCCGCAATCGCTGCATGGTCGGCCGTTGTCGCTGCTTCCGCCCTCACCGCCGTCCAGCTTGCCGTCTCCGATACCACCTCACTGTCCGTTGCCCTTGGCGCCATGGTTGGCTGGCACATCTTCATCGGCGTTGGCGAAGCCGTCATCACCGTCGGCGCCCTCGCCTTCATTGCCGCAAGCCGGGCCGACCTCCTCCGCCTTCGCGATAGCCGCCCCGCTACCACCTGGGAGCCCGCCCGATGACTTCCGATTCCGCACCCCAATCCCCACTCCGCCGATACCGCTGGGCCATCATCGGCCTCGTCATCACGGCCTTCGTCGTCATCATCTTCGCGCCCCTCGCCTCCTCCGATCCGGATGGCCTCGATCGCGTCTCCGAAGACAAGGGCTTTTCCGGGCAGGGCAAGGATGCTCCCTACGAGTTCCTCCCCGGCTACTCCATCCCCGGAATCGATAACGAACGCGCAACGGTCATCCTCGCCGGCCTGGCCGGCGTCGCCGTGGTATTTGCGCTAACCACGGCCTTCGGCGCCTACCTTCGCCAATCTCGCCGGGGCAGCCAGACCTGAACCTCGATCGCTACGTCCCGGGCGAAAGCCCCCTGCACCGCGCCGATGCACGCCTCAAGTTCCTCGTGGTGGTTGCATTCATTCTTGCCGTGAGCCTCCTGCCCGCCGGGTCCTTCGCAGCCCTTGGCATCGCCTGGACGGCGCTCATCCTCGCTGCCGTTGTCTCTTCTATCGGCCCCTTGCGGATGGTGCGCGGCTCGCTGGTCGCCCTTCCCTTCGCGGCCGCCGCCCTGCCCCTCCTCTTCACCAGGAGTGGCGATCCCATGGGGACGCTCGATCTCGGCCCCATCTCGCTCACCCTGAGCGGCGAGGGTCTCCGCCTCGTTCTCACCATCATGCTCAAGAGCTGGGTCAGCGTTCAGGCTGCCACCCTGCTCGTCTTCACCACCCCCTTCCACGATCTCCTTGAAGGGCTCGCCCGCCTGAAAATGCCTGCGCTCATGGTCGCCGTGATCTCGCTCATGTATCGCTACCTTGCCGTACTCACCGGCGAAGCCTCCCGCATGATGCGTGCCCGCGCCTCCCGCGCCGCCGTCCTCCCTGGCTCTCGCCGCCCCGGCGCCATCTGGCAGGCCCGCGTCGTCGGCAACATGGTCGGCGCCCTCTTCATCCGTTCCTACGAACGCTCCGAGCGGGTCTACCTCGCCATGCAATCGCGCGGCTACACTGGAAACATCCGGCACATTCACGATCACCCGTTCTCCCGCACCCAGGCGCTCCTCCTCGTCGCATCCATCGCCATGCTGGCTGCGTTCGAAGTCACCGCCCACGCATGGCTGCCCCACTCATGACTGCCGAACGAGCCCTCGATCAGCCACAGTCGCCGCCTCAGCATCCCCCTGCGCTCGCCATCGAAGTCCGCGATCTCTCCTTCGCCTATCCCGATGGCTTCAGCGCGCTCAACGGCATCTCCCTTGCGATCGAGCCGGGCGAAAAGGTCGCACTCATTGGCCCCAACGGCGCAGGCAAGAGCACCCTCATGCTCCACCTCAACGGCATCAACCAGCCCTCGGCCGGCACCGTGACCATCTCCGGCATCCCCGTCGACCGCAAGAACATCGGCCGCATTCGCGCCGAAGTGGGGCTCGTCTTCCAGGATCCGGATGACCAGCTCTTCAGCCCCACCGTCTACGATGACGTCGCCTTCGGGCCGGTCCATATGGGGCTTCCGAAAGAAGAAGTGGATGCCCGTGTCACCGCTGCCCTCGCGGCCGTCGGATTGCCCGGCTTCGAGCGCCGCCAGCCCTACCACCTCTCGATCGGCCAGCGAAAGCGTGCAGCCCTGGCCACCGTCCTCTCCATGTCGCCCAGCGTACTCATCCTCGATGAGCCCTCCGCCGGCCTCGACCCGCGCGGCCGCCGCGAGCTCATCAATCTCCTTCGCGGCCTCGATCAGACCATGCTTGTCAGCACACACGACATGAAACTCGTCTCCGAGCTCTTTCCCCGGACCGTCATCGTCGATGGCGGGCGCATCGTCGCCGACGGCCCAACCACCGGAATGCTCGCCGATGCTGCCCTCCTCGATGCTCACGGACTCGAGCGCCCTTGACCGGTCATCGCCGCAGTGACGGTTTCCGCGCTCCTCCCCGTATACTTATCAACGTGGACCGTTTCGATTTCGATGACTTCGCACGGGCGATTCGCGGCGCCGACCATGAGGTCGATCTCTTCGGCGCGGCAATGATCGTCTCCCGCCTCGGCGGGCACCCGATTGATCCCTTCCATACGGCCGCACGCCTCGATCACATCGCCGAAGACGTCCTCAAGCAGGCTGGCCCCAATCCAACCCAGGACGCACTTTCACACGCCATCGAACACCAGCTCTTCACCGTCGAAGGCTTCCACGGAAACACCACCAACTACCCCGATCCCGCCAACAGCTACCTCGATCTCGTAGTCGAACAGCGCACCGGTATCCCCATCACCCTTTCCCTTGTCTACATGGAGGTCGCACAGCGCGTCGGCCTCATCTGCGATGGTGTCGGCTATCCCAAGCACTTCATCATCCGCTACGGCGGCCCCGAAAATCCCGTCTACGTGGACCCATTCCAGCAGGGAGCCCGCATCGATCGCCAGGAGCTCATCGCCGGATTGCGTACCCTCAAGTCCGATGTGGCCCACCCCGATACCTACCTCACCGCTGTCACCCGCCGCCAGATCCTCCAGCGCCTCCTGAACAATCTCCACACCCTCTTCCGCGAAAGGCGCGATCTCGAATCCTGGTACGCCGTCATCGAACTCCAGCTGCGCCTCGAGCCCTGGAACGCCGCCTTCATCGGCGAACGCGGCATGCTCCACTATCGCCTTGGCCGCCTCGCCGAGGCCCTCGATGACCTCGAAACCTACGTCACGGCGGGCGATAAGCCCGTCACCAGCCCCGGCGCCATCCGCCTTCTCGACCACCTTCGCCTCCGCCGAGGAGGCTCGGAGAACTCCCCATGACGCTCTCCATCGATGAACGCCACGCCCTCCCTCGCGGCCGCCAGGCGCTCCAACGCTCAATCGCCTGGTACCTCCGCCAGCTCAGCCGGGTCCTCAACGTCCTCACCGATGAGGAGCTCGAGCGCCTTGTCCCACTGCTGACCGAGCGCAACTTCAAACCGCGCCAGGTGATCTTCACCGCCGGCGATCCCGCCGAACGCGTCTACCTCATCCTCAAGGGGCGCGTGAAGATCTACCAGGTCGCTGAGAACGGCAAGGAGATCATCCTCGATGTCGTCGGCAAGGGTGGCGTCGTCGGCGATATGGCCATCGTCGAAAACGGTGAACGCACCGCCTGTGCCCAATCCATCGATGACGCCATCGCCGTCAGCATCTCCTGGGAGGACTTCTTCCATCTCCTCCAGCAGTCTCCCCGCCTGGGCTTCGCCATGATGGAACTGATGGCCCACCGCCTCGCGGGCATGCAGCGCACCTTCATGAACATCGTCTCCAAACCGGTCTCCGCACGCCTGGCCGATACCCTCCTGGGCCGCCAGGAAGATGGCTTCATCTACCTCGGCCTTACCCACCAGGAACTTGCCCAGACCATCGGCACCAGCCGCGAAACCGTCACCGCCCTCCTCTCCCGGTTCGTCACGCTCGGCGCGATTACCCCCGTTCCCGATGGCTACCGCGTGAAGGATGAAGACCTGCTCGATGATATCGCCACCGGCGATCTCCCAGTCTCTCCCAGGCACCCGGTCAGTACGGCCGCGAGTACCATGGCGGGCTAATGGCGCAGTCCGCCGCCGGCGAAACCGAACACCTGGCCACCGGCCGCGAGGGTCCTGCCATCATCGCGCATGGCGGCGGCAACGCCCTCGATAGCGCCCGCGGCTTCGTCGCCGCCGGCGCCGATTTCCTCGAAGTCGATCTCTGGCTCCACCGCGGCCGCCTTGAGGCCCGCCACGAGCGCCGCGTCCGCTTCCTCCCGCTCCTCGTCGAGCGTTGGTACCTCCGCCGTGTCCCCCACCCCCACTACGGTTTCGCCGAACTCCTTTCCGCCGTCGCCGGCAGTCCCGCCGGTATCTTCCTCGATCTCAAGAACGGCGGCATCGAAACCGTCGCCGCTCTTGAACAGGCAGTGGCTGCCACTCCCGCACCCCCGCGCCTCGTCGCCTCCTCCCAGCAATGGAGCACCCTCCGCGCGCTCTCCTTCCACCTCCCCACCATCGAGACGTTCTACTCCGTCGATGTCTCTGCCAAACTCGATCTCTTCCGTGCCGTCGCCGACCGCGATTCCCGCCCGCGCGGGATCTCCTGCCGCCACACCCTGCTTACCGAACCGGTAGTCCGGGAGCTCGCGAGCCGCGGCCTCCTCGTCGTCGCCTGGACGGTCGATGATCCGCATCGTGCGCGTCAGCTGGTCGATTGGGGCGTCCACGGCATCACCACCCACCGCGTCGCCGAAATGCGCGCTGAATTCGTCCCCCGTCCGTGAGCGAGCGGTTTGCCGTCTACGTTCATATCCCTTTCTGCACCATCAAGTGCGGGTATTGCGATTTCAACGCCTACGCCGGAATGGATTCGCTCAAGGATGCCTACGGCGCCGCCCTTGTTGCCGAAGTCCGTGCCAATGCCCCCTTCTTCGAAGGCAAGACCGTTACCTCCATCGGCTTCGGCGGTGGAACGCCCGGTGAGATGCCCCCGGAACACATTGCCGCCGTGATCCAGGCCATCCATGACCAGGCGCCTCTCCTCAATGGGGCCGAAGTCACCCTCGAGGCAAACCCCGGCACCCTTAGCGCCGCTGCCCTCGCCGCCCTCCACCGCGCAGGGCTCAACAGGCTCTCCATAGGCGCCCAGAGCTTCCATTCCCACGAGCTCGGCTTTCTCGATCGCATCCACTCGCCGGAGGCGACCGCAGCCTGCGTCGATCTCGCCCGGAGAGCCGGTTTCAGGAATATCGGGCTCGACCTCATCTACGGGCTCCCCGGCCAATCGATGGAGGAATGGCTCGCCTCGCTCGATGCCGCGATCGCGCTGGCCCCGGATCACCTCTCCTGTTACGCACTTACCGTCGAGGACGGCACGCTCCTCGCGCGCCGCGTTCGCGAAGGCAAGGTCATTCCCGCCGACTCCGATGCCGTCGCGGATATGTACGAGGCCGCTTCCGAACGCCTGGAAGCGGCCGGCTTTGTCCAGTACGAGCTTTCGAACTGGGCCGGCCGCGGCGGCAAATCCGAACATAACTTCACGTACTGGTCTGATGGCGAATACATGGCCATCGGCGCGGGCGCCCATGGCTACCTCGGCTTCGAACGCTACGAGAACATCTCCCACCCAAAAGCCTACATCCAGGCGATCCGGGCCAATCCCGGTCCCCGCCCCGCTCTTGCCGCCATTCATGAGCTCTCCTTCCGGGTCGAGGTCTCGGACTGGATCGCCCTCCACCTGCGAACGGCGCAAGGCCTGCTTATCCAGGCATTTGAAGAGCGGTTCGGGTTCACGCTCCAATCCGTACTCCACCTCGAACTCGATGAGCTGGCCGCTGCCGGCGTGCTCGAAATCGACGACGTGGCGCGCCTGACGCCCAGGGGCCGCCTGCTCCACTCCGAGGTTGCCGCCCGCGTTCGTGCAGCCCTCGATGCCCACGATCTGCCCCTCCCACGCCACGGCTCGATCGAACACGAGCGCCGGCTCAAGCGGGATCTCCCGAGCGGCTCCCGGCCGGCTCCCTCGCCGGAACGGTAAACTTCCACCAATGCACGTCATCGGCACGGCCGGCCACGTCGACCACGGCAAGAGCACCCTGGTTCGCGCGCTCACGGGCATCGACCCCGATCGCCTGCGCGAAGAAAAGGAGCGCGGCCTCACCATCGACCTCGGCTTTGCCTGGCTCACCCTCCCTTCCGGCCGGGAAGTCAGCATCGTCGATGTCCCCGGCCACGAACGCTTCATCAAGAACATGCTCGCCGGCGCCGGTGGCGTCGATCTTGCTCTCCTTGTCGTCGCCGCCGATGAAGGCCCCATGCCGCAGACACGAGAGCACCTCGCCATCCTCGACCTTCTCGATGTCCCCGCGGCCATCGTCGTCCTCACCCGCACCGACCTCGTCGAAGATGGCTACGTCGACCTCGTGGAAGACGAACTCCGCGAACTGCTGGCAGGCTCCCGGTTCGTGTCGGCTCCATTTGCTCGTGTCTGCGCACCCACCGGCGAAGGCATGGCCGCCCTGGAGCACGCCATCGATACCGCGCTCGATGACACACCGCCCAAGCGTGATTCCGGCCGCCCTCGCCTTCCCATCGACCGGGCCTTCTCCATCCAGGGCTTCGGGACGGTGGTCACCGGCACGCTCGTTGATGGCTCCTTTGCCGTTGGGCAGGAAGTCGAACTTCAACCGGGAGCCGCCCGCGCGCGCATCCGCGGCCTCCAGCGTCACCAGGTCAAAGTCGATCGCATCGAACCTGGCACCCGCGCAGCCGTCAACCTCAGCGGTGTTCACGTCGAGGAGATCCGCCGGGGCATGGTCCTCGCCCTGCCCGGCGCCGTCACACCTTCAACCGTCCTCGATGTCCGCCTTCGCGCCACGGAAAGCCTCGGCCACCCTCTCGCCCACGATGCCGGGATCACGGTCCTCTCAGCCACCGCTGAATCCGAAGCCCGCCTTCGCCTGCTTGACCGCGATACACTCCTGCCCGGTGAGCAGTGCTGGGCGCAGCTGGTTCTCCACCACCCGATCCCGGCACTTCCCCGCGACCACTGCATCATCCGTACCCCGAACGATACCGTGGCTGGCGGGGTCATCGCCGCCGTCAATGCCCGCCGCCACCGGCGAAACCACGCGCCCACGCTGGCCGCCCTCGATCGCCTCCTCCAGGGCTCCCCCTCTGAGCGAATCCTCGATCTCCTCGCCGATGGTCCCGCGCCAGCCCCTGGCCTTCTCCGCCAGGCCGGTGATTCCAGCGAAACGTCCGCGGCGCTGTCGTACCTCCTCGAATCGGGCGCGGCCCGCAGCGAAGGCAACCTGCTCGTCTCCCTGGCATGGCTTCAATCCCGGGGCTCCCTGCTCGTGGCCGCCGTTGATGCCTACCTGCGCGCCAATCCCCTGCGCCTCGCCGCTCCGCGCGAACATGTGCGCAGCGCCCTCAGGCTTCCCTCATCCGCCTTCGACATCCTGGTGGCCGATGCAGTGGCACAGGGGACGCTCGCCGAAGACCGGGCTGCCCTCTCGCCTCCCGGGTACCTTCCCTCGCTCCAACCCGCCCAGGAAAGCGAGGTCGGGGCATTTCTCGCCGCCCTCCGCGACGGGGGCTTCAGCCCGCCGACCGAACGGCTCCCCCCTCCGCCACTCCTGGCCTACCTGGTCGACCGCGGCCTTGTCGTCGATACCGGCACCGGCGTCGTCTTCGAGGCGAGCATCTTCGATTCGATGCTCGCCACCGCCCGCGAGCACGCCGCAACAAGTGGCGCCATCACGCTGGCCGAAGTCCGCGACCTGTTCGCCACCAGCCGGAAGTACGCCCAGGCCTTTCTCGAACACCTCGATGCGCTGCATATCACCCGCCGCTCCGGCGATGCCCGTACCTTCCGCTGAAGCGGAAATGCGAACGCCGGGCTGTTGCAAGCCCGGCGTCCGAAAAGTCCAATCGAAATGCTGCGCTACACGGCCTCGGCGGCTGTCTCAGGCTCGCCGGGCTCGCCTCGTAGCCGCCGCCAGAACTTGCCGATGTCGCCGTTCTCCCATGCCACCAGCACCTGCGCCGCCACGCCAATGCTCGAATACGTCCCGGATACGATGCCCACCAGCAGAACGAGCAGGAAGTTCCGGATGGTCTCGCCGCCGATCAGCATCATCGCAACCACGGTCAACACCACCACAAGCGAAGTGTTGATCGACCGGGCAAGCGTATCGGTCATGCTGGCGTTCACCGCTTCTTCAAACGGGATATACGGGTCGTTCGAAAGCGTTTCGCGGATCCGGTCGAACACCACGATACTGTCGTGAACCGAAAAACCGATGACCGTCAGAATCGCCGTGATGAACGCCGTATCGACCTCCGTACCCCGGAATCGCCCCAGCACCGCGAACAGCCCGAGGATGATCAGCGCATCGTGCAGGAGCGCGATGATCGCGCACGTCCCGTAACGCCACGGCTTCGGCAGCTGCCGGAACATCACCCACACATACAGCAGGATCGCAATCGCCGCGGCCCCCACGGCCAGGGTTGCAAATCGCGCGATCTCGCTCGAAACAGTCCCCGATACCGTGGAGAAGTCCTCCCGGTTGAACGCCCCGAACTTCTCGCGCAGCCCGCGCTCAATCTCGTCGATCTCGCCCGGCTGTGCCGGTCCCGATGCACTGTCCAGGCTGGGAGCGTTCTCGAGTTCGGCCGTGCGGATGATGTACGTGTTCGCACCCGCCCCCTGCACGCGCGCTTCCGCGTGGCCCAGGTCCTGCATCGCCTGCCGCAATTCCGATTGCTCGACCGTCCGCTCGGTGAACTCGACCGTGAACGATGACCCCGAGGTGAACTCGATGCCTGCCTTCAGTCCCCAGAGCGCCAGCGCGCCCGCCGCCACGACCACCATCGCGAGGGACACCCAGAGATACCACCAGCGCTTGCCAGCGAAGTCCAGCATGCTATTCCCCCTTCGCCGTGACCGCCCGCGTAGCCGGGCCGGTTCGCCTGATCTCCTCGGCATTGAACAGGAACGCGTTCTTCGCCAGCCGCGTCCCCAGCAACATCTTCAGAAACGTCCGCGTCACCGTGATCGCCGAGAACATGCTGATTCCCACGCCGATGGCCAGCGTCAGCGCGAAGCCCTGCACGAGGGACGCCCCGAACTGGCTGCCGAACCAGTACAGGATGAGGCACGTGATCAGCGTCGAGACGTTCGAATCCCGGATCGATGACCACGCACGCGAAAATCCGATGTCGATTGCCGCCCCAAGCGACCGCCCCCGCCGCAACTCTTCCTTCATCCGCTCGAAAATCAGGATGTTCGCATCCACTGCGATGCCGATCGAAAGCACGAATGCCGCGATCCCCGAAAGCGTCAAGGTCACTGGCCAGAGCTTGAATACCGCCAGCGTCACCGACGTGTACACAATCAGTGCCGCCGAGGCCAGCACGCCCGGCAGCCGGTAGTACAGGATCATGAACAGCATCACCGCCAGCAAACCGACCTGGCCCGCTTTCACCGAATCCAACACTGAGTCCTCGCCAAGCGTCGCGCTCACTTCCCTCGCCTGGATGGTCTGCAGCGGGATCGGCAACGCGCCGGCGTTGAGCTGCTTCGAGAGGTTCGCCGCCTCGGTGAACGAAGGCTGCCCGGTGATTCGCCCCTGGTCCGTGATAACGCTCTGCACCGCCGCCTCGGAAAGCACCTGACCATCAAGTTCCACGACAAGAAAGTTACGCGGGTCGGTCGATGGGTACTGCACGGCCCGCGTCGTGATCTGCTCCAGCAGCTTCGAACCCGTCGATGTCGTCTCAAAGACAACCGCATAGGTCGTCCCAGACCGTTCCGGGTACGTGTTGTTCTTCAGATGGGCGCCCGTCATCGCGATCGTTTGCCCCTCCACCACCCCGGTCGCGGGCACCAGGTTGGTCTGGTCGTCGTACGTCATGAATTGCAGCGCGGCCGTCTTCCCGATCAGGTTCTGCGCATCCGCAAGCGGCAGCCCCGGCACCTGCACCGTCAGCCGGTTGCCGCTCGTCCGCTGGATCTCCGCTTCGCTTACGCCGAACTCGTTCACCCGGCGCTCGACCACGTCCTTCGCTCCGTCCATTGCCTGGTCCAGGTCCCCCTGGTAATCGGCCGGCGGGTTCGCCTCCAGCACCAGGTACGAGCCGCCGCGCAGATCCAGCCCCAGCCGCATCGTCTCCCGCTCCCAGTCGCCAATCTTTATCCCCCGGCCTTCGGGCCAGAAACTCCCCGGCAGGTACCGGTCCGGCGAACTCGGCCAGACAACGATGACGCTGAAAACGGTCAGCGCCGTGACGAACAGGAAGAGAAGAACGGTGGTGGTACTACGCACTGTGGTGAGAAACCTCGCCGGGTTGGCCCTCGGCCGTTATTGATTCGCCGCTCGCTGGCTCAAGCGTGCTCAGTCTTCGTTGGATCGCATCCGTCAGCGCTCGCACCCGCACCCCCGGCGCCAGTTCCAGGATGATCTCGGTCGGCCCATCTATCGGCGCCACCACATCCTTCACCTCGCCGATGAGTCCCCCGGTGGTCACGACCTCGTCGCCGATCTGCAGCTGCTGTACCGCCTTCTTCTGCTGCCTCTGGTTCTGGAGCACCGGACGCAGCAAAAAGAAGTAAAACGCCACCACCGTGAGCCCGGTGTAGAAGATGACGCTCCACATTGCGGCCATATCGGAGTTCTCCTGCCCGGCCGGCCCACGGTCGGCTAGTCAGCGGCCTTCAGGGTTTCCAGGACCGAGCGTGCCAGCGCGAGTGCATCGTGCCTTGTCGTGATGGCGCGTTCGTATTGAGCTCGGCGAACCGATGTTAGGACAGCCCCCAACAAGCGTCCACCGGAAAGGTCAAGTTCCCCTATCAGATCGTCCCCCGTCAGCAGCGGCGCCTCCCCCTCATCGCTGACAGCCCACGCCCTCGCCGCTACATAATTCACAAACGCACAGTGCCGCCGGAAGTGCTCCCGCGTGTACCCGGGCCCCCTCGTCGCCATCCCATCCGCCATCGAAACGAGCATCAGCGGCAGCACATGTCCGTCCAGGTCGGTCACAAATCGCCGCACCGCCCGGTCCGTCGCCGCCCCGTTCTTGATGAGCTCCCCCGGCCGCAGGTGATAGCGGATCAGCCGCGCCACCAGGTCCGTCGCCTCCTCTCCAAGGCCGAGTTGCGGCAGCCGCTCCCGCATCAGCTCTCCCCCGTGCGGGCCGTGCCGTGGAAACCGCAGGCGGCCGTCCCCCATCGTCGCCGTATGCGGCTTCGCCACATCGTGCAGCACGCTCGCCAGCCGGATGAGCGTCCGCAGCGGCACGCCATCAACCTGGCCCCCCAGCGCCGCATCGAAGTCCACCCACTCCAGGGCCGCCCGGACCTCCCGGTTGTCCTCGCCATCGCCGAGAATCGTGTCTATCGCCGCGACCGCCGCCAGGTTGTGATCGAGCACGTCGTAGAAGTGCAGCGATGGCTGCGTGAACCCGCGGCCCGCCTCAAGCTCAGGGATCAACGTCGTCAACAGCCCCCGCTCATCCAGCTCGCGCAAAGCCGCGGCCGAATCGCGCGCCGTCAGGGCTTCAAACAGCAATCCATGCAGCATTCCGCAAAAGCGTACAGGCACGCCCCGGGGCGTGCCTGTACGCGTGCGAATGGCGAGCCCTGCCCGGGGTCAGGCCCGGGGGTGCGCCTTGTCGTACTCCCGCCGCTTCTGGTCGTCCGTCAGGTGCGTGTAGATCTGCGTCGTCGAGATGCTCGCGTGCCCCAGCGCGTCCTGCACATTACGAAGCGGCATGCCCCCGCTCAGCATATGCGTCGCATACGTGTGCCGCAGCGTGTGCGGCGTAATCGTCTTGTCGAGGTTCGCCTCCCGCGCGTAGTTCTTCAAGATCAGCCAGAAGCCCTGCCGCGTCAGGCGCTCTCCCCTCCGGTTCACGAAGAGCGCCGACTCCCGCCGGTTCCGAACCAGCTTCGGCCGTACGTGAAAAATGTACTGGCGCAGCTCATCCACCGGCCGCTGGTGCAACGGCAACACCCGCTCCCGCTCGCCCTTGCCAACACAGCGCACTGTCACCGGGTCGCTTTCCAGCGCAATGTCGTTGATGTCCAGCGAAACCAGCTCCGTCACCCGCAGCCCCGTTGCATAGAGCAACTCGAGCATCGCCTTGTCGCGCCTCGCCTCCGGCGTATTCCGCCGGGCCGGCTGTTCCAGCAGCTCATCCACCTCCGAAACCGTGAGCGCCCGCGGCAGGGTCTTTCCAACCTGGGGCGATTTCAGCTGCTCCGTCGGGTCGTGCTCCACCATCCCCTCGGCCGCCAGGAACCCGAAGAACGACTTGACCGCCGCCACCTTGCGGGCGACCGTCGCGTCCTTGTACTGCTGGTCATTTCGCAGATATTCCACGTATTTGATGAACGCATCCTGCGATGCCCCGTTCAGGGCACGCCCGGGCGCCGCTCCCTCCAGGAAGGCGGTGAACTGCCTCAGGTCGTTTCGATAGGCGGCGATGGTGTTGTTTGATGCGTTCTTCTCCACTGCCAGGAAATTCAAAAACTGGCCGATGCGCTCGTCCATAACGTCGCCTTACCTCAGTTGCATAACGGT
>Ga0073899_10001690_pt1 | contig 20090 bp, 16 predicted proteins | sample KloWWTmetaKNB5Ph_FD_88975 | JGI IMG/M metagenome (GOLD analysis project Ga0073899, IMG submission 88975) | Active sludge microbial communities from Klosterneuburg, Austria, studying microevolution and ecology of nitrifiers - Klosterneuburg... | ecosystem: Engineered > WWTP > Aerobic digester >... | reverse complement strand
CAACCGCGGCAAGATTCACGACACGCCGGTCGCGACTTTCACGTTGACCTGGAAAGACGGGCGTCATTCACCAGGCGTCGCGAAGGTGCTGCGCACGGAACGGCTCGAGATTCCCGGATCGAGGTTTCGCAAGACCGGCCTGGGCAAGGACGTCACCGACAAGTTCCTCGGCGGCCTGCCCGGCATCCAGAAAGAGGGATGCGACGGCATCATCACCTCCGCCCGCTGGGTCCTGCACCGGATGCCGGCGCAGATCCGCACGGTGTGCCTCGAGTTCTTCGGCCAGGCACGCGAGGCGATTCCCGCGATCGTCGAGATTCGCGACGAACTCACGCGGCAGGGACGCGCGGGCGGCGTGCAACTGGCGGGCCTCGAGCATCTCGACGAGCGTTACCTGAAGGCGGTCGGCTACACGACCAAATCGAAGCGCGGCGCGCTGCCCAAGATGGTGCTGATCGGCGACATCGTCGGCGACGACGACGACGCGGTAGCGCGCTGCGCGTCCGACGTGATCCGCCTGGCCAATGCGCGTCACGGCGAGGGCTTCATCGCCGTTGGCGCGGAGGCCCGCAAGGCCTTCTGGCGCGACCGCGCGAAGACCGCCGCAATCGCCCGTCACACCAATGCCTTCAAGATAAATGAGGACGTGGTGATCCCGCTCGAGCGCCTGGGCGAGTACACGGACGCGATCGAACGCATCAACATCGAGTACTCGCTCGCCAGCAAGCTGCAGCTGCTCGACGTGCTCGAGGCGTACCTGCTTGGCGAACCGAAGCTCGGCAAGACCGGCGACGCCGACATCGACCGTATGCCGCGCGAGGAAGTGCTGGGCACCCGGCTCGAGCAGGCCGGCGATGCCATCGCGCAGGTTCGCGCGCGCTGGTCGTGGTACGCGCAGAGCATGGACCGACCGCTCGCCGACGCGCTCGACGACCTGCGTCGACTCGGCCTCAACGAGGTTGCCGATGCGGCCTGTCGCCGCCTCGCCGGCGAACCCGACCTGAAGGTATTCGACCTGCTGCAGGACCGGACGATCCGCGTCTCCTGGAAGCAGGAGCTGCGCAGACGGTTCAAGGGCATCTTTGCCGGCGGGCCGTTCGTACCGCTGCTGGCCGAGCTCGAGGCCATCCACCAGCGCGTGCTGCACGGGCGCGTGTTCGTCGCGCTGCACATGCACGCGGGCGACGGCAACGTCCACACCAACATTCCGGTCAACTCCGACGACTACGAGATGCTGCAGGCCGCCAGTCGTGCGGTTGGCCGCATCATGCGGGTGGCCCGCGAACTCGGCGGCGTGATCTCCGGCGAGCACGGCATCGGCATCACCAAGCTCGAGTACCTGACGGACGACGAGACGCTCGACTTCCGTGATTACAAGCGACGCGTCGATCCGCATGGCCGTTTCAACGCTGGCAAGCTGCTGCCCGGCGCGGACCTGCGCAACGCGTATACGCCGAGCTTCAACCTGCTCGGGCACGAATCGCTGATCATGCAGCAATCCGACATCGCGGGGATCAGCGACGCGATCAAGGACTGCCTGCGCTGCGGCAAGTGCAAGCCGGTCTGCAGCACCCACGTGCCGGGCGCCAACCTGCTGTACTCGCCGCGCAACAAGATCCTGGCGACCTCGATGCTGATCGAGGCGTTCCTGTACGAGGAACAAACACGCCGCGGCATCTCGATCCAGCACTGGGACGAGTTCGGCGACGTCGCCGAGCACTGCACGGTCTGCCACAAGTGCGAAACGCCCTGCCCCGTCGACATCGATTTCGGTGACGTCTCGATGGCCATGCGCGACGTGCTGCGACGCCTGGGTAACCAGGGCGTCAATCCAGCAAAGTCAGCGGCCATGTTCTTCCTGAACACGAACGACCCGGGCACGATCAAGCTGACGCGCAAGCTGATGATCGACTGGGGCTACAAGGCGCAGCGTCTCGGTCACCGGACACTCGGCAAGCTCGGTGCTGCGCAGACGAGGCGCCCGCCGGCCACGACCGGCGGGCGGCCGCCCGTACGCGAACAGGTGATCCACTTCATCAACAAGAAGATGCCGGGCGGGCTGCCAAAGCAGACGGCGCGCGCGCTGCTCGACGTCGAGGATCGCAACTACGTGCCGATCATCCGCGATCCTGTGGGCACGACCAGCGATTCGGAGGCCGTGTTTTATTTCCCGGGCTGCGGCTCGGAACGCCTTTTCTCGCAGGTGGGACTCGCGACGCAGGCCATGCTCTGGCACGCCGGCGTGCAGACGGTGCTGCCGCCGGGCTACCTCTGCTGTGGCTATCCCCAGCGCGGCGCCGGGCAGTTCGACCAGGCCGAGAAGATCATCACGGACAACCGCGTCCTGTTCCATCGCGTGGCGAACACGCTCAACTACCTCGACATCAAGACCGTCGTGGTGAGCTGCGGCACCTGCCACGACCAGCTGCAGGGTTACGAGTTCGACCAGATCTTCCCGGGCTCGCGCATCCTCGACATCCACGAGTTCCTGCTCGAGAAGGGCATCCGGCTCGAGCACGCCACGGGAGCGCGTTACATGTATCACGAACCGTGTCATTCGCCGATGAAGACGCACGACGCACTCAAGGTCGCCAACACGCTGCTGGCCACGGGGACGACCGACAGGATCGAAAGGAACGATCGCTGTTGCGGCGAATCGGGCACGTTCGCGATCGCACGGCCGGACATCGCCACCCAGGTGCGGTTCCGCAAGCAGCGCGAAATGGAAGCAGGCGCCGCGAAGCTTCGTGGCGATGGCTTCCGCGGCGAGGTGAAGGTGCTGACCTCCTGCCCGTCGTGCCTGCAGGGCCTGTCGCGGTACGATGACGACGCAGGCACCGGCGCCGACTACATCGTGGTCGAGATGGCGCGGCACCTGCTGGGCCCCGCCTGGCTCGAAACCTACGTGCAGCGGGCCAACGCGGGCGGCATCGAACGGGTACTCGTCTGACGTATCGGGGACCCGGGCGCGGCGCTAACGACAACAAGAATGGGCGCCAGGCATGAACTTGCCGGGACTCTTCGACCGCACCCGCGGTGACTTCAGACGACGCTTTGGAGTCGTGATCGCCTGGCAGCTGTTCGTGCAGCTGCTCGGGTTCATTGTGCTCGCCCCGCTCGCCGGCTGGCTCGCCGACCGAATCGTCGCCCGCTCCGGGTCCGATGTGATCAGCAACTTCGACATCGCCCGCTTCGTGCTGTCACCGCCGGGCATCGCCTTCGTGCTGCTCGGGGCGGGCGCAGCGATCAGCTTCCAGATCGCGCAACTTGCCGGTTATGCCTGGATTTCCGGGCACGCGATCGGGCAACGCCCGGTCACGCTGTGGGGAACCATCGGCGCCGTCATCAACAAGCTGCGATTGCTGGTGCTGCTGGGCAGCCGCATGTTCGCGCGCGTGGTGCTGCTGGCATTGCCGTTTCTCACGATCATCGCGATCGTCTGGTTTACGACGCTGGCTGGACGGGACGTCAACTACTACCTGTCCGAAACTCCACCCGAATGGCGCCGAGCGTTGCTGGCGGCGGGCATCGCCGGTGCAGGGCTCGCGTTCGTGCTGCTGGCGCAGTTCGCGCGCTGGATTTTCGCGATGCCGATCGCGATGTTCCACGACCTGAAACCAGCCGACGTGCTGCTCGCGAGCGAGCGCATGCTCGAGGGACGGCTGCTGCGGTCGGTCACGCCGCTGCTGCTGTGGTGGCTGTGCCTGGCGTCGCTCGCCGCCCTCTGCCTGCACGCCGGCCGTTACCTCACCAACTTTGCGATGAGCTGGGCCGGCGTCGATCCGCAGCGCGTCCTGCCGCTGGTCGCGTTCTTCCTGGCCGTGACCATCGCCATCAGCTTCGTCTACGCGACGCTGCAGTTCGCGGGTCACCAGTTCCTTGCGACCCGCCTATACGCCGAGCGGCGCGCAGCACCGATCCTGCTCCAGGCACCGGCAGACTCGGTCGCCGATGCGACGGGTGCGCGCGTGGGTCGACCGCTCCTGCTCGCCGCGCTGGTCGTCGCGGCGCTGGCCGCACTCGCCATGATCTTCCTGCTGCAACACCTGGATGTGCGCGAGGACGTCGCCGTGACGGCCCATCGGGGCGCCTCGATGCGGGCGCCGGAAAATTCGCTGGCCGCATTCCGCGAGGCGCATGAGGCTGGAACGCACTACGTCGAACTCGACGTGCAGCGCACGCGCGACGGCGCGATCGTCGTGATCCACGACGGCGACCTGATGCGCATGGGCAGTGACCCGCGCAAGGTGCAGGACCTGACGCTCGCCGAGATCGGGACGATCGACATTGGCAGCAAGCGCGGGCCGCAATACGCAGGTGAGCGCGTGCCGACGCTGGCCGAAGTGATCGATTTCGCGCGTGGCAAGTTCCGCATCAACATCGAACTGAAATACAACGTGCCGGACCCGCAGCTGGCTGCGGCGGTCGTGGCGTTGCTGCGCAAGAAGCAGTTCCTCGACCAGGTCGTGATCACGTCACTCGACCACGCGTCGCTGCAGCAGGTCGAGCAGCTGCAACCGGGTCTCGAGACCGGCTTGATCGTGACGGCGGCCGTCGGCAACGTCATCAAGACCGATACCGACTTCGTCAGCCTGAATTCCGCACGCGCGACGGCGAGCCTCGTGGGCCAGGCCAGGGCCGCGGGCAAGAAGGTCCACGTGTGGACCGTGAATAGACCCGAGGTGATGCTGCGCATGATCGAGCGCAACGTGGACAACGTCATCACCGACGATCCGGCCGCGCTGGTGCGCGTCATGCACGAGCGCAGCGGCCTCACGCCCCAGGAGCAGGTGGGCCTGCGCCTGCGCGCGTTGTTCATGCAATCGCCACCTGAGCTGGAGAATCCGAGCTCGGTCCCCGCGCTTTGAGCCCGGCGGGACCAGACTCAGAACCGGACGCTGAGCCCCAGCAGGCCTTCAGCCTGGAAGAACGTGCTGCCCGACGATCGCAGGAGGCAGCCGGCCTCCCCGGAATCGCTGACGCAGAACAGGCTCGAATCGGAATCGAGCAGCGTCAGGTAGCCACGCACGCCCAGGTTGAGCGAGACGTTGTCGCTGAACGGAATGCGGAAGCCGCCGCCGATGCTGCCCGAAAACCTGGTCTCGGAGTCGTAGGCACCGCTGTCCGGCTCCAGCAGCGTCGCGCCGATCGTCAGCGACAGGTACGGCATGAAGTGATCGCTGTCCTGCGGAAAGAAGGCGGTGCCACCGAACTGCAGGTAGTCGACACGCAGGTCCACTCGGTCGAGCAACGGGTCGGTCGAGTCGAAGCTCGCCGTCTGCGTCGAATAGAGCAGTTCGTAGAAGGACCGGTCATCACGATACAGCCCGAGATCCAGCCCGAAGCTCACGCCGGCGTCGAGGTCGACCGAACTGCTGGTGCCGTCCGCGGCCGTGGCATCGAAACCACCACCCATTCGACCGCCAACGAACGGCGTGAATTCGAAGCGTGGCGAGTCGGCCTGCGCCGCCAGCGGCGCGGCGAACAATGCTGCCATTGCCAGCAGCGGTACCCAAGACAATCTGGTGGACGAATTCATTCGGCGCTCCGTGTCTTCGAAACCCCTGTTCTAGTGGGACGCGACGTCGCGGCGTCCGCTCTTTCCACAGCCGGGGCGACGCCGGCCGCTGCTACACTCGTGGCCAAGGGCTTCGGCGGAGACAAGCGATGAACGACCTGCAACAGACGCTGCGCGACCTGCATCACGAGTTGGCGGGCGTCCCGCAACTCGACCCGCAACAGCGTGCGCTGCTCGAGGCGGCCCTCGCGGATATCCAGCGGGCACTGGCGCCGCCGGGCCGGACCGGCTCCGTTCAGGATCTCGCGCCGGCCGACGCACTTGAGAACGCCGCGGTGCGCCTCGAAACGGAACACCCGGGCCTGGCCGGCGCCGTCCGCGCATTCGTCGACGCGCTCGCCAAGGCCGGCATCTGAGGCGCCAGAATCATCTGATTTATAAGCAGTTTATGTACATTTTGACGGCGTTCCAGCAGCCTGTCTGGTATCATTGCGGCTGGTCTCCTGACTGCCTTTCCCAACGTGACCGCCAACACGCAAATCGAAGACTTCGAACCGTTCGACCAGGCCTTCAGTCGTGCCGTCGACCTCGGCAACCAGATCGCGGACGGCGACGACAAAGCCGACTTGTGGGACATCGCGGATGGCCTGCTTGCGGGAGCCGTGCAGTACTGGCTCTACACGCGACAGCCCTGCGGCGACCCCCGCTGCGAGGACTGCCTGGCGATCGGCACCGCCGAAGCCCGCATGGCCGAGTTGCGCCGGCTGGTTGAACAGTTCTCGGCCGAGAGCCAGTACTTCCACGCACCCACCGACTCGAACGTTGGACGCGCCTGAGACCCGGTCGCGGGCTTGACGGGCTCGTGACTGACTCGAGGCCCGACGCAAAATTGCGTGCACGCGCGACGAATCGCGCACGACATCCGCCAACGCTGAGCCGAGCATGGCCTTCCGGTCCATGGAGGGTTCACCGTGACACATCCTGCCGTCCGCCTGCTCCTCGCTGCACAGGCGATACTCGTGCTGCCCACGTCACCGCACGCCGCCAACGCGCTGCTGTTGCCGGCTGTCGACAGTCCGACGGGGGGCAGCGGCACCGTCGTGCTCGAGCCGGTCACGCCGCGCGCGCGACGTCTGCCGGCCGTCGACAGTCCGGTGGGAGGTGGCGGCACCGTCGTGCTCGAGCCGGTCACGCCGCGCGCGCAACCGACGCGCCGGCTCGTCTACAGTTGCGTTGCGCCAGGCCTGGTCACGTTTTCTGACCGTCCGTGCGGCCCCCTGCAGGAAGTGCGCGAACTGCAGGTGAGCGCGCCTGCGCCCGCGGCAGCTGGAGCGTCGCCGGCGATCGGCAGCGCCAGGGAGCCAGCGGCGGCGAGCCGCGGGAATTCAACCGGGCGTGAGGATTTCGACCCCGACGATGCGGACGAGCAACACGCCGCGATCTGCCAGAAACTGCAGGCAACGCTCGACAGCCTCGATTCGCGCATGCGGGCTGGCTACTCGGCGCGCGAGGCCGGCAGGTTGTGGGATCGCTGGCGTGAAGCGAAGACCCGCCTGCACGACGCGAACTGTTGAGGCATCCCATGTAAAATGAGGGCCTCCCCGCCTGCCAGGTGACGCGCATGATGACCTCGCCCAAGCTGCTTTCTCGCCTGTGGCTCGTCTCTTGTGCGGGTATCGCGCTGCTCGCAACCCTGGGCTGCCAGCGCAAGGAAGTGCCCGCGGTCGATACGGCCACGGACGCAAAACCGGCGGCTTCCGTCCCGGCGACCGCGCCGACGCCAGCGGCGGACGAAGTTCCCGCGGGCGTGCTGCGCGTCTACGTCTGGCATTGCGTGGACGGCCAGACGCTGGTCATGCGCAACCTCGTGCGCGAACAGGCGATTGCCATCGACTTCCACGACGGCACACGGCGGCTCGACCAGACGGTCAGCGCCTCGGGCGCGCGCTATGCCGACAGCGTGGTGGTGTTCTGGACCAAGGGCAGCACGGCAACGCTCGAGCGACAGGGCGCGTCGCCCGTGCAATGCGAGGAACGGCGAGCCGACTCCCTGCGCGAGGACGCGCGCGCACGCGGCGTCGTGTATCGCGCCCTCGGCAACGAACCGGGCTGGGTCCTCGAAGCCGGTCCCGCGGGCAGACTGAGCTGGACCACCAATTTCGGCCAGGACCGCTTCGACTTCGAGCAGGCCCAGGCAGCCATCGCGCCGGACGGGACGACCGTTTACACGGCGCAGCAGGGTGAGGTCTCGATCAGGGCCTCAATCAAGGCCGAGCGCTGCGTGGACGATGGCGACGTCGAATTCGACCACGTCGTGACCGTGGAATCGGGTGGACAGACCTTGCGCGGCTGCGGTACCCGCCTGAACCCGGGCTAACGCGAATCGTGCCGGGCCCAAGGGCGCGGCGTCACTCGTCGGGCAGAGGAATCCTGTCCGCATCGCCCGGCACCGGTGCGAATTTGCGCTCGCGCCAGTCGCGCCTGGCGACTTCGATGCGCTCGCGCGTGCTCGAAACGAAGTTCCAGTAGAGATGCCGCGGTCCGTCGAGCGGAGCGCCGCCAGCCAGCATCACGCGGGCCGTCTCGAGCGCACGCATCGACACCGGGCCGGCAGCGGATGCGAGCACGATGAACTGGCCTTCGCCATAGGCCTGGCCTGCAATCTCGATCCGGCCCTGCGCGACGTAGCATGCGCGCTGCACGTGCTCGTCCGGCACTTCGAGGACAGCCTCGTCGGCCAGCCGTGCATCCACGTACAGCGTCGGCGCGAACACGTCGACCGGTGATTGCTCGCCATAAGCCGTTCCGGCAATCACGGTGAGGATCACGCCAGGCCGCTCGACACGCGGCAGACTGGCGACGCCGTGATGCGCAAAGGACGGCCCCCGTTCTTCCTCCGCACGCGGCAGTGCGATCCAGGTCTGGATGCCGTGCACGCGCGTGCGGCCTGTTGCGTCGCGCACCTCCGGTGGCGTGCGCTCCGAATGCACGATGCCCCGACCGGCCACCATCCAGTTGACGTCGCCCGCACGGATCAACTGCGCCGTGCCGAGGCTGTCGCGGTGCATGAACGCGCCTTCGAACAGGTACGTCACGGTCGCGAGGCCGATGTGCGGGTGTGGCCGCACGTTGACACCCTGCCCCGGCCCGAACTCGGCCGGCCCCATGTGATCGAAGAAGATGAACGAAGCGACGGTCTGCAGCCCCACCGCGGGCAGCACCCGACGCACGGCGAAATCGCCGAGATCGCGCGGCCGCGGTTCGATGACGCGCGCGACCGGATTCGACACCGCGGCGCCTACTTCAGGCCGAGCACGGCCTTGCCCTGCTCGAAGCGGACATCGACCGGGATGTTGCGGGCGCCGAGGCGCGCGAGGTCGGCGGACAACTGGGGCTGCAGGACGCCGAGCTCGGCGAGCAGCTCCTTGACGCCCGCGTAGTTGCCGTCGCCCTGCAGCTTGAGGATGTCGGCCGACAATTCATCCATTGCCTTGCGCATCTTCGCCATGTCGACGCGGTAGTGACCGTTGGCATCGCGGCTGAAGGCACCGCGATCGGCGAAGTAGTTGAAGCGGACCATGTTGGCCTGGCCGTGGGCTTCGGCGGCGCCCCAGCGCACCGAGCGGAAGATGCCGGTGAGAAACGTTACATAGTAGTCCTCGAGCGAACCGCCGAGTTCACCCTTCTCGTGCAGCCGCGTGATCATGTACAGGCCAAGGATGTCGGCCTTGCCCTCCTCGAGCCAGCTCGCCTGTTCCTTGAGCGCATCACGCACCGTGCCCTTGCCGTCGAGCGTGTTCTTGATCCCCAGGCCGTGCGCAACCTCGTGGAACATGGTGTCGGCGAAGAACGCATCGAACGTCACGTGCTTGCGCTGCTCCGGCACGATCAGCTCGTCGGCAATCGGCAGCATGATCTTGTCGAACTTGGCGCGCATCGCGTTCTTGAGCTGCAGCCGGCGCGTGCCCTTCTCGAGCTGCACCTGCTCGTCGTTCGGCAGGTTGATGGCGATGGTCTTCGAAGCCGCGTTGTTGTGGCCGGCGTAGTAGGCGACGTCGTAAGCGTTGAGGTCGGAATCGGTGCCGGGCTGCTCGGCCTTGTAGGCGTCCGCGACCGGCAGGCCGCGCTGCAGTTCCGGCAGCATGGCGGCATAGCGCTCGAGACGCTTGCTCCACTCCATGTCCTTGACCAGCACGTAGGCCTCGTAGGCGGCCTTGTAGCCGAACAGCGCGTCTTCGTAGGTCTCGATCGGGCCGATCACCAGGTCGATGCGGTTCGATTTCATGTCAAGCCAGGCGCGATCACTGGCGCGGTAGTCGTCGGTGCGCAGCGCTTCTGCCCGCAGCAACAGGTACTTCTTCAGGCCCGGGTCTGCCGCCAGCGCCGCCGCCTGTTCGAGCTTGAGCGCAGCCCTGGCGAGCGCCTCGCGGTACTCGACGTGATACGGCACGACCTGCAACGCGCCCCTGGCGTCGCGCCGCAGCAGCGTGTATTCGCTGCGCGACTGCGACAGATTCGCCCGCTCGAATTCCTCGCGCGTCATGTCGTGCGGATAGAACTCCGCGCCTGCCGGCTTGGCGCCGACACCGGGCACGAACGGCGCGTTGTCGGCCAGGCGGTCCCACGGGCCATAGTTCAGCGCGACGAATTCGCGGGTACGCGGATCGGTGATGCCTTTCAGCAACGCGTCACGATCGCCGTACGTCTGCCGCCAGTACAGTTCATCCATGATCTCGCCGGCCTCGATGAACAGGCCCAGCATCTGTCGCTCGCTGGCGCTCAGGGACGACAGGTCCACGGCCAGCGTCACCGGTGCATAGATCCCGGGCCGCACTGCCGTCAGCGCAGGCGCTGCCTCCGGCTCGACCTTTTCTCCGGCGCCTGCCACGCCTGCCAGCAGCGTCACGGTCGCGATGCCTGTCTGCACCGCTCGTCGGATCATCGTCAAAGTCGTCTCCTCGTGGTCACTTACGGCCGAACAGGGCTTCGAGTTCGGCCCTGGCCTTGTCGGCCGCGCTCAGGGCCTCGGGTCGATAGGCCGACGGTGTCGGCCGGAAGTAGTCACAGAAATTCGCTGCCTGCTTGTCCTTCACTTCCTCGGCAATGGTCTCGCGGCAGTGCTTGGCCTTGCCCGTGTCGTAGAACTCGCACATGCGGCAGACGTGCAGTTCCGCATGACATGCCCGGCACTCCTCCAGTCGCCGCAGCGGCAGCGAATAGTCGGCGAGCGACACTCCGCATTTCCAGCAGCGCAGGCCATTATCCATCGGTCGATCCCGGCGGTGTTCGGATCGCGCCTTAGCTACGCTCCCCTCCCGGCCTTGTCAATCGCCCCCGCCGGGACTACCGCATTTGGCGCAACGAATTTCGCATCTTCCCTATATCTGTGGCGCGGATCGCGTCCGATGCTTGGGCAGTGTCCCAGGGAAGATGCCGATGAACCGCAACCTCCAGAACAAGCAGCTCGAGTCGCTGCAAACGGCCATGCGTGCGCGGCAGACCCAGCTGCGCGAAGAAATCCGCCAGGCCCTCGTCAAGAGCGATTCGGAGCACTATCTGCAGATCGCCGACTCGGTGCGGGAACTGGAGGACGAATCGTTCGCCGACCTGATCGTGGACGTCGGTCTCGCCGAAATCGATCGCGACCTCGACGAACTGCGCGCGATCGACGCAGCGCTGTTGCGCATGGCGGATGGCAGCTACGGCATCTGCGCGGCCTGCGACAGGCCGATCGACGTCAAGCGGCTGAACCTCACGCCACAGGCATTGCGCTGCATCGACTGCCAGACGATCTTCGAGCGCACGCACTTCCAGAAGACCGGCCACACGCTCTGACCGACCAGGCGTGCGATCCGGCGCCTTTCCGCGAGCGCGTTTCTGCCTTTCCAAGCTCGGGGAAAGGCGCCGGATCGCACGCCTCGGACATCGGCGCGTAGTCAGGACTGACGCCAGGCCGCGTCGTAGTTCTGCCCGTACTGCAGGATCCGCTCCAGCACGGCGTCGTACCTCATGCCGCAAGCGAGTGCCGAGGTCGCGAAGTCCTCGATCTGCGCCAGGTTGGGATTCGCGTTCGCCTCGAGCACGTATACCGCGCCGTCCGGCCTCAGTCGCAGGTCGATGCGCGCATACCCGCTGAGCGACAGCGCGCGATAGATGCGCCGCACCATCGTCGCCAGCCTGGGCGACAGGCCGGGCGGCAGGTCGTGGGCCGGACCGGTGCCGATGCCATGCCGCACCTGGTACTTGCGGTCCCACTTCACCTTGCGCGTCGCGATCGACATCACGTCCGGCAGGGTGCCGAAATTGAGTTCCCACACCGGCAGGGTCGTGAGCCTGTCGTTGCCCATCACGCCGACGTAGAGCTCCCGCCCCTCGATGTATTCCTCGACCAGCGCGTCCGAATTCGTCTGCTCGTGGATGAACTGTACGCGCTCCCGCAGCTTCTGGCTGTCGTAGACGATCGAGGCCTGCGAGATGCCGAGCGAGGCATCCTCGGTGGCCGACTTTACGAACAGCGGAAACTTGAGCTTGCGCGGCTCGACGTAGCGACGCTTGCGCGGCAGCAGCGCGTAGCGCGCCGTCGGAATGCGATGGTAGGCGAGAATCTGCTTCGACAGCACCTTGTCGCGCGAGATCATCATGCCGCGCGGGTTGCAGCCGGTGTACGGCAGTCGCATCAGCTCGAGAAAAGCCACCACGTACTGGTCGTACGTGACGATGCCCTGGAACTCCTCGAGCAGGTTGAAGGCAACGTCAGGCTTCCACTCCATGATGGTGGAGCGCAGTTCGGCCAGGTTGTCGCCCATGCCAAGCGCCCTCACCTCGTGCCCCATCGCCTTCAGCGACGAGGTCACGTCGTACTCGGTGCGCCACTCGTCGACTTCCTGGGGAGAGTAGCCGTCGGTGGACTCGGGCGGCACCAGCGTTTCGTGCACGAGCACGAGCACGCGCAGGGGTTTCTTGCTCATAGGGCGTAGTTCTCGCGGTCCCGCAACAGCATCTCGAGCATGATGCGTTCGAGCATCACCAGCACCGCGCGCTTGGTGTCACGCTGGTTGTGACTGAGCCGCAGGTTCATGACGCGCGCGCGCTGGGTCGCAATCTTGAGGACGTGCTGGACCAGGTACGGATGCATTCTCGCACGACGGATCATCAGGCGCTCGACCTGCGGCTGCACCTTGCGCAGGAACCGGCTCGCCTGCGGGCCGTCCGGATGATCCTCCGCGGTGCCGAACACGCGCAGCAGGCGTCGATCGTAGGTGCGCGCCGTGTTGAGTTCGTAGCGACGCTGTTTGCGCCGATAGTGTTCGCGCAACGTGCGGGTGTTCTCGGCCAGCGGCTCGATGACCTCGCGGTTGAGGCAGACCGCGCGCTTGCCATGCAGGTTGCGCATCGTCGCATCGACGTATTCGAGCTTGTGCAGCGCGGGCCAGCCAGTGTACTGGCTGCGCCAGCGCGAATTGCGCGGCAGCCAGACGGCGAACGTTTCGGCGAAGTCTTCGGTGGGATGGCTCTGCGCGTACCAGTGGCCGAGGTGCAGCACGAACCGGCGGCTGGCCGGTCGCGGGGAATACCGCGACGGATAGCGACGCGAGGCCTTGCCGAACGTGTCACGCCAGGCCTTGCGCCGCCGCAGTCCGAACGCGGTGTCGATTGCGTGCCCGGTTTCGTGGCGCAGGATGCGCATCAGCCACTTGTCGTTGCCACCCTCGACCTCGTGCATGAAGCGCCGCTCGAGGCGCTGCAACCGCGGGTGCGCCAGATAGAACGGCATGGCGATCCCGGGAATGCCATCCGGCGAGAACCATTCTTCGGACAGCCAGACGTGCGGACGGAAGCGAATGCCCTTGAGCCGCAATTCCTCGTACAGGCGCAGCACCGCCTGGTCGAGGCCCGACCGCGCAAGCGACAGGCGCAGGTCGCAGAGGCGCATGTCGAGCAGCGCTTCATCGTCAAGCCGGGTCCACGCGGGTTCGCGCAACCGGCGCCGACGAGGTTTCATGACGCCACTCCGCCTGTCGCCGTCAAGCGCGCAATGGTGTGCTCGACCGCAATGTCGAGGTGCTTGCGGCCCGCGAGCCGACCGAGCTCGTCCGCGGGCAGCGCGTCAATGCCGTGCTGCAGGCCGAACATCGTGCCGACGAGCCCGGCGACCAGGGCCGCATCGTCGTGCACGCTGCGTTTTGCTGCGGCGATGGCCGCCTCGAAATCCTGCGCGTCGCTGCCGATGCGACGCGCGAGTGCGAGGGCCTGCACCACGTCGATCGTGCCACGGGCCGCACTGGCGTCCCCGGCCGCCGGCGCGGTGGCCACCGCAGCCTGCACGTCTTTGCGCAGCGGCCTGGCGGTCCAACAGCCGGGCACGGGCTCGGGGACGGCCTGCAGCCAGTCCCGCGCCGGCTGGCCGCGCAGCGCGCAAAGCAACATCGCCGAATAGGCGCGGCAGCTGTCGAGGATCCGCGGCGACTGGTGCGTCGTGCGTGCACACTCGGCGGCAAGCGCGATGGCGGCTGCGGCATCGTTACCGGCGAACAGCACGGCGGCCAGGACGCGCGGCAGGCTCGTCGCGGCGGCGTCTTTCGGATCGTGCGAGCCAGCCACCGGCAGGCCGCGCCAGCGGAAGGTCGCGAGGGCTCTTGCGACGTCGGCCGAAACGCGGGTTTCGCCGGGCTGGCCCGTGGCCGACAGGTGTCCGTCCTTGAACCAGCGCCAATAGCGCTCGATCTGGTCCCGCGCATCGCTGCGCCCAAGGGCGTTCAGGCTTTCGGCAAGGCAGAGTGCGAGCGACGTATGCTGCGTCCATGTCAGCGGCGAGGTCTTCGTTGCCACGGCTGCGCTCATTGCACCAAGCGCGTCGCCCAGCGCGAGCCCGAACCAGCCTCCGCGTACGCGCTGCTCCAGCGCGGGGCTCCTTGCCGGCCCCGACGAATTTGCGCCGCGCACGGTGCCCTGCACCCGTGGCCGTGTCGGTTGCCACGTGCGTACAAATCCGGCCTGCTCGTCGGTTTCCGGCACGTGCGCCCAGGACCGCGACTGCCGGCACTGCTGCCAGTAGTCGCCCAGCTCGGCGAGTGCTGCCTCGCCGCCGCCCGGGTTGCGTTCGGCCAGCCAGCAGCCGGCAACCGTCGCACTGCGGCCGATGCCGGCCCGGCAGTGCAGGTACACGCAATGGCCGGTCGCGAGGGCGTCGTCCAACGCCGCCAGGATATGGCCCATCGTCGCTCGGTCGGCCGGTAGGCCGTGATCGATGATCGGCCGGCGCAAATAGCTGATGCGCCGTCCCGCCGGTGTTTCGAACGGCAGGTGCATGTCGTAGGCCGGACTTTCGTCCAGCTCGGTCAGGTCGATGAAGCAGGTAATGCCGGCCTCGAGGAACCGCCGCAGCCGATCCATCGACCGGGCGCGCGACCGCGAACCCGGATGTTCGCCCACCAGCAAGCGGCCCGGCACGACCCAATACGTGGTGTCGATAAGACGTGGCCTGGCCCAGTCGGGCCCGGCGCTGGCCGTTGGCGTCTTCGGCGTCATTGCTTCCATGATAAGGCAACGGGGTGCTGCTGCCGGTGCGGCTGTGAGAGACTTGGGCCAGATTCCCAGGGGGAGACCTTCGTGCTGAAACAGCTGGCAGCCCGTAAATCGGTGGCTGCGATGACTCGCGAAATCGAATCCGGGCCCAAGCTGAACCGTGTGCTGGACCGCCGAGCGCTGACCTCCGTCGGCCTGGGCTCGATGATCGGCAGCGGCATATTCGTGCTGACGGGCACCGTGGCCGCCCAGCACACGGGCCCCGCCGTCACGCTGGCCTTCCTCGTCGCCGCCATCGGCTGCGGCCTGGCCGCGCTCTGCTACGCCGAACTGGCCTCGATGATCCCGATATCCGGCAGTGCCTACAGCTACACGTACGCGACGCTCGGCGAGGGCGTCGCCTGGTTCGTCGGCTGGAACCTCGCGCTGGAATATGTGATGTCGGGCGCCGCCGTCGCGGTCGGATGGTCCGGCTACGTCGTCAACCTGCTCGCCGAGTTCGGCCTCCACCTGCCCGACGCGCTCACCAATGCACCGCTTGGCAAAGGTGCGGACAACCACCTGCTGACGACGGGCGCGCTGATCAACGTGCCGGCGGTGCTCATCGTCGCGCTGCTCACGTGGGTCTGCTACGTCGGCGTGAAGCAGTCGACGCGCGTCAACAACGTGATGGTGCTCATCAAGGTCCTGATCATCATCCTGTTCATCGCGGTCGGCATCAAGTACGTCACACCGGACCTCTGGCAACCCTACCTTCCCGCCAATACCGGCACCTCGGGACATTTCGGTCTCAGCGGCATCATGCAGGGTGCCGCGATCATCTTCTTCGCCTACATCGGCTTCGACCAGGCCGCGACGACGGCGCAGGAAGCGCGCAATCCGCAGCGTGACGTGCCGTGGGGCATCATCGCGGCACTGCTGATCTCGACGGCGCTGTATGTCCTGATGTCTGCCGTGATGACCGGCATGGTGTCGTACACGGAACTCAACGTCGCCGCACCGGTCGCGGTCGCGCTCGACGCGCATCCGGAGCTGAAGTGGCTTGGCCTGCCGGTGAAGATCGGCGCCATCGTGGGACTCACGTCGGTGATCCTGATGTCGCTGCTTGGCCAGCCGCGCATTTTCATGGCGATGTCGCGCGACGGCCTGCTGCCGCCGTCGATGCAGAAGGTGCATCCGAAGTACCGCACGCCGCACGTTGCGACGATCGTCACCGGCCTGGTGGCTGCATTCTTCGCCGGCGTCTTTCCACTCGACGTGCTCGGCGAGCTGATCTCGATCGGCATCCTGCTGGCGTTCACCGCGGTGTGCGCCGGCGTCGTCGTGCTGCGTCACACGCAGCCCGACACGCCGCGTCCGTTCCGCGTGCCGTTCGCGACGTTCACCGGAGTGGCCGGCGTGGCCATCTGCCTCGCCATGACGTTTTTCCTGCCGCACGACACGTGGGTCCGGCTGGCGGTATGGACCGGGATCGGCTTCCTGATCTACTTCCTGTACGGCTACAGGCACTCACGCATCCGGCAGCAGGCCTGAGCTGCGCACTGGCGGTGCCCAGTGGCGCCTGCCGGTCGCTGCCGCGCGCGCTTTTCCCTGTTCGGGCATGCGGAAAGAGTGCGCAGGGAGCGATAGCGGGCGGTCGGTCCGGGGCCTTTCCCAGAGCTTGGAAAGGCAGACACGCGCTCTGGGAAAGGCCCCGGACCGACCGCTCGCGATTCAGCGCCTGAGCAATTTCCGGCATGCCGGAAGATTGCACGGCGCAAGCAGCGTCGAAGATGCGGCCACGGACAGCGAGGCGCGCTGCCTCGGGGGCGGTCGATCCCGTCGTTCTTCCCGAGCGCGTATCTGCCTTTCCAAGCTCGGGAAGAACGACGGGATCGGCCGCCAGCGGCTGCTCCTCTGGCTCGATCCGACCGCCCTGAAACTCGAACGCTGCAATGCAAGCGACGATGAAAACCGCGGTGCTACAGTTCTTCCCAGGGCTCACGTCCCGACGAAATCGGTGTCGCGGTTGCGGCCGCGTCCTCGGCACCTGCTTGAGCAGCCTGCTGCAGGGCTGCCACCGCCGCCGCGCGACGGGCCTCGAGGCCGGCGAAATCGAACGCCCGCGGATCCGCGAGGTGTGACGTCGCCACGTTGCCGAGGGACGAGAAGATCGCCTCGGTGCGACCCGGGAACTCGCGTTCCCAGTCCGTCAGCATCTTCTTCACGATGCCGCGCTGCAGGTGCTGCTGCGAACCGCAGAGCGAGCATGGAATGATCGGAAACTGCCGGGCGCGCGCATAGCGTTCGATCTCGCGCTCCGGCACGTAGGCCATGGGCCGGATCACAATGTGCCGGCCGTCTTCCGAAAGCAGCTTCGGCGGCATCGTCTTCAAGCGGCCGCCGAAAAACATGTTCAGGAACAGCGTCTCGACGATGTCGTCGCGATGGTGCCCCAGCGCCACCTTCGTGATGCCGTTCTCCGTCGCATAGCGGTACAGCGCCCCGCGACGCAGGCGTGAGCACAGCCCGCACATCGTGCGCCCCTCGGGAATCACGCGCTTCACCACGCGGTACGTGTCCTGCTCGATGACGTGAAATGGCACGTCGAGCGCCGTCAGGTAGTCGGGCAGAACGTGCTGCGGAAAGCCCGGTTGCTTCTGGTCGAGGTTGACCGCAACCAGCTCAAAGCGCACAGGCGCGCTCCGCTGCAGCGAGAGCAGCACGTCGAGCAGCGTGTACGAATCCTTGCCGCCGGAGAGGCAGACCATCACGCGGTCGCCGTCCTCGATCATGCGGAAGTCTTCGATGGCCTTGCCCACGAGACCGCGCAGGCGCGCCTGCAGGCGCTTGAACGTCGAGGACGGGATGGCGGGCCGGGCGCTGGTCGCCGCCGCGGCTGGAACCATGACCGCGCTCATGCCGTCAGCTGGCGGTCGCCGCGGGTGCGGCAGCGGCGGCTTCGACCATGGTCGCGGCTGCCGCCTTCCCGGACGCCTCCGCTGCCGTTTCGAGGTACTTGGACTCCGCGTACCGCATCCACGGCGCCGCCGAGAGCGCCTTGCCGGTCGCATCCCTGATCAGTTCCTGGGCGCCCACGCTCGCACCGCGGCCGTGTACGTTCTGCCGCAGCCACTCGAACAGCCCGCCGAAGCGGCCGCTCGCGATCTCCGCGTCAAAGTGTTCGCTCTGCGTGCGCAGGGTTTCGTGCAGCTGCGCGGCAATGCAGGAGCCCAGCGCATACGATGGGAAATAGCCGAATTGCCCCAGCGCCCAGTGCGGGTCCTGCAGGCAGCCTTCGGTGTCGCTCGACGGGCGCAAGCCAAGACGACGATCGAATCCGGCGCGCCACGCCTCGGGCAGGTCATGCACCGACATGGTCCCATCGAAAATCTGCTTTTCCAGGTCATAGCGCAACATGATGTGAACAGGATACGTGAGTTCGTCTGCGTCGGCGCGGATCGCACTGCGTCGCACCCGAGTGAGCGTGCGGTAGAGGTTCTCGACGTCCCATTCGGGACCGGTGCAGCCGAAGTGCTTCTCGAGCAGCGGCCGCAACCACGTGAGGAACGGCCGGCTGCGGCCAATGATCATCTCCAGCAGCAACGACTGGCTTTCCTCGAGCGCCATGCCGCGGTCGCGACCCACCGGCTGGTCGCGCCATGCGGCGGGCAGGCCGAGGTCGTACATCGCCTGTCCGACCTCGTGCAGTACGCCCATCAGGCCCGTGAACGGTTCGTTGATGTCGTAGCGGGTGGCGATGCGCACGTCGCCCCACACGCCTTCCGTGAAGGCACGACTGCTCTCGTCGAGGCGGCCGCGGTCGAACGGGAAGCCGATGACGCGCATCACCTCGTGCGCCAGCGCGCGCTGCTTCGACAGGCTCACCTTGCCGACGATCGGCAGCGGCGGTCGTTCCGCCTGCAGTTCGATGGCTTCCCGGATCAGGTTCGGCAGGCGCCGGATCATGACCTTGAACAACTGGTCGATGTCCGCGCTCAGGAAGCCCGGGCTGAAGCCGTCGATCAACGAGTCGTACGGCGCGAGCCCGAGAGCCTGCGACAGCACCTGTGCCTTGTCGCGGGTCAGCGCGATCACTTCTTCGAGGTGCGGTGCGAAGTGCCCGAAGTTGTTCTCCTGGCGCGCTTCGAGCCAGCGCACTTCAGCAAGCGACGTGGCGCGCGCCAGGCGGGTGATCAGCGTAAGGGGCGTGGCGATCGCGTGATCGCGTTCGCGGCGCATCTCACGCAGGTTGGCGAGCTGCCAGTCCTCGAGCTGCGACTGGTTGGCCTGTGCACGCTCGATCAGCCGCGACACCTTCGGCGACGTCAGCAAGGCGTGGCTTTCGGAATCGAGGGCGGCCAGTTGTTCGCCACGGACGTCGGCGCTGCCGCGCGGCATCATCACGGCCGAATCCCAGCGCAGCAGGCTCGCCGCACCCTGGAACGCGTAAAGGCGGCGGAATTCCTGCTCGAGTTGCTGGTAAGGACTCTGTGCCATGGCCGGTCACGGACGTTCTGCCGCTCCCCCGCGACTGCGGAAGAGGCCGCGCAATGCGCGGGTGGAGTTGCCCCGGGGTCGGGCAAAGATTGTAGCAAGCCGCCGGGCCGGTCGCGGGCCGAACCGGAAGAAATGCCGCTTTTTACTTATTATTCAGCAGGTTGGGTTCCGTTCGCCGGACCACCACCGGCGAACTTCTGGCGCAACTGCTCGAGCCGGTGCGCCACGTCCTGCGGGGACCCGGTGTGGCGCGCAACCAGCGCATAGACCACCGGGACGACGATCAGCGTCATCAGCACCGAAATCACCACGCCGTAGAAAACGACCACGCCGATCGACTGCAGCGAACCGGCGCCCGCGCCGGCCGCGAGCATCAGCGGTAAGGCGCCAAAGGCCGTGCAGAAGCTGGTCATCAGCACGGGACGCAGTCGGATTGCCGCGGCCTCGATCACGGCCTCGATGGACTCCACGCCGCGGTCGCGCAGCTGGTTGGCGAACTCGACGATGAGGATGCCGTTCTTCGCGGCGAGCCCCACCAGCATGATCGCCGCGATCTGGCTGTAGACGT
>Ga0073899_10001688_pt1 | contig 20097 bp, 17 predicted proteins | sample KloWWTmetaKNB5Ph_FD_88975 | JGI IMG/M metagenome (GOLD analysis project Ga0073899, IMG submission 88975) | Active sludge microbial communities from Klosterneuburg, Austria, studying microevolution and ecology of nitrifiers - Klosterneuburg... | ecosystem: Engineered > WWTP > Aerobic digester >... | reverse complement strand
GACCCCCGCCCAAACCACCACCGTGTCGTCGCGCCACGCCGCTGCCTCGAGTCCATCCCTCTGCTTCCCTTGGGGCGCGAAGCGTTTCCAGTGCGCACCCACGCAATCGAAGTGCCCCGCACCGCCTGAGCCAGCCGCTCCGCCTGCCCCATCGGGATCGCGGGTCGTCAGCCCGCAGCCCTGAGCGGCCAGCAGCGCACTGACCACGGCGATGGAGCGTCGTTTCGTCACCCCGCCACCCCGCAGAGATACCCTGAGACCACTTCGGCGCCGACGCCGTCGCAGGCCAGCCGGGACTTCTTCACGTATTGGGGCCCGCCTCGGCCGTCGAGCTTGCAGCAGACGGTATCGCACTTGTCCGCGGACAGGACCTGGGGCGCGGGGCAGTCGCCGAGCGGCCGGAAGGCGGCGTCGGGCGGGCTCGACGAGATCTCGCAGCATTCGGTGCACATCGCGTCGGGCAGGACCTCGCCACCCGAGATGAAGCAGTCGGAGGCGGACGTCCAGCCCTTGCTGCCCCCAGAATCACAGCAGGTGTTGCTCCAGGGCACGGGCTTCGTTCCGCCGCCGGTCACCGACCCCGGGTTCTGATCAGGCCCAGACCACGGGCTTCTTCTCTTCGTACCAGCTCGGCGCGAGCTCGCCGTACTTCGTCTCGATGGCGCTGCGCTTGAGCTTCATGGTGGGGGTGAGCAGACCATTTTCGATGGTCCACTCGTCGCTCACCACCACCAACAGATCGAGCTGCTCGTGCTGGTCCAGGGTCGCGTTGACCTCGCTCAGGTGGCTCTCGAGCGTGCTGGCGAGCTGCTGCCTTTCGGCGGCGTCGCTGACGCGCTTGCGCGCCTGCTCGCTGAGCACCACCATCCCGTAGGGCTGGGGGAAGCCGTTGCCGGTGACCAGCGCCTGCTCCACGTCGGAGTGGAGCAAGAGCTTGTTCTCGATGGGTGCGGGCGCGACGTACTTGCCCTTGCTGGTCTTGAACAGCTCTTTCACCCGGCCGGTGATCTTCAAGCGACCGTCGGCGTCGAGCTCTCCGCGATCACCGGTCTTGAGGAAGCCGTCTTCCGTGAACATCTCGGCGGTCAGCTCGGGAGCCTTGTAGTAGCCCAGCATGGTGCCCGGGCTCTTGACCAGAACCTCGCCCTCGGGGCTGAGCTTGCACTCGACGCCGTCGCAGGCCTTGCCCACGTAGCCCACCCGCACGTCCCCCGGCAGGGTCATGTGCGAGTAGCTGAAGTTCTCGCTCATGCCGTAGCCCTCGAGCAGCTCGAGGCCCAGCGAGCGGTACCACGAGATGAGTTCGGCCGGGATGGGCGCCGAGCCGCTGCCTGCGATGCGCACCTGGTCGAAGCCCAGGCCCGAGAGCACCTTCTTCTTGATGATGCCGCTCACGATCGGGATCTTCAGCAGGGTGCCGAGCTTGCGCTCGGGCATCTTCGAGAACACCCCCAGCTGGAACTTCTGCCACAGGCGCGGCACGCTGACGAACAGCGTGGGCCGCGCGCGCTTGATGTCCTCGACGAAGGTGTCCAGGCTCTCGGCGAAGAACACGTGGAAGCCCTTGCCGATGGTACCGGTCTCGACCACGTAGCGCTCGAAGGCGTGGGCCAGCGGCAGGTACGACAGCATGCGATCGCTGGTCCGCAGCTCGAAGTACTCGGTGAACCGCTGTCCGGGCGAGATCATCGTCTCGAAGCTGTGCATCACGCCCTTCGGCACGCCGGTGCTGCCCGAGGTGTAGATGATGGTGGCCAGATCGGTCTTCGGCCGCCGGATCTCGCCGGCGAGCGGCGCCGACTTCGCGATGATCGCGTCCCAGGTCGGAGCATCGAGCTTCGGGCTCAGCGGCAGGGCGATGCGCGGCAGCCCCGGCGGGATGCCCGGCTCCATCGCCGGGAAGCCGTCGAGCTTGCCGATGAAGATCAGCTTGGCTTCGCTGTGCTCCAAGATCTGGCGGATGGTCTCGGCGGTGAGCGTGGGATAGAGCGGGACGGAGGTGTGGCCCGCCATCCAGATCGCCAGGTCTGCGAGGATCCACCAGGCGGTGTTCTTGGAGAACAGCGCGATGTTCGACTTCTCGGGCAGCCCCAGGCCGACCAGGTGCGCGGCCATGCGCCGCACCTCGTCCATGGCCTGCTCGAAGGTGAGCTCGCGGAGCTTGCCCCCGCCCAGCGGCTGGGTGAACCAGATGTCGTTCGGGCGATCTTTTTCCCAGTGCTGCGCGTAGTCGAGCTGCGTCTCGAGGGTCATCTCGGCCGCGGATCTAGCACGGCTAGGCGGCGGCACGCCGGCCCGTACGCCGGACGATCAGCTGGACGGCGCGCTGGGTGATCCGAACCTCGTCCCCCGGGGAGAGCGTGGTGAGACCACCGTGGACCGCGCTCTCGTGGAAGCGCACGGTTCGGCCGTCGGAGGTCTGAGCCACGCCGTAGCGGAGCTCGTGTTCCACCAGGAGCACCCGAGCGAGCATGCCGGGCAGGGAAGCACCGGGCGTTCCATGCCGAGTTTTCCCAGGGGTTCGCCTCGGGCCGGGCGGCGCGCCCGCAAAGCTTGCTTGCTGGAAGGCGGTCGGGCGAAGGGATTGCGGGCCGCGCTCACTCCCAGCGGCTCCACTCTTTCAGGTAGTACGAGACCAGCGCCTGGTTGTTCAGCCGGTTGGGCTCCACCGGGAGCTCGCTCACGTCGGCGGGAAGCTGGAACAAGTGCGCCAGCGTGCTCGGGTCCAGATACGCCAGCGCGCTGGGGGGCAGACGGGTGGGCGGCTCGACCGGCTCGAGCCCGGCGAGCACGAAGCCCCAATCGGCGAAGCTGGGCACGAACACCCGGTAGGGCAGCACGTCGAACCCCGCCGCCCGCAGCGTGCCGACCACGCACCAGAACGAGCGGCGCGCGAGCAGCGGCGAGGTGGACTGCACCGCCACGCGCCCGCCCGGGGCGAGCCGCGCGCGGACCCGGCGGTAGAGCTCGGTGCTGTACAGCTTGCCGACCGAGAAGTTGCTCGGATCGGGGAAGTCGAGCAGCACCACGTCGAACAGCTCGCGGCTCTCGGCGATGTAGCTCATGGCGTCGGCGTTGACGACCTGCACCTTGGGATCGGAGAGCGAACCGCGATTGAGGGCCACCAGCCGGGGATGCGTGCGGGCCAGATCGGTGACCGCGCGGTCGAGATCGACCAGCACCACGCGCTCGACCTGGGGCCAACGCAGCACCTCGCGCACCGCCAGCCCGTCGCCGCCCCCACCGATCAGCACGCGCCGGGGGGCGCCCACCGCGGCCATCACCGGGTGGACCAGCGCTTCGTGGTAGCGGTGCTCGTCGCGGCTGGAAAACTGGAGGTTGCCGTTCAGGTGAAGCGCGAAGCCGGCGCCGCGCTCGGAGAGCACGATGCGCTGGTACGGCGAGCTGGTCGCGAAGATCACCGGGCCGCCGAAGCTCTGGGCTTCGGCCAGCGACGTCAGACGCTTGCCCTCGAACAGCGCCAGCCCGAGCACCACCAGCACGAACACCGCGCGCAGCCGGGCGCCGGCCATGCCGCGACGCTCGTGGTCGGTCTCGGGAGCCAGCACATAGGTCGAGAGCAGGCCCACCGCGGCGTTGAGCACGCCCGAGACCAGCGAGGTGTGGACCAGGCCCAGGCGCGGCACCAGGAACAGCGAGAACGCCAGGGAGCCCACCAGGGCCCCGGCATAGTCGAAGGTGAGGGCCCGCGCGATCAGCTCTTTGAACTCCAGCTCGCGCCGCAAGATCCGCATCAGCAAGGGCAGCTCGAGGCCGACCAGCACGCCCACCGCGACCACGGTTGCGTACAAGATCAAGCGGAACGCGTTGGTGTAGCTGAACGCCAGGAACAGCCCCGGCGCGCACAGCCCGCCGATCAGCGCGGTCGCCAGCTCGATGTCGACGAACAGCAGCGACAAGCGGCGCTCGGCGAAGCGCGAGAGCCATGCGCCCAGGCCCATGGCCGACAGGTACACGCCGATCACGGTGGAGAACTGGGTGACCGAGTCGCCGAGCACGTAGCTCGCGACCGCGGCCATCACCAGCTCGTAGACCAACCCCGCGGTGGCGATGACCAGCACCATGCTGAGCAGCAAGGTGGCTGGCGGCCGCCGCTCGGCGCGCCGCGCCGGATCGGGCCACCCGCTGGGCTTCGGATCGGCAGAGTCGTCCCCGTCCGTCATCGGGACGACTCGCGCAGCCCTTCGCTCAGCCGCCGATGGCGGAAGCGATGATGATGCTCAGGCCCAGGATCACCGACCCGATCATGATCGCGAGCGCGGTGTTCTGGTCCTCTTCGATCTCTTTGCGCAGCGAGAACGGGGTCACCAGCTTGATGACCAGGAAGCTGATGCCGAACATCACGATGCCGATCAGCGAGTAGACGATCAACGCGACGACCGCTTTGACGAATGGGGCCCAGTTGATGTCCATGTCGCGTGTTCCTCTCCCTCGAGTCCTGACCGGGTCGTTTATCACGAACTCAGGGGGTTTTTGCGAAAAGCACGCCGGGGCCCGGCCGGTTTTTCGGCCCGGGCAGCCGGGTGGCGTAGGATTCGGGCTCGGCGGAAGCCATGTTGGTACTGATCGGGCCCCCTTTTTCGGGATCGGAAGACGAGTACGGGCGGCTTGCCGAGCTGACCGGCATCTTGCCGTACGAGCTCAAGACCAAGCTTCGGGCGTCGGCCTGGGGTGTGGTCCGGGCCCTGGCCGACGCCGGGCAGGCCGAGGCGCTGGCCGGCCGGATCCGGGCGCGGGGCTTCCGGGTGGCCGTGGTCGACCCCGCCGTGGCGGCCGATCCGAGCCGGATGTTCGTGCCGCTGCGCGGCCTCGAGCTGACCGAGAGCGCGCTGGTCTTGCACCTCTCCGAGCGGGCGATGCCGATCCCGTATCGCGCGGTGCTGACGCTGGTCCGGGGCGAGGTCCAGGTCGGGTCGCGGCAGCGAAGCAGCCGCGCGAGCTCGAGCTCGACCTTCCGCGCCGTGGTGCCCGAGGCGAACGTCGAGCTGGCGCCGGCTGCCCAGCTGGACGGTTTCGCGGCGGCCGATCTGCACTTCGCGACCGTGCTGTGGTCGGCGCGGATCGACGCCCGAAGCTTCGACTTCTCGATCCTGGGCGAGCACAGCGGCGGCGCACAGGACCTGGACCGGCTGGTGGACGCCCTGGCCGAGCGGATCGGCTTCAGGGTGGATCGGGCGAGCCGCGTGTCGAGCGTCGCGTCGTTCACCGGCGCGACCGGACCCTCGCGTCAGACCTCGCCCATCCCCGGCATGCTGCCGGCCGGCAAGAAGGAAGTGCCCGAGCGGTTCGACGCGTATTCGCGCCTGATCGCCGAGGCCGAGCGCCAGGCGCAGCGCCACGAGCGGCAGTCGACGCGCCCACCGCCGCCCGGCTAGCAGAAGCTCGAGGCAGATTCGCGACGGGGGGGAAACCAGTGCTAGACTCGCCAGGGATGCGATACCGACGCTTGGCCGCGGTGCTCACGCTGGCATCGTTCTCGGCCCCCCTTGGCTTCTCTGCCGCGCTCTTGACGCCGACGCGGGCGCACGCCCAGAGCCCTGCCGAGCTCGCCAAGGCGCGCACGCTGTTCAAAGAGGGCCTGTCGCTCGAGGCGGCGGGCGACTGGGGCAGCGCGCTCGCCAAGTTCGAAGAGGTGGGCAAGGTCAAGACCACCCCAGCGGTGCGCTATCACATGGGGCGCTGCAAAGAGCACCTGGGCCGGCTCAACGAGGCGCTGGGCGAGTACCGCATCGCCGAGTACGAGGCGCAGCAGCAGAACGCCAAGGAGCTGGAAGAGATCACCAAGGCGCGCGGCGAGCTCGAGGCCCGGGTGCCCAAGCTGGTGATCACCCGCGGCAAGGGGGCCGAGTCGGCCAAGATCGAGCTCGACGGCGTGGCGATCGGTGAGTCGAAGGTCGGCAAAGAGGTGTCGACCGATCCGGGGCCGCACCGCATCGTGGCCAAGATCGGCGGCCGCGAGTTCGAACAGACGGTCACGCTGGCCGAGGGCGAGAGCAAGACGGTCGAGCTAGTGCCGCCGGAGGGCTTCGCCGCGGCGCCGCCGACCCCGGACGGGCCCAAGCCGGACGACAAGCCCGACGACAAGCCGGGACTCAAGGTCGAGAAGAAGGGGAAGGGCGCGCTGCCGTGGATCATCGGCGGTGTCGGCCTGGTGGGGCTCGGTGCCGGGGGCTACTTCTACTTGAAGATGAACGACTCGAAGAAGCAGCTCGAGGACGTGTGTCGGCCCGACGGCAGTTGCCCCAAGTCGAAGCAGAGCTTGTCGGACGACGGCAAGCGCTATGCCCTGATGGCCAACGTGGGCCTCGGGGTCGGGGTGGTGGGTCTGGGTGTCGCGACGGTGATGTTGCTCACGGGCGGTGGCGACAGTGAGAAGCCCAAGACCGGGCGCGTGCACCTGAATGTGCTGCCGGGGCCCGAGCTCAAAGGAGTGAACCTTGTCGGCGCGTTCTAATCCGGTGCGCGGCTCGCTCGCGCTCGCCGCCGCGGTGGTGGCGGTGAGCTGCGGCTTTCCCGAGTACACCTTCGTGGACGACGACCAGTTCTACGGAACCGGTGGCGCCGGCGCGACCGGCGGCGTGGGTGCTACCGGTGGCGGGGGCATCGGCGCCACGGGCGGTGGGGGCACGGGCGGCGGCGGCACGGGCGGCGGCGGCACGGGCGGCGGCGGCACCGGCGGCGGTGGCACCGGCGGTGGCGGCACGGGCGGCGGCGGCACGGGCGGCGGCGGCACGGGCGGCGGCGGCACGGGCGGCGGCGGCACGGGCGGCGGCGGCACCTGCACCAACGGTACCTGCGTGCCGAACCCACCCAGCGGCTGGCAGGGCCCGGCGATCTACTACGAGGGCACCGCGAGCCCGCCGTCGTGCCCCGGCAGCTATCCGACCATCAAGCAGACCGCGAGCTCGGGCTTCGAGGCCGGGAACGTCACCTGTCCGACCTGCCAGTGCGGCACGCCAACCGGCGTTTCGTGCCAGGCCGACGTGACGTTCTTCGACGGGCTCTCGTGCGGCGGCAGCGGTTGCTGGGGCTCGTGGCCGGGGGTGTGCGGCGGGGCGAACCCACTCACGGTGACCGCGGCATGCAAGGCGCAGAACATCTGCTGGGCGTCGGGCGGTACGGACAAGCCCCAATCCGCGGCCTTCACCAAGCTCTCGCTGGCCGGCGGTACCTGCAACTCCACGTCGCAGGGCACCATCAACAAGACCGCGCCGAAGTACACCAAGTCGGTGCGCGCCTGCGGCGACCCGACCGGCGCCACCGGAAGCTGCGGCGCCTCGAACGTGTGCGTGCCGCAGGCGCCTTCGGGCTTCACCAACAACATCTGCATCTATCAGAGCGGCGACGTCGCGTGCCCCGGCGGGGCCTGGGCGAAGAAGTCGGTGTTCTACACCGCCAACCCGACCGACACCCGCGCGTGCTCGGCCTGCGGTTGTGGCTCGCCCACCGGGAACTGCACGGGCGCCACCCTCGAGCTTTACACCGACGCGAGCTGCACCCAGGAGAAGGACACCGTCTCGACCCCGGAGATGGGCGGCTGCACCAACATCAAGGTGGACTCGTCGCCGATCCCGTCGCCGAACTGCAACAGCACCGGCGGGGACAGCCGCTCGATGAAGCTGGTGGGCGGCACCGCGTCGGGCGGAAGCTGCCCGATCACCGGCGGCACGGTCACCGGGTCGGCGGATCCCGCTGGGCCGGTCACCTTCTGCTGCCTCTGAGCCGATGGCTCTGACACGTCGCGAGTGGCTCGCGCTGTGCGCCAGCACGTCGCTCGGGCCCGGCTGCAAGCGCTCGCCCCGGGACATCGCCGGCACGATCGTCGGCCCCAGCGTCGGCGTGGGCCACCGCCTGCGCGATGCAACCGTCGAGCGCGCGGGCGGCGAGACCAAGCACGTCCGGGTGGTGATCGCCGGCGCCGGTCCCAGCGGGCTCTCGGCGGCGTGGCGGCTCGAGCGCGCCGGGTTCAAGGACTTTGCCCTGCTCGAGCTCGAGCCCGAGCCCGGGGGCACCAGCAGCTTCGGCACCCACGGCGTCGTGCCGCACCCGTGGGGCGCGCACTATGTTCCGGTTCCGACCCGCGACAACCGCGCGCTCGTCACGCTGCTCGACGAGATGGGGGCGCTCGAGGCCCCGGGGCCCGACGGCGCGCCGCGGGGCAAGGAAGAGCTGCTGGTGCGCGAGCCGGAAGAGCGGGTGTTCGTCGACGGCCGCTGGCACGAGGGGTTGTGGCCGTCGGCCATCGCCGACGCGGACGATCGCGCCGAGCTCGCGCGCTTCCAGCAAGAGATTGACCGCTGGGTCGCCTGGCGTGACGGAAAAGGGCGGCGTGCGTTCTCGCTGCCGCTGCGGCGCTCGAGCGACGACGCCGAAGTCACCGCGCTCGACAGGATGAGCGCCGCGGCCTGGCTCGCGGAGCGCGGCTTCCAGGGCGAGCTGCTCCGCTGGTGGGTGGAATACGCCTGCCGTGACGACTATGGGGCGTCGCTCGAGGACACCAGCGCCTGGGCCATGTTGTTCTACTTCTGCTCGCGGGTGCCGGCGCCCAGGGCCGAGAGCGCGCCGTTCTTGGCCTGGCCCGAGGGCAACGGCCGGATCGTGCGCCACCTGGCGTCGATCGCCGGGGCCCGCCTCACGACCGGCCAGCTGGTGACCGACGTGGTGCCGAACGAAAACGCGGTCGAGCTTTCGGTGTTCGACACCCGCGCCGGGGCCCTGCGGCGCTTGACCGCCGACCGCGTGATCTTGGCGCTACCCAAGCTGGTGGTGTCGCGGGTGCTGCGACCCTTCCGCGACGCACCGCCCGAGCACCTGCGCGCGTTCGACTACGCCGTGTGGTGGGTGGCCAACGTGCATGTTCGAAGGCGCCCCAAGAGCCGCGGCTTTCGCATGGCCTGGGACAACGTGATCTACGGCGGCGCATCGCTGGGCTACGTGGTCGCGACCCACCAGCGGCTCGAGGACCATGGCCCGACCGTGCTCACGCACTACCAGCCGCTGATCGACGCCGACGCGCGCGGTGCGCGGCAGCGCTTGCTCGCGATGGAGCATCATCAGTTCGTGGGCGAGCTGGTGCGCGAGCTGGAACCTGCGCATTCGGACATCGCCGAGGTGATCGAGCGAGTGGACGTGATGCGCTGGGGCCACGCCATGGTCAGGCCCCGGCCCGGCTTCGTGTGGGGCAGCGCGCGCCAGCGCGCCGCCGAGCCCCGGGGCCGCGTCCACTTCGCGCACTCGGACCTGTCGGGCGTGGGGCTGTTCGAAGAGGCGCAAGACCACGGCGTCCGCGCGGCGGAAGAAGTGCTGCGGGCCGAGGGCCACGCCTTCGAGACCTTGCTCTGACTTCCGCCCGGGCGCGCGCGGTGGTACCGAGGCGGCAGCCATGGACAAGGTGATGAAGAGCGCCGCCGAGGCGGTGGCGGACGTCGGGGACGGCGCCACCATTCTCGCCGGCGGGTTTGGGTTGTGCGGCATTCCGGAGCTGACGATTCAGGCCCTGCGCGACAAAGGCGTGAAGGACCTGACCTTCATCAGCAACAACTGCGGCGTCGACGAGTTCGGCCTGGGCATCTTGCTGCAGAACAAGCAGCTAAGGCGCATGGTCTCGAGCTATGTCGGCGAGAACAAGGAGTTCGAGCGCCAGTTCTTGTCGGGTGAGCTCGAGGTCGAGCTGGTGCCGCAGGGCACGCTGGCCGAGCGGATGCGCGCCGGCGGCGCGGGCATCCCCGCGTTCTACACCCCGGCCGGCTTCGGCACCCAGGTGGCCGAGGGCAAAGAGGTGCGCGAGTTCGACGGTCGCATGTACGTGATGGAGCGGGGCATCACCGGCGAGTTCGCCATCGTGAAGGCGTGGAAGGCCGATCGCTACGGCAACCTCTGCTACCGGCTGACGGCGCGCAACTTCAATCCGCTGGCCGCCATGGCCGGCAAGATCACCATCGCCGAGGTCGAAGAGCTGGTCGAGGTCGGCCAGCTCGATCCGGACGAGATCCACACCCCCGGCGTGTTCGTGCAGCGCGTGGTGGTGGGGGGCGGCGCCCACCAGAAGCGCATCGAGCGCCGAACCGTCCGCAAGAGCTGAGGAGCCACACGATGCTGACGCGAGAACAGATTGCACAGCGGGCCGCCCAGGAGCTGCGAGACGGCTTCACCGTGAACCTGGGGATCGGGATGCCGACCCTGGTGGCCAACTACATCCCGGCCGGGGTCGAGGTGATGTTGCAGAGCGAGAACGGCCTGCTCGGCATCGGCCCCTACCCACTGCAGGGGCAAGAAGACCCCGACCTGATCAACGCCGGCAAAGAGACCGTGACCATGGTGCCGGGCTCGTCGATCTTCGACAGCGCCACCAGCTTCGCGATGATCCGCGGGGGCCACGTGGACCTGGCCATCTTGGGCGCGATGGAGGTCAGCCGGGCAGGGGACCTGGCCAACTGGATGATCCCCGGCAAGATGATCAAGGGTATGGGCGGCGCCATGGACCTGGTCCACGGGGCCAAGCGCGTGGTGGTGATCATGGAGCACACCGCCAAGAACGGCGCGCCCAAGATCCTGAATGCCTGCGCGCTGCCCCTCACCGGCAAGGCCGTGGTGCACCGCATCATCACGGATCTGGCCGTGATCGACGTCGAGCCGTCGGGGCTCTGCCTGGTCGAGCTGGCGCCCGGCGCCAGCGTCGACGAGGTCCGGCAGAAGACCGAGCCCGAGCTGAAGACCGCGGGCGCCGTGCCGTTCATGGCGCTGTGAGCGGGCGCGCTGCGGCGCGCCGTCCCACTCCGGAGTGGCGTGTGGGCCCTGGTGGGTGTGGTGTGCGCGGGCTGCGCGCGGCGTTGACTCGCGCCGTGACTCGGGTATTGTCATGGACAAATCTCGGGGGAGTTTCGGCACCGAACGAAATTCGAGGAGCACCATGCGACACCTGAAGATATCTGCCCTGCTCGTTGCCAGCTCAGTCATGACCTTGGCCGCCGTCGGCAACTCCGAAGAGACCAAGTTTGCCCGCGTGACATTGAGCGACTTCGACCGCCAGTCGAACACCCTGGTCGGGGCGGTGCCCGGCACCGAGATCAACCCGGGCTACTTCAGGCGCCTCGAGAACACCACGCACCTGCCCGGGATCGGCGGCCCGAACTACCCGCCGAACCCGTGCAACGCGCACATCTCGGTCTACAACAAGATCATCACCAAGGTGCCGGAGGGCCCCGGCCGGCTCAACGCCACGCTGTCGGTGCTGACCAACCTGGCGCGTTCCAGCTGCTGCGTCGACACGCAGTGGACGGGTGACGCCACCTCCGAGGCCAGCGTGCTGCAGCTGCGGCCCGTGGCTTGCGACTTGTGACGGCCGCGGGCGCTGGCCCGCGTGATAACCTTCATCGTCGATGAAGCTGCGTAACGCGCGCGATCTGGCGCTCGAGGCCTTGTCGCGCGGGCTGATGAGCCCGGAAGAGCTGTGGGAGATCGCGCAGCTTGCGCGTGAGCCCGAGGCGCCGCCCGAGAAGGTGATCGAGGCCGTGCTACCGCAAGAGCGCTTCATCGCCGTGACCCAGGGGGGCGAGCGGCGCCCCGTGGCCACGCTGCAGGCCTTTCCAGAGGTCTCGGTGCCGGTCGGATCCGAGCGTGCCACGGTTCCCGGCGAAGCGCTGCTCTCGCCGGCCAGCGTCGAGCTGGGCACCGGCCCGTCACGGCGCGAGATCGGCCTGCTCCCGGGCCGCTTCGAGGGCCCGCGGTATTCGCCGGTCGAGACCCTGGGCCGGGGCGGCATGGGCAAGGTCGTCGCCGCGCTCGATCGCGAGATCGGCCGCATCGTGGCCGTCAAGACGATGCAAGACCCGGCTCCGGATCGCTCGCAGGTGCGGCGCTTCTTGACCGAGGCGCGGATCACCTCGCAGCTCGAGCACCCGAACATCGTGCCGGTGTACGACCTGGGGGCGCAGGACGACGGGCAGCCCTTCTACACCATGCGCGTGGTCAAGAAGCAGTCGCTGGGCGACGTGCTGGACCGCCCGGCGCTGCGCGAGCAGTGGCCGATGGTGCGCCTCTTGGGCGCCTTCGTGCAGGTGTGTCGCGCGCTGGGCTACGCCCACGCTCGCGGCGTGCTGCACGGAGACATCAAGCCCGACAACATCTTGCTCGGCGACTTCGGCGAAGTGTACCTTGCCGATTGGGGGCTCGCGAAGGTGCACCGCGACAGCACCGTGCGCCAGCACCTGCGCGGTTCGCAGCCTCCGCCCGCGTTCGGCTCGCCCACCGGCGGCACGCCGGGGTACCTGGCGCCCGAGGTGGCCCTGGGCGAGTGGGACGAGGTCGACCAGCGCAGCGACCTGTTCGCGCTGGGCGTCATTCTCTACGAGATCCTGACCGGTAAGCACCCCTTTGGTTTCGCGATGGATGCGCGGGCGCTGGTCGACGCCTACGAGAAGGGCGCCGCGCCGCCCCGGCAGATCAGCCCGTCGTGCCCGCTCTTGCTCGAGGACCTGTGTCTGCAGTTGATGTCGCCGCGACCCGGCGATCGGCCGAAGACCGCGGATCTGGTCGCGCAGCGGGTGGAAGAGTTCCTGGAAGGTGCCAAAGAGAAAGAGCGTCGTCGCGACGAAGCGCTGCGCTTGTGTGAGCAAGCGGCCGAGCCCATGCGCCGGTTTCAAGAGCTCGAGACCGAGAAGAAGCAGCTCACCGGTGTGGCCCGGGAGATCTCCAAGGACATTGCCGCGTGGGAGTCGGTCGAGAAGAAGCGCACCGCGTGGCGCGTCGAAGACCGCATCGCCGAGGCCGATCGCGAGGGCGCCCTGGCGCTGGCCCAGGCCATCGAGCTCTACACCAAGGCGCTGGGTTACGACTCGGAGTGCCAGCCGGCGCACCGAGGCCTGGCCGAGCTCTACTGGTCCCGGGCGATCTCGGCAGAAGCCGAGCGCCGCCCGGCCGCGCAGATCTACTACGAGGCGCTGGTACTGGAGCACGATGCGGGGGAGTTCGGCGCGCTGATCCGCGCCGACGCCCGCCTGAGCCTCGCCTCCAGCCCCACGGGCGCGCAGGTCTTCGCGCAGCGCTGCGCCGAACAAGACCGCGTGCTGGTGCCCGGCTCGGAGCGCTTCCTGGGGCGCACGCCGCTCAGCGACGTGCGGCTCGATCCGGGCAGCTACCAGATCGTGCTCCGCGCGCCGGGCTTTCGCGACGTGCGTTACCCGGTCTCGCTGGGGCGTGGTGGCCGGCACGAGGGGCGGGTGAACCTGTACCGCGACGACGAGATCGGCGAAGGCTTCGTCTACGTGCCCGGGGGTACGGTCGCGCTGGGCGGCGACCCCGACGCGATCGATCCGCTTCCGCTCTTGGACGTGGCCGTCGGGGACTTCGCCATCGCCGAGTTCCCGGTCACCCTCCGGCAGTATTGCGAGTACCTGGACGAGCTCGGCGACGCGATGGCGCTGCGCCGGGCTCCGCACGACATGCGCGGCTCGGAGGGCATGGCGGTGGTGCGCGGCCCCGGCGGCAAGTGGGAGCCCAGACCCGAGATCATCGAGGGCGAGGCCCGCAAGCACTTCCCCCCGGAAGAAGGGCACCTGTGGCGCGTGCCGGTGCACCTGATCGACTGGTTCGATGCGCGCACCTACTGCCGCTGGCTCGCGGCGCGGCTGGGCGCGCCGGTGCGCTTGCCCTCGGAGGTGGAGTGGGAGAAGGCCGCCCGCGGAGCGGATCGGCGGTTCTTTCCCTGGGGCGATCGCTTCGACGCGACCTTCTGCAAGATGCGCGACTCGAGGCCCTACATCCAGCAGCCCGAGCCCGTGGGCTCGTTTCCCAGAGACGTCTCGCCGTATGGGGTGCGCGACATGGCCGGCGGCATGCGCGAGTGGGTGGGCGACATCTTCCGCGAGAAGACCGCCGCGGAGCTGGACGCGGAGCCGGAGCCCGATCCGGCCATCGGGCGCGGCGAGTCGGGATTCCGCATGGTGCGCTCGGGTCTGTGGAGCGGCGACGCAGCCTGGACGCGCGCGGCATCGCGCGGCGGGCTGTATGCGTTGACGCGCGGGACCGGGCTGTCGTTTCGCTGCGTCAAAGAGCTGCCAGTGCACCGCGCCAGCTCGCGCCCCCGGCTGTGATCACACGCCCAGGCGCTGCCGGCTGATGGCGAGCGCCACCGGGCTTTGATCGATGCCGACCCAGCTTCGGCGCAGGCGCTGGGCCACGGCCAGCGTGGTGCCGCTGCCACACATCGGATCGAGCACCCGGCCCCGCTCGGCGGTGGTGGCGCGCACGATGCGCTCCAGCAGCCGCTCGGGTTTCTGCGTCGGGTAACCGGTGGCCTCGGGGTCGAGCGGTGTGTTCGCGCGCATCGCCGGGCAGTCGGTCCACACGCTGCCGAGCTGCCGGCCCACGTCGGCGTAGTAGCGGTACGCCTTGCCGTTGATGACGCGCTCGCGATAGCGGCGACCGTCATCGTCCACGTGCTTGAAGTGCATGCCCAGGCTGGTCTTGGCGAACGGCTCGCGCAGCCACGGGTCGCCGTGGTTCCACTGCATCTTCCCGGTCTTGGCGTAGACCAAGAGGGTCTGGTGGGTGACGCTGGGGCCGCCCCGGCCCCGGGCGCCGTTGCCGGGCACCCAGATGATCTCGCCCTTGAACGCCGCTCGCCCGAACACCCGATCGGCGACCGGCTTGGCATCGTGCACGGCGCGGTGATCGAGGTGCAGCCACAGGCTGCCGGTGTCGCACAGCACGGCCCGCATGGCAGCCAGCCGCGGCTCGAGCATGGCCAAGAACGCCTCCAGGCCACCCCAGGCGTCGTCGTAGGCGTGCGCCCCGGCGGCGCGGGCGCCTCGGCGGGTGCGGGCGCGATGCGCCAGACCGGTGTTGAACGGCGGGTCGACGTAGATCAGGTCGAAGCGTGCGCGCCCCAGCTCGGGCAGCCGGTCGAGGCAATCACCGGCCAAGAGGCGCCCGCGCGGTGGCCGTTCAGCCATCGCCGCCCGGTGCAGGGGCGACCGAAAACGCCGCCTCGAGCCCGAAAGGATCCTCGCTTGCGATCTCGCCCAGCGCGCGGGCGTCGAGCTCGGGCAATGGCGGATGACTCACGAGCCACTCCCAGCGCGGGCCACCGCCTTCGCAGCCGGCGACCTCTTCGTCGGCCGAGCACGCGAAGCGCACGTGGATGTGGTCGTCGTGGGGGCTCGAGTCGCCCGGCTCGAGGAGCATGGTCTCGGCGCGCCAGATCACGTCCGGGGGCTCTCCGCGTGCGCGCGCGTAGTCGATCAAGAGTGCCTCCACTCCGCGGCTGGCGAACAACCACTGCACCTGGGCCTCTCGCGAGCTCACCAGCTCGCGCACGAGCACCCAGTTACGCTCGACGTCGAGGCGCAGGTGAAGCTCGTCTTTGACCTGCGCCAGCCCGTCGGTTCCGAATTTGACGAACCCGGGGCTCGGCACCGGCGCCCCCGACGGGGTCGTGACGTAGAACAGCAGGTCCACGTCACGGCCCGTGCGGTGCGAGCGGTGGCCTGGGATCTTGCCGCCGCGCCGCGCGGAGATGTCGCCCACCACGAGCGGCGCGCCGCCCGGCAGAGCCTGGGCCACCGCCCCGGCCGCCGCCCGGATCCCCTCGACCAGCCGCGGGTTGCCCCAGTAGTTCGGGCTCTTCGGCCTGAGGCGCACGAACCCCGGGCCGCGCGCCGGCAGCTCTTCGGCGCCGCGGAGCACGCCCGCGTGGGGCACGCCCACCGAACCGTCGACGCTCGGGGCCAGCGGGGTGGGGACGCCGAAGCACCCCGCCGTGACCAGCGGCAGAAGCAGCGCGGGCCTCACGCTTCGCTCTCTCCGACGAAGAGCGCGATCTTGCTCTCGATGGTGCCGACCGCGGCCTCGTCGGCGAAGGTGTCGGTGAGCGCGAGCTTGCCGTCGACCTTGCTCAGGTAGCCCTGGTCCACGAATGCCGCCAGCGCACCCTCGATCAGCGGCTTGCTGACCGACTCTTTCCGGCTGAGCTCGCCGGCGAAGAACATGCGATTGCCGAGGGCCAGCGTCTTCTTGGTGAGCTCTTTCTCGCCCAGCGGGCCCTTGAGCAAGAGGGCCAGCCCCCGCGCCGCGACCCGGTACCCTTCGATGAAATTGGTCACCACCGCGGCGTACAGCTCGAGCCACGCGCCCCCGCTCCAGCCCTTGGAGCCCGGCCCGGGGATCAGATCGCCCGACCCATCGCGGCCCAGGGCGCCGGCCTCGTGCATGGCCAAGAGCGTCTCGTCGAAGATGGCGTCGAAGGGGGCGTCGGCGCGAAAGCGGAACTCGTGCTTGAACAACCGCGACAACACCTGCACCCGCTCGCGCACGGTGTCTTCTGCCACCGGCGGCCCGGGCGCCACCAGCATGGCCACGGCGACCAGCGCGCGCTCCACGAAGAAGTGCACGATGATGTTCTTCGAGGTGTCGAGCACCAGTCGGCGCTTCTCGACCGGGGTCAAGATCGACTCGTCTTCGACGTTCCGCGAGCGCTTCTCTTTCAGGCCTTCGCCCAGGGGCGTGTGGACGTCGACCAGATCGGCGTCGACGTACATCTGCGCGGCTTCGCGGATCGCCTCGGCACGCAGCGTGCCCGAAGGGGTCGCGGCGCTGCTCGAGATCCGCGCGCCCAGCGCCACCAGCACCTTGGCCAGTCGCGTGGCGCGGTCGACCAGCTCGGTGAACGGGACCCCGCGGCGCGGGTGCGAGAGCAGCGCCAGCGCCGTCAGCGCACCGGGCGAGACCGCGGTGACCTGGTTGATCTCGTCCATCACCCGGTTGCCCAGCCGGGTCACCAGGGCCCGGCGCTTGGCGGGCGAGCGAATGTCACCCAGCTCGGTGCCCAGCTCGCGGGCAATCTCTGCCAGCGACAGCACCTGCCCGAACTGGAGGTTGATGCGGCCATAGCGGTGGCGCAGCACCTCGGGGGTGCGCAGCAGATCGCCCGCGCCCTCTTTCTTCTTCTCGCCGCCGGCCATCTCGCTCTCGTAGCTGGCGGCTTCGACGATGCGTTCGTAGCCGATGCTGACCGGCACGAAATAGGTGGTGCGCTGGCTCACCCCCAGCGCCGCGTCGACGATCATGTTGAGCAGACCGAACTTGGGCGGCAGAAGCTTGCCGGTACGGCTGCGACCGCCCTCGAGGAACAGCTCGATCGGGTAACCGTCGCGGATCAGCCGGCGGATGTAGGCGTCGACCACCGCCGTGTAGAGCTTGTCGCCCTTGAACGAGCGCCGGATGAAGAACGCACCGCTGCGGCGGAACACGGTGCCGAGCGGAAAGAAGTTCAAGTTCTCGCCCGCGGCGATCAGCGGCAGCTGCAGGTTCGACTCGTTGAACACGTAGCTGAGCACCAGGTAGTCGATGTGGCTCTTGTGGCTGGGAAGCAGCACCAGCGAGCCTTGCTTCGCGGCGTCGCGGATGCGCTCGATCTCGCTCTTGTCGTACTCGATGCCGGCGTAGATGCGGTGAAAGACCCGGTCGAAGATCGCCTCGAGCCCCTTGATCGCGGCCATGTCCGGAGTGGCCTGCAGCTCGCGCAGCATGCCCAGTGCCCGAGCCGTGATCACGTAGCGGTCGGTGGCCTTCTCGCCCGCGAGGTCTTCGATGATGCCGCGCAGCCGAGGGGTCCGCAGGATCTCCATCCGCACCCGATCGGGCGGCTTCTCGGCCGGCCAGGTCACGCTGCGGCGCTCGCGCTCGAGCCGGGCCAGCAGGGCATAGGTGATGCGGCGCACGGCCACGTCTTCGCCCACGCTGCTGTCTGCGAGGAAGGTGCGCAGGTCGAGCGGGGCGCCGGATTTGAGCGCGACGTGCTTGTAGTTGTACAAGAACTGGCCCACCGTGCGGATCGCGGTGGGCCACTCGCGGGGCCCGAGCACGAAGTCGAACGAGCCGGTGCCGCGCGTGTCTGGCTCTTTCGACCAGACGAAGACCTGGGGCACCAGCAAGATCGGCCGCTCACGCTCGCGCTGCAGGCGGATCAGGGTGCGCATCAGGTCGTCACCCTCTTTCAGCCCGCGGCCGTGGCTGCCGCCGGCGGCCACGTCGAGCACGCCCGGCGGGCGCTTGAGGAACAGGGCCGCGGACCCGCCGCGCGCCAGGGCGTCTCGGAGCTCGTCCGACGGGGTGACGTGGCGGCGGGGGAAGATGGCGTTGAGCCAGCCCTTGCCCATCGGGTTCAGGATCCACAGCCCGAGGTCGTTGGCGAACCGGACCTGTGGCAGGGCGAAGCGCTTGGTCAGGTGATCCAGCGCCAGAAAGTCGATGAAGTTCAGGCTGCGCAGCACGTAGACCACGCTGCCGGCGCGGGCCATTCGCCGGACCTCTTCGACCCAGCTCTGATCGACCTGGATCCGATCGAAGAACGGACGATACAGCGCGCGGAGCGCGGGATTCGGTTCGTACGGTTGGGTCAGCTCACGCGGCATTCGCTGGCACAGCTCGTCCGGGCGAGGCATCATGCGCCGCCGACCCATGCATTGCAATTCGCGCCGCGCCCCCGCTTTCTCGCTGGCCATTTCGGCGGCGCTCGTGGCGCTGGTGGGCTGCAAGCGGCGTGCGCCCGAGCCCCAGCCCAGCGCCTCGGCGAGCGCGGCGCCTGCACCGGTGGCCGCCGCGCCCCGCTGCGTCGAGGCGCACCCGGGGAAGAGCTTCACCCTGGGCGAGCGATCGAACGACGGGGCAGATGCCGGCGACGACGAGGACGATGGGCTGGACCAGCCCGCGCTGCCCTTTGCCGTCGAGCTGGGCCGCGCGCTCCCGGTCGGCGACGGCTTCGCCGTCTCGGCGCTGTCCACGGTCGGGGGCAAGACCCGCGCCGTGGTGGCGCTGCTCGACGCCGAGGTGGGGGCGGGCAAGGTGGTCGAGCTCGGCACGCTGCACGGCGACCCCGACCCACCCGAGCTGGCCGGCTTCGAGTCGGAGCTGGTGGCGCTGGTGCACGACACCGATGCAGGCGGCGAGCTCTTGAAGCTGGCCGCGGTCCGACCCGGTCCGGACAAACCCAGCGTGGTGCTCGGTGCCGAGATCGCCGAGAGCCGCGACGAGTCGCGGGTGGCCGGCCTCGAGCTCGGGCCCGAGCGCGGTGTTGCCATCTGGGACGAGTGGAGCCTGGCCGACAAGCACGGAGTGATCGTCACCGCGAGCTTTGCCCGCAAGGACCTGTCGAACGTCACCAAGAAACGCATCGTGTCGCTGCCCAGCGAGGACGCCGAGGCCCCGCGCATCAGCCGGCGCCCCGGCGGCTTCTGGGCGGCCTGGATTTCCCGCAGCGCCGGCCCGAAGGCGAAGGCCGCAGCGCCCAAGGCCGCAGCGCCCAAGGCCGCAGCGCCCAAGGCCCTGCCCAGCGCGTCTGCCAGCGCCGAAGCACCAGAGCCCGCGCTGGTCGAGCTGGGCGAGCGCTGGGTGAGCGCGGTGCCGCTGGACGCGAACGGCGTGGCGATCTCGGAGCCCAAGCCGATCACCCCCAAGAACGCCCACGTGCTGGTGTTCGATCTGGCGACTGGCCCCGACGGCACGTTGCTCTTCTCGTGGCGCAACGACGATTCGGCGCCGGGCACCGAAGAGCGTCAGATCCATCTGGGCAGCGTGAAGCCCGATGGCACCGTGGAGCGGCACTTGCTGGACGACGCGGGCCCCGGGGTCGGAGTCCCGGCGATCTTGGTGGACGACGCGCCCAAGGACCCTGCCGCGACCCAGACCTGGCTCTCGCTTGCCAGCGTCTCGGATGCCACGCGCCTGGGTGCCCTGGGCCCGAGTGGCACTCTGCTCGACAGCCTGGCGGCCGAGCCGGTGGTGCGCAGCGGCGAGCTGATCGCCCTCGCCCGGGGCCGCATGCTGCTGGCCCGGCCGCGGGGGATGGCGATGGAGCTCGGCTTGGTCGAGTGCAAGCCCGGGCCGGCGCCGCTGAAGGACGCGGGCGCGGACTGAACGTTCAGACGTAAGGGTTCCAGCACGCCACGCGGTGGTGGCTGTCTTTCTCGATCTCGGACAGCGGAGGGCTCTCGACGTCGCACTTGCCTTTCTCGGCGCGGGTGCAGCGCGGGTGAAACGCGCAGCCCGCCGGGGGATCGATCGGGCTCGGGACGTCGCCCT
>Ga0073899_10001687_pt1 | contig 20099 bp, 16 predicted proteins | sample KloWWTmetaKNB5Ph_FD_88975 | JGI IMG/M metagenome (GOLD analysis project Ga0073899, IMG submission 88975) | Active sludge microbial communities from Klosterneuburg, Austria, studying microevolution and ecology of nitrifiers - Klosterneuburg... | ecosystem: Engineered > WWTP > Aerobic digester >... | reverse complement strand
CATTTCCCCAGTCAGCTCGGCCATACGGTAGCGAAGCCCCGCTTGGGCTACTTCGCTGACCACGATGCCGACTAGGCACAACGCGAACAGGAACCGTCTTCGGTTCGCATCCAGTCGCCTGATCAACTCGACGAAGATGACCAGACTCACGAAACTGCCGAAACCGTCATTGATGGCATCCATCAGTTGCAGCATGAAGCGCTCCCCAGAATCCCGCTAGCACGTCGTTGCCCCTTGCGAACATCCGGGGGCTTGGCGCTAGCCTATCTCGGCTATCTGGTGTCCCGCCCGTCTCGGAAGAGGCCGGCGGGGTGAAACGGGAAGTCGGTGCAATGCCGACGCTGCCCCCGCAACGGTAAGCGAGTTGGAACGTCCGGACCACTGTGCGCTGCATGGGAAGGGGACGTTTCGGAGGCGACTCCACTCGCGAGCCCGGAGACCGGCCGGATGGCATCAGCAACGCTGCGTGGGGCGGCGTGGGCGGATGCATGCTGTTCGTTTGCACCGGGCCAACGTCCCGCGTGGCGTCTCTCTTACACCGGCACGGGTGCGTGCCGAACGAGGAAGACTCCATGCACAGCAAGACCTTCAGGATTTCATTGATCGCGGCCGGCATCGCGGCGGCTACGGGTGCGTTTGCGAACGGGGATGCGCTGTCGCCGCGCCCTTCGACAAGCTCAGGGCGAACGGTGGCTGGCGGCGGTCCAGTGGCGGATGCCGAAGGCTCGGCAGTGCGCCAGCCGACGGTCGAGGTCACCGCGCGGCGCGAGTCGACGCCGGTCGACGCCACGCTGGCGGCGGTGCGCGTGATTGACCGCGCCGAGATCGAGCGCCGCCAGCCGGGCGATCTGCTGGAACTGCTGCGCGGCGAAGCCGGCATCGACATCACCCGCAGCGGCGGCGTCGGCCAGGCAACCACGCTGTTCCTGCGCGGCAGCAACTCGAATCACAGTTTGATCCTGGTCGATGGCGTGCGCGTCAGCTCGGCCAATTCCGGCCTGTACGACCTCGCCCACCTGCCGCTCGCGAACGTCGAGCGCATCGAGATCGTGCGCGGTCCGCGCGCCGCGTTCTGGGGCTCGGACGCGATCGGCGGCGTGGTCCAGATCTTCACGCGCAAGATCGAAGGCTACGCTGGGCGCATCAGCGCGGGGCGCTATGGCCGTCTTGGCGTCGACGCCAGCATCGGCGGCGCCGGCGACCACGGCGCGATGTCGCTGACCGTCGGACAGGAACAGACCGAGGGCTTCTCGGCCACCAATGCCGCCGCCTTCGGTCACGACCCGGACGCCGATGGCTACGAGAACAACCACGCACGCCTCAACATCGAATCCAGCATCGGCGAACAGATGCTGCACTTCAGCGCGCAGGGCACGCAGGCCGAGGTCGAGTTCGACCAGGGTGTGACCGAAGCCGAGAACGCGTCGGCGCAGATCTCGCTCGCGGGCGCGATCACGCCGCGCTGGTCGCACCACGCCGAGTTCGGCCATTCGCGCGAGGACCTGAACACGCCCGCCTACTTCGCCGCCTATGCCTCGCGTCGCACCAGTTTCGACTGGCACCACCAGTTCGCGCTGAGCGACGCCACTGGAATCTCGGCCGGCATCAACTACGCGCGCGAACACGGTGGTGAGCAGGAGACCTTCGGCCACAGCGGGGTATTCGGTGCCAGTCGCCACAATCAGGCGTTGTACGCCGGAATCCGCCAGCAGCTCTCGGCGCACGAACTGGAATTCACCGCGCGTCGCGACGACAACTCGGTGTTCGGAGGCGAGACCACCTTCCAGGCGGCGTGGGGCTGGCAGATCGCGGCCGCAACCCGCCTGCGCGCGAGCTACGGCGAGGCCTTTCGCGCACCGAGCCTGAACGAGCTGTACTCGCCCGGCTTCGGCGGCATGTTCGCGGGCAATCCCGAGCTGCAGCCGGAGCAGTCGGAGTCGCTGGAACTCGGTCTGCGCCATGACTTCAGCGGCGATCACGGCATCGAACTCAGCGCCTACCGCTCGCGCGTCGATGACTTGATCAGCTTCAGCGGCGGCTCCAGCTATCAGGCCGTCAACATCGCGCGCGCCGATCTCGATGGCATCGAGATCGAATACGACGGCCGCCTCGGCAGCTTCGGCATCGTCGCCAACGTCACCGCGCAGGATGCCGAGAACCGCGACAGCGGCGTTGACCTGCTGCGACGGCCGGGTCGGAAAGGGACGCTGCGCGTCGACTACACCCTGGCCGGCGGCGCCAGCCTCGGTGCTGAAGCGTTCGCCTCGGGCACACGCCAGGACTTCGCCGGTTCCCTCCCCGGTTACGGGCTGTTGCACGTAATCGGATCCCTGCCCTTCGGCGAACGCTGGCGACTCGGCCTGCGCCTCGAAAACGTGCTCGACCGTGACTACGCCGTGCTCAGCGGTTACAACACGCCCGGCCGCGGTGCCTACCTGACCCTGGCCTACGGGGAGTAATCTCCGCGTACTCGGTGCCGTCATCAGCGATGGCGGGATACTTGCTTGTGAACTGGTTCACACTTGCGCCGGGAACTCCCCCGGCGCCGGTTTTCCGAATCAGAGGTGGGTGACCATGGAAGTACCAGGTACTGGACGTGCCCGGCCGGACGCTGGCAAGCGCGACGCGCTGCTGACCCTGAAGTCCCGCTCGTTTCCCGGCCGCGTTCGCGCCATCCTCGAAACCCTGCTCGGACAGCTGTCGCCATTCCTCGAACAGGGCATGGTGGACGCCCTCGACGCCTTCGAGCAGTCGCTGTTCCGGCGCGCCGAACAGGCGCGCAACAACGACGAACAACAACACTGCTTCGAGTCCCTGCGTGAGGTGCGACGCGTCCGCTCGGACATCGCGCCGGCATTGATGGCGCGCTTCGAGTCCGCGCTCGCCGCCCTCAACGACCCACGCCGGCAGTCGAGCCTGGCGCGGCCGCAGCGCGCCGGTCGCAGCGACCTGGCCCTGGTCGATGCCTCCGAACTGGAGGAATCGCTCGCCCTGGTCGAGGCCGCGAACCGCGCCGAAGTCCGCAGCAGCCATGCCCTGTTCGCGCTCGGCATGCGCTTCGCGGTGTTGGCCGAGGCGCCCATGTTCGAGGCCGAAGACCTGCCGATCGGACCGCACCGGCTGAGCGAATGCGTGCGCCAGGCCAGCGAGCACCTGGAGTTGCCGACCGAACATCGCGTGCTGTTCTACCGTGCCGTCGACCAGACGCTGTTCGCGCGTCTGGATCGTCTGATCGAGGAGGCCAATCGCGTGCTGATCGAAAGCCGCGTGCTCGCCGACCTGTTCGTTCTGAACACGCGTTCGCGCCGCAACGAAGACGGCCCCCACGAACCCAGCCGCGATCACGCTGCGCCAACCACGCCCCGCTCGGCGATGCAGGCTGCGCCGGCGACCGATGCCGAGATCGGCCTCGGCGCCCCCGAGCCGGCGCGCCCGGTGGAGCATCTGCCACGATCGATCGCGGTTGCCCCCGAGCCGGCCAGCGAACCCGCGTCGCCGCCCGCCCCGCCGCTGAGCAGCAGCGACGCCAGCGCTCGCTTCCAGCAGCGCGCACAGCAGACACGTTTTGGTCTGGCCACGCCCGCCGCCACGCGACTCGCCGAAGCTGAAACCGGGGACAGCGGCCGCTATGGCGGCTTCGCACGACCGATGACCGGCTGGCCCGGCGTTCCGCCCACGCTGCCGCGCGAGCCGGCGGTGAACGACGGCCAAGACCGTCAGGTGTTCCAGACCATGCGCGAACTGCTCTCCGGGCGACGCGAGTCGCTCGGTCTCGGCGCCGCGCCGACGGCCGATCCGAACGCATTTCCGGCACGCAGCGACGATCTGCAATCGGTGCTCGGCGTGCTGCAGAAGAAACCGGCGTTTCCGCAGTCGGTCGGTGGCAAACTGGTGCCGCGCTCGATCGGCCACGTCAAGCAAGACATCCTCAACCAGTTGCGCCAGGTGACCCCGGAAGGACGCATTCCGCGGCTGCACGAGGAAGACGCCGACACCATCGATCTGGTTGGACTGCTGTTCGACAATCTGGCCAAACAGGCAACGCCAAACGCCACCGTGTCGCAGCTGATGACCAAGCTGCAAGTGCCGCTGCTACGCGTCGCCCTGCGCGACAAGAGCTTTTTCACGCGCCGCTCGCACCCGGCGAGACAACTACTGAACGCGGTCGCGGAAAGCGGTCTGTACTGGCTCGACGAGGGCGAGGAAGACCGCCCACTGGTCGACAAAATGCAGGGCGTCGTGGATCACGTGCTGCAGGAGTTCCAGGACGACGCTGGAGTCTTTGAACAGGTGCTTGGCGACCTGTCGCGGCACCTGCAGACCCAGGCCAAGAAGTCCGAAGTCGCCGAACGCCGGCATGTCGATGCCGCTCGCGGTCGCGAGAAGTTGGAATCGGCGCGAGAAACCGCAGCCAAGGCAATCGCGCAACGCATCGGCACACACAAGCCACGGGCGTTGATCCGCACCCTGCTGGAGCAAGCATGGACCGACGTGCTGGCGCTGACCGTACTGCGCCAGGGCGAAGACTCGCCGCTGTATCGCGAGCGCCTCGCCTTCGTCGATGATCTGGTCGCCTTCGGTCGCGGTGCCGCCGCGCACGCCACGCCGGCGCGACGCGACGCCATGCGCGCCGCGCTCGATTCCGGGCTCAGCCAGATCGGCTTCCACATCGAGGACATCCAGGCGGTGGGCAATCGCCTGTTCGGTGCGCAACAAGGCGCCGATGCCGCCAACGACGATCCAGCGACGCTGACCGAAGTGGCGGCGCAGCTGAAGGCTCACAGCCGCTTCGGCGAAGAAGGCGACCACCACGGCCATCACCGCGCCCAGATCGCACATGTCGATCCACCGCTCGGCGACGAGGAGCAGAAGCTGCTGACGCAACTGAAGACGCTGCCTTTCGGCACCTGGTTCGAGATCACCATCGCCGGCCAGAAGCAGCCGGCGCGGCGCAAACTGTCCTGGTTCAGCACGCTCACCGGACGCTGCCTGTTCGTCAACCAGCGCGGTGCCCGCAGCCACGAAACATCGCTCGAGCAACTGGCGCGCGACCTCCACCAGCAGAGCGCCAAGGTCTACGAGGAGCCGCAGGAAAACCTGATCGACCGCGCCTGGCATGCCATCGTGCGCAAGCTGAAATCCTTCACCGGCCAGTCGGCCACCGATGCCGCGGAGGCAACCTGAGATGCGCGAACATCGACGCTCGCGACGCCGCGATCCGGAAGTTCCGGTGCAGGTGATCGATTCCATGACCGGCGAACCCATCGGCCAGATCGGCAACCTGTCGCCGGACGGCATGATGCTGATCGCCTCCCGGGAAGTGCGTGCCGACGCCTTGTACCAGTTCAACTTTCCGCTGCCGATCAGTCGCCACGCACCGATCCAGATCGAGGTCGGCATGCACGAGCAATGGTCGGAGCCAGCCAGCGTTCCCGGCCAGTTCTGGGCCGGATTCCGCATCGTCTCGATCTCGACCGAAGACCAGGAACTGCTGAATGAATGGGTGGATGGCGGCGTGAATATCTGAGCGCTGTCGGTAGCCGGCGCGCTGCGGCAGAATGCGCGTCCCGCAGCGGAGACCGATCGTGAGCGAACGCCTTGCCGAGTTGTACCCGAACCACGTCGCCACCATGGTCGCGCGCGCCGAGCGCGCGCTTGCGTTCGGCGGCTTCGACCATCTCCTGCTCGCCTCCGGCCGCGAGCAGTATCGGTTTCTCGACGACCGCCCGGTGGCGTTCTATGCGCACCCGCCGTTCAAGGGCTTCGTGCCGCTGACCCAGCAGACCGACTCCTGGATCGTGCTCACGCCCGGGCGCAAACCGGTGCTGGTCTACTGCCAGCCCGACGACTACTGGCACCTGCCGCCGGCAGCGCCACACGGCTACTGGGTCGAACAGTTCGACATCCGCGTGATCCGCAAGCCAGAAGATGCGATCCAGCATTTCCCGCCGATGGGTGAACGCCTCGCGATCATCGGCGAGGCACACGATGCGGTCTCCGCGTATGTGCCAAACAATCCGGCCAAGGTGATCTCCTCCCTGCACTTCAGCCGCAGCGCCAAGACCGAGTACGAGCTCGCCTGCATGCGCCTGGCGCAGCGTCGGGCGGTGCGCGGCCATCGCGCCGCCGAGACTGCATTCCGCGGCGGCGGTTCGGAGATCGAGATCCACCGGGCCTACCTCGAAGCCACCAGCCACAACGAACTCGACCTGCCCTACGGCAACATCGTCGCGCTGAACGAGCACTGCGCGGTGCTGCACTACCAGTACCAGCGCCACGACAAACCCGCCGAGCATCGTTCGTTCCTGATCGATGCCGGCGCCCAGGTGCATGGTTATGCCTCCGACATCACCCGCACCTACGGCAATGGCGATGCCGACTTCTCGGGGCTGCTCGCGGGCGTCGAAGGGGCGCAGCAGCAACTGTGCGCCAAGGTGCGTGCCGGCCAGAACTATCCGCTGCTGCACATCGAGGCGCATCACCTGCTCGCCGGTGTGCTCGCCGAACAGGACCTCGTGCGCATGAGCGCGGAAGCGATGGTCGCCGCAGGCGTGTCCTCGGTGTTCTTCCCGCACGGCCTCGGCCACCCGATCGGCCTGCAGGTGCACGACGTCGCCGGCTTCCACGCCAACGAGGCCGGCGACACCCTCCCGCGCCCCGCCGGTCATCCGTATCTGCGCATGACCCGCACGCTCGAAGCGGACTTCGTCGTCACCATCGAGCCGGGCCTCTACTTCATCCCGATGCTGCTCGCTGGACTCAAGGCCGGCCCGCACGCCGGCCACATCAACTGGAGCAAGGTCGACCACCTGACCCGCTTCGGCGGCATCCGCATCGAAGACGAAGTCCGCGCAACCCACGGCGAACCCGAGAACCTGACGCGGGATGCGTTTGCGGTGGGGTGAGCGCGTGGCGATGGTGCGCAGCGATTGCGTGACGTCGCGGTGGTGCGCCTCGCTGCGCTCGGCACACCCTACGTTTGTGGGGCAGTCGCGGCTTCGTAGGATGTGCCGAGCGCAGCGAGGCGCATCGATCAAGTGAAGCGCATCGATTGGGTGACGTCTCGGGAGTAGACTTCGTCCATGAAATCCACCGCCCAAGTCGAAGACGATCTGATGAACCTGCCGCCCGCGGAGCGGGCGCGATTGGCGATGGCGGCGTGGGCAAGTCTTGAAGGCGACGTGGCATTCGCGGCGAGTGTCAGCTTCGATCCTGAGGGAATCGCCCTGGCGATCGAACGCGATGCGCAGATGAGCGCGGGCGCCGTCGAAGCGCTGTCGCTCGCCGAGTTCATCGAGCGCACCGGCGGCGGCCGCAGATGAAGGTCGAGTTCCACGTTGAGACCGCATTCGCCGCGGCTTCGTCCAGCGATTCCCCTATTCAATCCTGTTTCGTCTCGTCAGCCCGGAACTGCTGCGGATTCTGGTGATCCGACATCACCGCCGCCATCCCCGGTATGGACTGATGCATCGGTAGCTCGTTCGTCGCGCCACAAGCATCGGGCCACAAGTGGCCCTCCTACATGGGTCAGCGGTTGGCGAGAATTTCTTCGATCGCGCCGGGTTCTTTGGGCAGGGCTTCGCTGAGAACTTCCGGACGAACGAAACAAGATCACGTTGCCGATCTTGCGCACCTGCGCCAGCGCCGAATGCGGCTCATGGAACCCCATGAGTAGTTGGAGCGCTATCTCATGTTCGCGGGGAGTGCCTCAGCGCAAGCCCCATGATCATCATCACCAGCAGGAAGACACCCGAGCTTCGGAGCGAAGGCACGGGGTGTTGCGCCCCCGCCACACCCATCAAGAGCGACCCGGTCAGACTGCAACGCGGTAGCGGCGGCGGAACATTCCCGCAATAGTAGACCTCAACTAGGTATTGACCACGGCCGAATACGCCGAGTGGATAGCGTCGCTCTGGTACGACGTCTGGAGGGGAACAAAAATCGGGGACCTCAAGCTCCACGCGAACAACGACCCCACTCCTCACGATGGTCGCCATCGGGGGAAGCACCGTGCAAGAAGTTGTGGTCACCACAAGTTCAGTTGCTTGGCCTTCGTTGGGAAATGCAGGGCTGATCGCCAGTCCAGGATCAGGCGTTCCAGCAGTCAAGGCTCCAGACAGGAGCGAGAGGGCCAAGAGCGTTTCAATGCGCATCGACTTCCTCACTTATCTGACACCGCTTGGCGGGCTTTGGCAGGACGCAGTCAGCGGCGGGACCTCACCGCCTGCTGGCGGAGGAAGCACACGAAGCGACAGCGCTCCCCAATCATTGAAGTCATGCAGCACGGCGATATTCCCAGTGCCGCCACAGTTTGATTCCTGGAAAACCGCTGCGGGATTGATGTCCGCGACGACAGAAGGTTCGATAACCGAATCCCCATCCCAATCGATCGCGATGAAGGGTGGCCCCAAGTGCGCGCAGACTCCCCGACGCTCATCCAGGTTCGCCTCATCCAGTGACTCGCGCAACCCCTCGGAATAGTCGGCGAATGTCGCTGTTGGCCCGTTAGTCTCTCCCAGGCCGTTACAGTCATCATCGGTGCCGCTGAACTGGTACCGATAGTTCATGACGGAGTTGTAGTTCGGCCGATAGTTGCAACCGGTGCCGCCTCCGTGAAGTAACCCGAAGTTGTGGCCAATCTCGTGAGCAATCGTGTTTCCGATCCATCGGTCATAGTCCGGCGGACCGAACAGACAGCCGAGGGACACAATCATGTCATCGCCCCGAATCTCCGCGAAACCACTGGACGAGTTCGTGTCATTGCCGTACCGATGGGAGAGGATCGCATAGTGGAAATAGCCGCGACGAGCGGTTGCAAAGTTTGCCTGCTTCAGGGATTGGAACGAACTGTCGCCAGTCGTGCCGACAATCGTGCCGTTTGGAACCCCTCCGATGGAATTGCCGCCCGCGAACACTCCACCCTGACCATAGTCCTGAATCAGCGTGATTCCGGTAGAACCATCAGGGTTCGTCACCGGAGCTTGGCCAAACATGCTTGCAAGCGAGGCCAGCGAATCCATGGGCGGTGAGTGGCCATGCGCGCCGCACTCAGCAGCATCGACAAGCCAGTCATACTCGAGAAGGATATCTTTGCGTCGAGGATTAACCCCGAGAGCTGGAAGCGCCAGGCCCCCAAGCGTGCCCAGCACTTCGTCGCCGTCCTCAAGACCGTCCTGATCGGTATCCCGCATGGTGTCGCTCGTGCGGTAGACGAAGGTCTCATCGCAATCGATGAGCCGATCACCATCCGTATCTATGAGACACGACGACTCAAAACTGTCGGAGAAGACTGTTTGAGCGCGGCAAGGGTCCGCGAGCAATGAGCCTGCTCCAACCAGAGCTGTCCAGAGGAAAACGAGGAGGCGAGATGGGGGGGGGGCGTGCGCAAGTCGCGAACTCTAGAAAGTTGGGCTGTCAGGAGTCTGAAGACTTGCACGGCACACGACGTGATCGCAAGCGTGGTCAAGTGCGCGCCACCCACGGCGAACCCGAGAACCTGACGCGGGATGCGTTCGCGGCCCTCATGTAGGAGGGCCACTTGTGGCCCGATTGCTCTTCGCCCGACCCGACGCCGCGCCGATCGACGCCGGCAGGTGGGTCGGTTCGGACGAATGGGGTGGACGTGACAAGAGCGATCGGGCCACAAGTGGCCCTCCTACATGGGTCAGCGGTTGGCGAGGATTTCCTCGATCGCGTCTGGTTCTTTCGGGACGCCGTGGCTGAGCACTTCGGGGCCGGCGGCGCTGATCACGACGTCGTCTTCGATGCGGATGCCGATGCCTTTCCACTTCGCGTCGATGCCGGTTTCGTCGGGCGCGATGTACAGGCCGGGTTCGACGGTGACGACCATGCCCGGTTCGAGCACGCGCGGTTCGTTGTCGATGCGGTAGTCGCCGACGTCATGCACGTCGAGGCCGAGCCAGTGCCCGGTCTTGTGCATGTAGAAGCGCTTGTAGGAGCCGGATTTCAGGTTGGCGTCGAGCGAGCCTTCGAGCAGGCCGAGCTTGATCAGGCCGCGCGTGAGCGTGCGCACCGCGGCGTCGTGCATGGCCGTGAACGGCTGACCCGGACGCGCCTCGTCGATGGCGCGGTACTGCGCTTCCAGCACCAGTTCGTAGAGCGCTCGCTGCGCCGGCGAATAGCGGCCATTGATCGGCCAGGTGCGGGTGATGTCGGAGGCGTAGCAGTGGAACTCGGCGCCGGCATCGACCAGCAGCAGGTCGCCGTCGCGCAGCAGGGCGTTGTTCGCGCGGTAGTGAAGCACACAAGCATTGGCGCCACCGCCGACGATCGGCTCATAGCTCGGCACCGCGTGGTTGCTGTGGAATGCGTGGATCAACTCGGCCGCGATCATCGCCTCGCTGGCGCCGGCGCGGGTCGCGCGCATCGCGCGCAGATGCGCCTGCGCCGCGATCTGCGCCGACTTCGCCATCAGGCGCAACTCGGTGCGCGACTTGAACAGGCGCAGGTCGTGCAGGATGTGCGAGAGCGCGACGAACTCGTGCGGCGGGTGCGCGCCCTGGCGCACCTGCGCACGCACGCGGTTGACCCAGCCGATCAGCTTCTGGTCGAACTCGATCTCGCGCCCGAAGTGGTAGTAGACGCGATCGCGGCCTTCGATCATGCCGGGCAGGATGTCGTCGATGTCGTCGATCGGGAACGCGTCATCCAGACCCAGCTGCGCCACCGCGCGCTCGGGCCCGAGCCGCGTTCCGTCCCAGCGTTCGCGCTCGGCATCGCGCTCGCGGCAGAACAGGATCACTTCGCCGGCCTTGCGTCCGGGAACCAGGGCCAGCACCGCATGCGGCTCGTCGAGCCCGGTCAGGTAGTGGAAGTCGCTGTCCTGGCGGTACGGATAGTGCGCGTCGTTGTTGCGGATGCGCTCCGGCGCCGCCGGCAGGATCGCGATGGCGTCGCGGCCGATGATGCGCATCAGCTGACGCCGCCGACGCTGGAATTCGCCCGCGGCGATCATGCTCAGTGCCGCCTGGCCGCCGCTGCGCACTCGTCGCGCAGCAGCATCGCCGCGACGCGCACGAACTCCAGCACTTCGACGTAGGCCTCCTCGTCGGCATCGCCTTCTTCGACGCTGAGCTCGCTGGCGGCAATGCGGCCGAGGTCGCTTATCGCTTCCTCGGCTTCCCCCGAGAGTTCCCCCCGCGCGCGCGGATTGGCCAGGCCGACTCCGCCGAGGAAGCCGCGGCACCAGTCGACCAGCGCATCGGCGCGCTGCGCCAGCGTCGCCTCGTCGTCCGGCAACAGCGGCGCGAAGCAGTCGTCCACGTCGGCCAGCGCGGCACTGGTATCGCGGTGCAGGCCGCGCAAATCGTCGGCTTCGACGCCGCCGCGGGCCAGGGCTTCCTGCACCGCATCCAGGGCGAGTGCGTCACCCCAGCGTTCCGCGCTGCTGCGCCCGCCACCACACAGGTAGCCGGCAAGGGCACCATGCAGTTCGGCGGCGCCGACCCCGGCCTGGATGCGCAGCAGCAGGTCTTCCAGTTCATCGTGGGCAAGGGCGTTCATCCGCGGATTGTAGCGGCGGCGGCGCCACTGACGCCGCCAGGCCGAAACGATATGCTCGGTCCGATGGATGCCCGTCGCCCAGCCAGCCGGCCGTCAACTCTGCACGCGCGCTTGCGCGCGCTGACGTGGGTGGTTGCCTGCAGCGCCGGCGGCGCCTCGCTGCAGGCGCACGAACGCAGCCACTACTTCGCTTCCCTCGGCGCCAACGACCAGCTTGCACAAGGCACCGTCAACAGCGTGTTGCAGGATCGCAGCGGCCTGCTCTGGATCGCCACCCAGGGCGGCCTGCACCGCTACGACGGCCACGAAGTCGTGCTCTACCAGCACCAGGCCGACGTCGCCGGCACCTTGCCCGAGAGTTTCGTCACCGCACTCGCCGAGACCGCGCACGGCCGGCTCTACGTCGGCACCAGTCGCCGCGGCGTAGCCGAGTTCGACCGAGGCCGCAGCAGCTTTGTGCCGGTCGCGACACCGAAGGACCGCCCGGCAGTGCGTGACACGGTGACCGCGCTGGCTGCCGACCTCGACGACGGTCTTTGGATCGGTTCGCAATTCGGGCTGGAGCGGGTTGACCGCAATGGCCGTCGCCATGACGTGCTGAAGCTGGAAGGCACCCGCTTCCGGATGGTGCGCCAGATCTCGCTGTGCCGTGATGGGAACCTGCTGGCGGCGACCGGTGTCGGCGCCTACGAGATCGCCCGCGGCTCGTTGGAGGTGGTGGCGCTGGACACGACGGTGACCGGCACCGACCTGTCCGCCGCGTACTGCGCTGCCGATGGCACGCGCTGGCTGGCCGGCGCTGGAGTGCTGTATCGCGCTGCTACCGGTGGTATCGAAGTCGGCTGGCAGCCGCCGCCCGATTGGCCACGCGGCAGCATCGCCGACATCGCCGAAGACAACTCGGGCAGCCTGTGGCTGGCGTTGCAGGGCGCCGGGCTGGCGCGCATCGACCCGCGCACGGGATCGGCGCGGCTGTTGCGCAGCGACGCCCGCATCGCCGGCAGTTTGCCCGAGAATTCGTTGCGCGATCTGTTCGTCGACCGCTCCGGCCTGCTCTGGGTCGGCAGCGATCTGCAAGGTCTCGCCTACACCGACCCCGCCGGTGCAAGGTTCACCTACCTCTACGACACCGAGGTCGGCGACCGCGAGGTGGACGCCAACAACGTGCGCTCGTTGCTCGCCGACGGCGCCGGGGCCCTGTGGATCGGCAGCGAAGGCGACGGCTTGCGCCGTTACGACTTCGCGCAGCGGCGCTTCGACTCGCACAAGGCCGAACTGGCCGCACTGCTCGCCCCCGGGGAGTCTCAGGTGCGCGTGCGGGTCAATGCCATTGCCAACGCCGGCAACGGCGAACTGTGGGTGGCTACGCATCGCGGCATGCTGCGCTACGACCCGGCAACGCGCACCGGCCGCGCGCTGGCGGTCGCCGCGGAGCGGTCGGACGCGCTGCCGGACGCGGATGTGCGTTCGCTCGCTACCGGCGCCGACGGTTCGCTCTGGATCGGCACGCTGAACGGCGGGCTGGTGCGTTACGAACCGGCACGCGAGCGCTGGGAACGCTTTCCTGCAGCCAGCGCTGACGGCGCGGCGGGACTCTGGCATCCGAGCGTGATGGCACTGCACGAAGACCGCAGCGGGCGCGTCTGGATCGGAACCCTCGGCGGCCTCAACGTCTACGAGCGCGCCACCGGACGACTGCACAAGATCGCCGCGCGCAGCGGCGACAACCAGGGCTTGGCCGGCGATCGTGTGCGCAGCATTCTCGAATCCGCCAATGGCGACATCTGGATTGGCACCCACAACGGCCTCAACCGCCTGCTGTCCTACGAGAACGGGCACGCCCGCTTCCGCGCCTACCTGATCTCGGACGGGCTCGCCAACGACACCATCTACAGCCTGCTCGACGACGCCGATGGTCGCATCTGGGCGAGCACCAACCGCGGCATCAGCATGCTCGATCCCAAAATTGAAGGGGTCCGCAACTTTCTGGCGCGCGACGGCCTGCAGGGTCTCGAGTTCAATGGCGGCGCGCAAGAGCGTCTCGCCGACGGCCGCCTCGTCTTCGGCGGCACCCACGGATTGAACTGGCTGGTGCCCAAAGCCATGGAGGCGAGCACCTACGAACCGCCGCTCGCCTTCACCTCGATTCAGATCGGCAGCGAGCGGCGCCGCATCGACGACCCGCAGCACTTCCCTGAAATCCGCCTCACCTCGCAAGATCGCGTGCTCATGCTTGGCATCGCGGCGCTCGATTTCGCTGCGCCCGAGAACAACCGCTACCGCTACCGCCTGCTCGGCTACGACGAGCAGTGGATCGATCTCGGCACGCGCCGCGAGGTGGCGCTGACCAATCTCGCCCCCGGCAGCTACGAGCTGCAGGTGCTCGGCAGCAATCGCGACGGTCATTACAGCGCGACCCCGCTCCGCACGCACATCACCGTCACGCCGGCCTGGTGGCAGACCACGCTGGCCCGCGTCGCTGCCACCCTGCTGCTGCTGCTGGCGGCGCTTGGCTATGTCGTGCACCGGCGCCGCTCACTGCAGCGCCTGCAACTGCAACACGACCAGCTCAAGTTCTACAGCGACCGCCTGTCGCTGGCACTGTGGGCCAGCCGCGACGGCTTCTGGGACTGGGACATTCGCGTCGACCGCATGTTCCTGTCCGGCCCCGAGGAATTTCTCGGCGGCGAACGCGAAGCCGAGATTGCGGGCGACTTCTGGCGCAACCGCGTGGTGCACGCCGACGACCGCGAGCGAGTGACGGCCGCGCTGCAGGCGCATCTCGACGGCAAGCGCGATTACTACGAGTGCGAGTACCGGGTGCACACGCGCGACCGCCGCTTCACCTGGATCGTGGCCCGCGGCCGCGCCACCGAGCGCGACAGCGAGGGCAGCATCACCCGCGTCGCCGGCACCTTCCGCGATGTCAGCATCGAGCGCGAGCGCGACCGCGACCGCCGCATCGCCCACGAGGTGATCCGCAGCATGACCGAGGCAGTCTGCGTCACCGGCCTCGATTTCCGCTTCACCTCGGTCAATGGCGCGTTCTCGCGGATTACCGGCTACGCCGATCACGAGGTGATCGGGGTCGAGGCCGGCATCCTCGACAGCGACCAGCACCCGCACGAGTTCTATCAGGAACTGCGCCACACCATGATCGCGCGCGGCCACTGGAGCGGCGAACTGTGGCAGCGGCGCAAGGACGGCGAGCAGTTCCTGTCATGGCTGGAGGTCAGCGAGATCCGCGACGCCGGCGGCGAGCGCACGCACTGGGTGGCGGTCATCAGCGACATCACCGATCGCAAGCGCGCCGAGCAGGAACTGCGCTACCTCGCCAACTACGACACCCTCACCGGCCTGCCCAACCGCACCCTGCTCAGCGAACGCCTGGCGCATGCGCTGATCCGCGCGCGCCGCCTCGGCAGCAAGGTCGCGGTGCTGTTCCTCGACCTCGACCGCTTCAAGCACGTCAACGACTCGATGGGCCACGCTGCCGGCGACCGTCTGCTCAAGGCGGCAGCGGCGCGCATCGTCACCAGCGTGCGCGAATCCGACACCGTCGCCCGGCTCGGCGGCGACGAGTTCACCATCCTGCTCGAAGACCTGCCCGACACTGCCGAGGCCGAGCGGGTCGCACAGGCGATGCTGGTCACCTTCGGTTTGCCGCTCGAAATCGACGGACGCCAGGAAGTGGTGATCACGCCCTCGATCGGCATCAGCCTGTATCCGGAGCACGGACAACTGCCGACCGACCTGCTCAAGCATGCCGACACCGCGATGTACCACGCCAAGGAGCGCGGCCGGAACACCTACCAGGTCTACGACGACGCGATGGACACGCGCGTGCGCCTGCGCGCCAACCTCGCCAGCCAGCTGCAACGCGCGATGGAACGCAAGGAGCTTTCGCTGGTGTTCCAGCCGAAGATGGCGCTGCGCGAAGGCCGCATCATCGGCGCCGAGGCGCTGCTGCGCTGGAACAACGGCACGCTCGGCCCGATCCCGCCGAGCACCTTCATTCCGATCGCCGAGGAAACCGGCCTGATCGTGCCGATCGGCGACTGGGTGCTGCGCGAAGCCTGTCGCCAGATCGGGCGTTGGAGCGAGGCCGGCCTGACCATGCACACGATTGCAGTGAACGTTTCGGCGCTGCAGTTGTTCCGCGGCGATCTGATGCGGCGCCTGCGCGAGATCCTCGCCGAGATGCGGGTTCCGGCGCACCGCCTGGAACTGGAGCTGACCGAATCGATGCTGATGGCCAATCCGGAACAGTCGATCGCCACCCTCACCCAGATCAAGGCGCTGGGCGTGCACCTGTCGGTCGACGATTTCGGCACCGGTTACTCCTCGCTGGCGTACCTGAAGCGCCTGCCAATCGACACCCTCAAGATCGACAAGACCTTTGTCGGCGACCTGACCACAGACCCGGACGACGAAGCCATCGTCTCGACCGTGATCATGATGGCGCACTCGCTCGGGCTCGATGTCATCGCCGAAGGCGTCGAGACCAATGACCAGCTGCGTTATCTGACCGAACAGAAATGCGACGAGGTGCAGGGCAACCTGATTAGTGCGCCGCTGGATGCCGAGCGCATCCTGCAATTCCTGCTCGATCGCCGCGACTTCGGCACAAAACGCGGTCGCGAGCGCAGCTTGCCTGCGCCCAGCGATTGACCCCGCTTTCGCCTTTGCCCTAACGTCCAACCATGGAAACCTCGCCGACCCGCGAAGAACTCAAGGCCATCGCCGCCCGCGTCGATCAGTTGATCGCGCTGTGCCAGCGGCTGACCGACGAAAACCGCAGTCTGCGCCAAACCCAGGAAGCAATGGTCGGCGAACGCGCCAACCTGCTGGCCAAGAACGAACAGGCGCGCTCGCGCGTCGAGGCGATGATTGCGCGCCTGAAGTCGCTGGAGCAGAACCCATGAGCGCCGAACCGGTCTCGGTCTCGATCCTCGACCGCGAATACCTGGTCGCGTGCCCGGCTGACGAACGCGATGGCCTGCGCGCTGCCGCCAGCCTGCTCGACAGCCGCCTGCGCGACCTGCGCAACGCCGCCCGCAACGCCACGCCCGAGCGCGTCGCCGTGCTCGCTGCGCTCAACCTCGCGCACGAACTGCTGCAGGTGCGCTCACGATCGGGCGCGAGCAACCACGTCGTCGATGCCGAACTCGCAGCGCTGCGCATCCGGCTTGATGCCGCGCTCGGCAGCCTGCACAATACCCGCGCACCGTAACGGTCGTGTCGATGCACGGGCCTATTGCCTTGTCCCGTACACAAACCCCGGGATCGCAGAGTTCGGTCGGTGTGCAGGTCCGCTACGTGCGGAAAGCCTGATGACCGACGCGCCTTCCCACCTGATCCTCGGGATCAAGGGTTTGTCCGTGTGCAGACACGACGTTGCGGTGCAACCATTCTCCGCCGTGATCACGGAATCAACGCATGAGCCACGGTGAGCGCGCCGAACTGCGCCAGCGCATGCGCGCGCAACGCCTGGAGCTGTCTGCGACCGAACGCATCGCCGCCGCACGCGGCGTCGGTGAACAGCTCGAAGCCCTGCCCGAGTTCCTGACCGACCTGCGCATCGGCGCCTATTGGGCGGTGCGCGGCGAGTTGCCACTGAGCCATGCGCTGCCGCCGCTGTACCGGCGCGGCCAGATCGTGCTGCTGCCGGTACTCGGCAACGCCGGCTCGCTGCGTTTCTCGCCCTGGCTGCCGGGACAGGAACTGGTCGCGAACCGCTTCGGCATTCCCGAGCCCGAGCACAATCCGGCGAACGAAGTCGATCCGCGCGCGCTCGATTTGGTGCTGGTGCCACTGCTTGCGTTCGACCGCCGTGGCCGTCGCCTCGGCAGCGGCGGCGGCTGGTACGACCGCAGCTTCGCCTACCTCCAGGTGCAGCCGCGCCCGGCATCGACACTGCTGGTCGGCGTCGGCTATGCCAATCAGGAAGTCCCGGCACTGACCGCGGAAGCGCACGATGTCACGCTCGACTTCGTGGTCACCGAGCGCGAATTGATCGACTGCAACGCCGCCGCGACGCCGTCTGCATGAGGCACTGGCTGCTCAAGTCGGAGCCCGACGAATGCTCGATCGACCAACTCGCGCGGGTGCCCAGCGAGGCCTGGACCGGGGTGCGCAACTACCAGGCGCGCAACTACCTGCGCGACGGCATGCAGCTCGGCGACGAGGTCTTCTTCTACCATTCCAATTGCGCGACGCCCGGCATTGTCGGGCTGTGCACGGTCGCCCGGCTCGCCTATCCTGACCCGACCCAGTTCGATCCCGGCAGCGACTACTTCGATGCCGCGAGCAGGCGCGACGATCCGCGCTGGCTGTGCATCGATGTCGCGTTCCAGCGCAAGCTCAAGCGCACCATCACGTTGCAGGAACTCAAGGCGCTGGACGGGCTCGGCGATTTCGCGCTGACCCGCCGCGGCAACCGCCTGTCGGTGCTGCCGGTGACAGCGGCGCAGTGGCAGCAGATTCTTTCCGAGGAGTAGCGTGATGAACACCGACAAGGAAACCGAGAAGCGCCTGTCCGCGGAAGCGGCGATCGAACACGTCGAGGACGGCATGATCGTCGGCGTCGGCACCGGCTCGACCGTGGCCTATTTCATCGACGCGCTCGGCCGCATCAAGTCGCGCATCGAAGGTGCGGTGTCGAGTTCTGAGGCGAGCACCACCAGACTCAAGGCGCTCGGCATCCCGGTGCTCGACCTCAACCACACCGGCGATCTCGCGCTCTATGTCGATGGCGCCGACGAGTGCGATCCGCACAATCGACTGATCAAGGGCGGTGGCGCGGCGCTGACGCGCGAGAAGATCATCGCTAGTGCGTCGAAGAAGTTCGTCTGCCTGATCGACGCCGCCAAGCAGGTGAGCGTGCTCGGCAAGTTCCCGCTGCCGGTGGAGGTGATCCCGATGGCGCGCAGTTACGTCGCCCGCCAGATCGTCAAGCTCGGCGGCCAGCCGGTGTGGCGCGACGGCGTCGTCACCGACAACGGCAACTGCATCCTCGACGTGCACAACCTCAGCATCACCGACCCGATCAAGCTCGAAGCGGACCTCAACCAGATCGTCGGCGTGGTCTGCAACGGCCTGTTCGCACGCCGTTGCGCCGATATCGTGATCGTCGGCGGCAAGACCCGGTGATTCCCGCTCTGTGGGTCCGAACTGGTTCGGACGCGTTTCAGTCATCGGGGCCGAGAGCGTTCGGCGCCCTCAGCTGGCCTTCTGCGCCTGTTTCATCATCGCCGCGAGGCCGCCCTGCAGGGCATAGGCCTCGAAGCCGACTTTGCCGAGGATGAAGGCGGCGGCGGCGCTGCGTTCGCCGGTATTGCAGTACACGATCACGGCGCGGGTGCGATCAAGCTCGTCGATGCGGTCGCGTAGCGCCAGCAGCGGGATCGACAGCGCGCCCTTGATGGCGGCTTCGTCGAACTCTTCCTGGGTGCGCACGTCGACCACCTGGGCACCGTTGCGTGACAGTTCCGATGCTTTGGCCGGGTTCACCCAGTCGACCACCGGCGGCGTCAGGATTTCGGCGAAATCCTTGGTCGCCAAGCGCATCAGCTTGCCGTCGGTCTTCATCGAAACCGTGGCATTGCGCACCGACTTGGTCAGCAATGCGTCCTCGCCGAAGGTATCGCCGCGCACCAGATAGGCGACCACGGCGTCGTTGCCGTCCACTTGCTTGGAAACCTGCGCCGAACCTTCCTTGAGCACGTAGAAATAGTCGGCCTCGTCGCCCTCGCGCACGATGATCTGGCCCTTGATCGCGATCACCTCCTCCAGGCGCTGGAACAGGCGCTCGACCGCGCCGGTGGGCATCTTGTGCAGGGCGCGGTTGTGCAGAAGGCGGAACACCCAGCGGTTGCCGCCCTGGTCCTCGGCGTAATGGCGGAAGTTCGGCAGCTTGGTCAGCTGGTCGAACACCATCACCTTCTCGGCATAACGCCGATCGAGGCGAAGCAAGGTCGCGGTCAGCGACTCGACGGTCGCGGTGAAACGCCGCGGCTGCAGATCGCCGAGCGCATAACGCCCCTGCAGAGAGTTGCCGTCGGTGCTCTTGGTCTTGCCATCGGGATAGTCGCCACGCACCACGCCGGCGGTGACGTACAGGGTGTGGTCATCGGTATCCCCGGCGCGGAACAGCACCGCGCCCTTGCCGACCTCGGTCAGTTCGGCTTCCTTCGCCAACTGCTCGAGACACTCGGCCCCGAGTTTGTCGAGCGGATAGAACTTCGCCAGCAGCGACGCATCGACCGCCATCGGGCACTCCCTGTCTTCAGTCAAACGATGCCCCCGAGTGTAGACGCAGGCCCCGGCGCGCGAAAGCCGCCGTCAGCTCCCCAACCGCGACAATTCGCCCTAGCGGCGGTGGTCCCCGGTCACGCGCAGGACACCTGGACCCGCCCGCGCAGCGACTTGGGTTGGCGGCTGCTACAGTGTACCTACACGTCATAGCTACATCGTGGTGCAGCCAATGAAGACAGCCAAGTTGTTCACGTCCGGCGGCTCCCAAGCCGTGCGGCTGCCGCGCGAGTTCCGCATGCCCGGCGATCAGGTACGCATTT
>Ga0073899_10001685_pt1 | contig 20107 bp, 15 predicted proteins | sample KloWWTmetaKNB5Ph_FD_88975 | JGI IMG/M metagenome (GOLD analysis project Ga0073899, IMG submission 88975) | Active sludge microbial communities from Klosterneuburg, Austria, studying microevolution and ecology of nitrifiers - Klosterneuburg... | ecosystem: Engineered > WWTP > Aerobic digester >... | reverse complement strand
TCACTCGTAGGGCACGTGGGCGATCGAGCCGCTCGTGGGCAGGCGCCCTTCCGCGCCGCAAGGCAAGAGCATGCGTCCCGACGCCACGATCGCGCCGGTACACTCGAATTCGATGCTGGGACCGTCGACGCGAACATCGCAGTCGGTGGCGACGCCCTCGCAGTGCAGCTTCCGCGCGCGGTCGGTTCCGTCGGAGCGACAGCGCGCCACGGTCTGACTGCGGAACAGCGGGACCTGCTGCACTCGCGTCCTGTCGGCGTTCGGCACCAGGATGCTGAACTTGCCGCCGCCCGCGGCGTCGTACTGGTACAAGAACGGCGCGTCGAAGGTTCGGCTGGGCGCGCCCTGTGGGCACTGTGCGCCCGGCAGGTCGCGCGAGCTCTTCTCGGAGCGCTGGATGACGACGTCGACGCCTGAGGGAACTTGCACTCGCTTCGGGGCTCCGCCCGCCCGCGCGAGCTCGAGGGCGCCGTCCTGTTTCACGATGGCGAGCTCGACCTTGCGCGCGTCGGGTGTGCACGTGACACTGCCCCCGCGTTCGGTCGGCGCCAGGCGACACACGAACGGGCTCGGCACCTCGGCCACCCGCTCGTCGATGCCCAGCGCCTTGGCGACCACGAAGACCGTCGGGCGCTGGGTCGGCCCGTCGGCTCGGACCTCGAGCTCGAGCTGGGTCGGGCGCGTTGCCGGGGCGGGAGGGGTGCTCGAAGTCGCCGAAGCCGCCGCCGGCGGAGCCGTCGGGACGGCGGGTGCCGGCCCACCCGCGGGCGCGCTCGAGGGGGCCGGCACAGTGCTGCCCCCGAACTGCCGGTAGGCGATCAGGCCCAGCACCCCAAGGACGACCAGCACGGCAGCAATGACGCCGACCGATGAGCCCTTCTGCTTCGGTGGTGGCCGCTGCGACTCGAGTCGCTGCGCCTTCGCCTCGGCCCGCAGGCGCGCGCGCTCTTCCTCGGCGCGCTCCGCTTCCGCTTCGGCCCGGCGTGCGGCCTCGCGGGCAGCCTCTCGTTCTTCCGCAAGGCGCTCGCGCTCGGCCTCCAGCGCGCGCCGTTCCTCCTCGAGTCGGCTGCGCTCTGCCTGAAGCGCACGTCGCTCGTCTTCCTCGCGCTGACTCTGCTCCGCGGGCGGCTCTGGTTCCGCGGGCGGCGGCTCCGACTCCACAGGCTGCGCTTCCTCCGCGCGCTGCGCTTCCTCCACGCGCTGCGCTTCCTCCACGCGCTGCGCTTCCTCCGCGCGCCGCTCTTCCTCGGCACGCCGCGCTTCCTCGGCACGCCGCGCTTCCTCCGCGCGCCGCGCTTCCTCCGCGCGCTGCGCTTCCTCGGCACGCCGCGCTTCCTCCACGCGCTGCGCTTCCTCCGCGCGCTGCGCTTCCTCCACGCGCTGCGCTTCCTCCACGCGCTGGGCTTCCTCGGCACGCTGCGCTTCCTCCACGCGCTGCGCTTCCTCCACGCGCTGGGCTTCCTCGGCACGCTGCGCTTCCTCGGCACGCTGCGCTTCCTCGGCGCGCTGCGCTTCCTCCACGCGCTGCGCTTCCTCGGCCCGCCGGGCCTCTTCTGCAAGCCGAGCGGCTTCCGCGCGCAGCCGCTCTCCGGCCGCTCGCCCCGCCCGCTCCGCTTCTGCACGCCGGCCGGCGTCTTCCCACTCCGCCTCTTCCGCTCGCGCAGCCTCGTCTGCGCGCCGCGCCTCTTCCGCACGGTCGACGAGAGAAGCCGCGCTGGCACTCGGTTCGAGTGTCGCCGGCGCAAGCACCGGGGCAACGCTGCCGCGAGCGGGGCGCGGCTCCGCCGCCCGCGCGCTGACGCGCGCCAAGAGCGCCTGAAGCTTCTTCACCTGTTCTTCGTTCGGCACCGCGACCACAGCCTACAGCGGGCCGCGGAGGTCGGACAGTTTTGCGCCAGCGCGTGGGACCACGCTCCCGGGCAGGCTCACCGGCTGACCGTCAGCGCGACGCCGGGATCGACGGGTGCAGCGCGGTCAGCTCTTCCATCAACGCCCGGGTATAGTCCTCGGTGCTGCCGGCGCCGCCGCCGATGATGCGCGCCCCGCCGCTGTCCAGCTCGAGCGCCCGGGCGGCCCAGCGCACCGGATCGGCCTCGGCGCTGGGGAAGCCGCGCACGCTGTCGGGCCCGGCCGAGAGCAGCACCCCGGGCGCGAGGGCCGAGCCCACGTCGCGGCACTGCTGCAAGAGCAAGAGCGCGTCGTCGATGCTCGAGACCTCGAACAAGAGGGCGCTGGCGCCGGCCTCGATCAGATCCGCGCACAGCTCACTCAGCCGCCCACCGTGGGCGAGCACCCCACCGGGCAGGCACTCGACGCTGGCCCAGGTCGGAAGCTCGGTCTCGGCGGCGGCCGCCACCGCGGCCATCAGCTCGAGCCGCGAACCCTGCCCGCGGGCCAAGATCAGCTCGACCCCGGCGGCCGCGATGCGCTGCGCGTGCTCCGACAGCTCTTCACTCATCCGCTTCGGTTGAAGGGCAGCCACCATCTCACTGCCCAGCACACCCGCCACGGCCACGGGCCTGTCGGCCGCGTGGGCCGCTTCCAGCGCCAGCTCGACCGCGATGCCGGTGAGCAGGGCCGAGCGGTGTTCCATGCCCACCTCGGCCAGGGCGCGCGGGGTGGTGTCGGCGGTGAGCGCGGTCAAGATGGTGACGCGGCTCCGAACCTCTGCGCGATAGTGCTCGAGCACCGCGTCGGGCCGGCTGCGCAAGAGCTGACCCACGGCGCCGGGCGAGTCGATGGCCGCACCGCGCGCGCGGAAGCACGCCGGGGTGTCGGCGTCGGTCACCAGCGGCCGACCCGAGGTCAGCCGCGAGCGCACCCGATCGAAGCTCACGTCAGTCCCAGCCGCACTTCTGCCCCTTGTTCTGCTCGTCCAGCCAGGTGGCCAGCGGCGCGTAATAGTCGATGATGGCGGTAGCATCCATGCGCTTTTCGCCCGAGAGGGTCTCCAGCGCCACCGGCCACTCTTTGCTGGCGCCGAGCCGCAGCATGTCGATCATCTTCTTGCCTGCAGCAGCGTTGCCGTAAATCGAGCACTTGTAGAGCGGGCCGGTGTGGCCGGCCGCCTTGCACAGCGCGCGGTGGAATTGGTACTGCAAGATGCGCGCGATGAAGTAGCGCGTGTACGGCACGTTGGCGGGGATGTGGTACTTCGCCCCCGCGTCGAAGTCCTTCTCGCCGCGCTCCCCCGCCGGGGCGATGCCCTGGTACTTCCGGCGCAGCTCCCACCAGCTCTTGTTGTACTCGCTGGGCGGCGTGCGACCGTCGAACACTCGCCAGCGCCACTCGTCGATCAGCTTGCCGAACGGCAAGAAGGCCACGCCCTCGAGCGCGCGCGTCATCAGCACGTTCAGGTCCGCCTTGGGGTCGTCACTGACCTTGTCGAGCAGACCGATCTTCTTCAAGTAGTCCGGCGTCACGCTCAGCACCAAGGTGTCGCCAATGCCCTCGTGGAAGCCGTCGTTGGCGCCAGCCTGGAAGAGCGGCGGCAGGTGGCCGTACTGCTGGTAATAGTAGTTGTGACCCAGCTCGTGGTGGATGGTCACCAGATCGTCGAAGTCGGTCTGAATGCACATCTTGATGCGCAGGTCGCCCGACAGCCCCACGTCCCACGCGCTGGCGTGACAGACCACGTTGCGGTCCTTCGGCTTGAGGAACAGGCTGCGCTCCCAGAAGGTCTTGGGCAGCGGCTGCATGCCCAGCGAGGTGAAGAACGCCTCGCCGGTCTTGACCATCTTCTCGTGGTTCCACTTCTTCTGCACCATCTGCTTGGTCACGTCGATACTGCCCTTGCCCTTGTGCGGCTCGACCAGCGGATAGAGCGCTTGCCACTCTTGGGCCCACATGTTGCCCAGCAGATGGGCCGGGATGGGCGCGCCGGGCTTCACCTTGTCGGGGCCGTACTGCTTCTCGAGCTTGGCGCGCACGAAGCAGTGCAGCTTGTCGTAGAGCGGCTTCACCTCGGTCCAGAGCCGGTTCATCTCGGCTTCGAACTCCGCCGACGACATGTCGTAGCCGCCCTTCCAGATGTCGGCCATGTTGCCGAAGCCGAGCTCGGTGGCGCCCTCGTTGCCGAGCGCGACGAACTCTTCGTACATTGGCCGCATGGGCGGCGAGATGGCGTGCCAGCCCTTCCACACCTCGAGCAAGAGGTCGTAGTCCTTCTCTTTGGACAGCACCTTGCTCAGCTCGCCCAGCTCCAGGCACTCGCTCTTCTTGTCGTCGCCCTTGCCCTTCAGGCGCGGTGAGCAGTACTTGCCCTTGCCGTAGATGCTCTCGAGCTGGGTGCTGAGCTCGGCCAGCCGGGCGCGCTTCTTGGCGTCGCTGGGTGCGGGCAACCCGGCCGAGAACTTCAGCAAGTAGAGCGACCGGGCCGTCTCGGGCGGGAGCGTGAGCCCCTCGAAGCGACGTGCTTCTTTCACCTTGCGGGCGATGAACTCCATGACGCGCTCCCGCTCTTTGCTCTCCAGGTGCTCGGTGTCGGGCGTGATGTAGGTCGACTTGACCCAGGCCGCGCGGTCGGCGTCTTGGGCCAGCGCGCGCAGGGTTTCGTTCACCTCTTTGACGAAGGCCTGGGCCTCGTCGGCGGTGGGCGCCGTGGATTCTTTCTCGACCAGCGGCGTCACGACCGGAGTGACGGGCGCCGGCGCATACGGCGCGGCACCACTGCAACCAGCGACCAAGAGCAGAGCGGCGAGTGAGCGGTTCATGGCAGCCCCGGGAGTACCCGGATCCGCGGCGGAAGGGAACCGCCCTTCAGTAGTAGCGGATCGCCAGCAGGGCGGTGAGCAGCCCACCGATCGCCACCACCACCCAGCGCACGTGCCGCGCGCTCACCCGCCGGGCCACTGCGGCGCCACCGTAGCCACCCGCGATGGCGCCGGCCGCCATGACCAGCGCAGGCGCCACCTCGACCCGACCGCTCACCAAGAAGTAGACGCTGGCCGCGCCGTTCACCGCCGCGACGATCACGCTCTTCTTGGCGTTCTTGTGGTGAATGTCGCCCCGACCCAAGAGGGCGAGCACCAGCATGCCGATGCCCGCGCCGAAGTACCCGCCGTACACCGACACGAGCACGATCCCAGTGCGGCTCGGACGCTCGAGCCCGACGTCGACCACCAGGAGCAACGTGGCCAGAGCCACCAGCCAGGGCACCACCAGCTCGAAGGCCCGGGGCGGCGCCGACACGAGCGCCACGGCCCCCACCACGCCTCCGGCCGCGGCGAGCGCCGCTAGCAGCACCAGCTCGCGCCCCAGCTCGGAGCGGTACGCCACCGCCGACGCGACGTTCCCCGGAGTCAGCGCCACGGTGTTGGTCGCGCTGGCGAGCACCGGCGGAACGCCCAGCGCCAATAGCGCGGGGAACGACACCAGCGAGCCGCCGCCCGCCACCGAGTTGATCATGGCGGCAACGGCAGCGGCCGCGCCGAGCAGCGCAAGACGCGAAGGTTCCACCCGGCAATCATGCCCTCGAGTGGACCGTGACGCGCCGGGCCTGTACTCTTTGCGTACGAACATGGCGCGTTCCAGCTGGATGGCGGTCGGGCTAGGGTTGTTCATGGGGGTCGCGTGCTCGGCCAACGACAGCGGTGGCGGCAGCGGGGGCAGCGGCGCAGGGGGCGCGGGGGCGGGCGGCGGTGGCGCCGGCGGAACCAGCGCCACCGGCGGCGGGGGCGCCGGTGGGACCAGCGCCACCGGCGGCGGCGGCGGCGTGGTGATCGACAGCAGCACGGGAGACGCCGATGACCCCGACGCCGCCTGCACCACCTACACGGACGAGGCGAAGAAGCCCGCGGTGGACGTGATCTGGCTGGTCGACAACTCGTGCTCGATGACCGACGAGATCGCCAAGGTGCGCGAGCAGATCAACAAGAGCTTCGTGCCGACCATCTCGAAGAGCATCATCGACTGGCAGGTGATCATGGTGTCGGCGCGGGGCTCGGGCTCGCTGGACGTGTGCGTCGACCCGCCGCTGGCCGGCGCCAGCTGCGGCAACAACCCCCCGAAGTTCACTCACCTCGACTGCGAGATCGGCAGCTCGGACTCGCTGTTCATGGCTTCGTACGCCTACACCGGCTCGGGCTGGCCGCCGATGTTCACCTGCAACACCACCGGCGGTCCGATCAACAAGCTGGCGCGCTTCGACGCCACCAAGGTGTTCGTGGACGTCACGGACGACGAGGCCGACTTCCCGGGCTGGGACGCGACCGGGTTCGACAACTGGGCGCTGAACGCAGCCTTGCCCAAGGGCATGTTCGGCACGGCCCAGAGCCGCAAGTACATCTTCCACTCGATCGTCGGTGCCGATCCGAAAGATCTGACCAAGACCTGCAACACCACCGGGCAAGACGCCGGCAACGCCGCGGTGGCGCCGGGCCTCGAGTATCAGAAGCTCAGCAAGCTCACCGGCGGCATCGTCCGCAGCATCTGCGAGGCAAACTGGTCCGACATCTTCAACTCGATCGCGGCCGGCATCATCGACAAGCTCAGCTGCGAGTTCACGCTGCCACCGCCCAAAGACGGCGGCACCGTGGACCCGAGCAAGGTCAACGTCTCGTTCACGCCGAAAGGTGGGGCATCCCAGGACGTGCTGCAAGACAACAACAAGCCGTGCGGCCAGGGCGCCGACGGCTGGCAGTGGGACGCGACCAAGACCAAGATCCTGCTCTGCGGCGCGACCTGCGACAAAGTGAAGGGCGACGACGGCGGCAAGATCGACATCGTGGTCGGCTGCCAGACCAAGGTCGTCCCCCCGCCGAAGTGATGCGACCGTACGCCCCTCTGATCCTGGTCGCGTCGGCGTGCAGCCTGACGTCGTCGCTGGACGATCTTCGCGGCGGCACCGACAGTGGCACCGGCGGCACCGGCGGCACCGACGGCGGGCTCGGCGGCACCCCCACGGGCGGCGGCAGCGGTGGCGCTTCGGGCAGCGCCGGCAGCGGGGGAACCGACGGCGGGGCTGGCACCGATGGCGGCGGAACCGGCGGCAGCCCATGGCCCGATGCCGCCGACCCCTGCGCGGCACAACCGAACTGCAGCGGCTGCTGCGCTTCCTCGCACAGCGCCGGCCAGCAAGAGTTCGTCGCCACCATCAAGAAGTGCGTGTGCCAGGACCCGAGCTGTTCCTCGCCGTGCTCGGTCTACTGCACCGGCGGCCAGATCTCGACCGATTGCAGCTCGTGCGTCACCACCCAGAGCGTGCAGGCGTGCATCGGAAAAGAGTGCGCGTCGGCCGAGTGCAAGGCCTACACCAGTTGCGTGGCGGGGTGCTGATCACCCGCGCTTGTCCAGCGCGTCACGCACCCGAGCCACCAGCTCGCTGCCACTGAAGGGCTTCTCGAGCAGGTCGATCTCACCCAGCTCGCTCGCCTGGGTCAGGCCGTCGCGGGTGTAGCCGGACATGAACAGCACGCGGAGCGGGCTGCCGCGCCCCCGAAGCTCGCGCACCAGCTCGGGCCCGCTCATGCGAGGCATGACCACGTCGCTGAGCAAGAGGTCGAAGCCCCGAGGTCTCTCCAGAATGCGCTGAAGCGCGTCAGCACCGTCCGACGCCAGCTCGACCGTGTACCCCTGCGCTTCGAGCACGCGCACCACCACCCCCGCGACGATGGCGTCGTCCTCGGCCACGAGCACGCGCTCCGAACCGCCCCGAGCGTGACGTTCGGCTCGAGGCGCGTCGCGAGAGAGGGGCTCGTCGTCGCGCAGCGGCAGGTACACCTTCACGGTCGTGCCCTGGCCCAGCGCGCTGTCGATGGCCAGCCCGCCACCGCTCTGCTTGGCGATGCCGTACACGGTCGAGAGCCCGAGACCGGTGCCACGCCCGACCTCTTTGGTGGTGAAGAAGGGATCGATGGCGTGGGCCAGCACCGTCTCGGACATGCCCTCGCCCGTGTCCGTGACCGCGAGCAACGCGTACGGCCCGAAAGCCAGCTGATCGATCGCGCCGATGCTGTCTTCGGTGATGGCCACGCGCCGAAGGCTCACGGTCACCGTGCCGCCGCGGGGCATGGCGTCGCGCGCGTTGGTCACCAGGTTCACGACCACCTGCTCCATGTGGCCGCGCGTTCCGCGGATGGGCAGCGGCTCGGTGCACGGCTCGACCACCAGCTGGATGTCCTCACCGATCAGCCGCTCGAGCATGCGGTGCACCTCGCGCAGCACGGGCCCGAGATCGATGATCTCCATCGACGCGCCCTGCGGGCGGCTGAACAAGAGCAGCTGGCGCACCAGCGTTGCCCCGCGCCGACCCGCCTTGATCATGTCCTCGATGTAATCTGCGAGGTCGGGTCGATCGGTCAGCTTCTTCTGCAACAGCTCGCCGTTGCCCATGATGGCAACCAGCAGGTTGTTGAAGTCGTGGGCGACGCCGCCCGCCAGCTGCCCGATGACCTCCATTTTCTGGGCGTGGCGCAGCTGTTCTTCCAGCCGCTTGCGGTCGGTGATGTCACGCCACACCACGTGCAAGACTTGCTTGTCACCGCGCGGAACCGCGGTGAGCAACACTTCGACCGGGAACACCTCGCCATCGAAGCGCATGTGATCCCACTCGAAGCGATGACTGCCCCGCTCGAGCGCTATGGCCATCATCTCGTTGGCCTTGTCGAACGAACGCCTGCCGTCGGGCTGGGTGGGCGGAGACAGCTCGGAGGGATGAGTCCGCAGCAGGGCCTCCTTGTTCGGATAGCGCAGCATCTCGACCGTGGCCTGGTTGCAGTCCACGAAGCGCTCGTCCTCGATGATCAGGATGGCGTCCGCCGAGCGCTCGAACAGCTCGCGGTAGGGATCAGGCTGGGCTCTTGCCACGCGAGCCTTCAGGCTCGCCCAGGCGCGAGCCGGTGACAACGGACCCCTCGGCGGCCAGCCTTGCCGCCGCCAGCATTCCGCAGGCTGCGTGGGTCTCGGCGCCCCCGGAATAGCGCCGCACGATCGGGGCCCGCAGCACCTGTAGCGCGTCCATGAACGCCTTGCGCTCGGCGTCCCCCGCCTGGCGAAAGCCCTCCGGGCGCGCGTCGTTCACGTCGATCAGGTTGATGCGCAGGTCGAGGCCGCCGAACAGCCGCTGGATCTCGGCCACCTCGGCCGGGTCGGTGTTCACGCCGCTGATCAGCACCATCGCGATGGTCAGGCGCCCGTGCTTCGACGCCGCCCAGTACTCGCGCACGGCCGCGGCCAGCTCTTCCAGCGGAACCTTTCCCGCCACCGGCAAGAGCCGCTGGCGTCTATCGGGCAGGGCGCTGGTCAGCGAGAGGATCAGCCGAAACGGGTGCCCCTCTGCGGCGTAGCGCCGGATCTGCGGCACCAGGCCGACGGTAGAGAGGGTGATCGAACGCCCCGCCACGTGGGCGCCGCACGGGTGCGACAGGACGCGCGCGGCGCGGATCACGGCGTCGTAGTTCTGCAGGGGCTCGCCCTGCCCCTGGAACAGGGCCCCCACCACCCGACCGGGTGCCTCGTCGCGCACCGCCAGAAACGCCGACAGCATCTCCCAGGTCTCCAGGTTGCGCGTCAGCCCGAGTCGGCCCGTGGCGCAGAACGCGCACTGCATGGCGCAGCCGACTTGCGACGAAAGGCACACGCTGAACCGACCCGGCTTCTCCAGCGGAATGCGCACCGCCTCGGAGAGCGCGCCATCTGGCGAGCGGAACAGGTACTTCACGAAATGGTCGCCCGGGCTCACGGCCCGCTCGACCAGCACGAGCCGCTGCGTGTCGAACACCCGCTCGGCCGCCGCCAGCTTTGCCTTCGACACCGGGCGCTTCAGCGGGAATGCCGAGGGCGGCGCAAAAGCCTGGACCATCAGGCGACGCGCCTCGTCTTCGGTCAGATCGACGCCGGCCTCGGCCAGGTGGCGAGCCAGGTCTTCGGGGAGCTGAGCGAGCAGGTGAGGGCGGGGCACTGAAGGTGAGCGCGCACGCTAGCGCAGGAAGGATGGGCGAGCCATCGGCGCGCCGTGCGCTCTCAGGTCGGGCAGCAGTAGTACGCGCCCTGCCGCTGCTTGCAGCCAGAGGGGATCGCCGCGTCCGGGTGACAGGTGTACGACTTGGGCGGGAGCCCGTCTTTCACGCAGGTCGTGTCCCAAGGTGTCGCGCGCACGCAAGCGGCCTGCGGACAGCAATACGTGCCCGAGCCGTTCTTGTTCACGCAACCGGCCAGCGCCGGCGGGCCGCCACCGGAGGTGCACTGATAGGCGAACTTCGGCAAGCTGCAGTTCGCGGAGCAGTACAGGCACGCGCTGTATGCGTCGAGCGGCAGGCAATACTGCGAGCCGCCGGTGCCGGGGGTGGTGCCGGTGCATTGCGCGGGCGGCGTGCAGCCCCCGGGGGCCTTGCACTGGCCCTGGTCGCAGCTCGAACCGGTGGGACAGCTGCCGCAGCTTCCGCCACAACCGTCGGAGCCGCACGACTTCCCGGCGCAGCTCGCCACGCAGTTGCACTTGCCGCCGCTGCAGTACGATCCGGAAGGGCAGCTGCCGCACAAGCCGGTGCAGCCGTCGGAGCCGCACTGCTTTCCCGAGCAACTCGGGACGCACAGGCACTGGCCGTTCTGGCAGCTCTGGCTCGAAGAGCAGCTGCCGCAGACGCTGCCGCAGCCGTCGCTCCCGCATTCCTTGCCCACGCAGTCCGGAGTGCACGCCCCACCGCCACCCCCCGCGCCGCCGCCACCGCTCGAGCCCCCCGCGCCGCCGCTGCCGCCGACTGCACCCGACCCGCCCGCGCCTCCCGCGGCGCCGCCGCCACCTGCAGCGCCGGCCCCCGCCACACCTCCCACGGCTGCCAAGCCGCCGCCCCCGCCGGCGCCGCCCACGGCACCGCTACCGCCGCTGGCCGATCCGCCGGTGGTACCCGCGTCGCCTCCCGACGCACCGCCGGTTGCGACGCCGCCGTCACCGAACCCAGCCGAATCGCCACCCGAGCTGCAGGCGAACACGCCGACGACGAGCATCAATGCCGCGGGCAATCGCAGGCCGCGGAGCCGAAAGCGGTTCATGGCGGACGACGTACGCCGGCCGTGGGTGCCGTCTTCCCCCACGTGTGCCTATCGGCGACCGAGCCGCTCGAGCTCCGCGCGCATTGCCTCGTTCTCCGCGGCAAGAGCGGCAGCGCGCTTCGCCGCGTCTTCAGCGCGCTTCGCCTCTTCTTCAGCGCGCTTCGCCTCTTCCTCGGCCTGCCGGAGCGCCTGGTCGCGCGCCTCGACCAGCTCCGCCACCATGCCGTCGAGCTTTCCCACGAGCTCGTCCAAGAAGAGCAGGGGCGCGGTGCCGTGATAGAAGCGCAGCATCTTGCTCTCGACGGTCAACGCGAGCCCCAGCACCTCCGAGTGCATGCGCCCGCCCTGCGGCACGACGCGCTCGTAGCTGGTTGCGCCGGTCGCCAGACGGTAGCCGTGGATGCGCCCAGCGGGGCGATCGAACACGAAGTACTCGGGGATGCCCAGCCGCGCGTAGCGGGTCACGTTGGTCGTGAAGTCCTTGGTCTTGTCGCCGCTGACGTGGATCTCGATCACCAGGTCGAGACCCTTGCCTTCCTTCGACACGATCCAGCTCTGGCGATCGTGGCATTCCACGTCCGTGACCGCCAAGATGTCCGGGCAGAAGCGGGGCTCACCCGGGTAGTAGGTCACGAGCTCGCTCGAGACGTACACGCGGCGGCCGATACTGCGAAAGAACTCGCTGAGTGCGTCTCGAGCGCGCTCTTTGGGCTTTCGGTGAGCGTCACCCTCGGGCGGATGAAGGTCGAGGGGCATGTCGCTGGGCAACGTCGCCACCACGCGCTCGCGCTCCGCAGGTGTCATCCGCTCCCACGTCTCGCGCGGGGGTGCGCGGGGATCGGCGGGGTCGACGACCCAGGCGGGCTCGGACATCGCGGCTCAGCGTACCACGGGGCGGCGACGTCGACCCGCGCGGGCTGCGGAGGGACCGGTTGATCGCTCGGACTCGCTGACACGCGAGTGATACAGTCCGGGCATGCGCTTGGGGCCTCTGCTGCTGCTCTGGGTGGCCGTCGCGGCGGCCTGCGGCGACGACGCGCCATCGGACGTAGCGGGAGGTGGGACCGGCGGCGGGGGCAGTGGCGGCGCAGCCGGCAGTGGTGGCGCGGGCGGCAGCACGGGAGGTGCGACCGCGGGCGGCAGCGCGGGTGTCGACGGCGGCGCGGGAATGGCATCTGGAGGAAGCGCAGGCGGGGACGCGGGGGCGCTCACCTGCAAGAGCGGCTCGGAGACCTTCCACTTCGTCGTCTCGACGGCCGAGCAATACCGGCGCATTCCCCTGCCCCTCGATGTCGGCGTCGAGTACCGCCGCGTGGAGCTCAGCTTCAGCTACACGGCCACCGCGTGGAGCCCGACCTGCTACAACCCGGCGGCCGGTGGCACGACCAAGAGCGGCTTCCCTGCGTTCGAGTCCCTCGTGGCCCTGAAGCGTGGCGCGCACTGGTGCAAGGGCGGCAACGTCTTCGAGCTGACCCTTCACGGGCCGGCACCCGGTCACGGCGCAAACGACAAGGCCCAGGCCGAGACCTACTACAAGCAGCAGTACCACTCGGGCAGCGGCTGCGGCACGACCGACGTGGAGGCGAAGATCTTCTCCGGGAGCCATGGCATCAGCGCAGGCGCGAAGCACACGGCCAAGGTCGTGTTCGATGCCGATCTGGGGACACTGAGCGCCGATCTCGGTCCCACCCAGCACCAAGGCAGCATCGTCCCCGGCGCGAAGCTGGTCGCCAACCCGGGCGACACCTGGAACGTCGTGCTGAGCTTCGACGGTGGCTACAAGGAATGCTACGGCCCGCAGGGTCAGGAGGACCCCACTGCCGCGTGTTGCTGGCTACCCAGCATGGGATGGGTGTTCGACGACCTGACGTGGAAAGTCTGCCACTGAGCCAGCCGCTCAGCCCAGCACCTCGCGCAGCGTCCCCTCGTGCCCGTCGCTCTCGGCCTCGCCTTGGGCGATCACCTCGTCCACCTGAGTGCCCTCCGTATAGTCCCAGGGGCTCACCGCGATGGGCCGGCGTGGCGCGACGTAGTACCGCGGGCCGCGCTCGGGCAGGTCTGGCCACGGGCGGGTGAGCACCACCAGGTTCTTGCGCACGCTCGGCACCTGCTCGGCGACGAACGCGGGGGCGCCGTCGATGAGCCCGCCGTCGACGTGGCGGTCGCCGCCGATGCGCCCAAGGGGGGTGAAGGGCGGTGTCGCCGACGACGCGAGCACGAGCTCGGCGACTTGCTCCGGCGCCTCGCAGTCGCGAAGGTCGTGGACCGCCGGGCTGAAGCCGGCGCGGGTCGAATAGCGAAGGTGCAGGCGGCGCGGGTGAAGCCGGCGCTCGAGGCGATAGGCAGCGAGCCCGAGCAAGAGGGCGCCGGCCGTGGGAACGCGGCGCGGAATGCGCGCGGTGAGGACCAACACCGGAAACGGCTGTGACCTCAGGCGCTCGAACCCGCCTTCGGCGAGTGCCGAGAGCAGCACTGCGCGATAGATGGGGCCGTGGGGCGTCGGGTTCTCGCCCCTCAGCAGCCGCCGCGCGTCGAAGTTCTTGCGGACCCCCTTGCGCAGCTCGTGCCAGCGAAGGCGCGTCTCGGCTTGCCGCCCCGAGAGCAGCACCACCGCCACGCAGGCACCGGCACTGCACGCTGCCACGGCGGCAACGCGCGGCAACAGCCGGTCGCTCCAGCGGTTCAGAAGCCCGAGCTGGTAGAACGCTCGGTTGCCGCCGCCGGCGAAGGTGAGCCCCAGGTCCCGGGTTGTCACGGGGCCAATCTGGCGCAGAAGGCCTGCTGCCGCCAGCTCACGCGGCGTGGCGCTTCTTCTTCGGCACGAACTTGCGGTCGAAGATCCGGATGCGACGCACCAAGAGGTCGAGCAAGAACATGGCGATGGCCGCCATGATGAACCGGCTCCACAGCTGCTCGAAGTAGACGATCTTCTCGCCCGCGGGGTCGAACACCTCTTTCGCCTCGGGGTCGACCTTGCCGCCGCCGGCCAGGGCGGCGCGGCTCAGGCGCTCGAGGTCCGGCTCGAAGCTGGCGTACTCGCGCGGGTAAGGGTTCGAGACGTGGCCGAAGCTCTGGCCCACGCTGGAGATCTCGCCCTTCTTGTTCACCTTGTTGTGCTCGGCGCGGAGCAAGAACGAGCCGTACTTCTCCAGCTGGAAGTCGGCTTCGTAGCGCCCGGGCGCGGTCTGCTTCATCGGCAGCTCGCGGCGCTCGCCGCCGGGCTCGGGGCCGATCACGTACAGCTTGCTCTCGATCTCGTTGTCGAAGCGCTCGTCCACCGTGAAGGCGTCGACCACCGCGTGCACCTTGCCGCCGACCACCTCGGTCTTCATGTCGAGCTCGCGGCGGTGCTTGTGCCGCATGTGCTCGCGCACCAGCTGGCCCCAGAACTTGCCGAAGCCCGCCCAGCGGATCCAGTCCACGGCCCACAGGTTCTTCACGTCGCTGGTCCACGCCAGCGTGTGCCCCAGGCCCACCCGCCAGCGCGCCAAGATCGGCTCGCCGGTGTCCGAGGCCAAGATCAGCTGCGCGGGCGCCTCTTTCATCTGCGTCGCCACGTAGCCGTGAAGCAGCGGCGCCGACGCGATCGACATGCCCTTCAAGAAGTCGGCCTGATGCACCAGCTGCACCGGGAACCACTCTTCCACCGCGGCCTGCCGCGCGATCATCTCGGTCTCGCGGGTGAACACCTTGACCAGGCTGTTCGGATCCGGAACGGAGTGATACCGGCCGCCGCCGGTGTCGGCCATCATGCGAAGCAGCTCGTGGTCCGCGCCGTCGCCGAGCCCCACGGTGGTCAGCGTGATGCTCTCGGCCAGCATGGCCTGCGCCACGTCCTTCAAGCCCTGGGTCGGCGCGCGCCCGTCGGTCAGCAGAATCACGTGCTTCTTCCGGGCCTGCACCACCGAGATGTCCTGATAGGCCATGTCCAGCGCCGGGAAGATCTCGGTGCCACCCCCGGGCTGGATGCGCGCGATCTCGTTGTTGATGCGGCTGCGATAGCGCGCGGGCTGGAACTTCACGTAGCGGATGGGCGTCGAGTCGAAGGCGATGATCTCGATCATGTCGTCGCCTTCCAGCGTGCCGACGGTGGCCTTGCAGGCCGCCTTCGCCATCTCCATCGGCAGGCCCGTCATCGAGCCCGAGCGATCGATCACCAGCGCCATGGCCACGCTGGGCATCTCTTTCTTGCGCTCGGCGTCCATGCGCACCGGCAAGATGCGCTCGACGGTGGTCCGAGCCCAACCGCCCAGGCCGTAGCCCGCCTCGCCGCCGGCGAACAAGAAGCCGCCGCCCAGATCGCGCACGTACTTCTCGAGCAGATCTTGCGACGCCTCGCCGAACGCCTCGCGCGGAACGTCGGACACGATCACGAAGTCGTAGCGCTCCAGCTCTTTCACGCTGCTGGGGAACGCGCTGGGCGCTCGCACGTCCACGTCGAACTGCTGCGCGGTGAGCGCGCCCGACAGATAGGTGGCGCGCTGCGGCTGGCCCTCGACATACAGCACCGTGGGCCGGCCGGGCACGTCCACCGTCACGGCGTACTGGTTGTTCTCGGGGAACTTGTCGTCCTTGATGTCTTGCAGCTTGAGCGCGTAGGTCACCTGCCCGCCCACCCGCACCACGCTCTTGAACTTGATCTCGTTCTCGCCCGCCTTGAGCTCCAGGTCCTTCACGCCGTCGAGCCCATTCAGCGCCTCGCCCTGATAGAGCTGGGCGCGAGCGGTGGTCTTGCGGCTGGAGTAGACGTTGGCCACCACGTCGAAGGGCTGGCCAATGTCCACCTTCTCGGGCACCTGCATGTGGCGCAGCGCCACCTCGCCGGGCGGCGGCCGGCGATAGGGCACCGTGTACACCTTGACGTCGAACCCCCGCGCCCGGTTCGCCTCGGCCAAGAGGTCGCCGTCGGTCTCGACGCCGTCGGTGAGGATCACCGCGCGCTTCAGGTACCCCGGCGGGAACACGCCGTAGGCCAGCTGCATCGCGGCCTGCGCATCGCTGCCCGCGCCGGGCTTGTCGACCCCCAGCTTCTCCAGCGCGCGCTGGGTGCCGTGCCGCAGCTCTTCGATGCTGGGCACCTTGGGCTTGCCACCGTCTTCACCCATGTCGACCAGGCGTGGACGCTTGGCGAAGGTGATCAGCCGCACCACGTCGTCCTTCCCGCGGGCCTCGATGGCGGTCTCGATGGTCTTGCGGGCGTCCTCGAGCGACGGATCTTCCACCGAGTCGCTGACGTCCACCACGAACACGGTGGCAACCTTCTGGGTCTCGGCGGTGCGGGCCAGGCGTGCCAGCCCCAGCGAGACCAGGGCGATGAACGCCACGCGAAACAGCACCGCCAAGATGCGCTGCTGCCACGGCAGATCGGCCAGCGATCGCCCGAGGATGAAGAGCAAGAGCGGCGTGATCAGGACCAGCCCGATGGTGCGCGGCTCGAGCAGCTCGTAGTTCTTGCCCTCGCGCACCCATTTGTACGCCGGAGCGTGGGGGCCGACCACGAAGCGCTGGTAGGCCCAGACCAGGCCCAGGCCCACCAGCAGGATGAACAGGCCCCACAGGATCTTGCGGATGCGGGGGGTCATACCGTCACCCGCTTGTGATACGTGAACCACTCGATGGTCGAGACGATCACCGCGGCGAGCAGCAGATAGAGCCAGATCTCGCGGCGCATTCCCGGGTCGAAGCCGCTGGGCAGCGCCGCGGGTTTGCCGCCCAGCTCCAGCGTCTCGCTGGGCTTGATCCGGCTCTCGTCGATGTTCGACAGGTTGGCCGCAAACATGCTGGTGGTCGCCTCGGGCTCGGTCTTCACGGTCAGCTCGTAGAACCCGGCTTGGTCACCCAGATAGACCGCGCGCCCTTCCTTGATCGGGATCTGGTGGGTCTTGCCGTCGGGGGCTTTCAGGGTGGCCACCTCGGCGCCGCTGGGCGCCGGAATGTTCCACACCTCACCGGTGAAGTACGACGAGACGTAGCTCGTGTCCTCTTCGATGAAGTCGTTGATGGTGTTGAGCACGAACAACGGCCAGGCCACGCGCAGCACGAAGTCGCTGTCGCGCGGATCGAAGCCCAGGGCCACGAACTTGCGACCGCTGCGCCGGCCGGCGACCAAGATCGGGCCGGCCTCGCTGGCGCCGATCACCTTGTCCTCTTTCTCGGGCTTGAACGAGAAGCCCTTGGCCACCTGGATGTCGCCCATGCTCATCCAGCGCACGATGGGGTGCTTCTTGTCCCACACGTCGAAGCCGAACTCGGTGATGGCCTTGGCGTGCTTCACCGGCCCGCCCTCGTCGGGTGGGTTCAAGTAGAGCGACCCGCCGGTGTTCGGCGCAACGGGCGGTGCGACCCCGTCGAAGATGGTCACGTCGAAGTTGCCGGCTGGCGGATACTTCGCCGGGCTCACGCTGGTCACGTCCAGGTACTCGTCGAGCAGCAGCGTCGCTTCCAGATAGGTGTTGCCCGGGGTGACCACCAGCACGCGGGCGCGACGCCGCTCGGGCATCAGGGCGAAGGCGTGGTCGTCCGCCGAAAGGTCGTCGCTCTCGCCGGTGGCCAGCTTGATCTTGGCCTCGAGCGTACGGCTGGCGCCGGCCAGATCCTTGTAGAAGCGCGGCAGCCGCTCGTTGCCCTGCAGCGAGAGCCGCGACACGTCCACGATCTGCCCGTCGCCGATCAGGGTGAGCTCGACGTCCACCGGCTCTTCGTTGGTGTTGGTGACCTCGAGCATCACCTCGTATCGGGCCTTGTCCAGCGGGTAACGCCGCACCGAGAAGCCGGTGACGGCCACGTTCTTCCCGCTCTTGCCCACCGGCACGTAGCGCACCTCGACCCCTTCGAAGTCCAGGTTCTCGGAGAGCACCTTCGGATCACCCACCGCGCCGTCGCTGACCAGCACGATCTCGGGCTTGCTGAGGCCGCGCAAGCTGTCGAGCGCGAAGCGCAGGCCTCGCTTCACGTCGGCGCGCGTGTCGGTGGCGTGCAGTTGATCCACGGCCACGTCGAGATCACTCATTTCGCCGGTCATGGTGGAAAGCGGCATGATCGCGGCGTCCATCCGCGCGATCAGCATGCGGTCGGTGCCGCCCAGCCCGCGCACCAGCTTCTTCACCTCGGCTTTGGCCCGATCGATCCGGGTGGGATCGACGTCTCTGGCCTTCATGCTGGCGCTGGCGTCGACCAGCACCACCACGTTGCGACCTTGCACCAGGCTGCCGGCCAGGCGCGGATCGCCCAGCGCCAAGATGAGCAGGCTGAGCAGCGCCAGCTGCAGCAAGAGCGAGAGCAGGCGCTTGAGGCGTGACCACCAGCTGGTCGCCTCTTTGTCGCGCAAGATGCGCTCCCAGATGCGGCTGAAGGGCACGGCCACTGGCCGGCGTCGCAGCTTCAAGATGTAGAAGACGGTGGTCAGCCCACCGGCCACGGCGGCGATCGTGACCAGCGTCGCGAAGGGCAGGCCGGCGAACAGCATCAGCGCAAGAACCCTCCGCGCCGGAACACCCCGAGCACCAGCTCGTCGAACGGGATGCCCACGTCAGCGGCAAAGTAAGGGACCTGGTTCTTGGTGCAGAAGCGCTCGATGTCGTCCTTGTACTCGTTCCACGCCCGCTCCATCCGCTCGAGCACCTTGGCGGTCACGGTGACCTCGCGCTCTTCACCGGTCTCGCAGTCGTAGATGCGCACGTCGCCCTTCAGCGTGGGGTGCGCCTCGGCCGGGTCGACGATGTGCAGTACATAGGGCTCGAACTTGTTGTAGCGCAGCACGTTGATGCCCGCCTCGAAGCCGGCGGGGTCGTAAAGATCGCTGATCAACACCGCCAGGCCGCGGCGCTTGTGCTGCGCGACGAAGGTCTTCAGGCTGTCGCCCAGCCCGGTCTGCCCGTCGCAGTGAATGCGCCGCAGGAAGTCGAAGACCTTGAAGATGCGCCCCTTGCCGCGGGTGGTGGGCATGCGCGAGACGATCTCGTCGGTGGCTGCCACGATGGTCACGCGATCCAGGTTGGCCAGGCCCACATAGGCCAGCGCCGCCGCCAGGCGCCGAGCCTGGTCGAACTTCTTGCCGTCGCCGAAGCCCATGCTCGTGGAGCAGTCGACGATGAAGTAGATGCTGAGATCCTCTTCTTCTTCGTACAAGCGCACCAGCAGCCGGCCGAAGCGCTGGTAGATGTTCCAGTCCACACTGCGGAAGTCGTCGCCAGCGGTGTAGTCGCGATGGTCGGCGAACTCGATGCCGCTGCCCTTCTTCTTGGTGCGGCGCTCGGCGCGCTGGCGCCCGGCGAACACGCGGCGGCTGACGATGGCCAGGGTCTCGAGCTTCTTCTGGAAGTCGTCGCCGAAGAGATCCGCCTTCTCGGGCTTGTGCGAGCCGAACCGACGCGACACCGGTCCCAGGCGCCGGGACACCGGCGCGGCCGCGCGCTTGAAGAAATCGAGGACTCCCATGCCCGTTTCAGGTCTTGGCTTCGGGCAACTCTTCCAGGATCTCGCGGATGCAGTCGTCGGTCTTCACGCCCTCGGCCTCACCCTCGAAGTTGAGCAGCATGCGGTGGCGCAGCGCGGGGGCTGCGCTCGCTTTCACGTCGTCCACGCTGGCCGCGAAGCGGCCCTCGAACAGCGCGCGGATCTTGGCCGCCAGGAGCACGGCCTGGGCCCCACGCGGCGACGCGCCCACCCGGGCGAAGCGCCGAACCTTCTCGGGGGCGTCGGGACCGTCGGGGTGCGTCGCTTGCAGCAGGCGCACGGCATAGTCCTGGACGTGGCGCGCCACCGGTACGGTGCGCACCAGCTTCTGCATCCCCAAGATGTCCTCGGCGCTCACCACCGGCTCGACCTTGGCCGCGTAGTCGGTGGTGGTGCGCTCGATGATGGTGTGCAGATCTTCGCGGCTGGGGAACGGAACCATCAGCTTGAAGAAGAAGCGGTCGAGCTGGGCCTCGGGCAGCGGGTAGGTGCCTTCCATCTCCAGCGGGTTCTGGGTGGCGAGCACGAAGTAAGGCTCCTCGATGGTGTAGGTCGTCCGGCCCACCGTCACGCGGTGCTCTTGCATGGCCTCGAGCAGCGCGCTCTGGGTCTTGGGTGTGGCGCGGTTGATCTCGTCGGCCAGCACGATGTTGGCGAAGACCGG
>Ga0073899_10001684_pt1 | contig 20108 bp, 18 predicted proteins | sample KloWWTmetaKNB5Ph_FD_88975 | JGI IMG/M metagenome (GOLD analysis project Ga0073899, IMG submission 88975) | Active sludge microbial communities from Klosterneuburg, Austria, studying microevolution and ecology of nitrifiers - Klosterneuburg... | ecosystem: Engineered > WWTP > Aerobic digester >... | reverse complement strand
CACCGCGCGGATTTCGGCGGTGAATGGGTCGACGAAGACGATCGTTCTTCGTGGCCACAAAGACGTCGTGAGGTCGGTCATTCCAAGCCCCGACGGATCGTTCGTCGTGACGACATCGGACGACAAAACCGCCCGCGTGTGGGACATCGCCAGCGGCAAGCTGCTGCAGGTGCTGCGCCCGCCCATTGCCCCTGGTGACGAAGGCAAGCTGTTTGCCGTGTCCATGCACCCCCAGGGTGACACGGTGGCGGTGGCGGGGTGGACGGTGGCGGTGGCGTGTTCAGTGGCGGGGCGATCGACCACGGCCGTGCGGCGGGCGTGCCGCGCGGCGCGCTGATCGTCGGCATCGGCGGCGGCGCGCTGCTGGTCGGCGGCTTCGTGATGTGGGGCCTGGCCAGCGCCACGCAGGGCGAGATCGATGACGCGCCGACCGCGACGGTCGCCGACCTCGAGCACCTCGCCGCGCTGGAGTCCGACGGCCGGCGCTACGCGTCGATCGGCAACGGCCTGGTGATCGGCGGCGGCGTCGCCGTGGTCGCGGCCGGCGTGTGGGTGCTGGTGCACCGTCGCAGCGAGCGCGCCGGGGTGCAGATCGCTCCCGCCGTCGGCCCCGGCTCGGCTACCATCGGGCTCGTGACCTCATGGTGACTCGTCCGACCTCCCTCCTGGCGATCGCTGCCAGCGCCGGCGTGGTGGCGCTGCTGGTCGCGCTCGGACCGGGCTGCAGCGTCGACCCGCGCTCGGGTGCCTACGCCTGCGATCCCGGCTGTCCCAGCGACCGGGTCTGTGTCGACGGGTGGTGCGTGGTGCGCGACGGGGGCGGCGCGCCCGTCGACGCGCGGTCGATCGACGCGCGGTCGATCGACGGCGGGGCGTGCCCGGCCGTCTGCACCTCGTGCGCGAACGGCACCTGCACGATCACCTGCGATGGCATGGGCGAGTGCGGGCAGCCGGTGATGTGTCCGCCCGGCCTGACGTGCGTGGTCGCCTGCAGCGGCGCCGGCTCGTGCGCGGGCGGCGTCCGCTGCGCGACCGGTGAGCGGTGCACGGTCACCTGCGACGGCAGCAACAGCTGCGCGGGGGAGGTCACGTGCAGCGACGATCGCTGCACCGTCACGTGCGGCGGACCCAACAGCTGCGCCACGGGGATCGACTGCTCGAACTCGTGCCGCTGCGACACCAACTGCGCCCCCACCGCGTGCCAGGCCGGCAACAACTGCCCCGGGCCCGCGCAGTGCGAGCAGAACGGCGATTGCACCGGGGCGAACGGCGGTCCGTGCGACTCCTGCTGACCTCCCGCGAGGGCGCGGCGCTGCTGCTGGCGGCGACGATCGCGTGCGGCGGCGACGACGGCGGCGACGGCCCGCCCGCGCCGCTGCCGGTGCCGGCCTGCGCCCCGGCGGCGACCGGCTCGCCCGACGTCGCCGCGCCGGTGCTGGCGTACACGCTGGCCGATCGCTGGCACGAGGGCTGGCTGGCGTCGCCGGCGGTGGTCGATCTCGACGGCGACGGCGGCGCCGAGCTGGTGGTGCCGCGCGACGAGCTCGTGGTGGTGTGGCGGATCGTCGGCGGCGCGCCGGTCGAGGCCTGGCGCGCGACCACCGGCGGGCGGATCTGGGCGTCGCCGGTGGTGGCCGACCTGCTGCCCAGCCGCCCCGGCCTCGAGGTGGCGGTGGCGTCGCGCGGCAGCATCCACGCGTTCGACGCGACCGGCGCGGCGCTGCCCGGCTTCCCGTTCGCGTGGCGCGACGAGCTGCGCAGCCTGGCCGCCGGCGACGTCGACGGCGACGGCGCGCTCGAGCTGGTCGCCGTCACCACCACGCCGCTCGACGCCGGCGGCCAGCGCGACATCGTGATCGCCGTCGAGCGCGACGGCCGCGCGACGGCCGGCTTCCCGCCCAACACCGGCGGCGCCGCCGGCTGCGACGCCGCCTGCTACGTCACCGGCGGCTACGATCAGAACGTCGGGCTGGGCGACGTCGACGGCGACGGCCGGGTCGACATCGTCGCCGCGCAGGACAACGCCTACGTCTCGGCCCACGACGGCACCGGGCGCGCGTTCGACGCCGCCGGCATCTTCGACGGGCGCACCAAGTACAGCGGCATCCGGATGATGCTCGACTACCGCCTCGCGCAGCAGGGCTACGCCGACGACGAGGCCGTCGATCTCCAGGGGCACTTCACCAACACCGGGCCGGCGATCGCCGACCTCGACGGCGACGGCACCGGCGAGATCATCCTGCTGGGTTCGGTCCAGAACACGGCCCAGGATCAGCGCGAGCACGGCGTCGCGCTGTGGGTGACCCGGGCCGACGGCACGCGCCCCGACGCGTGGATCGCGCCGCCGCACTTCGCCGACTACCGCGCGGGGCTGTGGGACTTCGGCGACAACCTGGTCGGCGCGACCAACCAGGTGGCGGTGGCCGATCTGGATCCCGCGCGGCCGGGCCCCGAGCTGGTGTTCGCCGGGTTCGACGGCCGCATCCACGCGGTCGACGCGCGCGCCCAGGTGATGTGGGCCCGCGACTTCGCGCAGCGCGACACCGAGATCACCGGCGGCGTGGTGGTCGCCGATCTGTCCGGCGACGGCGTGCCCGAGATCGTCTTCGCGACGTACTCGGCCAGCGGCGGTCGGCTGATCGTGCTCGACGCCGCCGGCAACCAGCGCCACGCGCTCGACCTGCCGGGCCGCGGCGCGATGCCGGTGCCGACCATCGGCGACGTCGACGGCGACGGCGCGCCCGAGATCGTGGTGTCGCTCAAGGACGGCGAGGACCGGGTGCGCCAGACGCTCATATACAAGGTGCCGGGCGCCGCCGCGAACTGCCTGCTGTGGCCGACCGGTCGCGGAAACTACCGGCGCGACGGGTACTTGCCGCCGGCGTAGGGCTTTTCTTGGCCCGGGGTGCGAGGCGTCGGACAATATCCTACATGATGCACACCTCCTGGGCTGACCTGCGTCGGCTGATGCCGCGCATCGACGTCGAGACGTTCTGCAGCGAGCTGGTCGGGGGGCGCGATCGCCCTGGCCTGGTCGTCGATCTGTCGCCCGAGGGCGCGCGCCTCGAGCGGCCGTACCTCGGCGGCCCGACGCCGCGCGAGATCGTGCTCGAGCTCGAGGTGCCCGAGATCGACGAGGTCATCTGGGCTCGTGGCGAGGTGTGCTTCGATCAGGTGCGGCAGGCGCCGGCGGGGCAGGGTGGCCCGCTCGGCCTCTTGCGCACCACCGGCATCCGGCTGGTGTCGGCGGCGATGCGCGACCTGCGGATGCTGCGCGAGTGCGTGATCGAGACCCACCGCGCGCGGCAGCGGGCCGAGCGCGTCGACGACGTGCTGTTCGACGCCGCCTGCTACGCGCGCGGCTGACACGGCGCGATCCGGCGACGCTCGCGGAAGATCTCGCGTATCGGAAGGGGGACCCGGCGGGGGCATGACCCCGCCGGGGGAAGGTTTGTCGACAAACCTTCCCGGGAGTTCAGAAGGCGCGCGACTGGCCGCCGTCGACGACGACGCAGGCGCCGGTGATCCAGCGGGCGCGCGCCGACGCCAGGAACACCGCGACGTCGGCGACCTCGTCGGGGGTGCCGAAGCGACCGAACGGCAGCTCGCGCGCCACGAACGCGGCGATGCCGGCGGGATCGGCCTCGCGGCGGCGATCCCAGCCGCCGCCGGGGAACAGGATCGAGCCCGGGGCGATGGTGTTGACCCGGATGTTGCTGGCGGCCAGGTCGTGGGCCAGCGCCTTGCCCAGCGCGACGACGCCGGCCTTGGCGACGTTGTAGCCGGGCGATCCGCCGCCCTCGCGGCCCCAGATCGACGACACCAGCACGATCGCGCCGCCGCCGGCGGTGGTCAGCGGCGCGATCGCGCGGCGGGCCACCCGCGCGCTCGACCACAGGTTCATGTCGAGCGAGCGGGCCAGGTCGTCGTCGTCCATGTCGGCGACGGTGCGGGCGAACGACTTGCCGACGTTGCACACGACGACGTCGAGGCCGCCGAGCGCCGCCACCGCGCCGTCGACCGCGGCGCTGGCGCCGGCGGCGGTGACCACGTCGGCTACCACGGTGGCGTGGCCGACGCCGGGCAGCTCGGCGGCCAGCGCGGCCAGCCCTTCGGCGCCGCGCGCGACCGCGCACACCCGCGCGCCCTCGCGGGCCAGGCCCAGCGCGATGGCGCGGCCGATGCCGCGGCTGGCGCCGGCTACCAACGTCCGCTTTCCGGACAGATCGAGGTCCACGGTCAGGGCTCCGCGACGGCGGTGCAGGGGGGCGCCATGGCGGCAGGGTAACGGATCGCTTGCGGTCGAGGGAGCGGGGCGTCACGATCGTCGCGATGGACGAACCCAGCCCGGGGGCGGGGGCCGCCGCGGCCGACGCCACGCCGACGGTGGTCGGGACGGCCGCGCGCGCGCCGGCCGCCGGCGCGACGCTGTCGCGCGACCCGGTGGTCGTCGCCGCGGCGCCGGCCGCGCTGACCGAGGGCTGGAGCGAGCTGGGGCGCTACGCGCTGGTCGAGGAGCTGGCGCGCGGCGGCGGCGGGCGCATCGCGGTGGCGATCGATCGCAAGCTGCACCGCAAGGTGGCGGTCAAGCGGCCGCTGGATCGGTCGGGCGCCGAGCGGCTCGAGCGCGAGGCGCTGGTGCTGGCCCGGCTCGAGCACCCCGCGATCGTGCCCATCCACGACGTCGGCGAGGACGCCGCCGGCGCGCCGTACTACGCGATGAAGCTGCTGGGCGGGCAGACGCTCGGCGATCGCATGCGCGCCGCGGCCAGCTTCGAGCAGCGGCTGGGGTTGCTGGCGGTGGTCACCGCGGTGGCCGACGCGGTGGCCTACGCCCACAGCCAGCGGGTGATCCACCGCGACCTCAAGCCGTCGAACGTGCTGGTCGGCGAGTTCGGCGAGGTCGCGCTGATCGACTGGGGCCTGGGCAAGCTGCTGGCGGCGCCCGCCGACGAGCCCGCGCCGTGGCCGACGCCGGTGGCCGACGGCGCGACGGCCGAGTTGACCGGCGTCGGTGGCCTGGTGGGCACGCCGGCGTACATGGCGCCGGAGCAGGCGGCGGGCGACGAGGTCGACGAGCGCGCCGACGTCTATGCGCTGGGGGCGACGCTGTACCAGGTGCTCACCGGCGCGGCGCCGTACGGCGAGCGCGACGCCGACGCGACCCTGGCCGCGCTGCGCGCGGGACCGCCGCCGCCGATCGGCGCGCGCGAGCCGCGGGTGCCCGACGACCTGGCGGCGATCGTCGCCAAGGCGATGGCGCGCGAGCCCGGCGCGCGCTACCGCGACGGCCGTGCGCTGGCCGACGACCTGCGGCGGTACCAGACCGGCCGGCTGGTCGCGGCGCATCGCTACCGCTGGTCGACGCGGGCCTGGCGGTGGCTGCGGACGCGGCGGTCCGCGGTGGCGCTGGCGACCGCGGCGCTGGCGGTCGCGACGGCCGCGCTGGTGCTGGCCCGGCGCCCGCCGGCGCGGCCCGATCCGTGCCGCGCCGTGGCGGCGATCGTCGACGACGCCTGGAACCCGACCGTCGAGGCCGCCGGCGCGCGGGCGTTCGCGGCCACCGGCGTGGGCTACGCGCCGGCGGCGTGGCGGCGGGCCGCGCGCGCGCTGGGCGCCCACGCGCGCCAGCTCGCGACGATGCGCGAGGCGGCGTGCCGGGCCACCCACGATCGCCGCGACCAGCCCGCCGAGGTGCTGGCGCTGCGCACCCGCTGCCTCGACCTGCGCCAGGACGAGCTGGCCAGCGTCGCCGGCATGTTCGCGCGGGCCGACGCCGCGGTGGTCGAGCGCAGCGAGCCGCTGCTGGCGACGCTCGGGCGGGTCGACGACTGCGCCGACCGGGCCCGCCTCACCGACGTGGTGCCGCTGCCGGCCGAGCCGGCGCGCCGGGCCGCGGTCGAGGCGCTGCAGCGCGAGCTGCCGCGGCTGGCCCAGCTCGACGCGGTCGGCAAGCTCGAGACCCAGCCGTGGCGGGTGGTGCTGCCGGCGCTGCGGGCGTTGCTCACCGGCTACCCGCCGCTGATCGCGCGGTTCCTCGGGCGGCTGGCCGCGCTCACCCGCGACGAGGCGCTGGCCGAGCGCATGCTGTGGATGGCGGTGGCCAACGCCGATCGCGCGCACGACGATCTGGCGCGCGGGCTCGCGTTGACCAAGCTGATCAACCTGGCGATCAACCGCGCCGAGCAGCCCGCGCGCGCCAGCGCGCTGATCGAGCAGGCGCTGGCGGTCGCCGAGCGCACCGGCGACGCCGATCTGCAGAGCGACGCGTACATCTTCCGCAGCCAGGTCGCGCAGCAGCTCGGCGATCGCGCCGGGGCGCTGGCCGACGCCGAGCGCGCCGTGGCGGTGGCGACCGCCGGCCCCGACGGCAACCTCGCGCACGCGCGCTACAACCTGGGCGCCGCGTACGTCGACGCCGGGCGCGCCGCCGACGCCGACCGCGTGCTGGCCGAGGTGGTGGCCGCGCTGCGCCGCGACTACGGCGGCGACGATCACCCCGACGTCGGGCGCGCCCTCGCCAACCAGGCCGGCGCGCGCTTCTACCTCGGCGACGTCGCCGGCGCGCTCGGGTTGATGCGCGAGGCCGAGGCCAGCCTGGCGCGGACCCAGCCGGCCGACGGCCGCGAGCTGCTCGAGCTGCGCGCCAACGTGGCGGCCATGCGCGAGGCCGATGGGCAGGCCGATCAGGCGCGCGCCGACCTCGAGGCGCTGGTGCCGGCGCTCGAGCGGGTGTTCGGCCACGACGCGTCGACGACGGTCAACGCGATCGAGAACCTCGGCGCCTTCCGCGAGCACCGGGGCGAGCTGCCCGCGGCGCTGGCCTACTACCGCGACGCGCTGGCCCGGACCACGCGCCGCGCCCCCGACACCGCCGCGGTCGCCGAGCTGCGACGATCGATCGGCTCGATCCTGACCCAGCAAGGCCGCCCGCGCGCGGCGATCCCCGAGCTCGAGGCCGCGCTCGCGATCTACGAGCGGCTCGACAGCCTCGACGCCATCGAGGCCATCGACGCGCGCGCCGACCTCGGGCGCTGCCGGGTCGACACCGGCGCCGCCCGCGCCGCGATCGACGATCTCGAGCTGGCGCTGGCGACCTACGACGTCACCGACGGCCAGGAGCTGGCGCGCGGCCTGTACCGCACGGCGCTGGCCCAGGCGTACTGGGCCACCGGCCAGCGCGCCCGCGCCTCGACCGTCGCGGCCGACGCCCGGCGGCGCCTGATCGCGCTGGGCGCCGACGGCGCCGACGGCGTGGCCGAGCTCGACGCCTGGGAGCGCGCGCGGCGCTGACGCGATCGCGACCGCTACCGCTCGCGGTGGCGGGTGGCGAGATCGATCCCCAGCCGCTTGGCCCAGCGGTGGATCTGCATGCGCTCCTTGCCCAGCGCGCGCGCGACCGCGGCGACGTTGCCCTGGTGCTCGGCCAAGAGCGCCACCAGCCGCGCCCGCAGCGCGTCGTCGTCCTCGGGCGGCGGCGGCGGGGCCACCACGCCGCGGCGGACCGCGGGTGGCAGATCGTCGACGCCGATCGGCCGGTCGGGCGCCAGCGCCAGCGCCGAGGCGACGGTCTTCTCCAGCTCGCGCACGTTGTGCGGCCACGCGTACGCGAACAGCAGCCGCGCCGCCGCCGGGCTGATCGTGGCCTGGGCGCCGCCCGGCCGGCGCGCCAGCAGCGCGCGCAGCAGCAGGCCGAGGTCCTCGCGGCGGGCCCGCAGCGGCGGCAGCTCGATGGCGTAGCCGTTGAGCCGCGCGTACAGGTCGTCGCGGAACGCGCCGTCGGCGACGCGCTGGTCGAGCCGGCGGTGGGTGGCGGCGACGATCCGCACGTCGACCGGCACCGGCGCGGTGTCGCCCAGCGGCAGCACCTCGCGCTCCTGCAGCACGCGCAGGAGCGCGGCCTGGCTCGGCGGCCGCAGCTCGGCGATCTCGTCGAGGAACAGCGTCCCGTGATCGGCGGCGCGGATCAGCCCCGGCCGGTCGTGGGTCGCGCCCGAGAACGCGCCCTTGCGCGCGCCGAACAGCTCGCCCTCGACCAGCGACTCGGGCAGCGCGCCGCAGTTGACCGCGACGAACGGCCCGGTGCGCGCCGAGCCGTGGTGCACCGCGCGCGCTACCAGCTCCTTGCCGGTGCCGGTGTCGCCGGCGATCAGCACCGGCACGTCGGTGGTCGCCACCCGGGCCAGCCGCGCGAACGCGGTCGCCAGCTCGCCGTTGAACGTGGCCAGCGCCGGATCGGGCACCGCCAGCGCGTCGGCGTCGACGTCGGGCGGCCCGTCGGCCGCGGGCGCCACCCGGAACAGGCAGAACGTGTGGCCCAGCTCGAGCACGTCGCCGTCGCCCAGCACCGCCGCCCGGGTCGGCGCGCCGTTGACGACGACGCCGTTCTTCGAGCGGGGATCGTCGAGCGTCCACGCCCCCCGCGCGCGCACCAGCCGGCCGTGATCCGACGACATCCGCGCGTCGGGCAGGCGCAGCACCAACCGGCGCGCCGCGACGTCGCGCTCGACCGCGCGCTCGCCGCGGCCGAACACCACCTCGTCGATCCCGTCGAGCAGGTGGCGGCTGGGCGGCGCGTGCGGGCGGTCGCAGGCCAGCGCGACGATCAGCTGCGGCACCGCCGGCGCCGCGGTGGTGGCGCCGTGGCCGCGTCCCAGCGACAGGCTGGTGATCGTGGCGCCGCTCATGACGCCATTCAACCACCGCGGTGGCGGTGGGTCCAGCCGCGCGCCCGCGCGGCGCCGCGCCGCGCGCGGTCGTGGTACACGCGCGCCGTGCGCACCTCCGCCTGGCTCGTCGCGTTCACCCTGGCCGCGGGCTGCGGCGATCCCGGCGCCGGCGGCCCCGACGCCGCGCTCGACGCGCCCAGCCTCGACGCCGGCAAGGACGCCGCCTGCGCGTCGAGCTTCGGCGACGCGCTGACCGCGGCGTTCGGGCGGGTCGACGGCACGGTGGTCGCGGTGGTCGCGCCCGGCACCGAGCGCTGCGCGATGCCCAACCGCGATCACGTGATCGTGCAGGTCGAGTTCGGCGGCGCGGTCTACCGCATGGTGGTCAACGTGCTGTCCAACGGCGGCGATCCCGACATCCGCGTGCGCGGGCTGACCGCGCCGCTGCCGGCGCCGGCCTTCGCGCCCGGCTGGCACCCCGGGCTGACCCTCGACTACCCGCGCGACCTCGGCGTCCACAGCGGCGCCGGCTGGGACGCGCTGTCGCTCACCGCCGCCACCGCGCGCATCGCAGATCCGATCCAGGTCGGCGCGCCGATCGCGGTCTACGCCTCGAGCTCGGGCGGCACCTACAGCCACAGCACCCACCTCGTCCACCGCAACGGCGGCGACGCCGACGGCGCGCTGGTGATCGATCCCACCGGCCCGGCGCCGCAGTGGCTGCTGTTCGCGTTCGCCGATCAGGCGTTCTGACGCGCCGCCGCCGTCACGGCAGCTCCCAGGTGTCGCCCCACAGGGCCTGGCCGCCGTCGATGCGCAGCGTCGTGCCGGTGATGAACTGCGCCGCCGGCGACGCCAGGAAGACGATTGATGCGGCGACCTCGTCGACGGTGCCGGCCCGCTTGAGCGGGGTGCGCGACACCGAGCGCGCGACGATCTCCGGCGGGTAGCGCTTGGTGCCGCTCGAGATGATCACGCCCGGCGCCACCGCGTTGACCAGGATGCCGAACTGCGACCACTCGACGGCCAGCGACATCGTCATGTTCTCGACGCCGGCTCGGGCCGCGCCGGTGTGCACCATGCCCGGGAAGCCGCGGTAGATGTTGGCGATGACGTTGACGATGCGCCCGCGCTTGCGCGGGATCATCGCCTGGTTGGCGACCTCGCGGGTCACGTTCCAGGTGCCGAGGAGGTTGTTCTTCACGACCGCGGCGAAGCCGTTGGCCGAGATGTGCTGCGCCGGCGCCGGGAACTGACCGCCGGCGTTGTTGACCAGCACGTCGACGCCGCCGAACCGCTCGACCACGCCGGCGACCAGCTTGGCCACGTCGTCGATCTCGCGGATGTCGCACACCGCGCTGTGGATCCCGGCGGCGCCGCCCGGCGCGACCGCCGCCAGCTCCGCGGCCGCGGCGGCCAGCTTGTCGGCGGTGCGGCCGCAGATCGCGACCCGGGCGCCCAGCCGCGCCAGCTCCAGCGCGGTGGCCAGGCCGATGCCGCTGCCGCCGCCGGTGATCAACGCCACCTGGCCGGCGAACAGCTCGGGGACGAACACGTGCTGGCTCTCGGCCGTCGGCGTCTCGCGCATGGCCGCCACCTTACAACACCGCGCGGCCGGGCCGCCGCGGCCGCGCCTTACTCGTCGTTTCGGAACAGCCCGAGCTGCGGGCGCTCGCCGGCCGGGGCGGTCTCGTCGTCGGCCCCGAACCGCAGCTGGCCGCGCTCGTCCTTGTAGCTGGCCTCGAGGCGGTCGGCCGTCACCGCGTCGATCGCCCGCAGCCGCGCGAGCAAGAGCCGGACGATCTCGCTCCACCGCACCGAGCGGGCGGCGCGATCGACCAGCGTGGCCTCGACGTCGCGCACCACCCGGCGCAGGTCCTCGGCGTCGATCGCGCCGGCCCGGTGGCGGGCGACGCGCTCGAGGGTGCGGAACAGCTTGTCGCCGTCGAACGGCTCGTGGCTGCCGTCGCGCTTCTCGACCCGCAGGCCGGGCGAGCCGACCTTCTCGTAGGTCGTGAAGCGGCGCTTGCACGCCGCGCACACCCGGCGGCGGCGCACGCCCTCGGCGCTGTCACGCGTCTCGGTGACCGCCGAGTCGCTGCCGCAGAACGGGCATTGCACGCGCCGATCCTACTCGGCGCCGTCGGCGGGGCCAGCTTTCGGCAGGCGGGCGGGGCAGCGGAACGCCACCGCCAGGCTGGGCGAGCCACCCAGGTCCGAGAACCGGTACAGCGTGTGGTCGGGGCCGAACGCCAGCACCTCGGGGAAGCCCATCCCCAGCCGCGCCTGGCCCACCAGCGTCGGCCCGTCGGCGCCGATCGCCCACTGCCGCACCGCGCCCAGGCCGAAGCCGTTGTCGCCGGTCCACACCGTGCCGTCGGCGGCGATCGCGCAGTCGGCGAGCTTGCCCTGGTCCGACACCGGGTAGGCGCGGTCGCCGGCCAGCGCCCAGCCGCGCCCGTCGCGGCGCAGGCACACCAGCGTGCCGTTCGCCTTCGACGCGGCGTAGCCGTCGCAGCCGTCCGCCAGCGGCGTCGGCGCCAGGCACAGGCCCTCGTAGTTGGCGCCGCAGTTGACCGTGGTCGGCCCGCAGGTCGCGTCGAGCGCGCCGCCGTCGACCAGCGTGTAGCCCTGATCGCCGCGCTGCCACGCCAGCAGCTGGCCGCTCGAGGTCAGGCCCCAGACCCGATCGCCGTCGAGCGCGAGGCCCTCGACGTCGTCGCCCGAGGTGCCCAGCGGCAGCCGGCCGCGGGCCTGTACCACGCCGGCGGCGTCGACCTCGACGTAGGCGCCGTCGTGGCCGCTGTCGGACGCCACCAGCAGCCGCCCGGGCCCGGCCAGCCACGCCGCCCCCGAGGCCTCGGCGACGTCGAGCTCGTGCTGGTAGGGGATCGCGACGCACTCGGCAGCGTCGACCACCGGCGGCGGCGGCGGCGGCGAGGCCCGGCTGGGGCGGCGGTCGTGGCACCCCGCGGCGAGCGCCACCAGCGCCAGCGCGCGGCGATCGATCAAGCCGCGCGCTCGAAGTCGCGGCGGCCGATCGCGAGCCCAGTGCACATCAGCGCGAACGGCAGCGCCGCGCCGAAGCAGATCGCCATGACCTTGCGCTTGATCGCCGCGTTCTCCTTCTCCAGCACCGGGGCCAGGGACGACATCGTCACCGGCTTCACCCGCGGCAGGTCGAACACCTTGGGCGGGGCGAAGAAGGCGCAGAAGCCGACCACCACCCACGCGGCGATCAGGAAGGCCCACGACGGGCGGTGCCGACGGAACGAACCGACCACCAGCGCGCCGGTGACCAGGCCGAGCGCGGCCAGCGTGCCGGCGAACAGCCACGGCAGCGAGCCGCTCGCCACCAGGCTGTAGGTGCCGGTGACGAACAACCCGGCCGCTACGACCGCGCTGCCAAGGAGAGCGACCAAGGTTGCGGTATGGAGCGGGCGCACGTCCGATCCGTACCACGCCTGGGCGGCGCCGTCACGGCGCGCAGGCGATCCGGCGGAACCGGTACGGGCGGTCCTGCGCGTCGTGGTCGTCGTTGTTGAGCGCGTCGAAGGTGTTGCGGCGCAGCGCGCCGGTGAACGAGTCGAGGTTGTACGGGATGGGATCGTCGCCGCAGCGGGTGACGTTGGCGGTGATCGCGGTGCCCCACACGTGGACGACGCCCTCGCGCAGCTCGACCTGGTCGGTCATGTCGATGGTGGTCCAGCGCTGGCCGCCGCTGGGGCACGCGGGCGGGAACGGATCGTCGGCGGGGCCGCTCCACATGCGCGTGGTCTGGGTCGCGGCGTAGCCGTGGCTCGGCTTGGTGATCGTGAGCCGGTGCTCGTGCCAGCGCCCGCTGGTGGCGGCGTGGGTCTTGGCGATCCACACGCCGGCCAGCGGGTCGGGGCAGGTGATCAGGCTCGGGTCCGACGCCGCCATGACGTCGCGACCACCGGCCGTCCCGGGACCGGCGACGGTGCCGGGATCCTCGGGCGGCTGCCCTGGCGGCGGGGCGGCGCCGGCGTCGGGCGCGCTCCGGCGGATCGTCGGCGGCACCGCCGCGCCGGGGTCGTCGCGGTCCCGACCACAGGCGGCGAACCACACCAGCGACGCGGCGACGATCGAGCCCGGGCGCACGCCGGCAGTCTACAACGCCCGATCCGCCGGCGCCGGTCCCGCGTATGGTCGGGGCATGCCCGCGCGCCTGGTCACGATCCCGTTCTCCCACTACTGCGAGAAGGCGCGCTGGGCGCTCGCGCGCGCCGGCGTCGACTTCGTCGAGGACGGGCACCTGCCGATCTACGCCTACCTCGCGCTGCGCCGCGCGGGCGCCGGCCGCACCGTCCCCGCGCTGATCACCAGCGACGGCGCGGTCGTCGCCGACTCGACCGACATCCTGCGCTGGTGCGACGCCCACGGTCGCGCCGCGCCGCTGGCGCCGGCCGACCTGCCCGCGGCCGCCGAGCTCGAGGACGACTTCGACCTCCACCTCGGCCCGGCGGCCCGGCGGCTCGGCTACTTCCACCTGCTGCCGTCGAAGCGCGGCTTCGCCGAGCTGCTCGCGCGCGGCGGCGTGCCGGGCTGGCAGGCGCGCAGCGGCCGGCTGGCGCGGCCGGTGGTGGTGCGGCTGATCAAGCGCGGCCTGCGCATCGACGCCGCCGGCGCTGCGCGCTCGCGGGTCGTCGTCGACGAGGCCTTCGCCAAGGTCGGCGCGCTGCTCGCCGACGGCCGGCGCTACCTGTGCGGCGATCGCTTCACCGCCGCCGACCTCACCTTCGCCGCGCTGGCCGCGCCGGTGCTGATGCCCGACGCCTACGCGACCGCGTACATGCCGTCGCCCGCCAACCAGCCGCCGTCGTTCCGCGCGCTGGTCGACGAGCTGCGCGCCACGCCCGCCGGCGCCTTCGGCCTGCGCATCTACGCCGAGCACCGCTGAGCGCCGGCGCGCGCCGGCGGCGCTACGGCGCCGGCGCGTCGGTCAGCCCGCAGGCGTCGCGATCGCCCTGGGCGCAGGCGCGGCGGAAGTCGGCGCGCGCCTCGGCGGCCTTGCCGAGCTTGCGGTACGCCTTGCCGCGCCCGACGCGCCACACCGGCCCGTCGGCCACCGCGATCACTTGCGTCAGATCGGCGATCGCGCCCGGGTAGTCGCCGGCGATCAGCCGCGCCGCGCCGCGCATGCCCCGGGTCTCGGCGTCGGTGGGCGCCAGCGCCAGCGCGCGCTCGCACGCGGCGCCGGCGTCGGCGGCGTGCAGCTGCAACAGCCGCAAGCACAGATCGTGGGCGGCCTCGGGCCAGGCGGGCTCGAGCTCCAGCGCGCGGCGCAGGCTGAACACGGCGTCGGTCGGCGGCTCGCGGCGCGAGTGCTCGAACCAGCCGCGCGCGGTGGTGGGCGTCGCGTTCTGCGCGACCGCGGCGTCGGCCACCTTGCCGAACAGCCCGACGATCCCGCGCGCCAGCGCCAGGTCCTCGGCGCTGCCGACCTCGACCCGCGCGGCCGGGCGGGTGGTCCACCCCGACGACGATGTCGACGACGACGCGGTCGATGGCGTCGCGCGCCAGTCGCTGGCCGGCGGATCGTCGCCGGCGACCACCAGCGCCAGCGCGACCAGCCCGGTCAGCGCGATCGCCCCCGCGATCGCCCAGCGTCGGCGGCGCGTCGGCGCCGCGATCGGCGCGCTGATCGCGACCGGCGCGTTCGGCGCGTTCGTCGCCACCGACCGCGACGCCAGCTCGGCCGCGCGCACCATCGCCAGCAGCGCGGCGTCGTCGGGCGCGTAGGCCAGCCCGCGATCGCACGCCGCCAGCGCCGCGAACGGTTCGCCGGCCGCCAGCGCCGCCCGCGCGACGGCGCCCGCCTGCGCCGCGCGCCGCGGCGCCACCCGGGCCGCGTACCCCGCCGGGTCGGCCGCCAGCGCCGCGCGCTCCGCCGCCGCGTCGTCGACGCCCGCCGCGCGCAGCCAGCCGTCGAGCGCCGCTGCCACCTCGGCCGCCGTCGGGCGCGCCGCCGTCGGCGGCTGCAGGCAGCGCGCGATCAGCGCCGCCAGCGCCGGATCGACGCGGCGATCGGCCAGCGCCGGGTAGCTGCCCACCAGCGTCGCCGCCGCCTCCTCGCCGGCGCGCGGCCGCGCGAACGGCCGGCGCCCCGCGATCCACTCGTACAGCATCACGCCCAGCGCCCACACGTCGGCCGCGCCGTCGACCGCGCCGCCCTCGAGTTGCTCGGGCGCCATGTACCCGACCGAGCCCACCGTCGTGCCGGTCTCGGTCAGCCGCGTCATCCCGCCGTGCCACGCCAGCCCCAGATCGATCACCGTGACCTGGCCGTCGGCGCCGATCAGCGCGTTGTCGGGCTTGAGGTCGCGGTGGACGTAGCCGGCGCGGTGCAGCGCCGCGGTGGCGTCGGCGATCGGCGCGGCCAGCAGCGCCGCGGCCTCGGGCGGCAGCGCCGCGCCCGCGACCAGCGCGCGCAACGTCGGCCCCGCCTCCAGCGGCAGCACCAGGTACGGCCCCAGCTCGTCGTCGATGCCGTGATCCAGCAGCCGCACCAGCGCCGGGTGGCGCAGCGCCGCCAGCGCCGCCGCCTCGCGGCCGAACCGGGCCCGCGCCGCCGGGTCGAGGTCGGCCGACGGCGCCAGCACCTTCACCGCGACCACGCCGGCGGGCCCGTCGGCCCGATAGACCTGACCGCTGCCGCCTTCGCCGAGGCGTTCGCGAACCTGGTATGAACCCAGGCGTATGGAAGCGGAGCGGTCCACGCGGCCGGGGTACGAGCTGATCGTCGCCTCGGGCCGTGGAGTAGCGATTCGCGCGCCGCTGGTCAAGCAGATCACCAGCGTCGGCTCGGCCGCCGCCGCCGATCTGTGCGTCGCGTCGCTGCCGCCGCACTGGGCCACGGTCCACCGGGCCGGCGACGCGGTCGACGTCCACCTGCTCGCCAGCGGCCAGCGCGTCACGCTCGCCGCCGGCCAGGTCGTCCAGCTCGACGGCTACTCGCTGGGGCTGGTCGCCGCCGGCGAGACGCTCGCGCTCGATCAGCTGGCCGAGCGGCTGGCCGCCGCCGACGGCCCGGCCGAGGCGCTGACCACGATCGTCGACGGCGTGATCGCGGTGGCCGGCGCCGATCTGGGCGCGGTCATCCTCGCCGAGCGCGGCGGCTTCACCGTCGCGGTCGCGCGCGACGCCAGCGGCCGCACGCTCGACGACGCCGACCAGCTGCTCAGCGACACGATCGTCGACGAGGTGCTCGGCAGCGGCGCCGCGGTGCGCGCCGACGACGTCGCCGCCGGGCCCTACCGCGAGGTGCGCTCGGTGGTGCGGCTGGGGCTGCGCGCGGTGGTGTGCCTGCCGCTGCGCCTCGGCGGCCGCACGCTCGGCGCGATCTTCATCGGCGGGCGCGCCCGGCCGCTGCTCCTGCCCGAGCGGGTGCACGCCGACCTCAAGGTGGTCGCCGCGCTGGCGCTGCCGTTCCTCGCGCAGGTGCGCCGCCGCGCCGCCGCGCCGGCCGCCGGCCCCGACGACGTGCTCGGCGAGTCGCCGGCGATCGACGCCGTGCGCCGGCTGATCGCCCGGGTCGGCCCCACCGATCTGTCGGTGCTGGTGCACGGGCCGTCGGGCGCCGGCAAGGAGGTCGTGGCCCGGGCGCTGCACGCGCGCAGCCGCCGCGCCGGCAAGCCGCTGGTCGCGATCAACTGCGCCGCGGTGTCGGCGTCGCTGCTCGACGCTGAGCTGTTCGGCTACAAGAAGGGCGCGTTCACCGGCGCCGCCACCGATCGCGCCGGGCTGATCGAGGCCGCCGCCGGCGGGGCGCTGTTCCTCGACGAGATCGGCGACATGCCGCTGGCGATGCAGGCCGCGCTCCTGCGCGTGCTCGAGCAGCGCGAGGTGCGGCGGCTCGGCGAGACCGAGGCGCGGCCGGTCGACTTCCGGCTGTTCGCCGCGACCCACCGCGACCTCGCGGCCGAGGTCGCCGCCGGCCGCTTCCGCGAGGACCTGCTGTACCGCATCCAGGAGGTGCGCATCGACGTGCCGCCGCTGCGCGACCGCGGCGACGACGTGCTGCTCTTGGCCCGGGTGTTCTTGCAGCAGCTCGAGCACCAGCTGGGCCTGGCGCCCCACGCGCTCGCGCCCGCCGCCCAGGCCGCGCTGCGCGCGCACCCGTGGCCCGGCAACGTCCGCGAGCTCAAGGCCGCGATGCGCCGCGCCGCGATCCTCGCCGACGGCGCCACGATCACCGCGCCCGATCTGCAGCTCGCCGCCGCCGCGCCGGCGTCGGCGTCGGCTGGCCTCGGCGATCCCACCCGCCCGCTGGCCGAGGCCCGCGACGCCTTCGTCCGCGCCTACGTCGAGGCCGCGGTCGCCCGCCACGGCGGCGATCGCGAGGCCGCCGCGCGGGAGCTCGACATCGGCGTGCGCTCGCTCTACCGCTATATCGCGTAGCCCGCAGCCCGCCGTCGACGCTGCCGCATCCGGCAGCGCCGCTGCCAGATCTGGCAGCGCGCCACCGCCGCCGCCGCGCAACCCGGCGACATCCCGCGCCGCACCGGCTGGCACGCGCCGTGTACTAGCGTCCGCCGCCGGCGACGCTGGGTCGCCGCGCGAAAGGATCCCGATGTCTCGCCTGCTCGCCGCCTTCGCTCTCGCCCTGTCGCTCCCCGCCGTCGCGTGCTCCAGCAGCGGCGCCAGCGGCGGCGCCCCGCCGCCCAAGCCCGCCACCGGCGCGCCGCTCGCGTTCACCGTCCAGAAGGTCACCCCTGGCGAGCGCGGCAGCATCGCGGTCAAGGCCTACAACTTCTCGGACAAGACCGTCGCCGGCTACGGGATCATGATGCGCTACGCCGACAAGGCCGGGCAGCGGGTCAAGGTCAAGGTCGGCACGCCGTTCGAGAAGGACTTCGACTTCTGGTCGATGTCGGGCCGCCGCTACGCCTGCAAGCCCAAGAGCTGGTGCAGCTTCGAGATCGACCACCTCGAGATCCCCGCGCAGGTCGCCACCGCCGACGTCATCGCCAGCTCGCTGCGCGTGCTCGGCCCCGATGGCATGACGTTCGAGGAGCAGGACCTGTGGGCCCTCGACCGCCAGATGGACTGGCCGGCCGCGATGCCGTGAGGCCGCCGCGGCACACCGCCGCACGGGGTGGCCGGAAATGCGTGGGGGGACGCCGCCGCCGGGGCGGCGCGATCGTGCACCATCGTGGGCTCCCCTCACCAAGGAACACCGTGCCTCGCCTCAAGCGCTCGATCGCCACCATCGTCCTCGGCTGCGCCGTCACCGTCGGCGCCACCGCCACCGCCCGCGCGGAGTTGCCCGACAAGAACCAGGACCGCGAGGGCTGGATCAAGGCCTCGATGGCCGGCAAGCAGGCGGCGTTCTGCCCCGCCGTCGCCCCCAAGGACCTCACCGGCGGCGCCGATCCCGACTTCGTCGCCAACCAGGTGGCCAAGCAGTGGGACGGCGTGCCGCTGGTCGAGGCCGAGCTCGACACCGCGCTGTTCCTCGCCAACGCGCTGTGCAAGTTCCCGGGCAACCCCGATCTCCAGGCCAAGCTGACGCCGCTGTGGAAGGGCTTCCTCGCGTTCTACGGCCTCGGCGCCGGCGACGTCGCCGACCTGATCGCCGCGCAGACGCCCGGCCGCGCCCGGATCGAGGCGCCGACCCGCGCGCCCAAGGACACCCGGTTCGCCGACGTCGACGCCCGCACGCAGGCGCTGGTGGCCAAGGACCTGCTGGTCACCTCGTACGGCATGGACTTCATGTCGTACGCCGAGATGCTGGACACCGCCGCGGCGCCGTCCGAGCACCTCAAGCTGGCGTTCGTCGAGCAGTGCGTCGACAGCTACCACGGCTCGATCGGCCGCTGGGCGATCTGCAAGGCCGACGCCCTCGGCCTCGATCGCGCGCGCTTCGACAAGGAGCTGGCCGCCGCGACGATCGATCCGCGCGATCGCCTCAACGCCAAGCTGCGCTTCGTGCGGGTCCAGCAGGCGGTCAAGGCCCAGGCCGAGAAGTTCGCCGCCGAGGCCGCCAAGGACAGCGGCGTGGCCAAGGTGATCGACGCGCTGCCGGCCGCGGCGACCGCGGCCTTCGCCGACGATCAGGCCAAGCACGGCGCGCTGCTGGCGTGGACCTTCAAGCTGGTCGACGACGAGCGCGCCCACAACAAGAAGCTGCTCGACGGCTGCGACGCGACGCTGCGCACCCACCTGGCCACCTACCTCACCGCCCGCGCGCCGCGCACCCAGGACGAGCTGCGCGACGCGTTCAAGGACGCGATCGGCAGCCAGCTGGCGAGCGCCGCGGCGATCTGCTTCGTGCGCAACCCGGCCGCCCAGACCTTCTGGGGGCGCTACGCGCTCGGCTTCGCCCGGCGCTGGGGCGTGCGCACCGCGATCTGGCACGCGCTGGCGTCGGAGAAGATCGAGTTCGACACCAACCGCGGCAACGACGGCGTCGGCCTGCCCAAGCCGGTGGTGCTGTACGCCAACGGCACCTCGGGCGGCTCGAGCGGCACCATCGCGACGATGAAGGAGGAGGGCGACGCCTTCGCCATCACCTTCAAGAAGGAGACCTGGAAGGAGCCGGTGTGCAAGGTGTGGAAGGAGACCAACCGGGTCGAGGCCATCAACTTCGACACCGGCAAGCTGATCTACCGCAGCTACTGCGCCAAGCAGGGCTTCGAGAAGCGCTCGAGCACGGCGACGCCGGTCACCGTGGCCAAGGCCGACGCCGCCGGGCTCAAGGTCGGCGTGTCGGCTGCGTTCGTCCGCAACGACGACGGCACCGCGTACCCGGTCGCGGTGTTCGCCGACAAGAAGCGCACCAAGGTGGTCGGCGCCTTCGGCGTCAGCTACTGACGCCGGCCCGGCCGCACGGATCCCGGTCTCGCGTTTCGGGTGGTTTCGGGTGGGGGCCCCACGTCTTGTGGGGGAGGGTCTTTGCGAAAGACCCTCGCAAGGTCTCAGCGCTTCTTCTTGAACAGCGAGCCCCAGAAGCCCTTGGGCTTCTCCTCGTCGGGGACCGGCTCGGGCGGCGGCGCGATCGGCAGCGGCGGCGGCGCGGTCGCTAGCGGCGGCGGCGCGGTCGGCGGCGGCGCCACCGCGGCCTTGGGCCCGGTCAGGCGCTGACGCGGCGGCGGCGGCGAGTCGCTCTGCGGGATCTGCCGCGACGACGGCGAGGTCGGCTGGGTCGGCGACGCGACGCCCGGCAGCACCCCCGGCCGCGACGGATCGGTGCCGACCCGCGGCTCGATCGGCGCGGTGTCCTCGATCTCCTTCGCGTACTCCTTGCGGAACAGCTGGCGCATCAGCTGCCGCAGCTCCTTGGGGTCGAAGCGGTAGCCGGCGATCAGCGCGTCGAGCTCGGCCGCCAGCGCCGCCGCGCTCTGGAACCGATCGGCGACGTCGCGGGCCAGCGCGCGCTGGACGATCGCGTCGAGCTCGGGCGTGACCCGGCGGTTG
>Ga0073899_10001683_pt1 | contig 20120 bp, 14 predicted proteins | sample KloWWTmetaKNB5Ph_FD_88975 | JGI IMG/M metagenome (GOLD analysis project Ga0073899, IMG submission 88975) | Active sludge microbial communities from Klosterneuburg, Austria, studying microevolution and ecology of nitrifiers - Klosterneuburg... | ecosystem: Engineered > WWTP > Aerobic digester >... | reverse complement strand
GAAAAAGGCACCCCGGTCATCGCCGGCAAAGGGCGCCACCACCCGTGCCCAGAGCTCGGCATCCTGGCCGGCCGTGCCATCGAAGCCGTACAGCCGCACCGCCACCCGGCTGCGCCCTTCCGGGTCGTCCAGCGTGGTGACGCGCGCCAGGAAGCAGGCCATCGGCCAGCCTGCAGCAGGGGTGAAGACAGGGTCGCGGAGCATGGCTGCCTGCGTTCTCAGGGGCCGAGGAAGGCGCATTCCGCCTTGAACTCGGTGCGGTAGCCGGCCTGCTGATCGAACAGGTGGAAGGCCTGCACCACCTGGTAGGTGTTGTCGAACTGCTCCGAGATGCCCATCAGCCGCACCGAGCAGCCCACGCGCAGGCGGGGATTTCCCTCGGCGATGCCATGCGCGCGGACGAAGCGCCGGGCACGCCGATCGAAGGCGGCCTGGGCCACGGCAAGGGCCTCCACGGCTGTGGCAACCGCTGGAGTGGCCAAGTGCTCCGGCCGATCGCCCAGCACGTCAGCGGCCCAGGCCGGTCCGCTGCGGCCCTGTCCCGGGCCGGCATGGCGCAGGGTATCGGCTTGGCCCTGAACCGCATCGCCCAACCCGGCATCCCAACCCGCAATACTCACGGAGGTGACCTGACCGGACAGATCCGCACCGATGCGGATCTGGCTGAGCTGACCGTGCATCTGCAGCTCCACGCTGCCGCGCTGCACGTCCGCGCGCGGGCCGGCATGCAGGGTCTGCCCGACCACCTGCAGGTCTGCATCGAAGCGTGCAAACAGGCGCCGCAGGAAACCCAGGTCGGTCTCGTCGAGCTGAACCCAGGTGCCCAACGGGCTGTCCAGTCCCTGCAGTTGCACGCTCAGTCCCAGCGCCGCGGCCACCTGGCGCAGCACCTCGGCCGGACTGCAGTCGCTGAACACGCGGCTGCGGCGCGCACTGCGCGCCTTGGCCAGTGCGTCTTCGGCCAACACCACCAGGGTCGGTGTGGCGCCGTGACGCCAGACCAGCTCCAGCGCGCTCACCTGACCCTGGAAGATCTCGGTGGGGTCGGCCTCCTCGCCCGCATAGACCGCCAGTTGCGCGCCCAGCCGCAGGCTGGAGTCGGCACCGAAGCCGAGCTCGCCCTGCCCCTGGCGGGTGCTCACCCAGTTGCTCAGGTGCAGCTCCAGGGCGCTCTGCCCTCCTTCGGACTCCTCCATGCGCATGGCGGTGAGCAGTTCGGTCATCCGCTCGTCGGCCTGACCGGCCACGCGCAGCGTCGGCCGGGCGCTGAAGACCGGGGTGCTGCTGAGGGAGGTTTCGGCCATGGCGGTGATCCGGGAGCGCTTCAGTCGTCCGCGAGACGCTGCCGGCGTTCGTCGATGTGCTCCCACTGCTGTGCCTGGGCATGCGCCTGCAGCAGCGGGGACGGCGGGGTCGGCTCGGCGCGGGTCGGCGCATCGCTTCCCTCCGGCCGTTCGGGCCGGATGTCTGCGGACACTTCCTCGAAAACAATCGGCATGGTTCAGCTTTCGAAACGGATGCGGGGCAGCTCGGCGTCGGCCTGGACGTCGGCAACATGATTGCGCCGCTCAGCGGCCTGCCCACCCGGCCCGATCTGCTTTCCGGCGCGGGTGGCTGCAGGAGGCAGCAGTCGTGCGCGAGCCGTCGGGCTGTCGATGCGGGCTCCAGCTTGGGCGGCGGTCGCAGCGTGTTGGCGCAGCCCGGTGAACGAAGCGCCTGCCGTGGCTTGCATGCTCATCGCACCACGGTTGGCTGGCGGTGGTGCGACAGGTCCTTTCAGACTGGCCTGCCCACCCACCTCCAGTGGTGTGCCCAAACCCGCGCTGAACCTCAGGCTGGCCGAACCGTTCAAACTGGCGATGAGCCGCGCCGCGCTCGGATCGCCCAAAGCGTCTGCTGCCTGCTTGGCCGATCCGGAGGCCACCACCGATTCCTTCTCAGGTGTCTTGTCGGCAGAGGTCTGAGGTCTGGTTCGGCTCTCAAACGTCGCCTCCTGATTTGACAGGGTGAGGTTGATGCCGGCACGCAGCGGGACACCGTCGGGGGAGAAGAAGTCGAGGGTTTCCTTGTACTGCTCGATCACCCCGATGAAGCTGAAGTTGCCCCAGCCAAAGATCACCAGCGTAGGCGTGCGTTGCTGACCTCGTCCCGTGGGGCGCATCAATGTGGAGATCTGCGCGGTATGGTCCCGCACATCATGGCCATCCAGTGTCGTGTCGAACTGCAGCGTCAGCGTGAGCTTGGCAACACTCTTCTTGACGATCTGCCGCCCTCCTGCGGAGGCACTCTGTGTGTCCGGCTCATTGGTGAGCGTGTACTCCAGCGACTCCGGATTGAACTGAACCGGAAACGGTGTTCCGATCGCTGCAGAGCCGTTGCATGCAGCAAAGGTGGCAGGCAGCAGTTGAGGCTTCGCCGGAAGCGCAGTCATGGCTCAACCTTCACGGTGCGACCAGTCGCAGGCCCTCGTGGGCCAGGTGCAACTCCTCAATACCGATCTCGCTGCCCTTGGCATTGAGGTCGGCTGCCTTGAACTTGACCGGCAGGCAGCTGTCAAGCTCCCAGACCAGCACGGGGCGTTCATCCGCATCCCGCACCACAATCGTTGCGGACAGCCGCCAGGCATAGGCACCGCCACTGACCAGCTGGAACCAGCTGAACAGGTCGTGGCTGCGGGTGAAGCCGCGCTTGAGCACCACGGTGGCAAAGCTCACCCGCCCGACGCGTTGCGCGGCGCCATAGTTGTGTCCACCTGCCTTGATGACCTTCGGCTCTATGGTGGCCTCCAGGCCGGTGCATTCGGAAAAGCCGCCACGACAAATGTCGACCGCGGCAGAAGCCACACCGCTGACGCGCCGCATCGTCAGGTCGAACCGGAACGTGTGCAGCGGGGACTCAATCCGCTCTGGTGTCGACTCATCGCCGAAGCCGATCCGCAGGCTGGCGGAAGCAGACAGCAGTGACATGATCAGGCCGCCTCCCGCAGCGCCGCGGCGGTGGGCGCGGTGGCCAGGTTGAAGACCACGGTGAGGGTCTCGATCGACACTGCGGGCCGCAGTTGCAGTTGCACCACCAACCGGCCCTGGTCCAGATCGTTCTGGGTCATCGTGCTGCGATCGCATCGCAGCGACCAGGCCTCGGCCGTGCTGCGCCCACTGAAGGCACCGACCCGCCACCAACGCTGGAGCAGGTCGTCGAGCTGCCGGGTGACCAGCGCCCACAGCGCCGGGCCGTTCGGCTCGAAGGCCACCGCTTCGCTCAGATGCCGAACCTCACGCGACAGGGCCGCCATCAGGCGGGAAGCACCTGCAGATCGCCAAGCCTCTTGCGGCGAGGTGGTGACATCCGACTGCAAGGCCCACCCATCAGGCGACGGGGCCAGAACACAGACTTGCCGAGACAGCTGTTCGGCAGGGGTCTGGCCCCCAGTGCCCCAACCCACCTCCGGCTCGCTGCCCGCCACATCGCGCAGCCAGGGCTGCGCAGCATCCCCTGCGGCACTGCGAAACGCCCCCAGCCGCAGCGCGGTACCCGCCACCAATCCAGCGAGACTGCCTTCGGCGGGCGCCAGGGCCCCCGGCAAATCCGCATGGGCGGGGCTCTGCAGCCAGGGCCAGGCCAGCTGGCAAAAGGCTCCCGGGTCACGCACACCGGGCTTCGCATCCGCCAGCTCCGGTGCGTCCGGCCCCAGCAGGACTCCGATCTGCCGGAGCCTGTCCGTCACAGCTTCCGTCTGCCCCTGCAATGCCAGGGGAACGGAGGCCAGCAGGCCACAGTCCGGACGCCGGCGTGCCACGAACGTCTGGGCTGAACGCAACGCCTCGGCCCAGAGGGCCCAGCCAGGCGCGTCCAGGCGCGGCGGTGCGATGCGCCGCAGGGCCCGCTCAGGTGCCGTTGCGGCCGCCGCGGTTCTGTCGCCGGTGCATTCGACGAAACTTTCCTTCGCCACTGCAGCCACCGGCAGGTCGGTGAGGGGAACCGAGGGAGAGTTGCCACAGAGGTCGGGCAGGTCCGGCAAAAGGACCATGCTCACTTCAGGCAATCCGAGCAGGTGCTGAATACCTCGCCAGGGTGCGGGATTCGGCGAGGGGGTTTGCAGGTCCGCCGGCAGCAGCGCCCGCAGACGCTCCACCCGGGAAACTGCGCGGGCCGAATCGCCCTCCAGCAACGGGGCAGGATCCCCCACACGCAGGATCACCGCCCGGCGCCCGCCGCGGGCAAAAAAGCTGCGCACGGCCGCGCCCAGGTAGCTGGCGCATCGGCCCGAGCCGCCGGGGTACAAGGGCCTATCGTCCCAGGCGTACCAGCGGTCGAACACATGCCAGCTGTCCACCACCAGCGGCACGCCCAGAAGGGCTTCGATGTCGGCCTCGCCCTTCGCCCAGAGCCCACCGATCCAACCCGCGGCAGCCAACTGCTCACGCAGCGCGGGCATGAGCGCACGGTGCCGGCGACGCCCGACAAAGCCGATGAAGCAGGCCACGTCGCAGCGCTGTGGCGCGGGTGCCGGCCGTGAAGCCACGGGGTCGAAGACCAGGCCCATGGAGGTCAGGCACCCAGTTCCAGCGCTTCGGCCGACAGCACGATCTCTTCCATCGCCACGTCCCCTCCGCCCTTGCCGGCAAAGGTGGGGCCGGTGTATTTCATCGGGATCACGCCGCGCAGCTGCCAGGACTGCACCGGCTTCTGGGTCTCGTCCAGCAGGGTGATGGTGACGCTCTTCTGCGCCTGTGGCCCATCCTTGCGGGCGCTGCCGATCCACTCGAAAAGGGTCTTGGAGTCCAGGATGCCGCGCTTGAGCGTGATGTCACTGACTTTGTGCACGCCGGCCACCTTGCGCACGTGGTTCTCCTTGTCGTTGCCGTTGCGGTACTCGGCCACGGTCAGCTCGGTGCCGATGCCGGAGACGTCCGAGAAGCCGCCGAAGACCTCGCCGCCATCGAAGGACACGGTGAAGTTGAAGGCGCCGTAGGGCGTGGTGCGGTTCGCCATGGGGTGCTCCTCGAGGGATCAGGACTGGGCTTCGGCGGTCTTCTGGCCGATGCGGAAGATCACGAACTCGGCCGGCTTGATCACGGCCACACCGATCAGGCAGATCAGGCGGCCGTTGTCCAGGTCGTTCTGGGTCATGGTGCTGCGATCGCAGCGCACGAAGAAGGCCTGCTCGGCCGTGCTGCCCAGCAGCGCGCCGTTGCGCCACTCGTTGTAGAGGAAGTCGGAGATGGTCTGGCGCACATTGGCCCAGAGCCGCTCGCCGTTGGGCTCGAACACAGCCCATTGGGTGCCGCGGTCGATGGAGGACTCCAGGTAGTTGAAGTAGCGCCGGTCGCTGACGTACTTCCACTCCGGGTCGCTGCTGGCCAGCCGGGCACCCCAGACGCGGTAACCCCGGCCGCTGAGGTAGCGCAGGCAGTTCACCCCGATCGGGTTGAGCATTTCCTGCTGGCCGAAATTGATGTCCTGTTCGAAACGCAACGCACCGCGCACCACCTCGTTGGCCGGCGCCTTGTGCACGCCGCGCTCGATGTCGTTGCGGGCATAAATGCCAGCCACGAAACCGGAGGGGGGCAGCTTGATTTCCTTCGGGATGTCGGGCCTGCCTGGACGCGCCAACGGGTTGGGTGCGACCACCCAGGGGTAGTACAGCGCGCCATACTTGGTATCGATCCTGCTGCGGGCGGTGCGCACCTGATCGGGTGACTGCGCCGCCGGCGTGTCCAGCACTGCGATGCGGTATGCGCGGCGAGATTCCGCATGCGTGATGAGCGCGTTCTGCACGGCCTGAGCATCGGCATAGGCGCTGCTGCCGGGGGCCGCGACGATCGAGACGTCCTCCAGCCCGGTCAGCTGGCCTAGGGCATGGCTGTAGCTGCCGGCGGTGGTCGCGCTGCCGATCACCGGGGCCGTTCCGTCCGAGCCGCCGGACATATTGAGCACGCGGCGGCCGGCCGCGTCACCGGGCTGTACCGGCAAGGCTGCGATGGCGCTCTGAAGCTCCAGGGCCGACACGGTGTTGCCCACCTCGCAGCACAGCTGCTGCGTCAATTCGTCGGCCCGACTGCTGGTCTTGACGGCCAGTACGCTGGCGACGAATCGTGGGTGTCCGGGGCCCCATCCCAGGTCCTCCCAGGACTGCGAGCCGCCGTCGGCGTCGACATACTCCAGTGCCAGGCTGAGCAACTCCACCAAGTCCGCAGCGCCTGGAGCCAGATTGCTTGGGGTGGGTGAAGTGTTGTCCTGCCACCCGGCGGCAGTCTTGTGGAACAGAGTCACCGTGGGCGGGTCGCCGGCCGTTGCGGCGGCCACGGACAGCCGGGCGAGACTGCCCAGGGGGGCGCTGTCGAGGCTGCGCTGCGAGGCCGGCTGAGCCGCCGTTCCAAACAGCACCCTGCCGTTGCCGCTGCTGCCCGCGTAACGGGCTCTCAGTCGGACGTCCTCACTGGCGGTGCCCGCACCGTCGCGCAGAACCGCGGATGCGGTGGTCGTGCCACCAGCACAGCGCACCGCATACAGGCGTGAGCCGCCGTTCTCGAAATAGGACCGCACCGCGTGGGCCAGGTAGTTGACGCTGGGGTTCTGGCCGGCGCCGTCGGCAAAGGCCAGGTTCTCGGCACTCCCGTAGACGCGCTCGAAGTCAGCCAGACTGGTCAGCAGTTCGGACCGTTCGCCGATGGGGCCTCGTCGGGCCGGTCCGACGAACGCTGAGGTGCTGGTGCCCACCCCCTCGATCGACTTGGCGCGGAAGCTGGTCTCTTCGACGTAGACGCCGGGGGCCAGGTATTCAGGCATGGCAGAGCTCCTTGGTCATGCGGGGCAGGATCGGTTGCGGGGTGGAAGGGCCATCAAGGGAGATTTAGAGAGAGGGACAGCGACTGCGTCTGGCCCGCTGCAAGCTGAACGGTGGTGACGCTGCGCGGCAGGGAACTGCGCTGCCGCTCCAGCTCATCCGGATTCACGAAGGGCCGCGGGATGCGGCGGCTCGCAGCCAGCAGGTCTGCAGTGGGCAGCCGTGTCCCCACGGTCGGGTTGAACACCAACTGAAGCTGGGCGGTGATGTGGTCAACCACCACAGCCCCAGGCTCGGAGGACCAGGTGGTGACAGGCACGCCGGGCACCACCAGCAGGGCCTCGCCGCGGCCGTCGCTGAGCGTGCGCGCCAACACGGTGGAACCCCGCCGGGCCAGCACCAGCGCACCGCCCAGCAGATCCTTGCTGATGCGGTCGCTGACGGTCAGACGCAGCACCGACCAGTTGTGCTGCATCTCGGCCACAGGCGATGGATACATCGCGACGTCGTGCGGGCGGAACAGCCAGTTCGTGGCGGTCGATCTCGATGGATCCGCCTGGCGAGGCAGAGGCAACAGGACTTGGCGAGGCAGGTAATGGTCGGTGGGATCGACCACCTGCAGAGCCAGATTTGGCAGCGGCTCCGCCTGGTCGGGCGCCGGCTGAGTCTGGAAGCTGGACTCGGCGTTTGAGAGTCCCGACACGGTAGTCAGCACATACAGCCCTGATCGGTTGCGCAGCACCTTCACGCCGTCAGCGCCCACTCGCAGTGCCTGACCGACTTGAGCGCCGGTGGCGGCATCTATGCAGCGCAGCGCAGCAATCACCCGTGCGTCCAGGCGCTCTAGCTCCTTCAGTGCCACCGTCATGGTGCACTCCCGCTGGGCTCACCCCAGATCAACCGCCGGGCCACCACCGGCCGGCCGGCGTCGATGACGTCCGGGTCCACACGCACCCGCCTGGCGATGTACGACACGCTGAGGCGATAGGAGGGCTTGAGTGCATCCCAGATGCGCATCATGTCTTCGGTGGACAGCTCGGAGGGGATCAGCTGGATGACCTCCTCGGGAGACCAGCCGCCGTCGGGCGACAGCGAAGATGCGTCCAGGATGGGATGTTGATGCAGCTGGCGCATGGCCCAGGCCATCGACACCAACTCGTCCACCGCGTTGTCGAACCAGGCACTCAACAGGAAATGCAGGTCCAGGCCCAACGGCGCGGCCTGCTCCGGACTCATGCGGTCGGGGCGCTGCTGACGCAGGTGCTCATTGACCGTGGCGCGGTAGAGAAACAGCGACACAACTCCGTTCTCCCCCTCCGTCTGGGCATCCAGGTAGCCGGAGGACACCAACTGAAAGCGGCAGGCCGGCATGCCGGCACCGCCCGGATAAGTGTTGTTCAGGAAAGTCACGATCGACTCCCCGACGGAATGCAGGGCACGAATGTTCGCCATGGTCGAGGGCTGCCGTCGGGCACTTCAGGACGGCACGATCGAGCCGCCAATGCCGACCATCACCGCCGGCTGGGCCAGGTAGATGTACCCCCCGTCGGCCAGCTGACGTCGCTGCAGCATGCCGCGCTCGACCAGCTGGTCCAGCGCCTGTTGCACCACCTCGAGCGAGAAGTCCATCTGCATCATCGGCAACCACCATTGAGCAATGCCCACTGCACTGTCACCCGCCTCCGGATGCGCTGCCAGGTAGGACAGCACGCCGCGAGCGGCCTGTTCCACCAGGGAGTTGTCACCTTCCATCCGGGGGCCTCCTGCTTCCAGGCGAGTACAGGCTGACCCGCAAACGGACGCCGCCGGGCTGAAAACCTGGCCGGCGACGGGCGGGAACTTGTGCTTCTCTACGCGAGACGCGTGCCAACTCGCTTGACGCATGCAAGTGGCAGTCCGCGCAGGGATTCATGCTTGGACGTGTCGGCGACTGGGGTCAGGATGACCCGCCCACGAGCACCCGCCAGCCTTGCCCCGGGTTCGCAATGACCCACTGCAGCGGCCAGCGAATCCCGCAGGCCTGTGCCTCTTTGCGCCTCAGCTCCGCAGCAACCCGGCCATCACCCTGGCGGTGCGCAGTGCCGACTCGCCGCGGCTCGGGCAGCAGCCTCGTCCGAACCACTCCCCCACGATGGTCTGCGCCAGCGGCTGGTGCACGTGGGGCGGGTCGGGAATCTGCAGCTCTTCGGTAAGGCCGTCACGGGTGATCTGCACCGAACCACCTCGCACCGAGGACCAGGCGATGCGGCCGCGGCTGCCGATGATCTCGGTGGACTCCTCCTCCACCCCGGCACTGTGGCACCACAGCAGGCTGCCCAACACCCCGCGGCCCGGGCCGTCACCCCCATGCCGCCAGGTGGCGCTGACGATGTCCTCCGGCGCCCAGGCCCCCGCCTGGTTGGCGGCCAGGCCCTGCACCTGTTCCAGCGGGCCGAGCAGGAAGTCCAGCGCGTCCAGCGCATGGCAGGCGGCCTCGAAGAACAGGCCGCCCCCGCTGCGTACCGGATCAACCCGCCATTGGTGCCCAGCAGTCGACTGCCGGTCCGGCGCGGGCAGTGGACGCAGCTGGCGCCAGTGCACGGCGCGCAGCGCGCCGATCGCCTCACCCGCCAGCAGTTCGCGGATCGCCAGGAAACGCGGCAGCGCGCGCCGGTAGTACGCCACCCACAGCGGCACACCCGCCGACCGGCAGGCGGCGATCATCGCTTCACACTCGGCCGGATCCAGGGCCATCGGCTTCTCGACCAGCACCGCCTTGCCCGCCGCGGCGACCCGCAGCGTCAGCTCGCAATGGCTGTCCGGACGGGTGGCGATGTAGACCGCATCGATGTCCGGCGCGGCCAGCAGCTCGCCGATGTCGGCATGCCAGTGCGGCACCGCATGGCGACGCGCCCAGGCGGCCGCCTGTTCGGGCCTGCGCGAGGCCACCCGGAGCAGTTGCGAACCCACTGCCCGCTGCAGCGCCGGGCCGCTCTTGACCTCGGTGACATCGCCACAGCCGATCAGGCCCCAGCGCAGGATCTCTTCCATCGTCGCGCCCTCCATTCCCAGCGGCATCGCCGCACCACAGGGTCAGCATAGCGCCGCACCGCTTGCCGACTCTGGCGGATTCCATGATTGGAGCCGACTGATTCATTCTGTTTTAGGAATGTCGGATTGCCATTCCTGTGATTTATTGATCCATCAGACGTCAATACAGTCCATCCCATCGATGAGCCCCCTGCAGCCACAGACGGCCGCAGACCCGACTCACGAAACCTCCACACTGAAAGGAAATGCCATGAGCCACCGCCAACAACAAGCCGCCTTCCGTCGCACCTCCACCCTGAACCTGCTGCTGGGCGCCCTGGCCTTGGGCGCTGCCACGCTGGCGCCGCTGGCCCAGGCCGGTGAGCTGGATGCCGGCCCGGTGGCCCACTCCACCGCCAGCCGCGACCAGGTGCGCGCCGAGTGGCAGGCCGCCCAACGCAACGGCGACTTCGTCGTGAATGCAGAAACCGGTCAGACCGCCCGCCAAGCCGACCCGGCCCATTACGCTGCAGCGCCGGCGGTGATCACCAAGTCGCGTCGCGAGGTGCGCAGCGAGACCCTTCAGGCCATCCGTGCCGGCGACATGCTCGACGCCGAAACCGGCCGCAAGCTCAATGAGCTGAACCCGCGCCGCTACTCGCAGGCTCCGGGCGTGCGTGCGACCGACACGCACTGACCCGGGCGATCTGCCCTCTGCGATCCGGCCGCTGACGCGGCCCTGCGATTCCCGCGGTTGCCAAAGGACACGCAAAAGCGTCACAGCCCGATACCCATCTTGTGCATTTCTTCCTATTCTTCCGGATCGGGCCTGGTGCGGCGTCTACCGCGGCGCGGCAGGTCCACCTAGTCTGGCAACGCAGTTGAGCCGGCGTGAGGGCACGCCACAGCCCGCTGCGGTCGGGAGTTTTCCCGACCCGAACAGGAGGAAGACATGGCACAGGCCCCCGCAGCGCAGCAGGCATCCACGCTCACCCTGACCTTTGGCGGCAAGGCCATCGATACCAACGAGTGGCCGGCACAGCTGGGCGGCGCCACGCGCAGCGCGGCCTCAGGAACATCGAACGCTGCGGCGCAGCGTTTCCTGCCGCCGGACTACCTGGAGGTGCTGGGCGCCTGGGACCTGAGCCGCAGCGCGCGCGATGCAGCCGGTGGCGGCGAGCAGTCGGTGGCCGTGGCGCCCGGCCAGTTGCTGATGCTGGAGCTGCCGGACGGCTCGACGCTCTACACCAGCGGCGAGCGGCTGCAGCAGGCACTGGAGCAGATGGGGTCGAAGGCACTGTCGGCCCCGCAGGACGGCAACACCGGCACCCATCGCAGCCTCAACCTGGACCAGTTGCGCGGCACGTCGGCCGACGCCTCCCGTGGGTTGCTGGAAAGCCTGGGGGGCCTGGTGTCCCGGATCTTCCTGCTGGGCACCCGCGGCTCGGACGGCATCGTCGACGCCGCCCTGCAGCACCTGCGGGAACGGGGTGAGGAAGCGCTGGCCGACAAGCTCAGGGACGGCGCCGCCTGGGGCGCCAGTTACCTGGCCACGCGCGCGCTGATGTGGGCCATCGAGCGACAGCTCGACAGCCCCCCCGGCCTGCACCGCTGGGTGGGCAGCAGCGATTCGGCCGCCACCCTGCTGCCGCTGACCCCGGCCGAGCTGGCCGCCGATGCGTCCCAGGGCCCGCTGCTGGTGTTCATCCACGGCACGGCGTCCAGCACCCAGGGCAGCTTTGCCGACCTGCGCAGCGCAGCGGAGGCAGCCCGGCTGGACTGGGCGGGCCTGCAGGCCCGCTACGGCACGCGCATCCTGGCGCTGGAGCACCGCACCTTCTCCGAAAGCCCGATCGAAAACGCCCTGGCGCTGGCGCGCATGCTCCCGCCCGGCGCCCAGATCGACCTGGTGACCCACTCGCGCGGTGGCATCGTCGGCGACCTGATGACGCTGGACTGGTCGGACGCCGAGCGCAACCAGGAGTGGATCGAGTCCTATGAACGCTTCCTGAACCGCGACCTGGCGCTCGACGCCGACGACCTGAAGGACGCCGACCGGCGCGACCGCGCCGGCCTCCATGCCCTGGCCACGGAATGGCGCAGCCGCCGCTGGCAGGTGGGCCGCTATGTGCGGGTGGCCGCACCGGTGGGCGGCACCCGGCTGGCCGCGGGCAACATCGACCTGTTCCTGTCCTGCCTGCTGTCGCTGATCGGGCTGATTCCGGCGCTGCAGGTCAGCCCGCTGTTCCATGCCCTCAAGCGCATCACGCTGGAGGTGGCTCGCAGCCGCACCGACCCCCACCGCGTGCCGGGGCTGGAAGCCATGCTGCCCGGCTCGCCGATGGCCCGGCTGCTGTACGGCGCGACGCCGCAGGCCAGCCTGCGGCTGGGCGTGATCGCCGGTGACGTGAAGGGTGCACCGCGCTTCTGGCGGCTGGCCGAGCTGCTGACCGACTGGGTGGCCTTCGGCCGCGAAGGCAACGACCTGGTGGTGGACACCGATTCCATGGCCACCGGCGTGGCCCGCAGCGGCCAGGCGGCACGCAAGTTCGTCGAAGGTGCGCAGGTCAGTCACTTCAACTACTTTGCCGATGCCGAATCGCGCCGCGCTCTGGCCGGCTGGCTCACCGCCGCCGCACAGGCGCAGGAGGTGGCCGAGTTCGAACCCATCGGGTCGAGTTTCCTGGCCTATGGCAGCGCAGCCACCGACCGCAGCGCAGCGGCGGACGGCAGTGACCGCAGTGAGCGTGGCCAGCGTGCCAGCGCCGACCGCCGGCCGGTGGTGATCGTGCTGCCCGGCATCATGGGCACCCACCTGGCGGTGGGTGGGCAGCGCATCTGGTTCAACCCGCTGAAGCTGGTGAACAAGGGCCTGGAGAAGATCCGCTACCAGGGCGAGCAGGACGGCCGGGCGGCCGATGCCGCCGAGCCGGACCAGCTCTTCGACAGCGCCTACGGCGACCTCTGCCAGCACCTGAAGGACCAGGGCCACCGGGTGCTGACCTTCCCCTACGACTGGCGCCGGCCGCTGCCGGCCACGGCCGACCAGCTGGCCACGCTGCTGAACCAGACCCTCAATGAGGCCGAACCGGGGCGGCAACCCGGCGACAGCGCCGAGCTGCCGGTGCGCATCCTGGCGCACAGCATGGGCGGGCTGGTGGTGCGGGCCATGGCGGCCCGGCACCCGCAGCTCTGGCAGCGCTTCATCGGCCGCGAAGGCGCGCGTTTTGTCATGCTGGGCACCCCCAACCGCGGCTCGCACCTGATGGTGGAAATGCTGCTCGGCAAGGGCGACACCGTGCGCCAGCTCGCCATGCTGGACCTGAAGCTGAAGCTCCAGGGGGTGCTGGACATCGTGGCCGGCTTCCCGGGTGCGGTGTCGCTGCTGCCGCATCCCTCGCTGCAGGTGCCGGGCAGTCTGGCGGTGGACAACTACCTGAACCCGCAGCTCTGGATCGACTGGAAGCCCCAGGTCTTCGATTTCTGGTTCGGTGACCGCCGCGTCGGTGTACCGACCGACGCTGCCCAGGACGGTGCGGCTGAGCTCTGGGCCCTGGGCGGCCTGAAGGAATGCCGGCTGCCGGTGACGTCAGCGCAGCAGGAGCGGGTGATCTACGTGGCCGGCCAGGCCGAACGCACCGCCTGCGGCGTGGCGCTGGCCGGCGGACGGCTGAAGATGCTGGGCAGCGCCCGGGGCGATGGCTCGGTGCTGTGGCAGTCCGGCCGCATCGAGGGCATCGGGGCGGTTTACCAGATGGAGGTGCCGCACGGCGACCTGGCGGCCACCACCGAGCACTTCCCCGCGCTGACCGACCTGCTCACCGCCGGTCGCACCCGGCGGCTGCGGGAGGGCTGGCCGGTGGAAACGCAGCGGGGCGTCGAGGCGGAACGCGAAACCCTCTCCTCCTACGACGCCGGCCCCACCCCGCACCCCACCGACGAGGCCCTGCTCGCCGGTCTGCTGGGGCCCACGCGGCGGCGCGGCGGTGGGGTCCGGGGGGCCCGCAAGGCGGGCTCCAGCCCGCTGCAGGTGACCTGCCGGGCGATGGACCTGATCCACGCCACCGACCCGGTGCTGGTGGGCCATTACCAGCAGGACCCGATCTCCGGTGCAGAAGCGGTGATCGACCGACAGCTGGTGCGTGGCGAATTGAGCACACGACACCACCTGGGGCTCTACCCCGGTGCCATCGGAACGGCCACCGTGGTGCTGCTCGACGCCAACGAGGCCGAACGCCGCCGCGGCAGCCAGCGCGGCGCGGTCGTCACCGGGCTGGGCGAGATGGGCCAGCTCAGCGCCGGCTCGCTGACCGAGGCGGTTCGGTCCGCGGCGCTGCGATACCTGCTCAGTACGGTGGAACGCGCTGGCGGCTTCGAGGGTGACGGGCAGGCCCAGCGGCAGCCGCCGCTGGAGATCGGCCTGGCCACGCTGCTGCTGGGCCACAACTCCACCGCCAACATCGAGATCGCCGACTCGGTGCGCGCCCTGCTCAGCGGCGTGCTGGAGGCCAACCGGCAGTTCGACCAGGTGCGCCGCAGCGGTCGCAAGGTGCGCATCACCCGGCTGGAGATCATCGAGCGCTACCTGGACGTGGCCATCACCGCGACCCGGGCTCTGCAGAGCGTGGCCGAGGAACTCAATGCCGACGCCGGCCTGGACGGCAGCCGCATCCATGCCGCCGCTGAACTGCAGCAGGGTGAGGGCTGGCGGCCCCGCCTGGCCGCCGCAGGCGGGGACAACTACTGGCCCCGGCTGATCGTCACCGAAGCCCAGCCAAACTGCCCGGACGAGGTCGCCAACGACAGCGGGCCCTCCGCCGGGGCAGACCCGGCAGCCGTTGCGCCGCCGGGCCAGCGCACCCCCTCCCGCCGCGCCGGCATCGCCGACCGCCTGCGTTATGTCTACCTGGCCCAGCGGGCCCGTGCCGAGACGGAGGTGCTGCAACGCCAGCCCGGACTGATCGAGAAGCTGGTGCAGATGTCCATCCACCAGCCCGGGCGGACGGCCGACCTGTCGCGCACCCTGTTCCAGCTGATGGTGCCGCTGGACTTCAAGGAGGCCGCGCGCCAGACCGACAGGCTGGCGCTGCTGGTGGACGACCGCACCGCCAACATGCCCTGGGAGCTGCTGAGCAGCGACGGTGTCGAGCCGATGGTGGCCCGCACCGCCATGGTCCGCCAGTTCGAGACCAGCCAATGGCGCCGCCGCCCACGCTCCACCGTGGACCGCCTCGCCTATGTGGTGGGCAACCCCTCCACGAAGGGTTTCAAGGCGGCCTTCTCCGCCCCGGGCCGGCCGATCGACGACGATCCGGTCGACCTGCCGGGCGCCGAGGCCGAGGCCCGGGTCGTCAGCACCCTGCTGCGCAACGGCGGCTACCAGCCCACCGAGTCGATCGGCCCCCGCGAAAGTGCGCTGGAGGTGATCAACCGCCTGTTCCAGCGCCCCTACCGCATCGTTCACATCGCCGCACATGGTGAGTTCGAGCTCATGGCCGCGGACGGGTCACTGCGCAGCGGCGTGCTGCTGTCGGACGGGCTGCTGCTGACGGCCGCCGAGATCGACCAGATGGAGGTGGTGCCGGACCTGGTGTTCCTGAACTGCTGCCATCTCGGCGTGGTGGACGACGGCCGCACACGTCGGCAGGTGCCCTACCACCGCCTCGCGGCCAGCCTGGCGCGGCAGTTGATCGACATGGGCGTGCGCGCGGTGGTGGTGGCCGGCTGGGCGGTGGACGACGCTGCCGCCAAACTCTTTGCCGAGACCTTCTACCAGGGCCTGCTGCAGCAGCGCCTGCCCTTCGGCATGGCGGTGGCCGAAGCCCGACGTGCCGTGCTCAAGACCCATCCGCGCACCAACACCTGGGGGGCCTACCAGGCCTACGGCGACCCGGGTTTCCTGATCGACCCGACGATGGGCCAGGACAGTGGCAGCGCAGCAGCCGCTGCACCTCAACCCCCAGGCGTCCGCCAGGAACCGCCCTTTGTGGCGCCGCAGGAACTGGTCGATGCGCTGGAGCAGCTGGAAGAGCGACAGAAGGCACGCATCGCCAGCTCCGCCGGCGAGCGCAGTCCGACCGACTTTGCCGCCCTGAAGCGGCAGGTGGACGGCCTGCTGCGCCGCGCGCCACCCGGCGCGAACTGGGCCGAGCGGGGCGACGTGGCCTGTGCGATCGGCACGCTGTACGCCGCCTTCGGCCCGGCCGGCTACACCGAAGCCATCGCCCATCTGGCCCGCGCTGCACAGGATGAAAACGAGGCACAACGTGTGCCGCTCAAGGCCCTGGAAACCCTGGCCAACCTGGAATCCCGCCATGGGGAGCGCCAACGCGACGCCGCAGCGGTGGAGCGGGCGCAGGCGCGGCTGAAGGGGCTGATCAGCGCGGCCGGTGACGCCAGCGACCACCCCACCACCGCCACCCCGGAGCGCTGCAGCCTGCTGGGCAGCGCACTGAAGCGCCACGCCGCATTGAAGGCAGCCTCAGACGACACCGACCCCGCCGCGCTGCGAACGCTGCTCGCAGCCTCGGCCGAGTGGTACCGCCGCGGCGAGCGGACCAGTGCAGCCCTCTACCCCCGACTGAATCGCATGACGCTGGACGCGCTGGTGCTGGAGTCCGTCGAGCCCGGCCATGCGCGCCGGATCGGTGAAGAAGCCGACGACATCGCCCGCCAGGCTGCGGCGAACTTCATCACCAGCCGGGACTACTTCGACGCTCTGATGCCCGCCGACGCGGCCGTCGCCAAAGCCCTGGTCAGCGGCCGGCTGGACGACCCGGCGCGCAGCGCCGGGGAGGTGGAGTCCCTGTTCCAGCAGTACGAAGCCGCGCGCCGCAGCCTGCCGGAAAGTGGTCGCTCGATGGACTCGGTGCGCAGCAACCTCGAGCTGCTGGCCCGCTTTGCCCGGCGCCTGGGCCCGCCGGAGCGGGCCGACGCCCTGGGGCAGTTGGCGGCGCGCTGGTCGCCGCGGGCCGAGGGAGATGAAGGTGGAGGTGGAGGTGCCGCAACCGAGGCGTCGCGTGCAGCCCCCTCCGCAGCGTCTGCCACGGGCGCGGGCAAGACCCCACGCAAGCCGTCAGCCAAGACAGCGGCCAAAGCGGCGACCCGACCGTGGCCGAAGTCATCCGCACGGGGCCTGGAGGGCGCTGCAGCGTTGACCGCCGGCCAGGTCAGCGCCCACTTCAGTCTGCAGGAGCTCACCGCCTCCGACACCGCCCGGGCCAGGGGCATTGCCAACCAGCCCGGCCCGGCCGAACTCCGGCGCATGAAGGCCCTGTGCGAGCAGGTGCTGGAGCCGCTGCGCACGGCGCTGGGCAAGCCGATCACCATCAACTCCTGCTACCGCGGCCCGGAACTCAATGCCGCCGTGGGTGGCGCGGCCAACAGCCAGCACGTCAGCGGACAGGCGGCCGACATCAAGGTGGGCGGCATGACGGTGCTGGCGCTGTTCCAGCACATCCTCCAGCAGGGCCTGCCCTTCGATCAGCTGATCTACGAGGCCCCCAGCGCCACCTCCCAGTGGGTGCACATCTCCTACAACGCCGACGGCAACCGCAGCCAGATCCTCAACGCGGTGTTCAAACCCGGCCAGCGCACCAGCTACCTGGGGCTGACCCGGGAGCAGGCGCTGGCGCTGAAGCCGACCGCAGCCAGCCGGTCCGCTCGGCGTGCACAGGCTTCAGAGCCCGCTGCGGAGCCGGGCTACGAAGAGCGAGGGGACGAGCCTGACGAGCTTCCGGCCGAAAAACCGCGCAGAAGCCGAAGCCCTCGCCGGGCCCGGACAGGGGGAACGCAAGGGGAGGGTTGAAGCGGCTGGGAGCTGAACCGGCTGGTTGGGCCGATCGGGCTGAACGGGCCGATCGGGCCAAAAGGCCAGTCGGCCCCTCCCTCGCGGAACACCGACGCCGGCTGCCGCATCAATCCACGGCGGCCGACAGACGTCGGCGCCGATAGGCCCGCGCAGCGCGGTAGGCCAGTGCCAGCAGTTCGCTGTCACTGTCGTAGACCTGCAGCTCCATGCCGCGCAGCATGAAGGGCTGCTGGCGGTAGGGGCCTGCGGCCACCAGGGTGCAGTCCACCCCCGCGCCCCGGGCCACTCCGGCTTCGATGCAGGTGTTCAGGTTGTTGCCGCTGATGTCCGCCAGCACCCAGACCGCGTCGCGGATCAGCTGGATCAGCGTGCTGTGCACCGCATCGCCCTGCACCTGCTCACCCAGGACACAACGCAGGCCGGCTGCACGCTGGATCAGGCGACGCAAGGTCAGGTTGCGTGAGCGGTGTTCGGCATCGAAGTCCACCGCCAGAAAGAGGTGACCGGCCCGCGGGCGGGATCGGCAGCGCTCGATGAAATCCTGTGCCAGCTCCTCCAGGTCGGCGGGCAGGGGCTGCCCTTCGTTGCCGTCGGCACGGCAGCCCACCGGCAGGTCAGACGGCAGGTCGGCCCCCTGCTCGGCCACCACCAACAGGGGCAGGCGCAGTTGCTGGGCCGTGCGCGCCTCGCGGATGAAGTGCTTGAGTCGGTCGTCGTCGGGGCTGCGTGGGCGGTTGGGGATGATGCTGAGCACCCCCGCGCAGCTGCGCATGATGGCGCGCACCCGGTCGCCGCTGAAACTGGGCCAGTCCGGTGAGTCGCCGATCAGGCGCAGCCCCGGCCGCTCCAGTTGCTGGAGCACCCGCCGCGCCAGCGCCTGCTCGTGCCCAACCTTCCAGCTCAGGCTGACGTAGAGGTCCAACGGCGGCTCGGCCACGTCCAGCTCACCGGCCTCGCCGGACAGGGCCTCCAGCAGCTCGGCCCAGGCTGAAAGCTCGCCGCGACGTTCACCTGCCAGGTCCACCCACTTGGTGCTTTGCAGGAAGTCCGGCAGCTCGCAGTCCTCGATGCGCACCGGAATGACCCGGAAATCGCGCGCGTCGGCGCGGTTGCGTTCGGTGCAGGCCAGATTCCACTCATCCTCCACCCAGCCAGAGGCCACCGAGGCCTGCGACAACACGATCAACGCGCTGCGGCACTGCGCGATCGCCCGCCCCAGCTCCGAGGCGATCTTGGAGCCGGCCGGCAGGTGCACTGCGTCGTACCAGATCTGCAGTCCCGCCCGTTCCAGCCAAGCGTGCAGGCTGTCCACCACCGCCTTGTCCGCATGGGCATGGCTGAGGAAGGTGTCCCAGGGGCGCTGGCGCAGCGGTTGGCGGGCGGGCTCGGCCATGGGGTCACCTCAGCCCGGCGTACCGGCACGCCGCAGCAGTGCAGCCTCGATGTCGTCGGCCCAGGCCAGCGATTCACCTCGCAGGTGGCGCCGCTCGCGGATCAGCCGCAGGTTGTTGGCGGTGGTCTGCGGCTCCCAGATTTCCCGCACCGCCGCCAACGCTGCAGAGGTGGCTTTGACGGCCGCCGCCTGCTGGCGGGACAGCACCGCCAGCTCGAGCAGGGTTGCATGGTCCCAGTAGTCCGGTGTGCCCTTGGCGATGCGCCGTCCGACCGCATAGGTCACCACCGGCAGCAGCTCCGCCTGGCGCGGGTCCGGCTCATCCTTCAACTCCATCAGCGTCACGGCATTCACACCCGGGTAGGCATCGCGCCAGTCGGCTTCGAAGCCGGCCAGGTAGGTCTCCACCGCCTTGTCCAGCCAGCCCAGGGCCTCGAAAACATGGCCCGCCTTGCGCTCGATCTCCCAGCGGTCCTTGTAGACCCGGCCGAGCAGGCCGTTGGTCTCGCTGCTGGCGCCGAACTGGGTGATCAGGTCTTTCAGCACCTGTTCTGCCTTGTCGCGCCGGCCCAGGCGGTTGAGCGCGAAGCCCAGCTGCTCGCGCACCATGCGGCTGCGCGCCAGCGGTGCGGGCATGGCCTCGGCCAGGGCCAGCATCGCGGCCCAGTTGGAAGTGGCGCGGTGCGACAGGTACAGGTCGATCACCACCCCGGCCTCCAGCGCGGCCAGGTCGCCCAGCTGGGCGGCCACCGCCTCCACCGCCGCTTTCGCATCCGCTCCGGCATGGCGGGCCTGGGCGAGCCTCTCGCGGGCGTCGACAGCGTACTGGGCCCGCTCGCGGAACACGTCTGTCTTCAACCGGGAGATGTCCGGTGGGGCGTAGCCTTCCACCAGCTGGAACACCGGGCTGTCGCGCATCGGCTCACCCGCGGCACGCTGCGCCTCCTGCAGCAGACGGGTCAGGCCCTGCACCGTGGCGACAGCATCCGCCGGCCGGCCGTCCGTCCCGAGGGTGTACGGCAGGGTGCGCAGCGGGCCGACGTCGAAGGGCAGGCGGTCGGTCTGGCCAGACAGCAGCACCGTGGTGGCCGGCCGGATGCCGTGGCGCAGCCCCAGCTCGT
>Ga0073899_10001681_pt1 | contig 20127 bp, 7 predicted proteins | sample KloWWTmetaKNB5Ph_FD_88975 | JGI IMG/M metagenome (GOLD analysis project Ga0073899, IMG submission 88975) | Active sludge microbial communities from Klosterneuburg, Austria, studying microevolution and ecology of nitrifiers - Klosterneuburg... | ecosystem: Engineered > WWTP > Aerobic digester >... | reverse complement strand
CGCGCCGCTCGCCGACGTGACCATCGAACCGGTCGCGCCCTCGGGGCCCACACCGGAAGTCGGGATCGTCGGCGGCGACGTGCCGATGTCTCCCCTGCAGCGGGCGTTCTTCGCCCGACGGCGTGCGAGCCACGACCGCGCCAACGTCTGCGAAGTCTTCCGCCTGGCACACGACGTCGACCTAGACCGTCTCGACGACGCCCTACGTCGCACTTTTGAGGCCCACGACGCCTTCCGGTTGCGGTTCACGGAGGACGGCGGCGTCTGGCGGCAGCACCTCGCCGCGGCCGCCGGAGCCCCCGTGCTGCGCCTCGACGCGGACCGGGGGCGCGACGCGCCGGAGCTGCGACGCCTGGTCGAGCGCGCGCAGTCGGTCATCGGGCTCCGCGACGGCCCCGTCGCGGGCGCCGCGATCATCTCCGCTCCCGACGGCTCGGACCGCGTCGTCGCCTTGTTCGCGAGCCACATCGTCGTCGACGCGACGTCACTCGGGCTCCTCCGCGACGACACCGAGGAGAGGTACCGGGGCCGCACCGGCGCCGAGTCCAGCTTCGCCGGACACCTCCGCCACCTCGACGAGCTCTCGCGGCGGGACCCCACGGTGGCCCCCGCACCCCCGTCGCTCGACAACCGGCTCTCGCCGCCCATAGCCTCCGCCTTCAACACAGTGGGCGCCGCGCGCGACGTCTCCGCCGACGTCGATGCGGGCCCGTCTGCGACCGCCGCGCGGGTGCTCGAGGCGGCGATCGCCGCGGCAGCGGCGGCCTACGCCCAGGCTGGCTTCGACGCCTTCACCGTCAAACTGACCGAGAGCGGCCGCGAGCATGCGCCCGACCCGTCGGTGATCGGCTGGTTGTCGTACGACGCCTACCTCGACCTGCCGGCGCTACCGGGGCCCGCTGCTGAGTCGATCAGCGACGCGCTCCGGACGGCGCGGGCCGCCGCAGCACGGCACCGCTATGCCGCCCCGAGGTTGCCCGGCGGCGTGCGTCCCGAGCTCAACGTCAACGTCATCGCGGTCCCGGAATCGCGAGGGCTCTTCGCCGAGCGGATCGACCTCGATACGGGCGCCGTCGACGCACGGGAGGAGCGCGGTGTCGACTTGCGACTCCGCCTCGTGGTGCGCGGGACGACCGTCCGCGTCGCCCTGCAGCACGTTCCCGCCCAGTTCCCCGAGCCGGCGGCCGACGAGTTCGTGCGCACCGCCGCCTCGGCCCTCGCCGACGTTTCCGAGGGGGCGATCCCGTGACCGCCTCTGCGCGCGCGCTGTCGTTCCTCGTCGTCGGGGAGGGCCCGCTCGGGGTCGCCGCGCTCGAGATGCTGGTCGCGCGAGAGCACCGTGTCGTCGCGGTCGTGACCGGTTCCGTCGACGTGCGGACGACCGCGACGGGCGCGGGCATCCCGGTCGTAACGTTCGCGGAGGCGCGCGACGCGTCAGTCCCGCTCGCCCACGACGTGCTGCTCAACGTCGTCAACCACCGTCGCATCCTCGACGCGGTCCTCAGCGCGACCCGGATGGTCGCGCTGAACTACCACGACTCGCTCCTGCCTCGTCATGCCGGATTCAACGCGACCACGTGGGCGATCCTTGAGCGCGACCGCGATCACGGAGTGACCTGGCACGTACTCACCGGGCCGATCGACTCCGGGCCAGTCGTCGAGCAGGTGTCGTTCGCCGTCGAGCCGTCCGACGACGCCCTCGCCCTCGACGGGCGCTGCTTCGAGGCGGGTGTGGCGTCGCTCGCGACGATTCTCTCGCGCCTCGAGCGCGGCGAGCTCGCGGCGCGCGAGCAGGACCTGGCGGGCCGCACGTTCCATGCGCTCCAGGATGTGCCGCAGGATGCCGAGTGGATCGACTGGCGGCGCGACGCGGAGTCGATCGCACGATTGGTGCGGGCGATGCAGACGGGCTCCGGCCGGGCCCGGCTCGGACCTGCGGGTGCCGTGCACGACGAGGCGACCCTCCTCGCGCTGGACGCCTCGGTCGTCGCGGGCCGCGCGGGAGCGCAGCCGGGGCTGATTCTCGACGTCGACGATCTCGGCGTCATCGTCGCTGCCGGGGTCGGGGCGGTCCGGCTGCGCCTCACGGTGCCCCCGACGCCTTTCGAGTGCCCCCGGCCTGCTGGCGTCGGTGTCGGCGACCGTCTCGACTCCCCGCCCGACGGTCGCCCCCCGGCGCCGCGGTCTGCGGAGATCGCCGTGCGGCGGGTGCTCGAGCACGTCCGCGAGGTGACTGCGTCGCGCACCGCCGCGCCCGCGGGAGGCGAGCGGGAGACGTTCCGCCTCGACCTCCCTCCCGAGCTCGTCGCGGGCATCCGGCGCGCAGGATGGCGGGCGGCGTCGGCGCTCGCCGTCGCCTGGCACTGCGTCCTCGACAACGCAGGGCTGCCCGTCCCCGAGATCTGGCGCCGCCGGGAGGCCGAGGGGTTCGCGTGCGACGTCGAGCCCGTTGAGGCCGTGCGCGACCCCGGCACACCGGTGTGCCGCGTCGTGGAGGCAATGCGGTTCGACCGGGGCGGCGACGCGCCGCTCAGACGCGACGCGCTGTGGCGTGACGCCGAGCTCCGGGGCCGCGTGGGTCGTCGCCCGAGGTGGATGATCGCGACGGACGAGGCCGTGTTCGAGGGGATGCCGGCCCCGCCCGTCGTCGCGATTCTGCTCGCGGAGGACGGCTCGTCGCGCCTCGAGTTCGACCCCACGGAGCTTGGCCGCGGCGTGCTCGAGGAGCTCGCGGACCGGGTGCGGGTGTGGCTGCGCGAGTCGCTCGCCGACGTGGAGCGACCGGTCGGCGAGATCGAGTGTCTTCTGCCCCGCGAGGTCGAGCTGCTGCGCGGCCTCGACCGGTTGGCCGAGGCACACGAAGGCCCCCTCGTCCCCGAGCTCCTCGTCGAGCAGCTGCGGGAGGCGCCCGGCCGCCCCGCCGTGCTGGCGTCGTCATTCGAGCTCAGCACCGCCGAGCTGGCCGAGCGGGTGGCGGCGGTGCAGGCGGCCCTCGCCGATCGGGGGGCCGTCGACGGCGCGACGGTCGCGGTGCAGCTAACGCGGGGGCCGTGGCTCGTACCGTCGGTGCTCGCGACCCTAGTGTCTGGGGCGAGCTGGCTCGCGGTCGACCCGCGCCACCCCGCGGACCGGCGCCGCCGCATCCTCGAGGAGGCCCGCATCGCCGCCGTCCTCGTGGACGGCCCGTCCGACGGCCTCGACGGGTTCCCTGTGGCGGACGTCGGCGCGCTTTGTGTGACGCCGGGGGCCCGGCCCGTCGCCTACCCGGTGGATCCCGGGTCCGTCGCCTACCGCATCTTTACGTCCGGCACGACGGGGAGGCCGAAGGGGATCGAGGTCACGCACTGTGCGCTCGCGAACCACATGCGCTGGATGCTGACACGCTTCCCGCTCGCGCCCGACGACCGCGTGCTGCAGCGCGCGAGCCCCACTTTCGACGCCTCCGTGTGGGAGCTGCTCGCCCCGCCTCTCGCCGGCGTCCCGATGGTGTTCGCGACCGACGTGGAGTACAACGACCCGGAGCGCCTCGCGCACCTCCTCGACACGTTCGGCGTCACGAGCCTCCAGTGCGCGCCCACGCTCCTCGAGCTGCTCCTCGGCGTCGACGGGTTCCCGTCCCGCGCGTCGGCCCTGCGCCGCGTGTACCTCGGCGGGGAGGAGGCGCGACCGCACGACGTGCGCGCCCTGCGTGCCGCCCTGCCTGTCGAGGTCGTCAACCTTTACGGGCCGGCGGAGGCGACGATCGACGCGACGTTCCACCCGATCCCGGTCGATGCCGACGTCCCCGACCCGATCCCCGTCGGCCGTCCGATCGACGGGATGGCGGCCGCGGTCGTCGACGCGCTGGGCCGACGACGTCCACCCGGCGTGGCGGGGTGGCTGGTGCTCCGCGGTGCGGGGCTCGCGGCGTACACCGACCCGTCGCAGGGCGGCGGCTTCCGTGTGCGCGCGGGGCGCCGCGAGTACGCCACCGGAGACCTCGCCGTCCTCGACGCACGCGGCGACCTGGTGTTCGGGGGGCGGTCCGACGGGCAGGTCAAGGTGCGCGGCCACCGTTTTGAGCTCGGCGAGGTCGAGGATGCCCTCGCCCGTACGCCGGGAGTGCGCGCGGCGCGGGTCATCCAGGACCACGACCGGCTCGGGGGTGCGCTCGTCGCCGTCGTGCGTGCTGAGGCGGGCGCAACGGAGGCCGCGCTGCGTGAGAGCGTGGCGCGTCGCCTGCCCGCCGCGGCAGTCCCCGCCCACGTCGTGCTAGTCGACCGTCTGCCGATGACGGCGCACGGCAAGCTAGACCGCCGGCGGATCGTTGGCCTCGTCGCCGACGGGGTGGCGTCGGCACCTCGCCCGGCGGACGGGGACTCGCGGAGCGCGGTACGCCGGATCGTCGCGGAGCTACTCGGTCGCCCGGCTGTCGCCGACGACGACAACGTCTTCGATCTCGGCGGCTCCTCGGTCGATCTCGTGCGGCTGAAGCGCCGGGTCGAGCGCGAGCTCGGTGTCGTCGCGCCAGTCGCGCAGTACTTCCGGGCGCGCACCGTCGGCGAGATCACCGACCTCGTCGTGAGCCCCTCCGCGGGACCTCCGGTCGCGACCCGGGCTGACGCGAGTGCGCGGATCACTCCGACGCCCTCGTCCGAGCCCATCGCGCTCATCGGACTGGCGGGGAGGTTCCCCGGCGCCGACTCCGTCGACGAACTCTGGCGCGCCCTCCTCGACGGCCGGGAGCTGCTCGTCACGACTCCGGGCGAGGACGACCCCGAGGTGCCGCACCGGGTCGCGACGCGCGTCGGGATCACGCGGACCGACGTCTTCGACCGCGAGTTCTTCGGGCTGAGCGCCGAAGCGGCCGCTCTGCTCGACCCCCAGCAGCGCGCGTTTGTCGAAGTGTCGTGGCTGGCCCTCGAGGACGCGGGCGTCACCGCGTCGTCGGAGGCCCGCGGTGTGGGCGTCTTTGCCTCGAGCGGCTACACCGCCCACCTCATGAACGGCTACGCGCGGGGTGGCCCCCGGCCGCTCCTCGGTGGCAGCCTCGACGACTTCGCACTCCTCACTGCGGCGGACAAGGACTTCCTCGCGCCGCGGGTGTCCCACCTGCTCGGCCTCGAGGGTCCGAGCATCACCGTGCAGACGGCCTGCTCGAGTTCGCTCGTCGCCGTCCACCTCGCCGTCCAGAGCCTCCGAGCGAGCGAGTGCTCGGTCGCGATCGCCGGCGGGGCATCCCTGCGCACGGAGTCGGAGTCGTCATACCTCTTCGAGCCCGGAGGCGTCGCGTCGCCCGACGGCCACTGCCGTCCCTTCTCCGCCGACGCGCAGGGGACCGTCTTCTCCTCGGCCGCCGCCGCCGTCGTCCTCCGGCCGCTGTCGGAGGCGCGCCGCCGTGGCGACCACGTCGTCGCCGTCATCCTCGGCTCGTCGGTGCTCAACGACGGGGGCCGGAAGCAGGCGTTCTCGGCGCCGGGTCTCGACGGGCACGCGCGCACCATCGCGGCGGCGGTCGACGCAGCTGGCGTCGACGCCGCGACGATCCGGTACGTCGAAGCGCACGGGACGGGAACCGTCTTGGGAGACCCGGTCGAGATCGCGGCGATCGCGAGTGGTCTCGGCCGCGCCGCGCCGTCGTCCGGCGAGCCGTGTCTCGTCGGATCGATTAAGGGCAATATCGGTCACACCGACACCGTCGCGGGCGTCGCGTCGCTCATCAAGGCCGCGATCGCCGTCGAACGGGGCGTCATCCCCGCGACGGTGAACGTGGGCCGCGTCAACCCGCGCCTCGAGCTGCGGGCGACCTCACTCGAGATCGCCCGACGCCGTCGGCGGTGGACCGACGCGGTCCGGACCGCAGGGGTCTCGTCGCTTGGGGTCGGGGGCACGAACGCGCACGTCGTCGTGCAGTCGGCCCCTCCGGTCGAGCACGACGAGTCCGGCCGCGAGCACCTCGCCGTCGTGTCGGCGTCGACCGACCCCGCGCTCGACGCCCTCGTCTGCTCCACCCGAGGTCTTCTGGACGAGGCGTCGCATGCCGACCGGAAGCGCATCCTCGGCTCGCTGCGCACCCGTCGGACGTCGCTCGCGCACCGCGCGTTCTGGCTTCCCGGTGGCGAGACCGTGCGCTCGACCGTGCGCGTGCCCGCGACACCGCGACCGGTCGTGGTGTCGTTCCCGGGGCAGGGGGCTCACCACGCCGCGATGGGTGCGTGGCTGTACCGCGACTCGCCCGACTACCGGCGCGCCTACGACGAGGTCGTCGCGACCGCGCGGTCTATCGGCGCCGACGACGGCATCCCGGGTGACGCTCTCCGTCGACGCGATCACGTCGCGGTCCACCTGCGGATGCTCGCGACCCAGTACGCGACCGCGCGCGCCCTCGAGGCGTGGCTCGGCCCGCCCGCCGCGGTCGTCGGGCACAGCCTCGGAGAGTTCGCGGCGGCCGTGGTCGCCGGGTACCTCACCCTCGACGACGCCGCGCGGCTCGTGCTCGGGCGGGGACGCGGGATGCAGGCTGCCAGTGCCGGTCGCCTGCTCGCGGTGCACTCAGCCGAGTCGCGGGAGGAACCCGTCGTGCCCGACGGGGTGCGCCTGGCGGCGGACAACTCACCGAACGACTGGGTGCTCGCCGGGAGCGCCGCCGCCCTCCGCGCCGTGCGGTCCGACCTCGAGGCGCAGGGCCTGCTCACCCGGCTCCTGCCGGGCGACCGCGCCTTCCACACCCCGGGGCTCGCAGGGGTCGGGGCGCGACTGCGAGAACTGGAGGTCGCTGGCGGGTCGCCTCGCAGCGCCTTCGTCAGCTCGAGCGTCGAGGTCGTGCCCGACCGCCTGGGCGCCGACTACTGGGCTGACCAGGTGACCCGCCCGGTCCGGTTCCGGCAGGCACTGGCCCGACTCGCGGAGCTCGTCCCCGACGCCATCGTCGTCGAGTGCGGCCCGGGCACGGCACTGTCGCAGTTCGCCCGACGCAGCGGCTTCACCGCGGTCGCCGGCAGCGTCGTCGACGCGGAGCCGAGCGAGCGCGGTCAGCGCGACACTGCCCTGACCGCACTGGGCACGGCCTGGGTCGCGGGGGCGCAAGTGCACTGGCCCTCGGTTCCGCCCGGCCGGGCGGGTCCACATCTCCCCGGCCCCGCCTATCCGTTCGCCAGCCACCCCGTCGCGTCGCGCGACGCCGGCTGGGTCGGCGCCGAGGGCGTCCCCTCGCCGGAGCCGCGGCCGGGCACGTCGATCCTCGGCTGGAAGTCGGTCGACGCGCCGACGCGCGGGGCCGACCCGGCCGTGCTGCACCATCGGCTGCGCGGGGCAGGCTCCGTCGGCGACGAGGTCGACGACATCGCCGCGTTGCTCGCGCGGCGCTCCGCGGACGTGGTCGTGCTCGACTTCTCGGCGATGCGGGGCGCCGACGCCGCCGACGCACTGCGGCTCCTCCTCGCCTGCGCGGAACTCGTCAGGTCGACCACGTCGGCGCACCTGCTCCTGGCGGCGGAGGGGGGATTTGACGTCCTCGGCGACGAGGTTGTCGACCCGGTCGCGCGCATGCTCGCCGCCACGGTCCCCTCGCTCGGCGGCGCCGGCGGTTTCGCGTCGGTCGCCTACCTCGACCTCGAACCGTCGCGTCCGCTAGACCTCGCGACGGCAGCGGCGGCGCTCGAGTCGGACCGGAGCATGCTCGCGGTGCGCGGCCGGCGGCTCTGGGTCCCGACGGAGCAGCCGACCGCACTTGACGCCCCCGACTGGGACGAGCGGCGCCACTGGCTCGTCTTTGGCGGTCACGGCGTGCTCGGCGCCAGCCTCGCCCGCCACCTCGCCGAGCGCGGCGACATCGTCGTGGCAGCGTCGCGGCGCGGGGGTCCGGGGGCGGGGCTTCCTCCGAGCGTGCTCTCGGTGAGCTGCGACGTCACCGACGCCACGGCGGTCGACGACCTGCTGTCGCGACACGCCGCGGCGGGGGCTCCGATCACGCATGTCGTCCATGCAGCGGGCGCGACGTGGGCGCTCGCCGAACTGGAGCCCTCCGCCTGGGATCTCGACGAGGCCGAGCGGATCGTGCACGCGAAGATCACCGGCGCGACGGCGCTCCGAGAGGTCGTCCCACGTCACCCCGAGGTGCGCCAGGTCATCCTGTTCTCGTCGCTCTCGACCATCGAGGGAACGCCCGCCCAGGCCGCCTACGCGGCGGCCAACGGCTTCCTCGACGGGATGGCGACTGCCGTGGACGACGAGAGCATCGCGTGGCTGAGCATCGGCTGGGATACCTGGTCGGCGGGCGGGCGCGACCCGGGCGGGCTGGCCCACGACGTCGCGTTCGCCGCGTTCGACGCCGTGGTCGGCCGCCGCGGCTACGTGCGGGTGCGTGCGGGCCGACGCGCGGATGCGCGCGCGACGCCGACACCGGGTCGCGAGCCCGACGTCGCGGTGCCCGCCAAGTTGGAGCCGACGCTCGTCGGCCGGCTCCAGGACATGGTCGCGGAGGTGCTTGGAACGCGCGTGCCGCCCGGGGAGAGCCTCGCCTTGCACGGCTCGGACTCGTTCGCCGCGACCCGCATCGCCGCCCGTATCCGCGAGGCATTCGGCTACGGCGTCCCGCTGCGAGGCCTGCTCAGGGCCGACACGATCGCCCAGCTGGCGACCGCCGTGGAAGGGGCGGGCGGTGCGCCGGCCGACGATTGACGTCCACCTCGGGTCGGTGGCGTCCCCCCTGGGGGAGGCACTTGACGTGCTCGACGCCGACGAGCGCGCCCGGGTTCAGGACTTCGCGTCGCTGTCGGGGGCGCGGCGCTTCGTCGCGGCGCGCGCCCTGCTGCACCGTGTCGTGGCGGAGGAAGGGCGGATGCGGGGCCTCGACCTCTCCATCGTGCGGGGGTGCGGAGTGTGCGGCGCGCGCGACCACGGCGCGCCCCGGGTCGACGGTGCAGAGCTGTACGTGTCGTCGTCCCGGGCGGGCGTCGTCGTCGGCGCCGCGCTTGCCGACGCGGGGCCGCTCGGCCTCGACCTCGCACAGACCCCGGCTTCCGAGGCCCTCGCGGAGCTGCGGGACGTCGTGCTGAGCGCTCGCGAGACGGCTCACGTGGCGGCGCACGAGCATCAGGCGCGCGCGTTCGCCGAGCTGTGGGCGCGCAAGGAGGCGGTCGTGAAGGCGACGCGCGTCGGGATCGGCGACGACCTCGCCCGACTGGATGTGCTCGACGACGTCGTCGCGGCCCCGTTGAACGACGGCACGACGCGTCACGTACGCGTCGTGTCGGTGCAGGGACCCGCCGGGCTCGCAATCGCCGTCGCCGTCGTCGGGACGGCCGGGTTCGGGGTGCGTGTCAGGACGTCGGACGGACCTTGAGCCCGAGCTCGTCGACCTGGGTCATCGGCGACCGCGCCGGGAGCGCCAGTGAGCGGGTCGGTGCCGCCACCCGACTGGGGGGAAGGCGATGAAGTCGCGGTTCGACTCGACCGCGAGGATCGAGGTGGGACGGTCGAGGCCGACGGCGATCCCGCAGTGCGGGGGCGCGCCGGAGAAGAGGCCGTCGTGTCACGGACTGCGACAGTCTCCCGTCGCACCCGTATTGGGATGAAGAACGTTCGAGGATTGCTGGCGTTCCGATCCTCGCCAACGTGGCGGCGGCCTACGGAGCGACCAGCGACGAGGACTTCATTGCCGCAGCGGAGGATCCGCGACGCCCCCGCGAGCCTGCTGTTCACAGTGAGGTGCGGCCTCACCAGCGTGAGATGCCGCGTTGTCCCCGCCGCGCGTTAACGTGCCAATGTGACATCGACCGATCCTCTGCTGCCATCCGGATGGGGAGACGACCGCGTCATCGCGCGATGGGCCCTGACGGGTCTACCGGGGCGCCTCGATGTTGCCTCCTACCTGACTGAGCCGCACGCGCCCCTGTACCGACTCATCGTCGACGTCCTGCTGGAACGGCAGCGGACCTCGCTTACCGGGATCGGTCGACAGGAGCTGGCGGACCTGCTGGCTCAGCGGGTCGGGGATCACGGCAGCGACGCCATGGACCTGCTCGCCGGTACCGACCTGAGCGCCCGGATGGCACAGCTCGACGCTTGGGATGTCGTCGACGTCTGGCAGGACCGCGCAGTCCGAGACGAGGACTTCCTCCGCAACCGGGACCGCTACCAGCTCACCGCCACTGCGGCCGCCCTTCACCGGGCCGTCAGCGCCCTGAGCGAGGACTCCATCAGCTCCATCGCCGCGGTCCTCGCACCAGCGGTCCTCGCCCGCGAGCTCGCGCAGTTCGCCGCGACCCTGAGCAGCGACACAGGGGCGGCTCTCGAGTCGTGGTCCGTGCTGCACAACACCACCGACGCGATGGCACGGGCCGCAGCGGTCTGGCAGTCCGGTCTCGCCGCGGCACTCGCGGGCACGCCGACCGCTGAGAAAGTGGCGACCGCCAGGGAGACCATCACCCGCTACGTCGAGATGTGGGGCGCCGGCATCGACACTCACTCCGGGCGGATCGAACAGCACCTCGACGCCATCGCCGAGATCAGCCCCGCAGCCTGGCGCCGTGCCGCGCTTGCCTCAGCAGGCTCGGACGCCGACGAGACGCGGGTTACCGCCGAGGAGACCGACATGCGCGCGACACTTGCCCTGATCTCCAACTGGTTCACCGGGCATCACGCGCAGGCGCCCGCCCTGCGCTCCCAGATGGCCTCCGCCGTCGCCCCGATGATCCGGTCGCAGCGCACCGTTGCCGCCGTCGGCGGACACGTCTCACGGCGCCGCGAACTCCTCGGACTCGCGGCCCGCCTCGACGCCGCCCCCGACGACGACGCTTCCTGGGACATCTGGTGCACCGCCACCGGCCTGTTCTCGGCAGCCCACCACCAGACCAGCTCCGCCGAACCCCACACCGGAACGCCGTCGTTCTGGATCGCTCAACCCGCCCCTGTCGAGGCACGCCTGCGAACGCACGGTCCGCGCGCCCTCACGGGGCGACCGGCCAATATGCCCGATCGCAGCGAAGCACGACGCCGCGGGCGCGCCAGCGCCGCAGCAGCAGCGGAAGCCGACGCGCGCCTCCGGCACGACCTGCTCGGACTGTCCGGACAGGCACTCTCGGACATGCCCGCCCTCCCCACGGGCCACGGGCTCGCCCTTATCGACATTCTCGCCGTCCTCGCCGGCCCACTGCGCCGCCGGACCTCACCCCTGGCCGCCGAGACACCCGACGGCGTCTGGCTCGTTCGCGCCGAACGTCTTCCCGGCCACGCGGTGCTGCGCGTCGGCGACGGGCGACTCGTCCACCCCGACCTCCGTCTGCACCTCGAGCTGGCCGGCGGACCACGATGACCTCCACCCCCGCACAGGCACGCGCCGGCTTCGTCGAGCTGCTGGCCGCACCGCTGCTGACCGCTGCCCGGCACCCGGTGGCGTACAGCCACGTAGCCCGGCACCGGTACGCCGTGACCGACCTCGCCGCTAGGTTCGGCTACCGGGTCCGAGTCGTTGGCGCCGCCATCCGGCTTGAGCGCATGCCCCTGGCCGGAACGGTCGCTCACCCGCCGACCCCGCTCGCTGCCCCCACGCGACGCGTGCTCGCTCTCGCCTGCCTGGTCGCCGCAGCATGCGAGGACACCGACGGCGCAGTCACCCTCGCCGGCCTGTCCACTGGCGTCACCGCTCTCTCGGCGGCCCCCGGCGTCGCGGTTGCTCCCTACGACCCCGACAACCAGGCCCACCGACGCCAGCTCGTCCACGCGGTGACGCTTCTTGAGAGCCACGGCGTCCTCACGTTGCGGACCGGTGCTGATGCGATCGACACGTGGCGCGAGTCGCGGACTGGCGCCGGCGCCGGCTACCAGGTCGACCGGGACGCCCTCCTGCTCCTCGCGAACCCCGACGTCCTGGCCCGGTCGATGGCCGCGCCGGACCCCGGCGACCGCGACGCCAGCCGCCAAGTCCGGCTCCAACGAATCCTGCTCGAGACGCCAGCGCTGCTCTACGCCGACCTCGCCGACGTCGACCCCGATGACGCCGACCGCGCCCGATCCACCCGCGGCCTGCTCAAGGGGCCCGTCACCCTCGCCACCGGCGGTCATGTCGAGGACCGCGCCGAAGGGATGGTCCTCATCGTCGGTGACGACGCCTCACCCAGTCCGCTGCGGCTCGACTTCCCGGCCGCGCGCGCCGACTCGTGGGCTGCACTGCTAGCGGTCGACGCCCTCGGGCAGATCGGCACCCGCGACACCGACGGGCGCGTGCACGTGGCTCACGACCAGATCGAGCAGGCCCTGGACGAGCTGGTGGACGATCGCGGCAGGTATCTGTCGGTGCCGCTGCGCGAATCGCGACCAGCGCTGCGTGCAGCCGTCGAGCGGACCCTAGCCGCGGTCGGCCTGATGCGCCGCGGACTGGACGGATGGATCATTGCCCCCGTCGCGGGCCGCTACCGCGCCCCCGAGATTCGCGTGTCCGCGACCACTGAGGGGGAGGAGGCCAACCCATGACCACCCCGCCCACGCCTGCCACCAGTGACACGCCCTACCCGATCGGCCCGACGTGGACCGACGCGGACCTGACCTCCTGGTGCGCTGCGGCCACTGACGCCGACCTGCCCACCCCTACCCGGTCGCGATGGCAGCAGCTACGTGCCGGGGTGGTGAATCTGTGGGAGTACGACGTCGCCGAGTACTGGTTCGCCGACGGTCGCGCCCAGCTCGCCGGCGGGAACCAGTCCGGCAAGTCGACTCTGATGGCCCTGACCACGCTGATCCTGCTCACCGGCGACCTCGAACGTCGCGCGCTCGACACGTTCGGCAAGGAGCACAAGGCGTTCCGCTACTACCTCGAGCCCTCCGGCGACGACGAGGATCGGCGCGACACCACCTCGAATACCAACCGCGGCTGGGCGTGGCTCGAGTTCGGCCGGATGACCGCGACCGGACCCGAGTACTACACGCTCGCCCTGTACGCAGAGGCCAAACGCGGCACCAACCACTTGCCCCGCGACTGGGTCATCGCGACCGGCCCGCGCGTGCGCGGCGGCCTCGACCTGCACATCGGCCACGCGGTCACACCGGCCAAGACATTCAAGGACATGCCCGGCGTCCGGACGTGGACCAACGGCAGCGTCTACTCCTCGAAGGTGGCCGGCGAACTGTTCGGCTTCAGCCACACCGAACGTCTCGACACGCTCACCGCCATGCTGCGCGTGCTGCGGCTGCCGCACCTCGGGCAGCAGCTCAACCCTGACTTCTTCACCCGGCAGATGCGCCAGGCACTGCCCGCCGTTGACTCTGTCGCTATCACCACCCTCGCCGACGGCTGGGACCAGCTCGACCGCCTCGCCGAAGACCGCGACGCCGCGGAATCCGCGCTCAAGGCGCTACTTGCGTTCATCACCAGCGCGTACAACCCGTGGGTCGACGCGGTGCTTCGGTCGCGCGCCGATGCCCTGTCCGCGGCCGTCACCCGCTTTGACGACGTTACGCGCAAGGTCGGCGAAGCCGAGCGGGCCCGCGACGAGCACGCCAGGAACAGCGACGCCCTTACCGCGGAGATCGCCCGGCTCGAGAAGAGCCGAGACGGGGCCGCCATCGCCCGTGACACTCTGCTCGCTTCGAAAGCCGTGCAGGACGCGCAGGGCCTCGAAGCGCTGATCTCCGCGCTCACCGCCGACGTCGCGCGCACAACCGCCGACGTGCGTGACCGCAAGGTCGACTCCGGCCGAGCCGTCGAAGATGCGGACAAGGCCGAAGGGCTGCTCGCGGCCGCGGGGGGTCAGCTCGAGGCCGCGAGCGCGTCCCAGGCCGAACTCCTCGCCGGCCTGCTGACCGCCCTCAAGCCCCTCGGCTTGCCCGACGACACGGCCGAATGGCTCACCTGTGGCGACCTCGACCGGGTTACCACAGCCGTCACCGAGCGTCGGTCCGTGCTGCGCACGCTCGGCGACCTGCTCGACAAGGCCGCGGTCGCTCACCGTGCGTTTGCCACCGCCGACGCCGAGCACACAGCAGCCGGCCGGGAAGTTGAGGCGACCGACGCCGCCCTGCGCGAGCGGCAGGACCTCTGGACGACGGTCAGCCAGACCCTCGCTGACGACGTCGAGCGGTGGGCGACCGAAGCCGCTGGCTCCCTGGCCGAGGCGACCGACCCCGACAACGTCGCCCCCGCCGCGCCCGCCCCGGGCGCGCGCGCCGGATGGGTGGCCCAGGCCATCGCCGCGGCCGCTGCCGGCAACCGCTCCAGCACCCTGCCCGCCCTCGTCGACCGTGAATGGCGCGACCCGGCCATCCTCGCGCTCACCGGCATCGCCGCCCGGCACACCGCGTCCGCGCAGACCGCCGACGACACCGCGGAGGCGGCAGACGCGGAAGCTGACACCATCGCCGAGCAGTCCGACGACGCACCGCCGCCGCCGATCGGATGGACGCGTCGAACCAGACCAGTCGCCGGCCGGGATGGTGCACCGTTGTGGCGGCTGCTCGACCCTGTCATCGCGGGTGCCGACCTCGACGTGCTCGAAGCAGCGTTGGCGGCGTCCGGCGTTCTCGACACATGGGTCACCGTCGACGGCCGGTGGCTCGCCGACCGCGACGGCGACGAAAACGTCGCGACGCTCGGAGAACCACCGGTCACGCCCACCAGCACCCTCGAGGACGTCTGCGCCGTCGCTGACGACGCAGGACCCGTCGCCCGCACGGCCGCCGCCATTGCCCGACAGATCGCCGTGGTCGACCCCGGCGCCAAGCTGCCCACCGGCTACCCGGTCTCGGTGAGCCTAGACGGCCGATGGGCCAACGGGCACGCGCACGGACGCGCCGGACGCAGCAGCGATGGCGCCGCCCTGCTCGGCGCTTCTGCCCGCGCCGCCGCCCGCGCGCGCAAGATAAGCGAGCTCCGGCAGCAGGCGGCTGGGCACCGCGAGACGGCCGTGGCCGCGCGCACCCGCGCGAAGCACGCCGACGACCTGGCCGTCCTCATCCGCACCCAGGCCGGCGCTCGACCCGACGAGACCGCGCTGCTCGCTGCCGCCAGCGAAGTACGCGCCGCCGAACGTGAGGAGCAGCGCGCACAGCTTCGACTGGCGAAGGCACAGTCCGCCCTCACCGACGCTGAGACTCAGGCAGCGAGGTCCAGCCATGCCGTGGTTACCCACGCCAACGCCCACCGCCTGCCGACCGACCAGTCCTCGGCCTCCGCCCTCGGCGAGGTTCTCGACACGTTCTCGACCGCGGTCACCCCATACGCGTCCGCAACAGCGAACGCATCCGGCCTGCGCCGCGAAGTCGGCACGCTCACGCGGGCTCACGCGGACGCGCTCAGCAGGCTCAGCGACGCGCAAGGCCGGGTGACTGCCGCCGAGACGGCGGACACCAACGCGAAGCTCGCGCTGAAGACCGCGACCGATGCTCTCGACGCGGACGTCCGCGCCCTGCTCGACCAGGTGAAGGACGCCCGGGAGAAGTCCGAACGATGCGGTCACGCCTACGAGGCGGCGCTGAAGAAGACCGCGGACCTCGCGAGCAATCTGGCCAAGGCGCAAGCCGCCCTCGACACGGAAGCCCAGCTGCGCTCCGCAGCCGAGGCCGAACGAACCAGCGCTCTGGCCGCGTTCCTCGTCCCGGTCCGGGCCGGCCTCACGGCCGCGCGCGGGTTCGACGACCTGGCGGAGGAGAACCTGACCCGCGGGCTGGAGCTGGCCCGAGCCGTCCGCGCCCGGCTGACGCCGCGGAACTGGCCCGATTCGGCCGACGCGCGTCTCATCACCGAACGCAAGGCGTGGACCACTGTCACCACCAAGGTCGCCGAGACCCGGGCGCTGCTGGAGACCGCGGGCGGGCGCACGCTGACCGTCGTCGACGCTGCAGCCGGACAGCAGACGGGTACCGGTGACCGTGAGCCGACCGGCGACGTGCTCCCGTTCGTGACAGTCACCGTCGACGCGGCGGGTGCAGCCCTCACCCCGTGGCAGGCGGCTGCTCGCCTCGGCGAGCAAGTCACCGAACTGTCCGACTCTCACGACACGAAGCTCGCCGAAGTCCTCACCGAGCTGCTGTCCTCCACGTTCGTTAACCACCTGCGCAGTCGGGCGCTGTTGGTCGACGAGCTCCTGTCCACGATCAACACCATCCTTGGCGCGCATCCCACCGGCGCAAACGCCACCGTGCTGCGGCTTCGTCATCAGGCACCACCGGATGGTGAGTCCGCCTACGCCGTCATCCGCACCTTGATCGGCGGGTTCCTCGACGATCCCGGCGTAAACGCGACGCTCCGCGACTTCTTGCACGGGCAGGTCCGTCTTGCGCAGGAGCGCGGCAAGGCCGCCAACAGCGACTGGAAGGACGAGCTCGTCGAGCTGCTGGACTACCGGCTCTGGTTCGACGTCGTCGCCGACTCCAAGGTCACAGCAGGATCCTGGCGGCCGCTCACCCGGGAGAAGCACGACGTCGAGTCCGGCGGCGGCAAGGCCGTCACGCTGCTCCAGCCACTGCTCGCGACGCTCGTCGCGCTCTACAACGAGGACCCGTGCGCCCCGCACCCGGTCTGGCTCGACGAAGCGTTCGCCGGAGTCGACGGCCCGAACCGGGCGATGATGCTGGATCTGTTCACCGAGTTCGACCTCGACTTCCTCATGGCCGGTCCCGGCGCGATAGTCGCGTCCGCGTCGGTGCCGGCCGCCGCGATTTGGAACGTCAACCGAGCCCCGGCACCGCTGGCCGGCGTCGACCTTTCGCTGACCCTGTGGACCGGGCAGGACCGCACCACACGCGCTATCCCGACCGACTTCGTCGTCCACCCGACCCGTAGACGGCAACCCATGGCCGCCGCGGACCAGGACACGCTCCTCCCGCTCGACGCCGACGGTACCGAGGGCCCGTGAGCACCCCCATGCCCGACCTGACGGGACTGCTGACGTGGGCGGCCCGGCCAGGAGCAGCGCGCGTCCTGACCGCCGCCCGCGCCAAGCTCGAGATCGGCCGGACCGGCAACGGGGTCACCGTCCCCGTGGAGCTCGACGCAGCGGAGCGTGATGACGTCGCCGTCCTGCTCGGCGCGGCCTGGGCACGCAGCGGTCGCGCCGTGACCCTCGGTGCACTACGTCGGGCAACGCGCACCCACGCCAATGCCGACCTGGAGAACCTGATCGTCGCCGTCGGTGGCCCCCTGCGAGACATCACCAGTGAACGGACCGCCGCCGCCGCTGCTGCTTCTGCGGCCCGGCACGCCGCAGTGGCCGCGTTGACCGCCGCCGGGGTCGCCGCCGACGTCGCCGCCGGGGTCGTCCCCCGTGCCGTCCCCGTCGAGGCCGCAGCCACGGTGGCGGACATCTGGCGTGCGCTGCCCGCCGCCGGCACGCGGACCGGTCTGGCAACCCTCTCCGCGTCCGTGACGAGAGACGCGCACGCCCTCGACCGGGACATGGCCTTGGGACGGACGATGATCCGGCTGCTCGACCGGGTCCACCCCGCTGTCGCCGACGGTGCCGGACCGACCGCACGCTGGCGAGCGTTATGGGGTCGCGTCGGCGTCGACTGTGACGCCGTGTCCGCGACCGTCCTCGTCCTCGGCGTCGAACTCGACGGAGATGGCCCGGCCGCAGCGCAATCCCGGGCGGCCCCCGGCGAACCGCTGTGGCTGACCGCACGGGCGCTCGCCGCGGGAGCCTGGTCGTGGCCGGAAAACAGCCATGTACACGTGTGCGAGAACCCGTCCATCGTCGAGGCCGCCGCTTTACGGCTCGGCGACCGATGCCCGCCATTGGTGTGCACGTACGGCCAGTTGTCGACGGCCGCGGCCCTCCTGCTCGCGCCACTGGAACAGGGACACAACGTGACCGTGTCCACCGACCGTGACTCCGGCGGCATCATCATCGCCGCGGCCGTCCGACGACTCGTCGGAGCTTGCGACGCCTGGGCAGGCGACGCGCCTGGCCAGTTCGAGGAGGAACGTCTCGAGGCACTCCTGAAGACCCTCTTGACTGACTGACGGGCCGGACCGCTTTGTCGGCTCTTCGAGCTTGACGGGGTAGGCGTCCCCTTCACCGAGACGCGGTGGGGCCCGGGACCTCGGAGTTCACGGCAGACGCCGTCCCTACCGCGTCAATCTGGGCGCTGAGACGCTGCAGGTCAGTGGCTGGTGTGGCGCGTCCAACAGGGCGGAGTCGTCAAGCGTCGTTTGCCGGGGTCTTCGACCGAGGGCCAGTCCGGTCAGGGTGCTGCTTCCCGGGACTGCGGGCTGTCATGGCTGGGGCTTGGCCATCGGTGCAGGGGTCCCAGGGGTGTGAACGACAACAGTGCGCCGGTTTCGTTGTGCACCCATTGGCCGTCGGGAGGCACCTCCGTGAGTCCGCTGTGGTGGTGGGAACCGTTGGCGTGGGCGATGGCTGCGAGGACTAGGTCGGTGTGGTGTCGGTCGAGGCCGGGAATCGTTTCCTGGAGGATTCCGCGCGCGAGTGAGTGGGCGATGCGCAGCGTTCGGAGCTCGCCGCCGGAGGCGGCGAGGATGGGGCTGTCGACCTGGCCGTCGAGGATCTGTCCGAGGACGTCCCAGTCGATGTACACGTCGTAGGCGCTGTCCAGAGTCGCGGCGCGGTGTGTGGCGAGTGCGGCACGTTTGGTCCAACCGCTGCGGATGAGGAGTTCGACGGCGGCCTCGTCTGGGTAGATGCCCGCGGCCCAACGCCGCAGTCGGGTGTCGCGGTCGGCCTCGGTCGTGAAGCTCATTTCGTCCTCCTTGGATGGCGGGGTGCTCAATGTCGAGTCTGAGCGCAGGTTGCCTGACGCCGGGTCCTGCTGGCCACGCGACAGTGAAGCTGTGAATGATGCCGGGGCAAGGTTGTCGACCTGTGGACAAGCCCGGCTGGCCCCGGCTGTCCATGTCGGGGGCCTGAGCGGGTCGCGGTCGCCGGCATGGCAGGGCCGGCGGGGTCACCGGCGGGCTCCTGCGCGCGCAGTAGCCGCCGCACTTGGGCCGCGTGGTCGTGCTTGGAGTGCTCCAGGGAGCCGGGCCTTGCGTTCTCTCGGCGGGCGCGCTGCGGCCGGCGGGATCAGCGGGGTCGCTGCACAGGACATTGCGTGGGAGGTCATGTTGACGTCTCGAAGCCGCGCGTTGATGAGCTCGCGTACTGGTGGTGGAGGTGGCACGGCGCGGTCGGCGACGAGGGCCCGGGGGTCGACCCAGGCGGCGTCCGGGCGCTCAGTACCTGGTGGCTTGCGGCCGGCTTCGAGTGGGGTCAGGAGCTGTTGCGCGGCGCGGGCGCTGACTGTCGTTGCCGGGTGGAGGACGGTGTCGTGCAGGAGCAGCGAGGTTTGGTGGGGTGCGTCGAGTGCGCTGAGCAGGGTCGCGGTGGTGGCTGGCAGGTGGACTCGGGTGGCGATGGTGGCTGGGTCGGCCAGGGTGGTGCCGTTCATGACGATCTCGGAGAGCGCGTGCGCGACCTCTGATCCGGCGGCGCGCAGGTCTGGGGTGACGCTTCGGTGGGTGTGGCTGGTCAGGTCCCGGACGGTGGCGTGCAGGGTTCCCCAGGCGTCCTCGGCTGCGGTCAGGCGCGGTAGCAGCCGCGCGTGGTAGGCCGAAGCGTCCAGAACGCCCAGGGAGGCGGCCGCTGCCAGGACGGTGCGGGTCATGGCCAGGGTGTGGGTTTGGACGCGGGTGAGCTCGGCCAGGTTGGCCATCGACGGTTCGCGGGCCAGTGCCCGGTGGGTGGCGATGTCCCACCCGGCCAAGGCCGCTGACAGCCGGTCCTGCGCGGGGGGTTCACGGTGTTCCCGTACAGGGTCGCTGGGGAAGGTCCGGTAGACCTCCCTACCGGCGACGGCCTCGAACGTAGCCAGTCGCTGCTGGGCAACTCGCAGGGCCGACCCGATCCGGGGCGTGGACGTCCCAGCCCGGGGGTGGGTGCGCAGCTGGGCTTGGACGGCCACGTTGATGGCGTGGGAAGCCACGTACAGGGTGTGTAGGACGCGTTCGCGGGCGACAGCGGCGTCGGCCAGTACGGCGGGGGTGAGCAGTGGTGCGGGTCGGCGGTGGCTGGCGACCATGTCGTGCGCGCGGATGAGGTTCCCGGCGATGGCCAGGAGGTGGTCGTCAGGGGGGCCGTCGCCTGGCCAGGACCGGTTGGCGAAGTGCTGGTGCATGGAGGTGGCCATCAGCTGCAGCCGTTCACCGGTCTGGTCCTGGCT
>Ga0073899_10001680_pt1 | contig 20136 bp, 14 predicted proteins | sample KloWWTmetaKNB5Ph_FD_88975 | JGI IMG/M metagenome (GOLD analysis project Ga0073899, IMG submission 88975) | Active sludge microbial communities from Klosterneuburg, Austria, studying microevolution and ecology of nitrifiers - Klosterneuburg... | ecosystem: Engineered > WWTP > Aerobic digester >... | reverse complement strand
TCGCCGAGGAAGCTCATCGAGCCGCCCGTGCGGTCCAGCAGCAGGGTGTGCTTGCCGCGCCAGCCCAGCGTGCTGCGCGAGGCCAGCTCCACCTCCAGCACCGGGGCGGAGTCACAGAACACGCGGTGCCCGTGCGGGCCGATCTCTGCCTGCAGCTGCTCGGCCAGGCGCTGCAGCCGCTGGCGCAGCACCTTGTGGTAGTCCCGGCCACGGGCGTACACCGAGATCACCGCCGCGTGCGGGTCGGCGCTGCGCCGCAGCGCGTGCTCGCGCCAGTCTGGCGAGGTGTCGCGCGGCAGGTAGTCCATGCGTGCGGTGATCACCCGCAGCGTGCCGGGCAGCAGCTCGGCCGGGCGGGCGCGCTTGAGGCCGTGGGCGGCCATGTAGGCCATGCTGCCGTGGAAACCCGCCTCCAGCCAGCGCAGCAGGCCCGGCTCGGCATCGCCCAGGTTCACGTCGGCGATACCGATCTGGGAGAATCCGAGCGCCTCGGCCCACGCCTGCAACCGAGCCGGCAGGGCCTGCGCCCGCGCCGCGTCGAGCGGGGTGGTCTGTTCCTGCGAGCGGAGATCTGTCATCCGGTGATTCTAGAAACCCGCCTCCTGCATTGGCCCGACGAAGCGGCCTGCATCGCCTGCGCCCGGGCCCTGGCCGCCTGCCCGGCGGTGCGGCGCGCCTGCATCGAGCTGGAAGGCACGCTGGGTGCCGGCAAGACCACCTTCGTGCGCCACCTGCTGCGCGCGCTGGGCGTGAGCGGGCGCATCAAGAGCCCCAGCTACGCCATCGTCGAGCCCTACGAGCTGCCGCTGCCGCCCGGCCAGGAGGCCGACCCGGCGCCGCTGCCGCTGCTGCACTTCGACTTCTACCGCTTTGGCGACCCACAGGAGTGGGAGGACGCGGGCTTTCGCGACCTCTTCGCCGCGCCCGGGCTCAAGCTGGTCGAGTGGCCGCGCCAGGCTGGCGGCCTGCTGCCCGAGCCGGACCTGCACCTGTTGATCGACCCGGCGGCCGACGAGAGCCGCCTGGTCACCCTGACCGCCCACAGCGAACCGGGCCGCGGGCTGCTGCAGGCGGCTGCCGCGGCCCTGCCCGCCGAAGACACCAGGACGCCGACATGAGCCGACGCCCGCCTCCGAATCCCCCCCTTCTTCCCCATCCCCCCATCGTGCCCGCCAAGGCGGCGCGCCGCCGCTGGCTGCGTGAGGCCGGTGGCCTGGCGCTGCTGCTCGCCGGCGCCGACCTGGCGCGCGGTGCCACGCTGGTGGCGGTGCGCGTCTGGCCGGCGGCCGACTACACCCGCGTGACGCTCGAATCCGATGTCGCGCTGCAGGTCAGGCACTTCGCGGTGGCCGACCCGCCGCGGCTGGTGATCGACATCGAGGGGCTGGAGCTCAACGCCGCGCTGCGCGAGCTGGTCGCCAAGGTGGGCAGCAACGACCCCAACATCGCCAGCGTGCGACTGGGGCAAGGACAGGCCCAGGGGCAGGGCACGGGCACCGGCCAGACGCCGACGCCGACGCCGCGCGTGCGCATGGTGCTGGACCTGAAGCGGCCGAGCACGCCGCAGGTCTTCGCGCTGGCGCCGATCGCGCCCTACCGGCACCGGCTGGTGTTCGACCTGCGCCCCGCGGTGGCGCCGGACCCGCTGATCGCGCTGGTCAAGGAGCGCGAGGTGGCGATCCAGGCCGCCGGCCCGGCCGCGCAGCAGTGGCCCCGCTCCAGCCAGGAGGCCGCGCGCCAGGCGGCGGCGGACCTGAACGATGCGCTGGGCGACTTCATCGGCCAGCTCGACACCAGCGACGGCGAACCCGGCGAGGCCAACCGGCCGCGCCACCGCCGCGAGACGGCCGGCAGCGATCGACCGGCCGAGCCGTCCCGGCCCACGGCGCCAGTGGACGCGCCGACCGCATCCTCGCCCGGCGCCCCGGGCGTGCCGCCGCCACCGCCACCGCCGTCATCGTCGGTTCCTGCGCCGATTTCGCCGCCGGTTGCCGCGCCGACCCGGCCCACCGAGCCGCCCAGCGCATCGGCCCCGGTGGCCGCCCCTCGGCCGCAGCCCGCGGCGCCAGCCGAAGGCGAGCCCGCCCGCGGGTCGAGCACGGCGCGCGCCAGCGTCAACCGGCTGCTGATCGTGGCGATCGATCCTGGTCATGGTGGTGAGGACCCCGGCGCGGTCGGCCCCACCGGCCTGCGCGAGAAGGACGTGGTGCTGAAGGTCGGCCTGAAGCTGGCGGAGAAGATCAACGCCCGCCCGGGCATGCGCGCGGTCCTCACGCGCGACGCGGACTTCTTCGTGCCGCTGCAGGAGCGCGTGGCCAAGGCGCGGCGGGTGCAGGCGGACCTGTTCATGTCGATCCACGCGGACGCCTTCATCACCCCCGCGGCGCGCGGCGCCTCGGTGTTCGCGCTGTCGCCTTCCGGGGCCAGCAGCGCCGCGGCGCGCTGGATGGCGCGGCGCGAGAACGCCTCGGACGCCATCGGCGGCATCAACCTCAAGGCGGCGGTGCGCGACGCGCAGATCCTGCGCACCCTGCTGGACATGAGCACCACCGCCCAGATCAAGGACAGCCTGCGCGTGGGCCGCGAGGTGCTGGGCCACATCGGGCGCGTCGGCAAGCTGCACAAGGCGCAGGTCGAGCAGGCCGGTTTCGCGGTGCTGAAGGCGCCGGACATCCCCTCGATCCTGGTCGAGACCGCCTTCATCTCGAACCCGGAGGAAGAAGACCGGCTGCGCAGCGAGCGCTACCAGGCGCAGCTGGTGCAGGCGCTGTACGCCGGCATCGTGCGCTACTTTGCGCGCAACCCGCCGCTGGCGCGCAATCGCCTGGCCTGAGCCGCGCCTGAACCCCCTTTCACTCCCAGGAGATCCGCCTTGCCCCCCGCTGCCCGTGATCTCCGCCGCGACGCCGCGCTGCTCTCCCTGGGCCTGGCGTTGACGTTGACGTTGACGCTGGCGCTGCCCGCCGCGGCCCAGTCGATCCAGCTGAAGCTCTCGGGCGAACTGCCCAGCGTGATGCCCTGCCCCGAGGGCCTGCCGGCGCTCACCGAGTGCCGGCGCGGGCGGGACCACCTCGGCGCCTGGGTCTGGATGGCCCGCCCGGCCGACTGGAACGGCAAGCTCGTCGTGCACGCCCACGGCGGGCCGGAGCTGGGGGACCCCTCGGCCGAGCGCAGCGCCCGCGACCTGCAGCGCTGGAGCGTCTGGCTGCGTGCCGGCTGGGCCTGGGTGGGGTCGAGCTTCCGCCAGGGCGGGGTCGAGCTGCGCGCCGCGGCCGACGATACCGAGCGCGCCCGCCAGGCCTTTGTCGGCGAGTACGGCGAGCCGGCCTTCACCCTGCTGCACGGCCAGAGCTGGGGCGCGGGCGTGGCCGCTTCGGTGGCCGAGCGCTTCACCACGCCGGACTTCCACCCCCGCCGCCCGATGAGCGGGCGCCCGCCCTACAGCGCCGTGCTGCTGAGCAGCGGCGTGCTCGGCGGCGGCACGCGCGCCTATGACGTGCGGCTGGACCTGCGCGTGGTCTACCAGGCGGTGTGCCGCAACCACCCCCGCCCGGACGAGCCCGGCTACCCGCTGTGGATGGGCTACCCGCTGATCGCCGGCAAGGTGCAGCCGATGACGCGCGCCCAGCTCGCCGAGCGCGTGGACGAATGCACCGGCCTGAGCCGCCCGGCGGCGCAGCGCAGCGCGGCGCAGCAGCGTGCGCTGGACACGATCAGCCGTGTCACGACCATCCCCGAATCCGCCCTGCTCGGCCACCTGGCCTGGGCGACCTGGCATTTCCACGACATCGTCTGGCGCAAGCTCAAGGGCGCCAACCCCTTCGGCAACGAGGGCGTGGTCTACCGCGGCAGCGGCGATGCCCGCATCGACCAGGCGCTCAACGCCCGGGTCGACCGCTACCGGGCCGACCCCGCGGCGCTGGCCGCGCTGGCGGCGGACACCCACCCCAGCGGGCGCATCCACCGCCCGGTGCTGACCCTGCATGCGGTGCGTGACACGGTGGCCTTCGTGGAGCTGGAGTCGCAGTGGCGCCAGACCATGGAGGAGGCCGGCAGCACCGCCAACCTGCTGCAGGTCTACTCCGACCACGGCGAGCACAGCTACCTCAGCGACGCCGCCTACCTGGCGGCCGCCAAGGCGCTGGAAGACTGGGTGCGCAGCAGTACCCGGCCGAACGCGGCGGACGTGGCGGCCGGGTGCCGGGCGCTGGATCCTCAGTGGCAGCCCGCCACGGGCTGCCGTTTCCTGCCCGACTACCAGCCGAAGCCGCTGGACGAGCGCGTGCCGCCGCGGCGGCGCGGCCAGATGGCCGACCTGCCGGCGCCGGCCGACGCCTCCGCACCAGCCCTGCCCGCGGCCGCACCGAACGCGGCGCTGAATGCCGCAGCGAATGCGGACCCGCGCGAGCCGCGCCTGCCACCGGCACCGCAGCCGATCTCGCCGCTCACGCGGTAGCCGGGGGCGACCTGCCGCTACCCGGTCAGTCGCGCGACCAGTCGCGCGGTCTGCACGTCGTAGACCAACGCGGTGATTGACCCATCGCGAATGCGTTCGACGGCCTCGTTGATCACATGCAGCGGCACCACGAACCACTCCCTCGGCTTCACCGGTTTGCCGAATCGATCTTCGATCGTCAGGTCGAGCTGCACCGCGCCGAACAGCCGATGAAAGATGTTCTCCAGCCTGGTGCGGCTCAGGTTGTGCAGCTTGTACTCGGCCACGATCTCGACCGGGGCCAGCAGGTACGTCGCATCGTTCTCGGCGTTGGCGATGCGCGTGGCGACCTTGCCGCCCGTGACGCCGATCTTGTGGATCAGCATGCGGTGCTCGGCGACGAACGGGTGCGTGGACAGGCTGCGAAGCACGTAGATCGTGCCGGTCTCGATGTCGTCCGGCTCGGCGGTGTCACCGAACAGGGGGCCAAACAGCGGCCCCGCATCCGGCTCGCTCAGCCGGCGTCCGTTGCCGTCCTGGGTCAGCGCTTTTTGCAGCGACCGCATCAGCAGATTGCTCTCGGTCCCATTGCCGTAGATGAGCCGCAGCCGTGCATCGGGCTGGCCGCTGCTGGTCTGGAACTCTTCACCCTTCTCCGCCACGTAGGCGAACTGCCCGCCGACAATGAAGAAGTTGCCCTGCTCGACGCTGGCTTCGCCCTTGAACGGTATCGCCTTACGCACGCCGCCGTTCAGTTCGCGCTCCGCGCGTTCGAAGAGCGGCTGGAACTTGTCGAAGTCTTCGCATGGCGCACGGTCGGCGACTTCTTCCGCAGCTTGCCTCTGCGCGTGAGGGCGGACGTGGCGGAGCACGGTGATATCGCCTCGGTCGGACGGGTCAGCGCTGGCCCCCAGCTCGGCAAGCAAGGCGTCCTCGTCCAGTTCGTCCACATCAACCGCGGCCACTGGCGACCCGGTCAGAAGCCCGGGTTTGTCCAGCGCGGCCAGCAGTGCGGGCGCCTCAGGCAGCTTGCGCAGCTGGTCCAGACGCACCGCGTAGAGCCGTTCGAAGATGTCACGGCCCTCGCCATGTTGCGGCACACGCTGGTGGGCTTCGTAGAAGCGGAGGATGTCTTCGAAGCCCGCGATGATCCGTTCTTCGCGTGGCGTGCGGCCACCCGCCTTGACCGGCGCGAGCTCGACGCCCAAGGCCTCCAGCAGCTCGTCGTCGTCCAGCTCAGCCATTGCCGGTGGCTCCCTGTGCCTGTGCCGCCTTGGCCTGGGCGCGGTAGCGCGCGAAGGCGGCCACACCCTCGGCCATGCGCTTTTCCCAGGCATCGGCCGAGTTGATGTCCGGCACGCGACCGCGCTCGTTCTTGAACTGCAGGGCGCGCTTGGTCAGCTCGCGCGCCTCGTCCTCGCTGAGCTTGATGTTCCTGCCGGCGATGCTGGCCTGAATCTGCTGCAAAGACCGCTCATCCATCGTCTTGGCCAATACCGCGTAAGCGGCTTCGAACGGATTGATGCGGTCGATGAGGTCAATGTCCAAATCGCGCACGTTGATGAACTTGCGCACGCCGTCGATGAGGTCGGTGTTGCTGAAGGCCTTGTCGGCGGGAGTGCCACCCTCGTCGCCATCCTGGGTGGGGATCAGCGGCTGCACCTGGTCTGGCGTGTCGGGTGTGTCCAAGGCCAGCTTGGCCTGCTGCGTGATGTTGATGACGGCAATGGCGTGCTGGCGCACCGCTTCCTGGTCGGCCTCGCTCAGCTGCGGGTAGCGCTCGCGCACTATCTTGCCTAGGCGCTCGATGGTCAGTTCCTCGGGGATCGTGTTTTCCTTGTCCAGGGTGCCGCGCTCCAGCGAGGGCTTGTCCTGGATGAAGGCCGCGATCACCTCGTTCAGGTCTTCCTTGCAGATGCGCCTGCCCTCCTTGCTCTTGGGCTTGGCCAGGCCGTTGATCTCGATGTGGATCTCGCCGGTCTCCTGGTTCACGCCCAGGTTCTTGCCGCCGTCCACATAGCCGTCGGGGCCGTAGTCGAAGCCCTCCTGCGCGCCGGCGTTGCGCGGCGTGAACTCGTAGCGCGGCGCCAGCACCTGTTCCATCAGCAGGCTGGCGGAGATCGCCTTGAGCATGTCGTTCACCGCTTCGGCCACCGCGGACTGCTCGGCCGTCGGCTCGGCGATCAGGTTGGTGAAGCGTGCGCGCTCCTTGCCGTCGGCGTCGCGCGTGGCGCGGCCGATGATCTGCACCACCTCGGTCAGGCTGCTGCGGTAGCCGATGGTCAGGGCGTGCTCGCACCAGATCCAGTCGAAGCCCTCCTTGGCCATGCCCAGCGCGATGATGATGTCCACGTGGTCGCGGTCATCCTTGTGCGCCGGGTCCTTCAGCGCGCCCAGCACGCGGGAGCGCTTGGCGGCGTCGCTGTCGTCCACCAGGTCGGCCACCTTCAAGGTGCGGCCGTCCTTGGCGGCGATGAGGTGGAAGCCGGTCGTCTCGTCGATGCCCTTCCACTCGCCCAGCGCGTGCATGATCTCGTTGACCTCACGCTCCTTGTCCTTCAGGCTTTCGCGCGAGTTGACGCTGGGGATGTGGACGATGGTCTTCAGCGCCGGGTCCAGCACCTTGGCCACGGCATCGACGTAGCGGCCCGTGTAGAAGAAGTAACCGATGTCCAGCGACTTCAACCAGCGGTAGCCGTTGAGCTGCTCGTAGTAGGTGTAGGTGACGGTCTCGAACTTGCCCTCGTCGCTGGGCGCCAGCACGGCTTCGCTGTCGCCGCGGAAGTAGGAGCCCGTCATCGCCACCACATGCACCGTGTCGCGGGCCATGAAGGCGCCCAACTGGCTGCCCAGCTTGTTGTCCGGGTTGGCCGAGACATGGTGGAACTCGTCGACAGCGATCAGCCGGTTGTCGAAGGCCTGGATGCCCAGCTCCTCCACCGCGAAGCGGAAGGTCGCGTGGGTGCAGACCAGCAGCTTGTCGCCGCTGGCCAGAAACTTCTTGACCGCCTCGACCTTGGACTTGGCAATGCGCGGCTCGTCGATGCCCGGCGCGTTGCACAGGTTCCACTGCGGCGCGACCTGCCAGTCCCAGTAGAAGCCGTGCTGCGTCAGGGCTTCGTCGGCGAAGCTGGCGCCGATCGATCGCTCCGGCACCACGACGATGGCCTGCTGCAGCCCCTGGTTGTGCAGCTTGTCCAGCGCAATGAACATCAACGCCCGGCTCTTGCCCGATGCCGGCGGCGACTTGATCAGCAGGTACTGCTCGCCGCGCTTGGCGTAGGCACGCTCCTGCATCGCGCGCATGCCCAGCTCGTTGGCCTTGGCCGAAGCGCCGGTGCGCGCCGTGGTGATGGATACCGACGGCACGGTGGTGGTGTTGATCGGGTTCGTCATGGTTCTTCGTCCTCCCCGTCCGAATCATCGCCGCCGATTTCACGCTCGATCTGCTCGATGCTCGGCAGGCTGGTTTGCAGCTCCGGCGGCAGCGACTCCAGCAGCTTGTACTCGGCCACGCCCATCGGCTGCGACTTGTCGCCCAAGGCGTACTCGGCCACCACCTTGTTCTTGCTCTTGCACAGCAGCAGACCGATGGTGGGGTTGTCGTGTTCGCTCTTGACCTGGCGGTCCACCGCGGTCAGGTAGAAGCCCAGCTGGCCCAGGTGCTCGGGCTTGAACTTGCCGCCCTTGAGCTCGATCACCACATAGCAGCGCAGCTTCAGGTGATAGAAGAGCAGGTCGATGAAGAACTCGTCGCCGCCCACGTCCAGCAGCACCTGCCGGCCGACGAAGGCGAATCCTGCCCCCAGCTCCAGCAGGAACTCGGTGACGTGGCGCACCAGCGCGTGTTCGATGTCGCGCTCCTGCGCCTCGCCGCCCAGGCCCAGGAAGTCGAAGCGGTACGGATCCTTGATGGACTCGCGCGCCAGGTCGGACTGTGGCGCCGGCAGCGTTTCGGAGAAGTTGGTGACGGCCTGGCCGCTGCGCTCCAGCAGCCGGGTCTCGATCTGCATCACCAGCACGTTGCGCGACCAGTTGTGCTCGATCGCCTTGGCTGCGTACCAGCGGCGCGCCTCAGCGCCGGGCAGCTTGTCCAGCAGCGCCAGCTGGTGGTACCAAGGCAATTGTGCAAGCACCCCTTGCACAAACTCGGCGTCCGGCCAAGCGTCGGCGAAGGCGCGCATGTACTTCAGGTTGCGCGGCGAGAAGCCCTTCATGTCAGGGAAGGCCGCGCGCAGGTCCTTCGCCAGCCGGTCGATGACCTTCGTGCCCCAGCCCTGCTCGGCCTGCCGAGCCAGGATGTCGCGCCCGATCTGCCAGTACAGCAGCACCAGTTCGCGGTTGACGGCCAGCGTGGCGCGCTGCTGCGCAGTGTGGATGCGGCGCTTCAGCTCCGCCAGCCACTCGGCGTAGCCCTGCGGCGGTGGCGTCAGGCTGGCGGGCCGATCGTCGATCCGGCTCATGCGGCGGCCTTTCGCGCAGCCTTCTTGGCCGGAGCGGCCTTGGCCTGCTTGGCCGAACTCGGCTTGGCCACCATCTTGGTGTAAAGGTCGAACAGCTTCTCCAGCCGCTCGGTGTCGTTCTTGAAACGGCGTCCGATGTAGATGCGCTCCAGCACCTCGTCGTTGTGCTCGTGGGCGCGCTTCAGGTTCTCCGGCATCGTGTCCGGGTCGTACAGGTCGGCGATGGTGGCGGGGAAATGCGCCTCGCGGGCCAGCAGGATGCTCTCTGCGCAGCGGGTGAGGTCGGCCTTGTTCTGCTCGGTCAGGAGCGGAACGGGGAACGTATTCCAGCCGAGGGTGTTGGAGTAGCGGTAGCGCGTTTCCAGCTTGCCGCAGACCGTGGCGATCCAGACGAGATGTAGGCGGGCGGCGATCAGAGACAGGTTCCATAGAGGAGCGTTGTAGATCACCGAAGCCAGGTTAGAAACGACAGTTCCATAGCCAGTGACTTCGCATGGCAAGTACAGCCTGCGCTCCGAAGATACGTTCGGAACGGCAATTGCGGCATGGTCACTGTGCGGGGCAAAAACAAAGCGGTGGGGCGTGGCGGCGTTCTCGTTGGCCTGCACGCCATCGCTGCTCAAACGCGTCTCACGCACCTTGTCGAATCGAACGCGAAGGGCATCGATCCCCATCGCCTCTTCCAAGTCTGCGTCGTCGACCCAAATGCACCACCTACCACCACCGTTAATCAGTTCCCGTGAGCCAACGTAACGCTTGATGAAGCGTACGGCCTGGGGTTCGGTCGCCAAGAGCTGATCCTTCTCCTCAGTGGACATGGTCAGGTAGCCGCCGTCCGTTGGCTTGTTCCCTGACTGCATGCGCCCGACACCAGAAAGAACACTCGTTCTCTTCGTGACTATCACTGTCTCGGCGGCTACAAGATATGGACTGATGTTGGGTACCGTCCTGACGACTTCATCGGCAAACAGCCTTCTGCTACCACTTGCATTGGTAGACAGACCGAGAATGACGCAACTGACTACAGCCTTGTTGCTGGCGAGGTTGCTCCAAAGAAAGGACATGTGAGCAAAGTGAATTGCGTTTCTTTCGCGAAACACCAATGGCCAGAGCATCGCGACCTGCTCACCCTGAGTAATCGAATTGGTGGTCACGAATGCGCTTGATGAACCAGTCAGCTTATTGAACTGAGCCGCCTTAAGCACAAAGGCGGCAACGTAGTCCAGATCCTTATACGTCTTGAGCAATGGCGCGAAGACTCTTGCCATGTCTTCCTTTTGCTCCTTTGTCTGGCCAACGCTTCCTTGGTACGGTGGATTCGCACACAGGTAGATTTCACCGCCTTCGTTCTCGAAGTCGATTTCAGCTTGGTCGAGTGGCGTCTCGAACAGGTCATCCGCCGTTACCTTGACGCCCGTGCCGGTGGAGGGACAAATGGAGAGCCAGTCCAGTCGCAGCGCATTGCCGCAGACGATCCAGTTCTCGGCCGACAGCGGCAAGAACTCCGCCAGCGCATCCTTCTGCCCCCGATACATCACATCGCACTGGAATTCCGCAATGATGAGCGCCAGCCGTGCGATCTCGGCTGGAAAGTCGCGTAGCTCGATGCCACGGAAGTTGGTCAGCGGAATTTCGCTGCCCAAGTGCGCCTCGCCGCGCCGGCGGTTGATCTCCGCCTCGATCTCGCGCATCTGCTTGTAGGCGATGACCAGGAAGTTGCCGCTGCCGCAGGCCGGGTCGAACACGCGGATGCGCGCCATGCGCTTGCGCAGGTTCAGCAGCTTGATCTTGTTGTCGCCCGCGGCCTCCAGCTGTGCGCGCAGATCATCCAGGAACAGCGGGTTCAGCACCTTCAGGATGTTGGGCACGCTGGTGTAGTGCATGCCCAGTTCGCCGCGTTCGTCCTCGTCGGCCACGGCCTGGATCATGCTGCCGAAGATGTCCGGGTTGATCTGCTTCCAGTTCAGCGTGCCCGCGTGCAACAGATAGGTGCGGGCCATGCGGGTGAAGCGCGGCACGTTCGAGCTGCCGGAGAACAGCCCACCATTCACGTAGGGGAACTGGTCGGCCCACGGGCGCAGGTTGGCGGCAGAGCGGTCGGCGATCTTGACGTTCATCGCGCGGAAGATCTCGGACATCACCGCATGGGTGTTGCCGGCGTCGCGGTCGCTCATCTGCTCCAGCGTGCGCGTGAACAAGGCTTCGCCGTTGAAGATGTCGGTGTCCTCGGCGAAGAAGCAGAAGATCAGGCGGGCCATGAAGTGGTTCATGTCGCCGCGGCGTTCGGACGTCGCCCAGTCCGGGTTCTCGCGCAGCAGCTCGACGTACAGCTTGTTCAGGCGGCCGGTGGCGCGCACGTCGATGGGGTTGTCCTTGATCTCCTTGACGGTGGAGATGCCGGCCAGCGGGAGGAAGAAGCCGAAGTGATCGGGAAAGTCGGGGTAGTCGCAGGCGATGGTTTCGCCGGCGGTCAGGTCTTCGGCCTCGAGCGTCTGGCCGTCGGTGGCCAGAATGAACTTCGCCCTGCCCTTGGCGGTGGCCGGGCTTCGGCGCAGGGCCTGCAGACCGGCGCCGGTGGTACCGGACTCGCAGACCGCGATGTGGATGTTGTTGCGCTGGAGCACGCCACCGGGCACATCGGAAGCGTTGTTGTTGCCGGCGCGCAGGCGCCTGAGCGCGGTGTCCTTGTTGCCGAAGGCGGCCAGGAAGGCGAAGGGGAACTCCGCAGCGTCGAAGGGCTGGAGAGCCAGGTCGGAGATGGCTTGTTCGATTTCTACGGCGTTCATGGCAAGCGGGGCGCTCCTCGGGCGCCGCCGCATGCTAGCAGCCGAGTTGCCGCGTTCGGCAAGGAGCGCCTGAGCCGATCCAGCCGCGCAGCGACACGCTCATCTTGCTGGGCAGGCCGGTCAGCGCGGGCCGCCGCGGCCGCCGCCACCACCGCTGCGCTTGGCGGGCGGCTTGCCACCCCCGAAGCCGCCGCGCGGGCCGCTGCCACTGCCACCACCACCGCCGCCAGCCGCGGCGCGCTTGGCCGCGAAGCCCCCACCGCTCTGGCCGGCGGGGCCGCGGGGGCCGTCGCTGCGAAAACCATCGCCACGCGGCGGGCGATCGGCGCGGTCACCTCGGTCGCCGAAGCCTCCACCGCCCGAGGCACCCGCCGGTGCGCGTGCCGGCCGGGCTGGGCGGTCATCGCGGGGGCGCTCGTCGCGCGGCCGGCGCGCGGCGGCGGCCGGTTCGGCCTCCTCGGCGGGCGGCAGGTCGGCACGGCGGATGCGCACCGGCTTGCGCACCACCACGGGGGCGGGCGCTTCCTCGGCGGGCGGCGTCGGGTCAAAGGCGGCGGCCAGTGCCTGGGCAGGGCTGAGCGGGATCTCGCGGGCCGCCCAGGGCACCGGGTCGCCCTCGTCGTCGGCCGGGGCCGCAGCAGGCGCCTCGGCCGCGGGAGCAGCGGGGCTCGCCACCGGGGCGGCCACCACGTCGGTGTCGGCCTTACGGATGCGCACGGCCTTCTTGGGGGCGGACGCGGCGGCCGGTGTGGCGTCGCTCGCCACGGCAGCGGCCAGGGCTGCCACAGCCACATCGGCCTTGGCGTCGGTGGCGCCGGCGTCCAGCTCATCCGGGTTGATCACGCGGCTGTAGGGCGACAGCATCTGCACGAGCTGGGCGTAGATCTTCGGGTTGCCGGCCAGCACCTCGCGCTGGTGCAGGAAGTCGGCCTCGCCGGTGAAGTTGCCCACCAGGCCGCCCGCCTCGGTGATGATGAGCGAGCCGGCCGCCACGTCCCAGGGGCTCAGGCCGGTCTCGAAGAAGCCGTCGTACCAGCCCGCCGCCACGTAGCACAGGTCCAGCGCGGCAGCACCCGGGCGGCGCAGGCCGGCGCAGGCCTGCATGACCTCCTCGAACATCTTCATGTAGCGCTTGAAGTTGTCCCCCTTGCGGAACGGGAAGCCGGTGCCGATCAGCGCCTCCAGCATGCGGGTGCGCTTGGACACGCGCAGGCGGCGGTCGTTCAGGAAGGCGCCCTTGCCCTTGGTGGCGTAGAACAGGTCGTTGTGTGCCGGGTCGTACACCACCGCCTGCTCGATGCGGCCCTTGTGGGCCAGCGCGATCGACACCGCGTACTGCGGCAGGCCGTGGATGAAGTTGGTGGTGCCGTCCAGCGGATCGATGATCCAGACGTAGTCGCTGTGCTGCGCGCCATGCTCGCGGCCGGACTCTTCGGCCAGGATGCCGTGGCCCGGGTAGGCCTGCAGGAGGGTCTCGATGATGATCTGCTCGGCCGCCTGGTCGACCTCGGTGACGAAGTCGTTGCTGCCCTTGCTGGTGACCGTGAGGCGGTCCACGTCCATGCTGGCCCGGCTGATGATGGACCCCGCTGCGCGAGCCGCCTTGACGGCAATGTTGAGCATGGGATGCAGGTTGGTTTGCGACATGACGAAGGCTCGGTCGGCGTGGGGTGGGTGCAGGCCGGCTCAACGAAGGAGCGCGGTGGCCTGGGGCAGCTGGCAGGGAAAAAGAGCGGCAGGGATTGCGACTTCGGGCACGAATGGATCACGCCAGTCCGGGCAAACCCCTAAGATTCGGCGATTCTAGCCTGCGACCCGTGCGCCGTGCAGCGGGAGCGAGCGCGTTTTCAGCCGCCCCGCACCGAACTGAAAAAGACCTTGACCGTGACCCCCACCGACGCCGATCCGCCCGTTTCGCTCGCCCCGGCCGCCGGGCCCGCGGCTGTACTGCGCGACCCCACCCGCTTCGTGCTCGTGCGCACCAGCCACCCCGGCAACGTCGGTGCCACGGCGCGGGCGATGAAGGTGATGGGCTTCTCCGACCTCGTGCTGGTGCAGCCGCGCTTTGCCGACGTGCTCAGCCAGGAGGAAACGGTGGCGATGGCCAGCGGCGCCGCCGACATCCTGACCCGCGCCCGCATCGTGGACAGCCTGGACGAGGCCCTGGTCGGCATGCAGCACGTCTGCGCCACCGCGATGACTCCGCGCGACTTCGGCCCGCCCACGCTCGCCCCGCGGCCCTGCTTCGACGCCCTGGCGCCGCAGGCGCGCAACGCCGGCCTGCGCGTGGCCTTCGTCTTCGGCAGCGAGCGCTTCGGCATGGCCAACGAGGACGTCTACCGCTGCCACACCTGCCTGTCGATCCCGACGCGGGCCGAGTACGGCTCGCTCAACCTCGCCCAGGCGGTGCAGCTGATCGCCTACGACTGGCGCCAGGCGCTCGGCGGCTTCGACGTCATGCCCCGCACTGCCCCCGCCAACCGCGCCAGCGCCGACGCGGTGCAGGGCGCGCTCACCCACTGGCAGCAGACGCTGGTGCAGATCGGCTTCCTCGACCCCGCGGCGCCGAAGAAGCTCATGCCCCGGCTCAATCAGCTGCTCAACCGGGCCGAGCTGACCACCGAGGAGATCCATGTCCTGCGTGGCATCGCGCGGGCGGTGCTGCAGCGCTCCGGATCAACCCCTACACTCTGACCAGGTTGCAACCTGCAACAAGGCCCTTGGGCCTCCCTGTTCACGCCGCCCCTGCCATCCGTCCATGTTCTCCCACCTGCGTGAAGACATCGCCTGCATCCTGGAACGCGACCCCGCGGCGCGGTCACGCTTCGAGGTGCTCACCTGTTACCCCGGCCTGCATGCGCTGCTGCTGCATCGTCTGGCGCATGCTTGCTGGCTGCGGGGCTGGCGCTGGCTGGGGCGGTTCATCTCGCACACGGGGCGCTGGCTGACGGGCATCGAGATCCACCCGGGCGCGACCTTCGGGCGGCGGGTGTTCATCGACCACGGCATGGGCGTGGTGATCGGCGAGATGGCCGAGGTGGGCGACGACTGCACCATCTACCAGGGCGTGACGCTGGGCGGCACCTCGCTGGTCAAGGGGGCCAAGCGGCACCCGACGCTGGAGCCGGGCGTGATCGTGGGCGCCAACGCCTGCGTGCTGGGCGGCTTCACCGTGGGCGCCGGGGCGCGGGTGGGCTCGGGTGCGGTGGTGACCAAGCCGGTGCCGCCGGGGGCGACCGCGGTGGGCAACCCGGCGCGCATCATCGCGGCCGAAGAGGATGCCAAGCGCGAGTCGGCCGCCGCCCGCATGGGCTTCTCGGCCTACGGCGTGACGCAGGGCGACGACCCGGTGGCGCAGGCGATGAAGGGGTTGATCGACAACGCCGCCGGCCATGAGCACCAGATCGCGATGCTCTGGCAGGCGATCGAAACCCTGTCGCACCAGGCGCGCGAGCTGCCGGCGCAGGACTGCGTGCCGCGCGACGCGCACACCACCGAGCAGTTCGACGCCGAGCGGCTGAACCGGCTGGTGCGCTGACGGGCCGGCCATGTCGGGCACACCTGCGCTTCCTGCCGCCGAGGTCCTGTTCGGGCGGATGGCCGATGCGGTCTATCTGCTGGAGCCGCTGACGTCGCGCATCGTGTGGGCAAACCGGGCCGGCTGGACGATGCTGGGGCTGTCGCCCGAGGAGGTGCTGGACCACTCGGTGCTGAGCCTGCAGAAGGACGTGGTGGGGGCGCCGCAGTGGGGCGACATCGCCGCCGTGATCCGCACGCAGTCGCCCTATGTCTTTGTCGGCCGGCACCGCCACCGCGATGGGCACGAGGTGCCGGTGGAGGTGGTGACCACCTGCTTCCTGCTGGGCGAGCAGGAGTATTTCCTGTCGGTGGCGCGCGATGTGACCCGCCGCCTGGCCATCGAGCACGCCCTGCATGAGCGTGAGCGGCAACTGTGGTTCGCGCTCAACGAGGCTGCCGACGGGCTGTGGGACTGGGACCTGAGCGACGACAGCGTCTTCTTCAGCCCGCAGCTCCAGCGCATGCTGGGCTATGGCCCGGAGGAGATGCGCCCGGTGCTGGGCACCTGGACGGGCAACGTGCACCCCGAGGACGCCCCCCGCGTGCTGCGGCTGCTGCGCGAGCACCTGGACGGCCGGCACGCGCGCTACGAGGCCGAGTACCGCCTGCGCAACCGCATTGGCCACTACCTGTGGGTGCATGACCATGGCCGTGTCAGCGACCGGGACGGCGCCGGCAAGCCGATCCGCGTGGTTGGCATGGTGCAGGACATCACCGACCGCAAGATGGTGCAGCTGTCGCTGGAGAGCCTGGCGGCCAGCGACGGCCTCACCGGCCTGCCCAACCGCCGCCATGGCGAGGACTTTCTGGCCGCGCAGCTCGACCGCTGCCGCCGGCAGGGCGGTTCACTGGGGCTGTGCCTGGTCGACCTGGACCACTTCAAGCGCATCAACGACCTGCATGGCCACCTCACGGGTGACGAGGTGCTGCGCTGGGTGGCGCGCACCTTCGGCCGCGCGCTGCGGCGCTCGGACCTGGCGTTCCGCTGGGGCGGCGAGGAGTTCGTGGTGATCTGCCCGGAGGCCGACCTGGATCAGGCCTGGCAGGTGGCGCAGCGCGTGCGCGAGGCGCTGGCCACGCAGCCCAGGGAAAACCGGCTGCAGGTCGGGCCGGTGACCGCCAGCATCGGCATAGCGGTGTACCCGCAGCACGGCCAGGACGCGCTGACCCTGTTCGCCGCGGCCGATGCCGCGCTGTACCGGGCCAAGGTGGCCGGGCGCGACCGCTGCGAACTGGCGCTGGCCGAGGACGCCGCCGCAGGCTGAGGTGGCGCTGTGCGCGCCCCGGCGGTGTCGCGGTATCTCGGGGCAGGCCCCGGTGAGGTCAGCCGCGAGAGGGTCGCTGCGCGGTTTTGGGCCGGAAGGCCTTGATGACCGATTCTCGAGTCTCGAGGTAGGGCCCGCCGATCAGGTCGATGCAGTAGGGCACCGCGGCGAAGATGCCAGGCGCGGGCGGCGTGGCCTGGGGCAGGCCTTCGAGCGTCTCGGCGATCGACTTGGGCTGGCCGGGCAGGTTGATGACCAGGCTCTGGCCGCGGATCACCGCCACCTGGCGGCTCAGGATCGCGGTGGGCACGAAGCGCAGGCTGATCTGGCGCATCTGCTCGCCAAAACCCGGCATCTCCCGGTCGGCTACCGCCAGCGTGGCCTCGGGCGTGACGTCGCGCGGCGCCGGGCCGGTGCCGCCGGTGGTCAGCACGAGGTGGCAGCGCTGCGCATCGACCAGCTCGCGCAGGCAGTCGCTGATGCCGGCCTGCTCGTCCGGGATCAGCCGGGTGACGAACTCGATCGGGTTCCACAGCGCGCGCTCCAGCCAGTCGCGCAGGGCCGGGATGCCCTTGTCCTCGTAGACGCCGCTGCTGGCCCGGTCGCTGACCGAGACCAGGCCGATGCGGATCGGCTCGGGCGGGGGCAGGGTGGCCGAGGTGGAGGTCAAGGTCGGGTCAGTCATCGGTGTCGTCTCCAGCGTCGTCATCGTCATCGTCGGCGGGCGCTGCGGCGTTCCCGGCCAGGCCGGCCTTGACGAGCTGGAACAGCTCGCGCCAGGCGCGGCTCTTGCGCGGCTCGCTGCCTGCGGCGGCCGCCTCGGCTTCGGCGCGGTCCTTGCGGGCGGCGCGGATCAGGCTGCGCAGCGCCTGGGCGTCGGTCTCGGGGTGCTCGCGCAGCCAGACGGTCAGCGCGTTGTCGTCGCTCACCAGGCGCACGCGCCAGCGCTCGGCCTCATGCAGGGCGAGCGTCTCCTTGGCCGACGGCAGGCGGTTGGCGGCCACGGCCTCGCGCAGCGGCTCGGGGTCGACGTGGCGCATCAGCTTGCCGATGTACTGCAGGTGGCGGCGCCGGCCCTCGTGCGAGCGCACCCGGCGCAGTTCGTCGATGGCGTCGCGCAGCGATTCGGGCAGGTCGAGCCGGGCCAGCTTGCTGGCGGGCAGCTCCATCAGCGCCTCGCCCAGCTCCTGCAGGTCGTGCGAGGCCTGCTTGCGCCGGGTCTTGCTGGGCTTGCCGGGGTCGAGGAACGGCTCTGGGTGGTCGTCCGCGTCGGTGTCTTCGGGAGGGAGGGGGGTGCGGGATTTCATGGGGTTCGGCGGCCGTGCCGCAGGGAAGTCCACGGCCGGCCGGTCGAAAAGGCGGCGGCTATCATACGAGCGAGCCCTGCCGACGCCGGCCCGGGCCCCGTGCCTGCCCTTCTTTCCCATCCCGACACCCTCCATGAACACACCCGACTCGACCGCCACGCGCGGCTTCGCCTACAGCCGCGCGCAGTTCGCCGAACTGGTCGAGGACGTGCTGCAGCAGGCGCGCCGGCTCGGGGCCAGCGATGCCGGGGTGGAGGTGTCGGAGGGCAGCGGCCTGTCGGTGTCGGTGCGCAAGGGCGAGATCGAGAACGTCGAGCGCAACCGCGACAAGTCGATCGGCGTGACGGTCTACCTCGGCCAGCGCCGTGGCAACGCCAGCACCTCGGACTTCTCGCCCGCAGCGCTGAGCCAGACGGTGCAGGCCGCCTACGACATCGCCCGTTTCACCGCCGAGGACGGTGCCGCCGGCCTGCCCGAGCCGGCCGACCTGGCGCTGGGCGCGGTGTCCGGCATGGACCTGGACCTCTTCCACCCCTGGGACATCGACGCCGCGGGCGCGGCTGAAATCTCGCTGCGCTGCGAGGCCGCGGCCCTGGGCACCGACCGGCGCATCACCAACTCCGAGGGCGCGGGCGTCTCGGCGCAGCAGTCGCACTTCTACGCCGGCAACAGCCGCGGCTTCCGCGGCGGCTACGCCAGCTCGCGGCACTCGCTGTCGGTGGCGCCGATCGCCGGGCGGGGGCGCGACATGCAACGCGACGCCTGGTACAGCTCGATGCGCGATGCTGCCGAGCTGGCCACTCCCGAGGCGGTGGGCCGCTACGCCGCTGAGCGTGCGCTGGCGCGCCTGAAGCCGCGCCGCCTGCCCACGGGCGAGCTGCCGGTGCTGTTCGAGAATACCGTGGCTGCCGGGCTGCTGGGCTCCTACGTGCAGGCCACCAGCGGCGGCTCGCTCTACCGCCGGACCACCTTCCTGACCGAGAGCCTGGGCCGGCAAACCTTCTCCGACCACATCGACCTGCGCGAGGACCCGCACATCCGCAAGGGCAAGGGCAGCGCGCCCTTCGACGACGAGGGCGTGCGCACCCGGGCGCGCAGCGTGGTCGAGGCGGGCGTGACGCAGGGCTACTTCCTCTCCAGCTACTCGGCACGCAAGCTGGGCATGCGCACCACCGGCCACGCGGGCGGCTCGCAGAACCTCACGCTGACCAGCCGGCTGACGCAGCCCGGCGACGACCTGGACGCGATGCTGAAGAAGCTGCACCGCGGCCTGTTCGTGGTCGAGCTGATGGGCCAGGGCGTCAACGCCGTGACGGGCGACTACTCGCGCGGCGCCGCCGGCTACTGGGTCGAGGATGGGCGCATCGCCTACCCGGTCGACGAGATCACCATCGCCGGCAACCTGCGCGAGATGTTCCGCCAGATCGTCGCGGTGGGCGCGGATACCTACACCGTGGGCAGCAAGACGCTGGGCTCGGTGCTGGTCGAGCGGATGATGATCGCCGGCCAGTGACTTGCTGGCGCACGCCAGCGCGTGCCTACGCAATCTTGCGCAGGGGTAAGCCCCTGCCCGGCGGACCGGGGCGCTGCTCCTAGAATCCTGCTGCTGTCTGTTTCGCTTCCCATCGGTTCACTGAGAGGAGTTCATCGCATGGAACGTCGTTCCTTTGTTCGTCAAGCCGGTCTCGCCGGTGTGCTGGCTGCTGGCGCGGCACCCGCGGTCGTGCATGCCCAGGCTGCCATCCGGTGGCGTCTGGCCTCCAGCTTCCCGAAGTCCTTGGACACCATCTATGGTGGCGCGGAAGTGTTCGCCAAGAAGGTCGGCGAGATGACGGGCGGCAAGTTCCAGATCTCGGTGCACTCCGCCGGTGAGCTGATGCCCGCGCTGCAGGTGGCCGACGGGGTGCAGAACGGCACCGTCGAGATCTGCCACACGGTGCCCTACTACTTCTTCGGCAAGGACGAGACCTTTGCGCTGGGCGCGGCCATCCCCTTCGGCATGAACAGCCGGCAGATGACCGCCTGGATGCTCGAAGGCAACGGCCTGAAGCTGATGCGCGAGTTCTATCGCACCTACAACATCGTGAACTTCCTGGGCGGCAACACCGGCACGCAGATGGCCGGCTGGTACCGCAAGCCGATCACCTCGGCGGCCGACATCAAGGGCCTGAAGTTCCGCATCGGCGGCTTTGCCGGCCGTGTGTTCGAGCGCATGGGTGGCGTGCCGCAGAACATCCCCGGTGGCGAGATCTACCAGGCGCTGGAAAAGGGCACCATCGACGCGGCCGAGTGGATCGGCCC
>Ga0073899_10001679_pt1 | contig 20146 bp, 20 predicted proteins | sample KloWWTmetaKNB5Ph_FD_88975 | JGI IMG/M metagenome (GOLD analysis project Ga0073899, IMG submission 88975) | Active sludge microbial communities from Klosterneuburg, Austria, studying microevolution and ecology of nitrifiers - Klosterneuburg... | ecosystem: Engineered > WWTP > Aerobic digester >... | reverse complement strand
TTCTGCCCCTGGGCCTGGGCGCGGAAACCCACGCCGACCAGGTTCAGCTTGCGCTCGAAGCCCTTGCTCACGCCAGTCACCATGTTCGCGACCAGCGCGCGCATCGTGCCCGACATGGCATTCGCCTCTGCCGACTCGTCGACAGGTGCAAAGTTGATTTGACCGTTCTCGCTGGCGACCTTCACCAGACGATGGACCGGACGCACCAGGGCGCCTTGGGCACCCTTGACGCTGATCTGGTCAGCAGTGAGCGCCACCTCGACACCTTGAGGGACGGCCACCGGCATTTTTCCAACGCGGGACATTTCCGTTCCTTCCTCTTAGGCGACGTAGCACAGCACTTCGCCGCCGATACCGGCAGCGCGCGCCTTGCGGTCGGTCATCACGCCCTTCGGCGTGGTCACGATCGCCACACCCAGGCCATTGAGGACCTGCGGGATGTCGTGACGACCCTTGTAGACGCGCAGACCGGGACGGCTGACGCGCTCGATGCGCTCAATGACAGGCCGACCGGCGTAGTACTTCAGCGAAATCTCGAGCTGCGACTTGCCGCCCTCGTTCTTCACGGCGAAGCCGTCGATGTAGCCTTCGTCCTTCAGCACCTGCGCGATGGCCGCCTTCAGCTTGGACGAGGGCATCGCAACGCTGACCTTCTCGACCGACTGCGCATTGCGAATGCGGGTCAGCATGTCCGCAATGGGATCACTCATGCTCATTGGATTTCTCCTGTTCGTGCCCTGGGGACGCTGAATTACCAGCTGGCCTTGACGACACCCGGGATGTCGCCACGGAATGCCAGTTCACGGATCTTGGTGCGCCCCAGACCGAACTTGCGGAACGTACCACGCGGACGTCCGGTGATTTCGCAGCGGGCGCGCAGGCGGGTCGGGTTGGCATTGCGCGGCAGTTTCTGCAGCGCGAGGCGGGCGAAATAGCGCTCGTCTTCCGACTTGCTCTGGTCCGCAATGATGGCCTTCAGTTCGGCGTACTTCTTCGCGTACTTTGCAACCAGCTTCTCGCGCTTTTCTTCGCGCTGCATGAGAGAGAGTTTTGCCACGTCAGACCTCAGTTCTTGAACGGGAAGCGGAAGGCCGACAGCAGCGCCTTGCACTCGTCGTCACTCCGGGCCGACGTCGTGATGCTGATATTCAGACCACGCAGCGCATCCACCTTGTCGTACTCGATTTCCGGGAAGATGATCTGTTCCTTGACGCCGATGTTGTAGTTGCCACGACCATCGAAGGAGCGACCCGAGATACCGCGGAAGTCACGCACACGGGGCAGTGCGATCGTCACGAAGCGATCCAGGAATTCGAACATGCGCACACCGCGCAGCGTGACCATGCAGCCGATGGGCACGTTTTCGCGGATCTTGAAACCGGCGATCGGCTTGCGCGACTTCGTGACCACGGGCTTCTGGCCGGCGATCTTGGTCAGATCACCCACCGCGTGCTCCATGACCTTCTTGTCGGACACAGCCTCGGACACACCCATGTTCAAGGTGATCTTTTCGAAACGCGGCACTTCCATGACCGACTTGTAGCCAAACTTGGCCACCAGATCCGGAACGACCTTGTCGCGATAGAACGCCTGCAGGCGAGCTTGTTGTTGAGCCATTTGCAACCCCTACCTCAGGCCTTGATCTCTTCGCCGCTGGACTTGAAGACGCGCACTTTCTTGCCGTCAGCCAGCAGCTTGATCCCCACGCGGTCGGCCTTGCCGGTCGCGGGGTTGTAGATCGCCACATTGGATTGGTGGATCGGCATGGTCTTGTCGACGATGCCACCGGTCGTGCCCTTGAGCGGGTTCGGCCGCACGTGCTTCTTGGCGACATTGACGCCATCGACGACCAGATGATCGTCATCCACACGCAGCGACACGCTACCGCGCTTGCCCTTGTCGCGACCGGTCAACACGATGACTTCGTCGCCCTTGCGAATCTTGTTCATGGCCTGTTCCTCGCGGTGGCTCAGAGCACTTCGGGCGCGAGCGACACGATCTTCATGAAGCGCTCGGTCCGCAGTTCGCGGGTGACCGGGCCGAAGATGCGGGTGCCGATCGGCTCCAGCTTGTTGTTCAGCAACACCGCCGCATTGCCATCGAACTTCACGAGGGATCCGTCCTGGCGGCGCACACCCTTGGCGGTGCGCACGACCACGGCACTGTAGACCTCGCCCTTTTTGACGCGACCACGCGGCGCAGCTTCCTTGATGCTGACCTTGATCACGTCACCGATACCGGCATAACGGCGCTTGGAACCGCCAAGCACCTTGATGCACATGACGGACTTGGCACCGGTGTTGTCCGCGACATCAAGTCGCGATTGCATTTGGATCATGTCTTGTTCCCAACTTATCCCGCGCAATCGACCTGGCTCGGCCTACGTACACGGTCAGTCTTGGGCCCGTGTCGCAATCCGCAAGACAACCCAGAGGTTGCCAACAGACTGCGCTTGGGGGCGAAACTGGGTTGCACCACGTACGGCTAGGCACGCGCGCAAGCCAGAAGAGCCTTCTATTATGCAGGCCACGCCATCGGCTGTCAACAGCCTTCGTGGACGAATCGCTGAAGGGCCGCGGATGCCTCCTGCGTGCTCAGTCGTAAACCTCGGCGTCCGGATCCGTGGCCTCCAGCTCGTAGCTCGCCGCCAGCATCGCCAGGCGCGCCACCACGCCATACATATAGAAGCGATTGGGCGCACTCGCCCCCGGCTTGACGCCAGGGCGAGGCAGCTGCGGGCTCTCGGCAAAGGCCAGCGGCGCGAAGTGCGAGCCTGGCGCGTTCAGGTTCTCATCGACCCCGCGCTCGGCATGCACCCGATAGAAGCCGCCCACGACGTAGCGATCCATCATGTAGACCACCGGCTCGGCCACGGCGTCGTTCATCCGCTCGAAGGTGGGCACCCCCTCCTGGATGATCACCTGGGAGACCTCCTGGCCGTCCTTGACCACGCTCATCTTGTTGCGTGTACGGCGGCTGATCTCATCGAGTTCCTTCGCGTCGCGCACCGTCATGATGCCCATGCCGTAGGTGCCGTTGTCCGCCTTGACGATCACGAAGGGCTTCTCGTTGATGCCGTACTCCTTGTACTTGCGGCGCACCTTGCCGAGCAGCGCGTCGACGTTGGCCCTGACGCACTCCAGGCCCTGCTCCTGCGCGAAGTCGACTTCGCCGCAGCGGCTGAACAAAGGGTTGATCAGCCAGGCGTCCATGCCAAGCAGCTTGGCGAACTTCTTGGCCACCTCCTCATAGGACTGGAAGTGGTTGCTCTTGCGCCGCACCGCCCAGCCGGCATGCAGCGGGGGCAGCAGGTACTGCTCGTGCAGGCCGCGCAGTACATCCGGGATGCCGGCGGACAGGTCGTTGTTGAGCAGTACCGTGCAGGGATCGAAGTCCTTCAGCCCGAGGCGGCGCTTGCTGCGCAGCAGCGGCTCCACGGTGATCGAGTCTCCATCGGGCAGTTCGAAGGTGGTGGGCGACTTGACCTCCGGATCAAGCGACCCCAGGCGCACGTTCAGCCCAGCCAGGCTGAAGATCTGGCGCAGGCGCGCGACGTTGCTCAGGTAGAAGGTGTTGCGCGTGTGCTTCTCGGGGATGAGGAGCAGGTTCTTGGCTTCAGGGCAGATCTTCTCGATCGCGGCCATGGCCGCCTGCACGGCCAACGGCAGCATCGCCGGCGTCAGGTTGTTCCAGCCGCCCGGGAACAGGTTGGTGTCCACCGGCGCGAGCTTGAAACCGGCATTGCGAATGTCCACCGACGTGTAGAAGGGCGGCGTGTGCTCCATCCACTCCAGCCGGAACCAGCGCTCGATGGCCGGCATGGAGTCGATGATGCGCGCCTCCAGTTCATTGATCGGGCCATTCAGTGCAGTGACGAGGTGGGGGACCATGCTGTCTCGGGCGCCGACCAAGGCGCGCCAGTGGATGAATCGATGCCGTGAGTGTGCCAAAGGGCGACCCACGCGCGGAGTGATTCAGATGGGGGAGAGCCCCACGGACGCAAGCCCGCATGAGAAAAGGGCCGCACGAGGCGGCCCTTGCGGGGGAAACGGAGCCGGTTGGTCGATCAGCCGTGATAGGCCGTTTCGCCGTGCGAGGAGATGTCCAGACCCTCGCGCTCCTCTTCCTCGCTGACCCGCAGTCCGATCACCAGGTCGACGACCTTGAACGAGACCGCGGCGACCACCGCCGACCACACCACGGTGACACCCACCGCCTTGGCCTGGATCAGGAACTGGTCGAACACGCCGTTGCTGCCCACGGTGGCCGTGACCCAATCGGTCACCAGGCCCGGGCCGCCGAGTGCCTGGCTGTTGAACACGCCGGTCAGCAGGGCACCGACGATGCCGCCCACGCCATGCACACCGAACACGTCCAGCGAGTCATCGGCACCCAGCAGGCGCTTGAGGCCGCTGACGCCCCAGAGGCAGGCGAAGCCGGCGATGAAGCCGATCACCAGTCCGCCGACGATGCCGACGTTGCCCGCAGCCGGCGTGATCGCCACCAGGCCAGCCACCGCACCGGAGGCCGCACCCAGCATCGAGGCCTTGCCCTTGAGCAGCGCTTCACCGGCACACCAGGCCAGCACGGCCGCAGCGGTCGCACCGAAGGTGTTCATGAAGGCCAGCGCGGCACTGTTGCCCGCCTCCAGCGCGGAGCCCGCGTTGAAGCCGAACCAGCCCACCCACAGCAACGAGGCACCGACCATCGTCAGCGTCAGCGAGTGCGGCGTGAAGGCCTCGCGACCATAGCCCACGCGCTTGCCCAGCATGTAGGCGCCCACCAGGCCCGCCACAGCGGCGTTGATGTGCACCACCGTGCCGCCAGCGAAGTCCAGCGCGCCCCACTGCCAGATCAGGCCGGCCTTGCCGTTCATCGCGTCAACGACGTCCTTGCCGGTGTAGGCGTCCGGGCCCATCCAATACCACACCATGTGCGCGATCGGCAGGTAGCTGAACGTGAACCACAGCGTCATGAACAGCAGCACCGCACCGAACTTGATGCGCTCGGCGAAGGCACCCACGATCAGGCCGCAGGTGATGGCCGCAAAGGTGGCCTGGAAGGCAACGAACACGATCTCCGGGATGACCACGCCCTTGGAGAAGGTGGCGGCCATCGCGAAGGTGCCTGCTGCCGGGTCGAACACGCCCTTCAGGAAGAGCCGGTCGAAGCCACCGATGAAGGCATTGCCCTCGGTGAACGCCAGGCTGTAGCCGTACACGACCCACAGCACCGTGATCAGCGAGAAGGTGACGAAGACCTGCATCAGCACCGACAGCATGTTCTTGCTGCGCACCAGGCCGCCATAGAACAGGGCCAGGCCGGGAATGGCCATCAGGATGACCAACAGGGTGGAGACCAGCATCCAGGCGACGTCGCCCTTGTTGGGCGTGGGCGCCGGAGCTGCTGCCGCAGAGGCGGGCTCGGCGGCGGTGGAGACCGCCGTGGCTGGAGCCGCAGGTGAGGCGGAAGCCGCTTCGGCCGAGGCCGCGGCTGCCGGGGCCGCCGTTGCTGCGTCGGAAGCAGCCTGGGCGTGCGACACCCCGGCCAAGCCGAGGAGCGCCACACCCAGCGCCAGACTGGCGAGGAATTTCATCAACATGGTTGTCTCTTTTGCGGAGGGGTTGCCGGGCTCAGAGGGCGTCCTTGCCGGTCTCGCCGGTTCGGATGCGCAGCACCTGCTCGATCGGGCAGACGAAGATCTTGCCGTCACCGATCTTTCCGGTGCGCGCGGCACCTTCGATGGCCTCGATGACGCGATCGACCACCGCGTCATCGACGGCGGCTTCGATCTTCACCTTGGGCAGGAAGTCGACCACGTACTCGGCGCCGCGGTACAGCTCGGTGTGGCCCTTCTGGCGGCCGAAGCCCTTGACTTCGGTGACCGTGATGCCCTGCACGCCGATGTTGCCGAGGGCTTCGCGCACCTCGTCGAGCTTGAAGGGCTTGATGATGGCGGTGACCATTTTCATGGTGGAACTCCGATGCGGATGCGGGGGGCTCAGAAGGCGTACTTGGCGCCGACGACCAGGCCGGCCTTGCCGAGATCCTTGTCCTTCGGGGCGTAGTAGTACGCCGGCGTGCCGGCGATCTTCTTGGTGTCGGCACCGACCACGGCGCCGCTGAGCGTCAGGCCCTTGACCACTTCCTTGCTGACGGTCAGCGAGTAGTCGGTATAGGAGTAGTCACCGTTCTTGGCGACCTTCTGGTAGCCGACGTGAGGTGCCACCACCACCGGGCCGACCTCGAAGCTGGCGCTCAGGTCCAGGTAGCCGGAGTTCTTGCTGTCCACGAAGCCGAACAGGTTCGTCAGGCTGTGCGAGTACTTCAGCGTGGCCGGGCCGAAGGACAGCGCGCCGTAGACCTCGGTGGTGTTGGCGCTCGTCGCCAGCTTGTTCTTCGGGTAGACATAGGTCAGCACGCCCACGTCGAAGCCCAGGTCCTTGACGATCTCGCCCTTGTAGCCACCGTAGATGTCGAGTTCGAGATTCGAATCACCGCCGGCATCCTTGATCCACTTGATCGTGGAGGCCCAGGTGCCGACGTAGAACGGCCCCTTGGTGTAGTCGGCCCCGGCTTGCAGCGCCGGCTTCAGGTGAGTCTGGGAGATGCCGCGGTAGCGGTAGTCGGACACGGCCCCCGCATTGAAGGACAGCCCGTCATCGGCGCGGGCGGCCAGGGGCGCCAGACCCGCAACAGCGAGAGCGGCCAGGGCGGAAAACTTGGCGACGTGGTTCATGCGGAAACTCCAGGTATTGAGGTCGAAGAGGGCGGTACCGAACCAGACACTGCAGCTTCCATGCCAAGCACGTCCATGCGTAACAAGGCGTGGCGCGCCCCCCCTTGGCGCAGCCCGCGCCGGCCCGGCACGGGCACGCACCAAGAACGCCGTCCCAAGCCGCACCATCCGGGTGCACCACCCTTTGGAGGGAGAGCCGTGGCGTGATCAGGTTCTCAAAATGGGTCTCCGCCTGCTACTTCTGCCGCCATGTCCCTCGCCCTGATCCACAGTCGCGCCCTGCTCGGGCTGCAAGCGCCCGACGTCACCGTCGAAGTACATCTCGCCAACGGCCTGCCCAGCTTCACGCTGGTCGGGCTGGCGGACACCGAGGTCAAGGAGGCGCGCGAGCGGGTGCGCTCCGCCCTGCAGAGCAGCGGGCTGGACTTCCCGCACAACAAGCGCATCACCGTCAACCTGGCACCGGCCGACCTGCCGAAGGAGGGCGCCCGCTTCGACCTGCCCATCGCGGTGGGCATCCTCGCGGCCAGCGGTCAGATCCAGGGCGATCTGGAGGGCCTGGAGTTCGCTGGCGAGCTGTCGCTGGCCGGCGACCTGCGCGACGTGCGCGGCGCCCTCGCGATGGCCGTGGCCCTGCAACGCGCCGGCAGCACGCGCACCCTGGTGCTGCCGCGCACCAGCGCGATGGAAGCCGCGCGCGTGCCCGGCCTGCAGCTGCGCTTGGCCGACCACCTGCTCGATGTGGTGCAGGCGCTGCAGCCCGCCGAGACCGCCCAGGCGCTGGCCACGCCGCAGCCGGCCGCACCGCACGACGCCCCGCCCTGGCCGGACCTGCGCGACGTCAAGGGGCAAACCCAGGCCAAGCGGGCGCTGGAGATTGCGGCCACCGGCAACCACAGCGTCCTGTTCGTCGGCCCACCCGGCACCGGCAAGTCGATGCTGGCCCAGCGCCTGGTCGGGCTGCTGCCACCGCTGCGCGAGGAGGAGGCGCTCGAATCCGCCGCCATCCTCAGCCTGGCCGGGCAGTTCGACCCGCGCGCTTGGGCGCGGCGCGTCCTGCGCGCGCCCCACCACACCGCCTCGGCGGTGGCGCTGGTGGGTGGAGGCTCGCCGCCCCGGCCGGGCGAAATCTCGCTGGCCCACCACGGTGTGCTCTTCCTCGACGAGCTGCCCGAGTACCCCCGCGCTGCGCTGGAGGCGATGCGCGAGCCGCTCGACAGCGGCCGCATCCGCATCTCGCGCGCTGCCCGCCAGGCCGAGTTCCCGGCCCGCTGCCAGCTGGTCGCGGCGATGAACCCCTGCCCCTGCGGCCACCTGGGCTCGCCGCTGCGCGCCTGCCGCTGCAGCCCGGATGCGGTGACTCGCTACCAGGCCCGCCTGTCGGGGCCACTGCTGGACCGCATCGACCTGCGGGTCGAGGTGCCCGTGCTGCCGCCGGAAGTGCTCAACGCCGTTGCCGACGGCGAGCCCACCGCCGTGGTCGCCGGGCGGGTCGCCGCCGCGCGTGCCGTGCAGTGGCAGCGCCAGGGCTGCTGGAACGCCGACCTCGAAGGCCCGGCCCTGGACGAGCACGCCCACGCCGCGAAGGCCGCACTGGACTTCCTCCACGCCGCCGCCCTGCGCCTGGGCTGGTCTGGCCGCAGCGTGCACCGGGTGCTGCGCATCGCCCGCAGTGCCGCCGACGCTGCGGGCGCCGCGGACATCGGCGTGGCGCACGTCGCGGAGGCCATCCAGCTGCGGCGCGCGCTGGCTGCCGCCTGATCCTGCGCCCCTACAGCGCCGGGGCCGGGCCGACAATGGCAGCCCCGCCGCTCCCACCTCCATGCCACCGATGCCGCGCTTCTTCGTCGATCTCCCCCTCGCCGCCACCGATTCTCTGCGGTTGCCCCCTGCTGCGGCCCGGCACGTCCAGGTGCTGCGCCTGCAGCCCGGCGAGGGAATCACGCTGTTCGACGGACGCGGCGGCGAGTGGTCTGCCGAGGTGGTCTCGATGGGCCGGCAGCATGTCGACGTCCGGGTGATCGACCACGATCCGGTCGAGCGCGAACTGCCAGTCGACGTGACGCTGGTGGCCGCGATGCCGGCCAACGACCGCTTTGACTGGCTGGTCGAGAAGGCCACCGAGCTCGGCGCCACCACGATCGAGCCCGTGCAGACCGGGCGCAGCGTCCTGCGCCTGTCGGGCGAGCGGGCCGAGCGCAAGCAGGCGCATTGGCAGGCCGTGGCGGTCGCCGCCGCGGAGCAGAGCGGCCGCACCCGGGTGCCCCGCGTCGGCCCCATCCGCACACTGACTGCGCTCCTGACCGAAGCGGCCGGGACGCTCGACACCGGTGCGCCCCCCAAGGGATGGCTGCTGCTGTCCCTGGCCGAGGCCCGCCCGCTGGCCGAGCGACTGCACGACGGCGTGGCCGCCCGGATCACCCAGTGGACCCTCTTCAGCGGGCCCGAAGGCGGCTTTACGCCCGAGGAGGAGGCCGCTCTGCGCGGCCAGGGCGCCCTGCCAACGACGCTGGGCCCCCGGGTGCTGCGCGCCGAGACCGCCCCCCTGGCCGTGCTCGCTGCCATCGGAACCCGCCTGTAACCCGACGCGGGCAGCCGCCGGGCTGCACCGGGGCCAAAAAGCAAAAACCGCACGCATCCCCCTCGATTCACGCGCTCTGCATCTATCCATGCAAAAAACGCATGTAACCCCACTGTGATCCAGAAAGGGCGGCCCCTACACTGTTTTTTCATGGCATCCCGAAAACGTTCGGTCGCTCTTGCGTCTTCGAGCGCTTCCGAGATGCCTTTTTCAACCTTAGGAGCCTTCGCATGACCGTCAACGCACCGGACTACGTCAAGAATTCCAAACTGATTGCCTGGGTGGCCGAAATGGCTGCACTCACCCAGCCCGCTGCAATCCACTGGTGCGACGGCACGCAGGAAGAGTACGACCGTCTGTGCCAGCTGCTGGTCGACGCCGGCAGCTTCAAGAAGTTGGCCAAGCGTCCGGGCAGCTATCTGGCGGTGACCGACCCGTCCGACGTGGCCCGCGTCGAGGACCGCACCTACATCTGCTCGCAGAAGAAGGAAGACGCCGGCCCGACCAACAACTGGATGGCCCCCGCCGAGATGCGCACGCTGCTGCAGACCGGTGAAAAGGCGCTGTTCAAGGGCTGCATGAGGGGTCGCACGATGTACGTGATCCCCTTCAGCATGGGCCCGCTGGGCTCGCCGATCGCCCACATCGGCGTGGAGCTGTCCGATTCGGCCTACGTGGCCGTGAACATGAAGCTGATGACCCGCATGGGTCGCGCCGTGATCGACCTGCTGGGCAACGACGGCGACTTCGTGCCCTGCATGCACACGGTGGGCGCCCCGCTGGCCGACGGTGAACAGGACAAGACCTCGTGGCCGTGCAACCCCACCACCAAGTACATCGTCCACTACCCCGAGACCCAGGAGATCTGGTCCTACGGCTCGGGCTACGGCGGCAACGCGCTGCTGGGCAAGAAGTGCTTCGCGCTGCGCATCGCCTCCACGATGGGTCGCCAGCAGGGCTGGCTGGCCGAGCACATGCTGATCCTGGGCGTGACCTCGCCCGCGGGTAAGAAGTACCACGTCGCCGCCGCTTTCCCGTCGGCCTGCGGCAAGACCAACTTCGCGATGCTGATCCCGCCGGCGGCCATGGGTGGCTGGAAGGTCACCACCATCGGTGACGACATCGCCTGGATCAAGCCCGGCAAGGATGGCCGCCTGTACGCCATCAACCCCGAAGCCGGTTACTTCGGCGTCGCCCCGGGCACCAACTTCCTGACCAACCCGAACTGCATGAAGTCGGTCGAAAAGGACACCATCTTCACCAACGTCGCGCTGACCGACGATGGCGACGTGTGGTGGGAAGGCATGGACGGCGACGCGCCGGCCCACGCGATCGACTGGCAGGGCAACGACTGGACCCCGGCCATCGCCAAGGAAAAGGGCACCAAGGCCGCGCACCCGAACTCGCGCTTCACTGTGGGCGCCACCAACAACCCGGCCCTGGACGCGGCCTGGGACGACGCCACCGGCGTGCCGATCGACGCCTTCATCTTCGGCGGCCGCCGCAGCACCACCGTGCCGCTCGTCACCGAGGCACGCAGCTGGACCGAAGGCGTCTACATGGCCGCCACGATGGGCTCGGAAACCACCGCCGCCGCCTTTGGCGCGCAGGGCGTGGTGCGCCGCGACCCGTTCGCGATGCTGCCCTTCTGCGGCTACAACATGGCCGACTACTTCCAGCACTGGCTCGACGTGGGCAACCGCCTGCAGGGCGAAGGCGCCAAGCTGCCGAAGATCTTCTGCGTCAACTGGTTCCGCAAGGGCGCCGACGGCAAGTTCGTCTGGCCGGGCTATGGCGACAACGCCCGCGTCCTGAAGTGGATGGTCGAACGCGTGGAAGGCACGGGCCAGGGCGAAGGCCACTTCTTCGGCGTGAGCCCGCGCTACGAGGACCTGGACTGGAGCGGCCTGGACTTCTCGAAGGAGCAGTACGCCAGCATCATCAATGCCGACCCCGACGCCTGGAAGGCCGAGCTGAAGCTGCACGACGAGCTGTTCACCCAGCTGGCCTACCACCTGCCGGCCGAGCTGACCGCCACCAAGCAGAAGCTCGAAGCCGAACTGGCCGCCTGATCGACGGTTCGCCTGTTCGCCATTGAGGGCCCGCCCCCGATGGCCCAGCAAAAAAGCCCGCTGACGCGGGCTTTTTCATGTCTGCCGCGGGAGTCGATCGGGATCACCGGTCGACCCGCCGTGACGGCTCATTCCATGTGGCGCAGGGCTGCGGCACGCAGGTCGGCCGCGTAGGACGGCTGCGTCTTCTCGAAGCGTCCGGCGTAGGCCAGCAGTTCCTCGGGGCTGGTTGGTTCGACCTCCCGCAGCTCCAGGAACCGGCCGATGCCAGACCACACTGCCACGCCCGCCGAACCGACCGCATGGAACAGATGGAAGACGGCGCGCTGCAGACGGGTGGTGAGCGCGAGGGAAGCGGGCGAGCGGTAACTGCCCGAGGGGATGGAAAGTGTGCTCATGGCGACTCCTAAGGGAAAACCCTGAAATTGATTCTAGGGTTAACCCTGATTACATCGCTGCATCAACTTGAAGTCCGCGTTGGATCCAGGGATGTTGCAGTGCAACATTGCACGCCAGGCCCGCCTTGGCGCTCGGGGTCCCTGCCCCGTGTCAGCGCCCACCGCCGAGCTGCATCCACAGGTAGCTGTACTCCAGCGCCATCAGGTGCGCGCGCTGTGGGTTGTCGGCCGCGCCGCCGTGTCCGCCCTCGGTATTCTCGTAATAGAGCACCGGGGCGCCCAGTTCGCGCAGCCGCGCCACCATCTTGCGGGCATGCCCGGGGTGCACGCGATCGTCCCGCGTGGAGGTGGTGAAGAGCACGCGCGGGTACGCCAACCCGGGCCGCAGCTGCTGATAGGGGCTGTAGCGGCCGATCCAGTCCCACTCCTGCGGCAGGTCCGGGTTGCCGTACTCGGCCATCCAGGACGCCCCCGCGAGCAGCAGGTGGTAGCGGCGCATGTCCAGCAACGGCACCTGGCAGACCACGGCGCCGAACAGATCGGGCCGCTGCGTGAAGGCGGCGCCCACCAGCAGCCCCCCGTTGGAGCCGCCCATGATGCCCAGCCGCTGGGGCGTGGTGACGCCGCTGCGCACCAGGTCCTCGGCCACGGCGATGAAGTCGTCGTAGCTGCGCTGCTTGTGCGCCTTCACCGCGGCCTGGTGCCAGGCCGGGCCGAACTCGCCGCCGCCCCGGATGTTGGCCACCACCAGCACGCCGCCACGCTGGTACCAGGCCTTGCCGAAAGCCGCGGAGTACCAGGGCTGCATCGACACCTCGAAGCCGCCGTAGCCGTAGAGCAGCGTCGGATTGCGCCCGTCGGCCTTGGCACCGGCCGGCCAGACCACGAAATAGGGCACGCGCGTGCCGTCCCGGCTGGTGGCGAAGCGCTGCTCGACGCGCATACCGGCGGCATCGAAGTGGCGTGCGCGCTGCTTGAGCAGCTCCGGCGCCCCCGCCCCGGTGTGGCCCAGCATCAGGCTGTCGGGCGTCAGGAAGTCGGTATAGCTGACCAGGTAATGCTCGGCCAGCGGGTCGTCGCGCTGATGCGGATCGTGCAGTGCAGACAGCGACAGCGTGCCCGGGCCGGGCAGCGCCAACGCCCGGCGCCCCCAGCGACCATCCCGCGATGTCGCACCCTCGGCCGGCGTTTCCCAGCGCAGCTCCTCGACCTGCGTGGCCACGTTGTCCAGCACGGTGAGCAGCAGGCGGCTCTTCGTCCAGGTCCGGCTGTCGAGCGAGCGCGTGGCCGTGGGCGTGAACAGCGCCTGCCAGCGCGGCTGGCCCGCGAGCAGATCGGCCGCCCGCGCCACCAGCAGGCTGCCAGCCGGGTGGCTGCCGCCGGCACCGTCCGTCGCGGGCAGCGCAGGCAGTGCGCTGCGCAGACTCATCAGCACCCAGTCGTCGTGGAAGGACAGGCTGGCATCGGCCGGCTTGTCCAGGCGCTGCAGCCGCCCGGCGGGTTGACTCGCCCCCTCGTCGTGCCAGAGGAAGGCCTCGCTGCGGTAGAAGTCGATCGACCGGGACAACCCGACCCGCAGGTGGCCGGGCGTGTGGTCGACCCAGACCGAGGCGCTGACGTCGCTGCGCTGCGCCTCGAACACCACCGTCGCCTCGGCCAGCGGCGTGCCGCGGCGCCAGCGCCGGATCACCCGCGGGTAGCCGGAGTCGGTCAGCGAGCCCGGGCCAAAATCCGTGCCCACCAGCAATTCATCCCGGCTCAGCCAGGCCACGTCGCTCTTGGCCTCGGGCAGGCTGAAGCCGCCGGGCACGAAGGCGCGCTGCTGCAGGTCGAACTCGCGCAGCACCACCGCGTCGGCGCCACCGCGCGACAGGTGCAGCAGGCAGCGCGTCCAGGTCGTTTCGCCCCCTGTCGGTGGCAGGCAGCTCGCGCCCTTCCAGACCCAGTTTTCCTTCTCCGCGGCCGCGAGCGCATCCAGGTCCAGCACCGTTTCCCAGCGCGGCTCGGCACGGCGGTACTCGTCCAGCGTGGTGCGCCGCCACAGGCCGCGCTGGTGGTCAGCGTCCTGCCAGAAGTTGTAGACCTGCGCGCCGATGCGGCTGATCGCCGGGATGCGCTGGCGGTCGTCGAGCACCGCGAGCAGCTGGCCTTTCAACTCGGCAAAGCCCGGCTGTGCCGTCAGCTCGGCCTGCGACTCGGCGTTGCGCTCGCGCACCCAGGCCAGCGCGCGCTCGCCAAGCACGTCCTCCAGCCAGAGGTGGGCATCGGCGGGCAGCGTGACCGGCGTGGTCGACGCGGGGGACGGGTCTGCGCCGGCGCTCATGGCAGACACGCCGGCCAGACCGAGAACGGCAGCGGCAACCAGGCGGCGCCACAGGGTCGGCAGGCGCCCGGCCGGGCTATGGCGCAAGGGCATGGCAGGTTCTCCATCAGGCGTAGGGGTCGGCAAAGCCGAGCGCGGCCAGCACCTCGCGCTCGCGCGCCTCCATGCGCTCGGCCTCGGCTTCGTCGTCCTCGTGGTCGTAGCCCTGGGCATGCAGCGCGCCGTGCACCAGCAGGTGGGCGTAATGAGCCGCCAGGGTCTTGCCGGCCGCGCGTGCCTCGGCCTCGACCACCGGCGCGCAGAGCACCAGGTCGGCACAGACCACCGGTTCCTGGGCGTAGTCGAAGGTCAGCACGTTGGTGGCGTAGTCCTTGCCGCGGTAGTCGCGGTTCAGTGCCAGGCCCTCCTCGGCATCGACGATGCGCACGGTGATCTCACCCGGCGCGGCCAGCGCATGGCGCAGCCAGCGGATCACCTTGTGGCGCGGCAGATCAGCGCGGTGGCGGGGGTCGGCGAACTGCAGGGACAGGGTCAAGGTCGGCAACGGCATCAGGTCCTCTCCTCGTCGATGCGGCGATCCTGCTCGCGCTGCGCGCGCTGGGCGTCGTAGGCCTCGACGATGCGCGCCACCAGCGGGTGGCGCACCACGTCGGCGGAGGTGAAATGCGTCATCGCGATGCCACGCACGTCGCGCAGCACCTGGGCGGCATCGACCAGCCCGCTGGTCGTGCCACGCGGCAGGTCGATCTGGCTGACATCGCCGGTCACCACCGCGCGGCTGCCAAAGCCGATGCGGGTGAGGAACATCTTCATCTGCTCGACGGTGGTGTTCTGCGCCTCGTCCAGGATCACGAAGGCGTGGTTGAGCGTGCGCCCGCGCATGAAGGCCAGTGGCGCGATCTCCAGCAGGCCCTTCTCGAAGGCCTTGGTGACACGCTCCAGGCCCATCAGGTCGTACAGCGCGTCGTAGAGCGGGCGCAGGTACGGATCGACCTTCTGCGCCAGGTCGCCAGGCAGGAAGCCCAGCCGCTCGCCCGCTTCCACGGCCGGGCGCGTCAGGATGATGCGCTGCACCGTGTTGCGCTCCAGCGCATCGACGGCGCAGGCCACCGCCAGGAAGGTCTTGCCAGTGCCCGCCGGCCCGATGCCGAAGGTGATGTCGTGGCTGAGCATGTGGCGCAGGTAGGCCATCTGGTTGGTTGTGCGCCCCACCAGGTCGGCCCGGCGGGTGCGCAGCACGATCGGGTCGCCCTGGTCGGCATCCGCTGGCGCCGCCTGGCCTTCCTCGGCCGGAGCGGCCAGCCCCTGCATCGCCTGCACCAGTGCGAGCTGCAGCTCGGCGGCCTCGATCGGCCGCTGCGCCCGCAGGTACATCTGCTCCAGGAAGGTCCGCGCCGCCCGGGCGTTCGCAGGCGCCCCATCGATGCGGATTTTTTCATTGTGGCGCCGCAGCTGGACGGCCAGGGCCACCTCGGTGCTGCGCAGGTGCTCATCGAGCGGACCGCAGAGGTGCGCAAGCCGCGCGTTGTCGACGGGGGTGAAGGCGAGGCGCAGGATCAAGGCAAGCGTGCGAAGTTTGGAGCCGGGGCCCGGTGGTGCGATTGTCGCTGCCCCCGACCCGGGTGGGGCTCCGGCAGAATCCTTTGCATCTGTGGGCGCACTGGTGTACCGGCCGCCCCGACCGTTTCCCCACCCTCTTGCGCCCACCCGATCCTTCGTGTCCGCCCCCCCTGCGCCGGCCGCCAGCGGCCTCGTCACCGGCTGGCTCGGCCGCCTGCTGAAACCCGGCGCCGATGGCCAGCGCCGCATCTGGCACGTCCTGCACCCGGCCCGCTGGCCGCTGCTGGTGGCCTGCCTGCTGATCCTCCTGGCCGCACTGGTCGGACTGCTGGGGGCCGGCAGCGCCACCCAGGGCGGCCTCACGATCGTGCAGGCCTGGGCGACACGCTCGGCCGCGCCCGTGTTCCCGGAAGGCACCGCCGCCCAGCGCATCGAGCTGCCCCACGCCTGGGAACGCGGCCTGCGTGACGAGCTGCCGGTGTGGTACCGCATGGAGTTCGAGGTGCCACGCGGGGGCTTCGGCCCCGGCATGCCGGCGGTCTACCTCGCTCGGGTGTGCGCCCAGTACATCGTGCGGCTGAACGGCCAATCCATCGCCAGCCGGGGGGCGGATGCCGAGCCACGCCCGACCGACTGCCACGAGCCGGCCCTGATCGACCTGCCGCCCGGCCTGCTGCGCGAACGCGGCAACCTGCTGGACATCCAGGTGCGCGCCCTGCCGCTGCGCAAGGTGGCTTCCCACGAGCGTGCGGGGGCGTTGTCGGAGGTGCGCATCGGCGCCCACCCGACGCTGGAGACCGAGCGCGCCCGCACCCGCGCGCTGCAACTGGGCCTGCCGCTGGCCCTGCTGGCGCTGTCGGGTGTCATCGGCGCGGCAGCGCTGGTGCTGGCCGTCACGAGCAAGCTGCCCTACCTGGCCTACTTCGGTGCTGCGGCGCTGGGCTGGTCGCTGTTATGCGCCCTGCTGCTCGGGGTGGACCTGCCCCTGCCCGCGCTGGGCGTCGAGATCGTGATCACCGTGCTGACACCCCCCGTGGCGGTGGCGGCGATCCTCTTCCTGCTGCGCTCCTGCGGGCTGCGCATCGACTGGCTGGAGTCCTCCCTGGCCCTGCAGTGCCTGTTCGTGCTGCTGGGCCTGGCGGTGGCACTGCCGGAGCGGGTCTACACCGTCGCGCAGCCCTGGGCGGTGATCCTGGTGGTGGAGCTGGTGGCCGCGCTGGGCGTGTTCCTGCACCGTGCCTGGCACATGTCGCGCACCGACTTCCGCCTGGCCGCCGCCTCAGCCGGCTCCGGCGCGCTGGTGCTCGCAGGCGAGTGGCTGCTCTCGCCCGGCGCGCTGCTGCTGCCGGGCAAGCTGGCGATCAGCGTATCGGTGCTGGTGATGTTCGCCGGCATGGTCTGGCGCCTGCAGCAAGTGCAGCGCAGCTCGCTGGAGTCCGCCGAGCAGGCCCGCGTGGCGGCCGAGAAGCGCATGCAGGAAGTCTCCACCGACATGGAGCAGAACTACGACCGCATGGCCGAGTTGCGCGTCGAGCAGGTCACCGCCAAGGAGCGCAAGCGCATCGCCGCCGACCTGCACGACGACCTGGGTGCCAAGCTGCTGACCATCGTGCACACCAGCGAGAGCGACCGCATCTCCACCCTGGCGCGCGAGGCGCTGGAGGAAATGCGCCTGTCCGTGCGCGGCCTGACCGGCAAGGCGGTGCAACTGGGCGACGCCATCGGCGACTGGCGCAGCGAGATCATGATGCGCCTGTCGCAGGGCGGCGTCGAACTCGCCTGGGACACGCCCGACGAACTGCTGATGAGCGAACGCGCGATGAGCGCACGCGCCTATGTGCAGACCACCCGCATCCTGCGCGAGGCGGTCAGCAACGTGCTCAAGCACAGCGGCGCCAGCCACTGCCAGATCTCGATCCGCCAGGATCACAACGACTTCGAGCTGACCATTGCCGACAACGGCAAGGGCATCCCGATGGAAATGGACGGCAAGCTCGACCGCGGGCATGGCATGTCCACCATGAAGGGCCGTGCCAAGCAGCTGCAGGGCCAGTGCCTGGTGGAGTCCGGCCCCGGGTACGGCACCACGATCCGGCTCACCCTGCCGCTCTGAACGTCTCGCCCCCCTCCAGTTCGACCGCCCCGTCACCGATAACCGCCTCGACGCCCTGCCGCGCCCCCTTTCGGAGCCCCGACCATGAAACAGATCCTGCTGCTCGAAGACCTGCCCGAGATCCGCGCCTGGCTGCGCACCCTGGTGCTGCAGGTGTTCCCCGGCTCCACCGTCACCGAGGCTGCGCGGGTGCACGACGCGCTGCAGCAGGTGGGCGCCCAGCGCTTCGACCTGGCGATGATCGACCTGGGCCTGCCCGACGGCTCCGGCGTCAAGGTCGTGCAGGCGCTGCGCGACAGCCAGCCCGACGCGCAGTCGGTGGTGGTCACCATCCACGACGACGACGACCACCTCTTCCCTGCCCTGCAGGCCGGCGCCTACGGCTACCTGCTCAAGGAACAGCCGCGCGAGCAGCTGATGGAGCACCTGCAACGCATCAGCCAGGGCGAGCCGCCGCTGTCGCCGTCGATCGCGCGGCGCATGATCAGCTACTTCTCCGCCCAGGCGAACCGCCCGGGCGCGCAGCAGGCCGTGAGCACCCAGGACAACCTGATGCCCAACGTGCAGCTGACCGAGCGTGAGCGCGAGGTGCTGCTGCGCGTGGCCAAGGGCTTCACCCTGCCGGAAATCGGCGTGCAGCTCGGCCTCTCCCGCCACACCATCGCCGACTACGTCAAGCAGATCTACCGCAAGCTCAACGTGAGCTCGCGCGCCGAAGCCGCCCTCGAAGCCCAGCGCCTGGGCCTGTTCCGGCGCTGACCCGCCGCTGACCCACCGGTGGTCCCCCTCCCCCGTATCATCTCCGGATGATCGGACGGCTCAGCGGCACCCTGGCGGAGAAGACTCCGCCGCAGATCCTCATCGATGTGAACGGCGTCGGCTACGAAGTCGACGTGCCGATGAGCACCTTCTACAACCTCCCGGCACTCGGCGAGCGCGTCACGCTGCTGACGCACTTCGTGGTGCGCGAGGACGCGCAGCTGCTCTACGGCTTCCTCAGCGCCGAGGAGCGCGCCACCTTCCGCCAGCTCATCAAGATCACCGGCGTGGGTGCGCGCACCGCGCTGTCCATCCTGTCGGGCCTGAGCGTCAATGACCTGGCGCAGGCCGTGTCCGCCCAGCAGGCCGGCCGGCTGATCAAGGTGCCCGGCATTGGCAAGAAGACCGCCGAGCGCCTGCTGCTCGAACTCAAGGGCAAGCTCGGCCCCGACCTCGCACTGCCGGGCGCGGTGGTGCAGAGCGACGCACAGGCCGACATCGTGCAGGCCCTGGTCGCCCTGGGCTACAACGAGAAGGAAGCCGGCGCGGCGCTGAAGAACCTGCCCAAGGATGTGGGCGTCAGCGAGGGCATCAAGCTGGCGCTCAAGGCGCTCGGCTGACGGGCGCCCCCCAGTCCTTCAGGTCCTGCGCCGACGGCGGCCCCATCACGAACGTCACCGGCTGCCCCGGGCGCAGCAGCGCCACGTAGGGCGTCACGCCACGCCAGGCCGGGTTGACGCGGTAGCGCAGCGCCGCTGCCGCGCCGTCAAAAGCCAGCAGGCGGCCGGCCCGGCGGTAGTGCGGCGTGGCCAGCAGCTCGGCATCGGCTTCGCCGGGCGGCACGTCCATCACCACCGTGACCAGCCGGGCACCGTCACGCCGCTGCTGCACGGCGCGGGCCAGCTGCTCCACCACCGCCGGGCAGTGGCTGCAGTCGGTGGTGGTGAACACCACCGCGGTGGGCGCATGGGCGGCCTGCAGTGCGGACCAAGTGTCGGCGCCGAAGGGCTCCACCCCCTTGGGTGCGGCCGCCGCAGCGGCAGCCGAGACGGCGAACAGGCCAGCCACGCCCGCACGGCGCAGCGCAGACATCGGGCGCAATGGTTCAAGGCCAGATCGGTTCAACGCGGGCTCCTTCGGCGGTGCGCCAGAACACGAGGATGCGAGCGCCGCGCTGCACCAGGCGCGGGTGGTCGTTGGGCTGCGCGGTGGCGCCCAGTTCCTGCAGGGTGAAACGCTGGCCGCCGTCCTCGGAGGTCCAGGCGCGCAGCCGGGTCTGCTTGCCGTCGAAGCTGCGCCAGACGACCGCCACCCGCTCGCCGGCACTCGCCACGTCGGCATGTTCGGCCGCCTCGTCGGGCAGCGCACGGGCCTCGCCGGCCGGGCGGCCGTCGGCGGCCAGGCGGCCATAACGCACCGCCATCGCGCCGTTGCGTTGGCCAAACCACACCGCGTGCCAGCCCCCATCGGTGGCGGGTGCCAGGCCGGGGCCGTGGTGCGGGCAGGCATCGATGGCCCAGCGGTCCAGGCTGGCGCGCACCGGCTCCGCCGCCGCGCTGCCGTCGAGCCGGGCGAAGGCATGGTCGCGCTGATTGGGTGCG
>Ga0073899_10001678_pt1 | contig 20155 bp, 24 predicted proteins | sample KloWWTmetaKNB5Ph_FD_88975 | JGI IMG/M metagenome (GOLD analysis project Ga0073899, IMG submission 88975) | Active sludge microbial communities from Klosterneuburg, Austria, studying microevolution and ecology of nitrifiers - Klosterneuburg... | ecosystem: Engineered > WWTP > Aerobic digester >... | reverse complement strand
GGAGGCGCCAACTCCGCCTGGGCCGTTTGACGCCCATCGAGTTCGAGACCATCATGAACACGACCGCCGCACTGGCGGCGTGACTACAACCTGTCACCTATTCGTGCAGCAGTCCCAAGGAGACGAATTTGTCCCTTGCTTATTACCAACCCCTACGGGGTGGGGTTGGTTGGTAACAAGCAACCGCTTGGTTGGTATGAAGTGGTTTACTTGGTATGGATGCGCTCTACGAGTCGCTCAACAGCGCGTTCCACTCCCGCTCCGCGGCGTCCACAGCGCTGTCGGACCACGATCCTTCGCCTACGAGGAACCGTACGATCCTCCGCAGGTCGGCTGGATCGTTGAGCCGGTCGTGCAGGTTGGTCTCGACGGCTTCAACGTAGTCGCGAGCCAGGTCTCCGATTGGGTCGTCGCGCTCGGCGTTCGCCTTCATCCAGTCGTCGAAGTCAACGAACTTGTCCTGATACGTGTGACCGCCGAGGTGCTCTCTGACCCAGAATCCGGGGACCCGAGGTTCCCCGATTCCGTCTGCCCGGGCGATGTCTGCTGCGCTCCTGGAGATGAGCTTGTGCTTCGCGTTCATGGCGGTTCCTTTCACTGGGTGGTTCGGGTGTAGAACTTCGACGTGCCCTGCTTGCGCTCGGTGACCAGACCGTCCTTGACCATCGACCGGATGATCGCTACCTGACGCGGGCCGTTCGTCTCCCCGGCCTCGATGATGAGCGCCTTGAGGTCACCTGTGCTGAGCGTGCTGTCCCCCAGCGCTTCCAGCGCCTGTTCGCGAACGTTCAAGGCCTTCGTCTCGGCACGCTCAAGGTTCCGCGCCGCGAGCGTGACACCGGACTCGAACACCCAGGTCGAGTGCGGGACACTCACTCCTGCCGGGGCCAGAACGAACTCGGCTACGATTGGGTCGCGTTCGGCGGGGCTCTGGTCCTTGATTCCGCCAGGCCGATCCTTCTTGAGCTTGAGATAGGCGCGCCCACCACGAGACCGAGTGAATCCCTCCCTGCCGCTGAGGGACACCTCGTAGTACGCGCCGTTGATCGCGGCCTTCTTGCGGATCGTTCCACCAGCACCGAATGATCGAGACTGCTCGTTCTTAGCCATGTGGTCCACGGCGATAACCGCGCTACCGGCTGTCGCGAATGGCTGGACTGCCATGCGGTTCAGCGGCGCGTATTCCTCGTCGCGGTTGAGGTTCGCCCCGAACAGGGCTCCAAGCTCTCCGATGCTGTCGACGAGCACGATCGAGGGCGTCCACTCCGTGATGTCTTCGAGCAGGGCAAGGTACTCGCTCCGTGACTCGGGCGACGCCAGCCGGAACCGCGAGTGGTCTGCCAGAACCTCGCGATCGGCCCCGAACGACGTGAGTCGCGTCAGGGTCTCCATGATCCCGTTGTGGTCGAGGTCGAGAATCGCGGCACTCCCACCACGGTTCAGCGTGTCCACGATCATCGCCAGACCAATCAGGGTCTTACCCGACTCAGGGTCTCCAACGAGCCCGTTCACCTTGCCCGAGTACAGCAGGTAGAGACCGTCGTTGCGGATCGATCCTGTGTCCGGCTCGACTGGCTTGAGTTCGCCACGGAGCGCTGCGGCCACGTCGAGGTAGAGCGTGTTGATGTCGATGCCCTCAGACGGGCGCTCGTGCTGCTCAAGCCATTCCCGTCTCTTGTCGTTCTGCGCCTGCTGGAAGATCTCCTCGAAGCTCGGCTCTGGCATGTTCACGGTCGACCGCCTTTCGCAAGCCGAACACGTGCGGCATCGATGTACGGCGCGTACTCGCGCATGATGAATTCCTGTGCGCTCCGGACGGCGCGCTTCGCTTCGTCCCAGGAGAACGGTGTGTTCTGGTGCGTCGCCTCCCACATGCGATAGGCAATGGCGTAGCCCGCGATGTCGCGATGCGGGCCGTTCTTCGAGAACCACCGCGACATGACCTGGTGGCATGTGTTGTTGCGTTCGAGGGAGCCGTCGTGTCCGCCGAAGCCGAAGAGCAGGAAGTACTCGTCCGACTCCAACTGGCTCTTCGTGCGGCCACCGAAGTTCACGCCGTCGATGACCTCGCCTGAGTGGACGTAGCGACCACCATTCGAGTTGACGTCGCGGATGAGTTCACTCGGCGCGTCGGGGATGTTCGCGAACGAGCCGCGCATCAGGACGTAGGACTTCCACGTCTTCATGGTCCCGACGCCAGACGGAGGGGCAGCGACCTGCCCGCCGTCCGCTCGAATGTCCACGCTTGGCAGCCACCCGACCGGGGAGCCGCAGGGCTCCGACAGCCGGAAGTAGAGGTGCCAACCTCCGCTCGGCGTTCGGACCATCGGGCCGTCGTCGGGAATCTCGACCCCGCTCATGTCGGACCACTCCATGAGCGATCGGAGCGGATCGCCGCCACGCTTGGTGTCGCCGTCGATGACGAGCAACCCGGAGACAAGCCCAGTCGGAATCCCAATGTTCGCGGCGGGGATCGACGCTCGGCGTCCGCGAAGCTCGACCGAATCAGCCGTCGCGATTCTGTCGAACCCGACGAACTGGCCGTAATACTGCCTGTGCGGAACCTTGCTCAGCGGCTCCAATGCGATGGTCGGGATTCCCAGGCGTGCGTACATGAGTTCGTATTCGAGGGGACTAGGCACCGCGACCACCCCCAGCCAGGAACGCCGCTACCTTCTGCTGCTCGCAGAGCAGAGCGCGATAGACCGCGGCATCGAAGAGAGCAACAATTTCCCGATTTGACCTGGTAAAATTGCTATTGGTCACTTCGGCAGGAGACCGCTCGGGAATGGCGTCGCGTTCTGGAAGCGCGGCGCCTTTCTCATGCCGCCTGAACATCGGACTCACCCCCGCGCAAGAACGCGACGAACCAGTCCACGTACTCGTCCGGGATGGGAGCGTTGTCTTGCTCGACCTTGGACGTCGCCGGGGCGCTCATGACTCGCTCGCATCGAGAGCACGACGGGCGTCGTCAAGAGCACGACGCGCGCGCTCCATGTGGATGTCGAACGACGTACGAGAGTCGCCCTGTTCGCGACCGTCCTGAGCGTTGTAGAACTTCAGTAGCGCAGGTTCGAACATGTTGTGGATGGGCAGGGAGAACAACTTCTCCAACGCAGCGATTTCTGCGCCTGTCGGGTACGACCTGCCTTGGATGAGGTTGTTGACTCGCGCCGGGTTGCAGTCGAGAACGAGCGCGACCTCAACATGCGTCAGCTTGTGCGCATGGAGGAACTTGCCGAGCGGCTGTCGTCGGAACGGAAGTGCCACTGGGATCACCACCTATCGGTGTGATCGACCAGAGGTTCTGTCCGTTGCACTAACCGGAGGTAGGACCCTCGCCCGACTAGCTGAGTTGCGACTCAGATTGAGAAGCAGAGATCAGATCGGCGCTATCGCGATTGTTCGATACAACCAATTTACCAGGAGGGTTGGTAAACCTGATCGCCTGACCTGATGTAACAATTACGGCTCGATAACGGGCAAACGTTCTCGACAATCGACACCGACCCGGAGCGCCGTATCCCCTACTGAGCGTTCCTGAGCGTCAATCTAACGGGCTATCTCTATCCCGTCGATTGATTCGATTACGGGCAACTGTAAGCGTCTCAGTCGTCGCGCTGTCGAATGTACGCAACCGCGTGCGCTCGACGCTTGAACGCCTGGCAGTCGCAGTCGCGCGTCGGATGGGCCGTTTCCGGGCAACCGGGAGCCACAGCGAAGAAGGTCTGCTTGTAAGTGCCCCAGGCCGCGCCCTCTCCAACGGATCTGAGCCGCCAGCCGTTTGTGCCTATCGGCGTGATCAATGCTGCTCGTACTGCGAGTCGAGCCACTTGCGCCACTCGCCCGGAGGGGTGTCCGACTCGGTTGGCATGGGCAGAGGGTTCTTCGCCCGATCTGGTGAGAACTCGGACTCGGGCAGGTTGTCAGTCACGGTACGGGTTTCCTCTCTGAATCGGATCGGCTCGACCGCGTACCCGCGAAACGTGGTCACGTTCCTCGCGCGTGCCAGGGCCGATCTTGGGACCGTCGAATCGTTCGTGCTTCGACATGTCCTTGACCGGAGCCAGAGATTCTTCTACGACCTCGGCGTCCTCGATGTCCTCGATCTGCGGCATGTTCGCGTACGGGTCGTAGTCCTCGGGAAGTTCCGTAATGATGTGTTGCATCGTGACTTCCCAGGGCTTCTCCTGCTTGTGCTCGATGACCAGTCCCTTGCCGTAGCCGGTGCGGTCAAGAACCATCGTGATCGCTCGGAGCTTGTCGCCGTCCGACGTGCCGGGAGCCGTCAGAATCTTGTTGAGCTCGACCAGGGCAGGGTTGATCATCGACTGCAACCGCTCGGTGGCTTTGCGCTGAATGTGCGCCGCGGCTCCTCCATGCTTCTTGCAGACCGTGCCACCCTTGATCGGCGCGTTCTTGCACTGCTCGCCGTTGCGCTTGGTGTACCTGCACCGCGGCTTGTCGAGGCCGTCGAGCGCCTTCGCGATGATGTCGTTCGGCTTGTGTTTGCCACCGCCGTGCGCCTGGCAGACCTTCTTGCCATGAACAGCCCATCGACGGCAGGGCGTCCCCGCCCTGGTGGTTGCTTCGCAGTAGACCCGTGACATGCTGGCTCCTATCGAGTCGAAGCGTCAGCCACGACGCCCGCGCTTCGCCGTGTCGAGGAACTCGGCCTCGAACTGGTCGGCCATGGCGTGCACCGCGGGATCGGAGTCCACGAGTCGTGCGACACCGGCTCTCATGCGATCTGCTATGCGCGCAGTGTGCTCGCGCCGAGCGTCGTTCCAGCGCTCCTGCGTCGAGATGTCGCAGAACGGGTACGGGACCTCGGGAATCTCGCTCGGCGCGACGAGTCCGGTGATCTTCTGGATGAATGACATGGTTGGCCTCCTTGTCTTGCGGCCTCTGAGATGAAACAGGGCGCCGGAGCCGAGGCCATAGCTCCGGCGCCCTGCCTGCCTGCCGGAGAAAGGAAGGAAACAACGGCAGGCTTGGGTTGGCCTCGCTACGGCCAGGTCGGGTTCTCGTAGGAGCCCGAAGCCTTGATCTGCATGACCGCCGCAGCGGAGCGGTGACGGACGCCGACACCGAATCCGCGCTGGTAGTAGGCGTTCACGAGCGGGAACCGAGTCGCGTCGTTCGGGTTCACCAGGCGGAGACCGTGCAGGCCGGGGTTCCGGTGCTGGCGGAACGCGAGCGGGTTGCGGGAGTTCCCCGGCCCTGCGCTTGCGACGGCAAGGAGGTAGCCGTCCGGGACGTGGTAGCTCTCGAAGAGCAGCGCGTCACCGTACGATCCGAAGATCGGGATGCCCTGGTAGCGCGACGGCGGCACGTCGCCAACGATGGTCTCGTCGGTGAGGTACGCCGGGGCTCCCTGCGCGGGAATGAAGTCGAACGGATCGGTCGCAGGGTCCGCGGGGTCGCGACGGAAACCGCGGATCGCCTCGGCGTTGGCGGTGCCCTTGCGAACCATGATCACGATGCGCTCGTTCGACTCAGGCAGGCCGTAGCCATGCTCCTGGATGGTGTCGATGAGCGCCTTGAGGTCGCCACCGTCCACGGTCGCCGCACCGGAGACCATGTAGTGGTTGTGACCGGACGAGAACTCCTTGCCCGCGTACGTCGGGGGCTTGGAGTCGGAGAGGCCGTCCCACAGACCGTAGATCGTGACGCCGTTCTCGTTGGTGAAGCGATCACCGGTCGTCGCGGGTCGCTCGGTCAGCGCCTCCATGGTCTTGCGGAACAGCAGGCGGTTGTCCTGCTCCACCTTGTCCTCGAACTGAAGACGGATCTGCTCCGCCGACGAGTCACGAAGGAACTTGTGTGTGAACCGCGAAGCCGCGTCGAAGAATTCGAGCGGGTAGCCCATGCGGAGCCAGTTGATGTCGCGGCGACTCGACTTGGGGACACCGAACTCGGACTCGACTTCGAAGTCCTCGCCCTTGCCGGGTTCGCCAGCGATCTGGACGAACGACTCGGTGGTGTCGAACGTGAACAGTCGAGTCACGAGGTTGCGGTTCTGGTTCCACTCGGCCAGAGCGTCAGCGAACTCGTTGTAGATGTCGTTGAGAGGAACGCCGTCAGCAGTCTGCGTAACGATGTCCGCCGCAACGTTGAAGCCTCGGTCGGCTCCGTAGATGTCACGGATCAGAAGGTCCATGGCAACTCCAATCGTTGAGATGGGTTGCGCGACCACGGGTCGAGCTGATGACACCGACTTACGAGTCCAGGAGGGGAGCTAAGCTCAACCTCTCCGCTCGGCGGATGCGCGGTCGACCACTGGTGTTCCGTTGATTCAATATTACCAGGAGGGGTATCCCTCCGTAAGGGCTACTTAGTTGTATTCCTGATCTTTTGACTCATCGAGAAACAGCACCCCGTTCGTTGCGCGGGCGATCGCACCCGGGCGAACCACCCGGCTGCCGCCGCCGACGAGCGCGGCCACGGTCGCGCTGTGGTGCGGGCTCTCGAACGGGGGCTCCCGCACGAGCCCCTCGACCCCGATCCCGGAGAGCGAGCGAATCGACGACACCTCCAGCGCCGCCTCGTCGTCGAGGTCGGGCAGGATCCCAGGGAGCCGGCTGGCGAGCATCGTCTTGCCGGCGCCCGGCGGCCCGCACATCAGGATGTGGTGGCCGCCCGCCGCAGCCGCCACCAGCGCCTCGACCGCCTCGTGCTGGCCGATCACATCGGCAAGGTCGCCGGCGAACGGACGTGTGGGCGGGGCTGCGGGCGCCGGGACCGGGTCAAGCTCGCTCGGTTCGAGATCCGCACCGTGCCACAGGGCGACGTCGCCGAGCGTCACGGCCCCCACCACGTGCATACCCGACACCAGCCGCGCCTCGTCCTGGTTCGCGTGGGGCACGATCGCGTGCGTCACCCCGGCCCGGGCCGCCGCGAGCACCGCTGGCAGCACGCCGGCGACGGGGCGCAGCCGACCGTCGAGCCCGAGCTCGCCGATGTGCACGGTCCGCGCGAGCGAGGCCAGGTCAAGCGAGCCGTCGGTCGCCAGCGTCGCCACCGCGATCGCGACGTCAAATCCCGCGCCCTGCTTCGGCAGGCTGGCCGGCGAGAGGTTCACGGTCACGCGCCGTCGCGGCAACGTCAACGCGGAGTTCGCAGCGGCACCCCGCACCCGCTGCTCGGCCTCGCCGAGTGATTTGTCGGGCAGGCCGATGATGTGCAGGCCCGGGAGCTGGCTGGATTGGTCGGCCTCCACCTCCACGAGTGCGCCCTCGGCGCCGGTGAGCGCGACCGCCCACGTGCGCGCGACGGTCATTCCAACCCCGCAATGTGCTCGATGAGCGCGCTTGCCGGATCCGGCCCGAGCACCGCCACGGCGTCCACCCGCAGGGTGCGACCGCGTGACGCATCGGGGTGCGCCACCGCCCACGCCACCGCCAGCCGTTGCAACCGGGCCAGTTTGCGACGCGTGATGGCATCGAATGGATGCCCGAACCCCGCGCCGCGCCGCGTCTTGACCTCGACGAACACCAGCTGCCCATCGCGGGTGGCGACGAGATCTATCTCACCGTCCCGGCACCGCCAGTTCTGATCGAGGATGCGGTAGCCGCGCTCCCGAAGATACGCGGCGGCGCGGGCCTCGCCCGCACGTCCCAGTACATCTTTCTCTGCCACAGCATGCCTCCTGGAGGCAGTCTGCGTGCGAGGATGCGGGCCCGGTGGGGCCGCGGGTCACGGTGTGGGCGGCGCATCCGCCATCGCGGGCTGTGGACGAACACTCGGGCGCGTCAGCACGCGCCTACTCGTCGAGCGAGAGCTCCTGCGGGATCTGGAAGTCGCGGCGCGAGAGCTCCTCGACGTTCACGTCTTTGAAGGTCAGCACGCGCACGCTCTTCACGAAGCGATCGGCGCGGTACACATCCCACACCCACACGTCCGACATGGTGATCTCAAAATAGAAGTCGTGCTCGGTGTCGCGCCGCTCGAGGTTGACCTCGTTGGCGAGGTAGAAGCGGCGTTCCGTTTCGATCACGTACTGAAATTGGCCCACGACATCTCGGTACTCGCGATAGAGCGCGAGCTCAAGCTCCCGGTCGTAGTCCTCGAAAACGTCGTCATCCATGATGCCTCCTATCCTACGGTGAGGCGAAGAGCGCCGCAGGCTGATATGCCTCGGTGGCCACCCAGGTGCGCCGGTGGTGCTCGCTCACCCCGTGCCCGCGGATCGCGTCCCGGTGCGCGGCGCTCCCGTACCCCTTGTTCCGATCCCAGGCATAGTGCGGCAGCGCCTCGTGCAACTCGAGCATGTGGGCGTCGCGCGCCACCTTGGCGATGATGGATGCCGCGGCCGCGCTCGCGCAGTCTCGGTCGGCTTTCACCACCGGACGCACGGTGATCCGCCCCGGCCACTGCCGGGCGATGTAGTCGTGCGAACCATCGAGGATCACGATCGCCGCCCCGACGTCGACGCCTGCCGCAGCCAGTTCGTCGAGCGCGCGCGCAGCGGCCATCCCGAGCGCCGCGATGATGCCGTGCGCGTCGATCTCGGCGGCCGACGCCGCGCCGACCGCGCTGCGGCTCACCCACGCGGCCGCACGTTCGGCCAGTTCGGGGCGTTTGCGCTCGGTGACGAGCTTCGAGTCCTTCAGTCCCTCCGGGATCGCGTCGGCGCAGGCATCCAACATGACCGCGTCAACCACGGTCGCGCCGACCGAGACGGGACCCGCCAGGGCACCACGGCCGACCTCGTCGCAGGCGATCACGAGCGGGTATTCGCGCAGCAGCTCGCGTTCGAGCAGGAGCGTGGGGATCATCGCGCGGGGCTTTCCGGCGCGCGTGCCGTCGCGCGGGCGGCTGTCGCCGGCTGCGGATCAGGGACCCCCATGAACACGTCGTCGTGCGTGTCGATGATGCCGAAGCGGTCAAAGGGCCAGGTGATCAAAAACGCGCGACCCACGACGTTCTCGAGCGGCACGAAGCCCGCTCCCGGCTGTTCCTGGTTGTAGCGCGAGTCCTTCGATTGGTACCGGTTGTCGCCGAGCACCCAGAGCGTGCCCTCCGGCACGGTCACATCGAAGTCGAGATCCGACACCTTGGTCACGCCCGTGGGCAGCAGCAGGTAGGCGCTCTCGTCGATCGGCGTGCCGTTGACCGTGATGCGGCCGAGGCTGTCGCAGCATTCGACGCGGTCGCCCGGCAGGCCGATCACGCGCTTGATGAGGTGGTCGTTGCTGTCGGGCGCGGTCAGACCGACGAGGGAGAGCACCCAGTCGATCCCCTCGAGAAATGGCGGGCGCGGTTGGCTGTAGGTGACGGGCAGCCAGCCGCCCGGGTCGCGGAAGACGACGATGTCGCCGCGGTCGTACCCGGTGAAGCGCGGGGTGAGTTCGTCAACGAGGATGCGGTCGTCGATCTGCAGCGTGTTCTTCATCGAACCGGAGGGGATGTAGAACGAGCGGACGACGAAGGTCTTGACGAGAAACGAGACGAGCAGGGCGATGAGCACGATGACGATGACGTCGCGGGCGAACACCGCCCAACCCCGACCCCGTGATACGCGGGTGGGTGCGTCGGCCACGGGCGAGGCCATCTCGGGCTCTGTGGTCATGTCTCCTCGTTGCTCACCGAAGGCGACGCCCAGGCGTCGCCACTGATCAAGGTTCGCACACTCGCGGGCTCCGTCTCGTGCCCACACGCGCGCTCACGCGCGAAACCAAGGGAACGCACAGGCGTGGGTGTGGCGGCATCCCGCAAGAATGCGACAACCCCGCGGGCCGAAGCCAGCGGGGTTGTCACGGAAAGCGGACTCAGTTGTCGCGCTTCTCCTTGATCTTGGCCTTCTTGCCGCGCAGCTCGCGCAGGTAGTAGAGCTTCGCGCGACGCACGTCACCGCGGGTGACGACCTCGATGCGGTCGATGATCGGCGAGTGCACGGGGAACATGCGCTCGACGCCCACCTGGAAGCTCACCTTGCGAACCGTGAAGGTCTCGCGCACGCCGTCGCCCTGACGGCCGATGACGACACCCTGGAACACCTGGACACGCGAGCGCGTGCCCTCGATGATGTTCACGTGCACCTTGACGGTGTCACCGGGGCCGAAGGCCGGAATGTCGGACTTGAGGGATGCTGCGTCGACGGAGTCGAGCTTCTGCATGATCGTTCACTCTCTGCAACCCCACACAGGTGGGCGGCGGTGCTAGGAAAAAGTTGAAGTGTGTGCCCTCGCGTCTCACGACGCGCTGTGACTCCCCTGTGGCAGAGTCTTGCTACGGCACAAACAGCTATTCTGCCACGAATCGGCACCGCCAACAAACTCGGCCATCCCGCCGGGCCCGCGGCACGCGACGCGACGCGAACGGGCAGTGGATGCCGCGGCCTGCGCGCCTCAGCGCGATGTGCCGTCCGACTCCTCGATGACGAACACCTCGCCGGCCGGCGGTGCGAATCCCGCCGCGGGCGTCTGCGGTGCCTGGCGTGGCGCGCGCGTCTGCCCCGACTGTCCCCAGGTCCCCGAGCCATCGGGGTGCAGGGTCGTGTACCGCAGCGCCACCGGCCTCGTCTCGGCGGAGAGCTGGCGCATCGACGACCAGATCAGTGCGAATCCCGCGAGGATCGCGCCGACGAGCACGGGAGCGAACCACGCGTCGTTGTAGAAGCCGACGGCAATCGTCAGCCCGTGCCAGATCGTGAGTCCAAGCACATCCCACCACGAGACGGCACGCGAGGCGCGCACCGTGCCGCGCGCGCGGATCAGCAGGGCGATCAGGATCTGCCCGAGAAAGACCGAGGGGCACGCGACGAACAGCACCCACAGGAACGCGAGGCCGCCACCGGTGAAGATGCCCCAGCCGATCAGCAGCCACACCGGCAGCACAAGGGCCGCCGGGAAGAGCCAGACGAAAAAGCCGCGCCGCAGAACCATGCTCCGATGCTACGCCTGCCGTGCTCGCCTGTGGCTGCGGCGGCGGGGGCTTCGGGCGCACTCTCAGCCACCGCGCGGCCGGCGACCGCACCGCACGCCCAGGTGCGATCCGGCAAGATAGAAGGCAACCCGAAAGGACACCCCCCGATGATCGAGTTGCGCACCCCCGCCGAAATTGAGGCGATGCGTCCCGCCGGGCGCTTCGTCGCCGAAGTGCTCGCGACGTTGCGTGATGAGGTGCGGGTGGGCACGAACCTGCTCGCGATCGACAAGCGCGCGCACGAGATGATCCGCAAGGCCGGCGCGCAGTCCTGCTACATCGACTACCACCCCTCTTTCGGTGCGAGTCCGTTCGGCAAGGTCATCTGCACCTCGGTGAACGACGCGGTCCTGCACGGGCTCCCCCACAGCTATGCGCTGCGCGACGGTGACCTGCTCACCCTCGACTTCGCGGTCTCGGTCGACGGCTGGGTCGCCGACTCGGCGATCTCGTTCGTCGTCGGGACGCCGCGCGATGAAGACCTCGCGCTCATCGACACCACCGAGCGTGCATTGGATGCCGCGATTGCGGCCGCGACGATCGGCAACCGACTCGGCGACATCTCGGCCGCCATCGCCGAGGTGGCGCACGCCGACGGCCTCTCGATCAACACCGACTTCGGTGGCCACGGCGTCGGCCGCACCATGCACGGCGACCCGCACGTGCCCAACAATGGCCGCCCGGGCCGCGGGTATCCGCTCAAGGCGGGCCTCGTGGTCGCCCTCGAGCCGTGGTTTCTGCAGAGCACCGACAAGCTCATCACCGACAAGGACGGCTGGACGCTGCGCTCGGCCGACGGCTCGCGCGGCGCGCACACCGAGCACACGATCGCGGTCACGGAGGATGGGCCGATCGTGCTCACCGACCGGGCGTTTCTCGGCGTCAAGTAGGCCGAAGCGCGCAGGCCGACCGGCCCAGTCGGGCTGCAAGCAGCTCAGCGGGCCAGCAGGCTCAGCGGGCCAGCAGGCTCAGCAGGCCAGCAGACTCAGTCGGGCAGCAGATCGGGCCGCCGGGCGGCGGTGCGCGCAAGCTGCTGCTCGCGGCGCCACGCGGCGATCGCGCCGTGGTTGCCGCTGAGCAGCACCGGGGGCACCTCGTGCCCCCGCCAGGCCGAGGGCTTGGTGTAGCTCGGGTATTCGAGCAGGCCGTCCTCGTGCGATTCCTCGACGAGGCTCTCCGGGTTGCCCACGACACCGGGAATCAGGCGCCCGACGGCCTCGATCATCGCCATCACGGCGACCTCGCCTCCGTTGAGCACGTAGTCTCCGAGGCTGACCAGACGCACACGCCCGCGCCCCGCCGCATACTCGAACACGCGCTCGTCGATGCCCTCGTAACGACCGCAGCCGAACACGATGTGTGATTCCTGCGCCCACTCGCGGGCGGTTGCCTGCGTGAAGAGCTGCCCGGCGGGTGACGGGAAGACGATGAGGGGGCCGGATGCCTCGGCGCGGGCGTCCGTCGCCGCGGGCGCAGCCTCGCCCGCGGGCAGAATCGCGTCGAGCGCCTCACCCCAGGGCTCCGGCTTCATCACCATGCCTGCGCCGCCCCCGTAGGGCGTGTCATCGACGGTCCGGTGCCGGTCGTGCGTGAACTCGCGCAGGTCGTGCACGCGGACATCGAGGATCCCGGCCTGCCGGGCTTTGCCGAGCAGCGACACCTCGAGCACGTCGAAGAACGTCGGAAAGATCGAGACGACGTCGATGCGCACGCGCTCAGGCCCCGTCGGTGTCGTCGTTCTCCGCGACACCTTCGTCGGTGCCACGCTCGCCCGCACCCGCGGCGGTCTCCGTCTCGGCGTCCGCCTCGTCGTGCTCATCTTCGGCGCCAGGCACCGCTTCGAACAGTCCGGGTGGCGGCGTCAACGTGACGGTGCCTGCGGCGATGTCGACCTTCGGGACGATCGCGGCGACGAACGGCACCATGACCTCGCCGGCGGCGGTCTTCACGATGAGCAGGTCTTGCGCGGGCAGGTGGTCGACGCGCACGATGCGGCCGATGACCTCGCCGTCGCGCAGCGCTTCGAGCCCGACGAGCTGGTGGTCGTACCAGGCGTCCTCCTCGTTCGAGGGGGCGGCAGGGTCCTGCTCCACCCAGAGGATCGCACGGACCAGTTCATCGGCGGTCGTACGATCGTCGACGCCCTCGAAGAACGCGACGGGGTGGCTGTTCATCCAGCGAAACTCACGCAGCGTGATCTCTTTGCGATGCCACGGGGAGTTCGCCGGCACCTGCAAGGTGAACACTGCACCGGGCACGAAACGGGCATCCGGGTCGTCGGTGTACAGCTCGACCTTGAAGGCGCCCTTGAGGCCATGGGCCTTGACCAGCCGACCGACGCGCAGCTGCGTTTTCGGAGCGGCATCGCTCGACGAGGCCGCAGGAGGCGCCGAGGGGGAAGAAGTGGGTGCGGGCGCCGACGCGGATTCCTCCGCGTCGCGCCCGCTCACGTCGAGCGACACGTCGTTCTCTGTCGACATTTCAGTCTTCGTCAGACACGTCGACGCGCACGCGGCGACCATCAGCGAGGGCCGAGATGAGGGTGCGCAACGCCTTGGCGTTGCGGCCCGCGCGACCGATGACGCGCCCGCGGTCCTCGGGATTCACGTGAATCTCGAGGACCTCGGCGCGTGCAGACTGTGTAACCTCGATGCGCACGTCGTCCGGGTGGTCGACGATGCCCTTCACGAGGTGCTCGAGTGCAGAAGAGAGCAAGACTACTCGGCAGCTTCAGCGGTCTCGGCGGCGTCGGCCTCAGCCTCAGCCTCAGCCTCGGCCTCGGCGGGAGCTTCAGCGGCCTTCTTCTCCACCTTGGGAAGCAGCACCGGCTTCTTCGCGGCGTCAGCCTGGAAGGGAGCCTTGGGCTCAGCGACCTGGACGGTGCTGACCGCGTTCGCGTCGCCCTTGAACTTGCCCCAGTCGCCCGTGAGCTTCAGGAGCGCGGTGACCTGCTCGGTCGGCTGTGCGCCAACGCCGAGCCAGTAGAGCGCACGCTCCGAATCGATCTTGATCACCGAGGGGTTCTCGGTGGGGTGGTACAGACCGATCTCCTCGATCACGCGACCGTCGCGCTTGGTGCGCGAGTCGGCGACGACGATGCGGTAGAAGGGTGCGCGAATCTTGCCGAAACGCTTGAGACGAATTTTGACAGCCACAATTCTCCTGTGGGTTGTGAGTGAACGAACTGGACGCCTGGATCGTGGGGTGCACACCCGGCGGAAGCTCAAAGGATCCTGCGTGCACTGGATAGAGGGTCGAGCGCACACAGATTCAACGACCTATTCTGCCAGAAGATGCGGGATGCCGCGAACCACGCGCCGCGGCATCCCCATGCGGTTCGCTCAGCCCTTGCCGAGGAGCTTCTGCAACTCGGCAAGGTCGGCCTCGGTGGGCGCCTTCGCGCCGCGACCAAGCCCGAATCCCGAGCCGGTCGGCGCGCTCGCGGCCTCGATCTGGCCCGCGTTCTCGGCCGCCCGCTTCGCGGGGTTTCCCGAGCGCGAGCCGCCCTTCGCCTTCTGCTTCTTCGCGTTGCGCTTGCCGGCCCCGTGCGAGCCCGGCATTGGTCCCATGCCGGGGATCTGCGGGGTGCCGCCGCGCGCGACGGTCTTCATCATCTTCGCCGCCTGCTCGAAGCGGCTGACGAGCCCGTTCACATCGGTGACGGTCATGCCCGAGCCGCGGGCGATGCGCAGCCGCCGGGAGCCGTTGAGGATCTTGGGGTTGCGCCGCTCGCCGGGCGTCATCGATCGAATGATCGCCTCCGTGCGGTCGATCTCCTTCTCGTCGAAGTCATCGAGCTGCTGCTTCATCTGGCCCATGCCCGGCAGCATGCCGAGCATCTTCTTCATGGAGCCCATCTTCTTCAGCTGCTGCATCTGCTCGAGGAAGTCTTCGAGCGTGAAGGTGTCGGTCGCGAACTTCTCGGCGACCTTGGCGGCCTGCTCCTCGTCGAACGCGGCCTGCGCCTGCTCGATGAGGGTGAGGATGTCACCCAGGTCGAGGATGCGCGAGGCCATGCGGTCGGGGTGGAACGGCTCGAGGTCGTCGAGGCCCTCGCCGGTGGAGGCGAACATGATCGGGCGCCCGGTCACGGAGGCGACGGAGAGCGCCGCACCACCGCGGGCATCGCCGTCGAGCTTCGAGAGCACGACGCCGGTGAAGTCGACGCCTTCTTGGAAGGCCTTTGCCGTGTTGACCGCGTCCTGGCCGATCATGGCGTCGATCACGAACAGCACTTCGTCGGGGTTCGTGACCTTGCGGATGTTCGACGCTTGCTTCATCAGCTCGGCGTCCACGCCGAGGCGTCCCGCGGTGTCGATGATGACGATATCGTGCTGCTTCTGGCGCGCGTACTCGACGCCGTCGCGGGCGACCTTGACCGGATCGCCGACGCCGTTGCCGGGTTCGGGCGCGTAGATCGCGACGCCTGCCTGCCCGGCGACAACCTGCAGCTGGTTGACGGCGTTGGGGCGCTGCAGGTCGCTCGCGACCAGCAGCGGGGTGTGCCCGTCCTTTGCCAGCATCTTCGAGAGCTTGCCGGCGAAGGTCGTCTTACCGGAGCCCTGCAGCCCGGCGAGCATGATCACGGTCGGCGGGGTCTTGGCGAACTCCAGGCGACGCTGCTGGCCACCGAGGATCGCCACGAGCTCCTCGTTGACGATCTGCACGACCTGCTGGGCCGGGTTGAGCGCCTTGTTGACCTCATCGCCGAGGGCGCGCTCGCGCACCTTCGCGGTGAAATCCTTGACGACGGGCAGCGCGACGTCTGCATCCAGGAGCGCACGACGGATCTCGCGCACCGTGCCGTCGACGTCGGCCGCCGTGAGACGACCCTTCGTGCGGAGGTTGCGGAAGGTCTCAGTAAGACGGTCTGACAGGGTGCCGAAAGTAGCCATGGTGCGGCCAGTTTACGCGAGCGCGCGCGGGAGCGTGCTCAGGCGGGGCCGGGGCCGTCGCCCAGCAGCGCGGGGATGCGCTGCGTCGCCCGTTGGAGCAGCTCGGGCAGCGGCGTCCGGCCCGCACCCTCATCGGCCCACTTTCGCAACGCGGCGATGACCGCTCCGCCATAGGCCGCGCCGATCACCTCGGCGTGCAGCGCAGCAACACCACCGCGCCCGAGCCGTTCGGCGACCGCGTTCGCGATGCGCAACAGGCGCCGCGACGATTCCCGCTCCAGCTCGTCATCGAGCCCCATCGCCGTCGCGTTGCCGAGCGCGAGGACGAGGGTGTCCGGGGCCAGCGAGCGGCCGAGCGCCATGATCTCGCGGGTGACGGCAGCTGCCGCATCCACCGCCTCCGCCTCGCCCCGCGCCTGTTCGCGCAGCGCCTCCTCGAAGCGCGTGAGCTGCGCGTCGAATCCCGACCAGAGCAGATCGCTCTTCGAGGCAAAATAGTTGAAGAAGCTCGAGCGGCTCACCCCCGCGCGCCGCGTGATGTCGGCGACCGTGGTGGCTTCGTAGCCCTGCTCGAGAAACAGCTCGCAGGCGGCCTCGGCGAGCACCTCGCGGGAGGAGGCGCGCGGCCGACCTGGCGCGGGAGTGGGCACGAGCGGATGTGCGGACGCGGGCGGCAACGGGACTCAGTCGGCGCTCGTGACCGACTGCACCTGTGCGTCGCTCGTCAAGTTGACCAGCAGCACGTCGTCGGTGGCGTCGGGGTCGAGCGCGTACTCGAGCACCGCGAACGGGTCGGATCGGCCGTGCTCATCGGCCAGGATCGTCATGCTCATCAGCTGCAGCGAACGGATCACGTCGACGTCGATATCGCCGGAGTGGTCGACCAACAGCTCTTGGAGCTGTTCCCCGAGCTGGTCCTGCTGCTGCAGGATGAACTCGGTCACCTCGCTCGCGCGGTCGTCGACCTCGGAGAGCATGGCCTCACGGGCGAGCGCGTCGATGCCGTCGAGCGCATTGATCATCGCCGCGGCGACATCGAGCGCGGCCATCGACACGTCATTCTGATCGGGCGCGGTCAGATCGATCGTCACGCTCTGATCACCCAGCTCGACCGTCTCCGACCAGAAGATCGATCCGTCGGGCCCGGATTCCAGAAGACCGAAGAAATCGTGCTCAATAGCCATGGCCCTATAGAACCAGTGTGGCGGGGGTTTCGAAAGTGCGCCGCGCTGTGCGTCGCAACTAGCTCACCAACGACTCGGCGAACACGTGCGGCGTGAAGCCGGTGAGGTCGCCGATTCCCTCGCCCTGTCCGAGCAGCTTGACGGGAATGCCGGTCTTCTCCTGCACGGCGAGCACGAAGCCCCCCTTGGCCGAGCCGTCGAGCTTGGTCAGCACGAGGCCGGTCACGCCGGCATGTTCGAGGAAGGCGCTCGCCTGAATCACGCCGTTCTGGCCCGTGGTGGCATCGAGAACGAGCAGCACCTCGGCGATCGGCGCCTGCTTCTCGATGACGCGGCGGATCTTCGACAGCTCGTCCATCAGGCCGGCCTTGGTGTGCAGCCGCCCTGCCGTGTCGACGAGCACGATCTCGGTGTTCGTGTTCTTGGCGTACTCGATCGTCTGAAACGCAACGGATGCCGGATCCTGCCCCTCGTGCTGCGGACGCACGATCGCCGCTCCCCCGCGCTCCGCCCACGTCGCGAGCTGTTCGACCGCCGCGGCACGGAACGTATCCGCGGCCCCCACGACGACGGAACGCCCGTAGCGTTGCAGGAACTTCGCGAACTTGCCGATGGTGGTGGTCTTTCCCACGCCGTTCACGCCGACCACAAGCACCACGGCGGGCCGCTCGCTCAGGCGCAGCGTCGTGTCGAACTTCGCGAGGCGCTCTTCGATGGTCTCGCGCAGCATCCGCTGCAGGTCACGCGGATCGGTCGTGCGGAACCGGTCGACCTGCTCGCGCAGCTCATCAACGATCGCCTCGGTGATATCGGGACCGAAATCAGCCGTGATGAGCGCCGTCTCCAGGTCATCCCACGTGTTCTCGTCGATCGTCGGCTTCACGAACACCGAGCGCAACGCGCGGCCCAGCGACCAAGACTTCTCTGCCATGCCTCCACCCTAGATGCCCCCGAGACAAGCGCCGGATGCCGCGGGCCCGCGTGCCACTTCCGCGGCGGCTGCGAGAGGACTAGCAAGCCGCTGACGTCACGGCACATTCACCCATCCCCGTTGGAGCCCACATGTCCGGTTCGACGCTGTCACCTTCTTCACGCGCGCGCCTCGAGACCCTCGCCGGCGCCATGCAGGGCGAGCTCCTCCTTCCCGACCATGCCGGCTGGGGCGAGGCATCCGCCCCATGGAATCTCGCGGTGGTACAGCGCCCCGCGGCCGTTGCGCTGCCGGCCGACGTCGCCGATGTGCAGCTGCTCATGGCCGCCGCGCGCGACACCGGGCTCGGCGTCACGGTGCAGCCCGGCGGGCATGGGCCGCACGGCGGCGATCTGCACGATTGCATCCTGGTGCGCACGGCGGCATTCGACGAGCTGACGATCGACATCCCGGCGCGGACGGCGCGGGTCGGGGCGGGCGTGCGGTGGGGCCGGGTGTTGCAGGCGCTCGAGGGCACCGGGCTGCTGGCGCTCGCCGGCAGCAACCCGACCATCAACGTCGCCGCGTTCACGCTCGGCGGCGGGCATTCCTCATTCGGACGCTCGTTCGGGCTCGCCGCGCACTCGCTCCTGGCGGTCGAGATGGTCACCGCAGACGGGCGCGCCATCCGCGTCGGCGACGGCGTCGGCGATGACGACGAGCTGCTGTGGGCGCTCAAGGGCGGCGGCGGCCAGTTCGGCGTGGTGACCGCGCTCGAGTTCCGGCTGCACCCCGCCCCCGCGAGCGGCCGGCTCTACGGCGGCAAGCTGACCTTCCCGGCGGCCGCCGCGGGCCCGGTGCTGCGCGCCGTGCTCGATGTCGCTGCCTCGGCGCCCGAGCCGCTAAGTATCAGCGCGGTGCTGATGGTGCTGCCGGATCTGCCGTTCGTGCCCGAGCCGCTCCGCGGGCAGTCGGTCGCGACCGTCGATATCGTCTCGCAGCTGGATCGCGAGGCCACCGAGTCGATGCTCGAGCCGATCCGTTCGGCGGGTGCCGTCGTCGCCGACACGGTGGCGGCGTTTGGCATCGGGGCGCTCACCGACGTGTTCGCCGAGCCCGTCGATCCGGTGCCCGCGCTCGAATGGAGCGCCCTGCTGGGGTCGCTCACACACCCGGCGGTGGACGCCCTGGTCGCGGCGTTCGCCGAAGGCGCCGCGCTCGGGCTCTCACTGCTGCAGATCCGGCCACTCGGCGGCGCCATCGGGCGGGCGGTGACACCGCCCGCGGTCGCCGGCGTCGCAGGGGTGCTCGCGGCGCACGCCCTGCTCGGCGCGACCGGCCTAGTGTTCGATTCGGCGATGGTCCCCCGGCATCGGGCTCGCCCTCGGCAAGGTACGGGATGCCGCGGCCCCGCACACCGTGCACGGACGGGTGGTGACCTTCCTCGCGCCCGGCGAGGACCTTGGCGCCGCCTACGGCGCCCCGGAGATCGCCCGGCTGCGCGCGGTGAAGGCGCGCGTCGACCCGGGCGGCACGATTCGGAGCAATCGCCCGCTGCCGCTCGCGTAGGCCCGCAGCGGGGTGCAGCGGGGTGCAGAAGCGGAGCATCTCGCAGGCCCGCAGCTGCGGGGCGCCGGGGCTCGCGGCCCCAGTGTGCAGAACTACCCGGCTCGCGCCGCGCGCTCGGCACCCACCCGTTGCCCGACCACCGCCGAGACACCGTCCTGCCGCATCGAAACGCCGTAGAGCGCGTCCGCGATCTCCATGGTGCGTTTCTGGTGCGTGATCACGATGAGCTGACTGCTCTCGCGCAGATCTTCGAACACTGTGAGCAACCGGCCGAGATTCGCGTCGTCAAGCGCCGCCTCGACCTCGTCGAGGATGTAGAAGGGGCTGGGGCGGGCCTTGAAGATCGCGACCAGCAGCGCAACGGCGGCAAGCGAGCGCTCGCCGCCCGAGAGCAACGAGAGGCGCTCGATCTTCTTCCCGGCCGGTCGCACAGCGACCTCGATGCCGGTGGTGAGCATGTTGTCGGGGTCGGTCAGCGTGATGCTGCCCGTGCCGCCGGGGAACAGTGTCGGGAACACCTCGCCAAAGGCGATTCTCGTGTCTTCGAAGGCGGCGGCGAAGATCGTCTGCATGCGCTCATCGAGCTCATCGATGATCGTCATCAGGTCTTTTCGCGTCGCGACGAGATCGGCGAGCTGGTCGGTGAGGAAGGCGTGGCGCTGCTCGAG
>Ga0073899_10001676_pt1 | contig 20167 bp, 18 predicted proteins | sample KloWWTmetaKNB5Ph_FD_88975 | JGI IMG/M metagenome (GOLD analysis project Ga0073899, IMG submission 88975) | Active sludge microbial communities from Klosterneuburg, Austria, studying microevolution and ecology of nitrifiers - Klosterneuburg... | ecosystem: Engineered > WWTP > Aerobic digester >... | reverse complement strand
GGAGAGCGCCGACAGGTGCGCGAACATCCCCCACTGCCGGTCATCGGAAGACGGCGCACCGGAAGGCACGGGAGGAGGTGCGGTGGCTTCGTTGATATCCATCTAGAGTTCCCCGGTTTTGCGCGAGCGCGCGGTTCACGAAGCATAACGCGGCCCGACGCAGGTGCCGGCCAGTCCCGCCGCCGTTGCGCGGCGCCACCGGCCGGCCATCGGCGCGATGCCGGCGACCCCGCGCCCGACCCCGCTTCAGCCGGTGCCGGCCACCGTCATGCGGCCGACCAGCATCGAACCGGTCGCGATGTGCGAACGTGGATCCACATCGTTGCCCACCGCCTCGATCGCGGCGAACACCTGCTTCAGGTTACCGGCGATGGTGACCCCGTCGACCGGATAGGCGATGCGCCCGCCCTCCACCCAGAACCCGGCCGCGCCGCGCGAGTAGTCGCCGGTGATCGGGTTCACGCCCTGTCCCATCAATTCGGTGACCAGCAAGCCGCGGCCCATGCCCTGCACCAGTTCCTGCAGGCCGCCGGCATTCGCCCGCACCTGCAGGTTGTGCACGCCGCCGGCGTTGGCGGTGGTCTGCAGGCCCAGCTTGCGCGCCGAATAGCTGCCCAGCACGTAGCGCTGGACGATACCGTCGCGCACCAGCGGGGATTCGCGCGTCGCCACGCCCTCCGCATCGAACGCGGCCGAGCGGAAACCGCGCGGAAGGAACGGCCGCTCCTCGATGTCGAACCAGTCCGGGAACACCCGCGTGCCCACGCTGTCCAGCAGGAAACTGGCCTTGCGATACAAGGCCCCGCCGGAGACCGCGCCGAGGTAGTGGCCGACCAGCGAGCGCGCCATCTCCGCGGCGAACAGCACCGGCACCTCGCCGGTCGGCAGCGAGCGCGGATCGAGCCGCTCCAGCGTGCGCTGCGCCGCCTTGCGGCCGACTGCCTGTGGTGGTTCGAGGTCACCCTCCGCCAGTGCCACGCTGTACCAGCTGTCGCGCTGCATGTCCTCGCCTTCACCGGCGATCAGCGCGCAGCCGATGCTGTACGAGGTGCTGCGCTCGGCGCCCAGGAAGCCATGCGAATTGGCGTAGACGCTGATGGTCGCGCCGGCATTCGCGGAGGCACCGTCGGAATTGCCGATCCGGGCATCGACCTCGCGGCCCGCGGCCTCCGCGGCCAGGGCGATCGCCACCGCACGGTCAGCATCGAAATTCGCCGGATGCCAGCCGTCGAATTCGCGCAGCGTGGTCGCCATCAATCCGGCGTCGGCCAGGCCGGAGGCCGGATCGTCCTCGGTATGGCGGGCGATCGCGCAGGCCTGCGACACCGTCGCCTGCAGGCTGTCCTCGCGCAGGTCGGCAGTGCTGGCGCTGCCCTTGCGCGTGCCGAAGTAGACGGTGACGGCGATGCCGCGGTCGCGGGTGGCCTCGACGGTTTCCACCTCGCCCATGCGCACGTTGACGGCAAGCCCGCTGTCCTCGTTGCAGCTGACCTCGGCCTGGCTGGCACCGGCGGCGCGGGCCTGGGCCAGCAACTGCTCGGCGATACCGGAGAGCCGTTGCATGCGCTCGCGGCTGTCGTCGGCGACCGGGGCGATTTCGATGGCAGGGCTGTTCAATGGACTATCCTGTACTGATGCGTGGACGCGATGAAGACACCGGCGAATTCCTGAGCCCCAGCCGCAGCCAGAACCGGCGCGATGCGCTGGACGTGCTGGCGCTGGGCGAGACCCTGACCGCGTTGAGCGCGGCGCAGTTGGCGCGGCTGCCGATCCCCGAGGAACTGCTGCCGCATATCCGCGAGACCCAGCGCATGACGTCGCATGGGGCGCGCAAGCGGCAACACGCGTTCCTGGCCAAGCAGATGCGTCGCCAGGACGACGCGGTGCTGGACGCGATCCGCGACGCGCTGGCCAAGGACGGCGATGCCGGCAAACGCGAGACCGCCGCCCTGCATCGCGCGGAAGCGGTGCGCGACGGCCTGATGGGCGACGACGGCGACGTGGCGATGACCGAGTTTTTGGCCGCGCATCCCGATGCCGACCGGCAGAAGCTGCGCCAGTTGGTGCGCAACGCGCACGAGGAACGCAAGCGCAACAAGCCGCCGCGCGCGTACCGGGAGCTGTTCCGCGAAGTGCGCGAACTGCTGGCGACCGACGGCGATGAGGTTGCGGACCCGCTGGAGGACGAGGACGCCTGAGCTCACGCCTGCGTCCCGCCCACCGTCAATTCCGAGATCAGCAGTGACGGCTGGCCCACGCCCACCGGCACCGACTGCCCGTCCTTGCCGCAGATGCCGACGCCATCGTCCAACGCCATGTCGTTGCCGATCATCGCCACCCGCTGCATCGTCTCGGGGCCGTTGCCGATGAGGGTCGCGCCCTTCACCGGCGCGGTGACCTGGCCATCCTCGATCAGGTAGGCCTCGGTGGCGGTGAACACGTACTTGCCGCTGGTGATGTCGACCTGGCCACCGCCGAAATTCACCGCGTACAGGCCGCGCTTGACCGAGCGGATCATCTCCTCCGGTTCGTGCGTGCCGGCACGCATGTAGGTATTGGTCATGCGCGGCATGGTCAGGTGCGCGAAGGACTCGCGGCGACCATTCCCGGTCGGCGCCATGCCCATCAGCCGCGCATTGAGCGTGTCCTGCATGTAGCCGACCAGGATGCCGTCCTCGATCAGCGTCGTGCATGACGTTGGCGTGCCTTCGTCGTCGATGTTGAGGGACCCGCGACGGCCGTCGAGCGTGCCGTCGTCGACGATGGTGACGCCCTTCGCCGCCACCCGCTGGCCGATGCGGCCCGCATAGGTCGAGGTGCCCTTGCGATTGAAGTCGCCCTCCAGGCCATGGCCGACCGCCTCGTGCAGCAGCACGCCTGGCCAACCGTGGCCGAGCACCACCGGCATCGTGCCGGCCGGCGCATCGATCGCGTCGAGGTTCACCAGCGCCTGGCGCAAGGCCTCGCGGGCGAACGTCTCCGGCTTGTCGTCGGCCAGCAAGTGCGCGTAGGAATAACGCCCGCCGAAGCCAGCGAAGCCGGATTCCCGGCGTCCGGCCTGCTCCACGATCACCTGGATGTTCATCCGCACCAGCGGGCGCACATCGCCGGCCAGCACGCCGTCGCTGCGCGCGACCAGCACGGTGTCCACGCCGCCGCTCAGGCTCACCATCACCTGCTGCACGCGCGGATCCAGGGTGCGCACCAGCGCATCCACGCGCCGCAGCAATGCGACCTTCGCCTCGTTGGCGAACGCATCGACCGGATCCAGCGCGGGATACAGCTGGCGTCCGTTGCTCCGCGCCAGCGCCTGCCCGGCATGCTGGCGACCATCGCGCGCGATCGCCCGCGCCGATTGTGCGGACGCGATCAACGCCGCCGCATCGAGGTCATCCGAATACGCGAAGCCGGTCTTCTCGCCGGAGATCGCGCGCACCCCCACGCCCTGCTCGATCGCATGCGCACCGTCCTTGACGATGCCGTCCTCCATGCTCCAGCTCTCGCGCCGGGCATGCTGGAAATACAGGTCGCCGAAGTCGATGCCCGGGCCCAGCAGGCTGGCGAACGCGCGTTGCAGCGCGTCGGTATCGAGGCCGGCGGGAGCCAGCAAGCGGGATTCGGCGATGGCGAGTGCGTTCATGGGGCCTGCTTCGGAATGCGTTGCAACGGGATGACGATGGCGCCACCGGAATCACCCGGGCGCATCGGGCGCGGCGACCTGCGTCTTGGGCGGATCGCGACGCGCGCTGACCTCGACTTTGGGCGCGGCCCACGGTCCAGTGACGCGATACGTCTTGGCGCCGATTCCCTGCATGGGCTTTTCCAGCACCGCATTGGCGACCGCACCGACGGCTGCGCCGACCGGACCGCCGGCGAGCGCGCCGACCGCGGTGAGCAGGCCGCCCGATTTCGGCAATACGTCCACGGTCTGGTCGAAGCGCTGGCTGCGCAGGTCCGCGCTGCCGCGCACCAGGATGTCCGCGGCCGGGCCCTTGATCGCGATGTTGTCGCTGCGTGCGCTGCCGTTGGCCAGGCGCACGTCGCCGGTGATGCTGTCGAAGGCGAAGCCCTTGTCGAAGAAATCGCGGAAGTCCAGGGTCAGCCGGCGCGGCAGCTGGCCGATGCCGAGCAGTCCCAGCACGCGGCCGGCGCCGGGTTCGAGCTCCAGCAGGCGGCCATCACGCGCATCCAGCCGCAGGTTCGCCTGCAGGGTGAGTGGATCCAGGGCGTCCGGTCCACCGCGCCAGTCGGCGTCGACCTGCAATTTGCCCTTGCCGCCGCCGACCTGGCCGCCCAGGGACAGGCCAGCCAGCAGCGCGCCGATGTCGTCGCTGTCCACGCCAAGCGCCAGCCGCGTGCGCGCCGCCACGCCCCGCCCGCTCCAGGTGCCGGTCGCGGTCAGCCGCTGCGTGCCGCCGCGGGTGGTGAACTCGTCCATGCGCAGGCCCCCGGCCACCGGCGTGCTGCGAAAGCGCGCCTGCCCCAGCACGGCCTCACCGATGCGCAAGTCACCGACATCGAAGAGCAGCGGCGGGAGCTTGCCCGGATCGAATGCGGGGACCTCCGCCCCTGCGGCCGCAGGCGTCGCGGCCGGCACGTTGGCGGCCGGCGGCTGCACGCCCGCCAACAGGCCACCGCTCCGCGCAGGCATTGCCCAGTGCAAGCGGTCGAAGCGACCGGCGACGGTGGCACCTTCCTGCGATGGCACGAGCAGCGATCCCGCCAGCGAGGCCCCCTGCACCACCACCGCGGTGCCGCGCGGTGCCGGGACGACCTGCACGCGCGCGTCGGCGAACTGGGTGCCCAGCAGGCGCAGTTGCGCCGCATTGACGTCGATCCGGCGCAGCGGCAAGCCATCGCCGCCACGATCGCCGGCGATCACCCCGATCCAGTCCAGCGCATCCACGCGCGCGGCACGACCGCCGACCACCAGGCCGTCCGCGGGGGGGGCGTCGGCACGCGCCCCTCCCAATTGCACGGCAACACCGGTCGCGCTGCCGCGGCTCCGGCTGCGCAGCGACAGCAGGTCGCCCAACGTGACCTCGACCTCGCCTTCCTCGAGTGGCAAGCGCAGGTCGACGCTGGCCACCAGCGGCTGGCCGCGCGGCTTGCGCAGGGGCTCCGGCAGGTCGAGTGCGGTGCCGACCAGGCCGGAGCGCAATTGCAGGCGACCGGCCATCGCGCCCTGCGCCGCATTGCGCGGGATGCCGAGGGTCACCGTCCATGCAGAGCTGCCGGACACATGCGGCTTCAGCCAGGCCAGGCTGCCGGCCTTGTCCAGCAGTCCATCGATGTCGATCTGCGCGTCCAGTTCGCCCTCGAACGCGTGCGCGCGGTCGCGCACGTGGGGGCCTGCCCGCAAGGCGAGCACGCCGGGCGTGCCTTCGTGGCGCACCTGCATGCCCTCGGCAGCGAAGCCCGCGTTGTCGTAGCGGATGTTCCCGCGCACCTGCTCGAACGCCAGCTTCCAGCGTTCGTCGCGCAGGCTTGCGCCGGACAGCACCACGTCGCCGTGGACGTCGTGCGGTGGCGGCTTGTCGTGATGGAACGGCAGCAGCATGTGGAACTGCGCCTGCGCGGGCCCGGCCACGCGCAGGCTGTCCATGCTCGCGCCGTACGACTTCTGCAACGGGCTGGCGCGCAGCATGGCCAGGAAGTCCTTGGCGTCGCCCGCCGCCGCCGCGTCGACCGTCAGCTCGGCACGCCCGAAGCGGGCGATGCCGGCCTTGAGTGCCGCCACCGGCACACCGGCGATCCGGCTGCGCCCGGCCACGGTGAAGCCATCGGCCTCGAAGCGGATGTCGGCGTCCAGGTCTTCGGCTGCAGGCCAGTCCGGCTGGAATTTCAGCACGCCGCCCTGCATGCGGGCATCGACCCGGAACACGCCGGCACCCTGCCGGCCGCCCTCGGTCCGGAACGGCCAATCGTCCAGGTCGCCGGCGACCACCGCGTGGATGTCATGCAGGCTGCCGCCCTTCAGGGCCGCATCCAGCCAGTCCACGGTCGACTTCGGCATCAGGTGGTGCACCCAGAAGCCGTGCGCCAGCGAGACCTGGGCGGTCCCCAGGTCGGCCGCCAGGTCCAGGCGCGGACGCGTGCCATCATTCGCGAACCCCATGCCACCGCGCACTTTCACCTGCAGGTCCGGATTGACCAGCGCCAAGCCGGCGGTGAGCACGCTCCAGCCGTTGCCGTCCCGCCACGCCACGGCCTCGCCATCAGCCGTGAACTGGTGGACCACGCCGAAACCGGCGGGCCAGTCGAACGCGAACACGGCCTGGGGATCGAAGCGCAGGCGCACGCCGTCGGCATCGCCCTGCAACCAGCCATCGACGCCGCGCATGCCCGGCGCGTTGCCGACCGGGGCGAAATGCAAACCGCGGATACGCGCGGTCGCCGAGACCACGCCGCCCCGCACGCCCTCCACATCCACGTCTTCCAGCACCGCGCCGGCGGATGACGCCTGCAGCCAGCCGCGCATGCCCAACGGCAACACATCGCCCAGCGCGAGCAACTGCAGCAGCGGCGCGGCGTCGATGCGCCGTGCCTGCAGGCCGTAGCGTTGCCCGCCCCGGACAACCAAACCATCCATCACCTGCTCGGCATCGCCCGACCCGAGGCGCAAGCGCGTGGCCTTGGCCTGCCACTGGCGCACGGTGCCACTCCAGCGCGCGTCCAGGGCGACCTTGCCCAGCCCCTGGGTCGGCGGCGGTTGTCCATCCGCCGATGCGGCGCCACGCACCACCACGTCCTGCAAGGCGGCATCGGCGCGGATGCCGACGATCCGGTGCGCCTGCAACTGTCCCCACGCCCGCAGGCGCCCGCCGCCGGAGACAGGCACCACCCCGGCCAGGTCGAAACTGCCGGCGAACTCGCCGAGGTCGGCACGACGCGTGCCCGCGTACACCCGGCCGTCGCCGCTGCCGCGGTCGTAGTCCAGCGCCGCCGACAACGGGGTGGCGCCCGCGCGCAACCAGGCATGCGCGCCCACGCGGATGCGCCCGCCGTCCACCTGCATGCGCAGGTCGACGCGCGGCACCCGCAGGTCCAAACCCAGCTCTGGCGCCGATACCCGCAGCCGCGCATGCGACAGCTGCAGCTCGCCGAGCCGCTCCAGCGTTGCGAAGGGATCGCCGCCGGCCTGCTGCTGTCCGGGTAATCCGCGCACGCTCCAGAGCCCGTTGGCGTCGCGTTGCAGGGTCAGTTGGAGGCCACGCACCCGCAGCTCGGTGAACGAACGCCCGGGCAACAGCCCCGCGTACTGGGCGACGAGGATTTCGGCATCGCCGATGCGCAACGGATTCGCTGCATCGCCGATGCGGAGGTTGTCCAGCCGCAGCAATGGACCGCGACGCGTCCATTCGGTCTCGACATGGTCGAACGCGACCGGGCTCTTGACGCGCGTGCCCAGCCAGGTGGCCACCTTGTCCGGATGGCGCTCGACCAAGGGCAGCAGTTGGCTGCCGATCCCATTGCCCAGCGCCAGCAGCACCAACGCCGCGGCCAATGCGTACCAGGCACCGCGGCGCAGCAGGCGCCAGCGTCGGCGGACGGGCGTGGTCATTGATTCAACTCCCTCCCCTGCGAAGGCAGGGGAGGGTTGGGGAGGGGTTGCTCTCTTAGCAACGAGCACCCCACCCTAGCCCTCCCCTGCCTTCGCAGGGGAGGGAATTCAAAAGCGTCAGAGCAGCACCACATCGAACTGCTCCTGCATGTACTGCGCGTCCGCCTGGAAGCGGATCGACTTGCCCAGGAATTCCTCCAGCTCGGCCACCGCGGTGGATTCCTCGTCGGTGATGCGCGCCACCACCTTCGGCGAGGCGATCACCAGCAGCCGCGGGGCATCGAACTGGCGCACCGCTCGGACGATCTCGCGGAACACTTCATAGGTCACCGTCTCCGCGGTCTTGACCGTGCCGCGGCCGCTGCACTCGTGGCAGGGCTCGCTCAGCTGGCGCTCCAGGCTCTCCACCGTGCGCTTGCGGGTCATCTCCACCAGGCCGAGCGGCGAGAAGTCGTACACCGTGGTCTTGGCGTGGTCGCGGGCCAGCGATTTCTCCAGCGTGCGCAGCACCTGCCGGCGATGCTCGGCATCGACCATGTCGATGAAGTCGATGATGATGATGCCGCCCAGGTTGCGCAGGCGCAGTTGGCGCGCCACCGATTGCGCGGCCTCCAGGTTGGTGCGGTACACCGTCTCTTCCAGGTTGCGCTGGCCGAGGAAGCTGCCGGTGTTGACGTCGACCGTGGTCATCGCCTCGGTCTGGTCGATCACCAGGTAACCGCCCGACTTCAGCGGCACCTCCTTCTCCAGCGCGTGCTGGATTTCATCCTCGACCCCGTACATGTCGAAGATCGGACGCGCGCCCGAGTAGTGCTCGATCTTTTCCGCGAGCCCCGGCATGTACTGCGCGGCGAATTCGCGCAGGCGCTCGCAGGTCTCGCGCGAGTCGACCTTGACCTTGTCCACGTCACGACGGATCAGGTCGCGCACCGCGCGCAGCGGCAGGCTGAGGTCTTCATACACGCAGCTGCCGACCTTGGCAGTCGCCGAGGTCGCTTCGACCAGGTCCCACGCGCGCTTGAGGTAGGCGATGTCCTCGGCCAACGCTTCGGCCGGCTGGCCTTCGGCATTGGTGCGCACGATGTAGCCGTACGCGCCACCAGGACGCGCCAGTTCGGTCATCAACGCCTTCAGCCGCGCGCGCTCCTCGTCGTCCTCGATGCGCGCGGAAATGCCCAGCACGCGCGAGCGCGGCAACAGCACCATGTAACGCGAGGGGATGCTGATCTGGGTGGTCAGCCGCGCGCCCTTGCTGCCGATCGGATCCTTGACCACCTGCACCACGATCTCCGCGCCATCGCGCAGCAGTTCGGTGATCGGCACCTGGACCTGCATCGACGGCGGCGCGCCCGGCGCGTCGTCGACCTCGCCGGCGTCGAGCTGCGCGCTGCGGAAGATGTCGTTGGCATGCAGGAACGCCGCGCGGTCCAGTCCGATGTCCACGAAGGCCGCCTGCATGCCGGGCATCACCCGCTGCACCTTGCCCTTGTAGATGTTGCCGACCACGCCGCGCTGGCTGCCACGCTCGATGTGCAGCTCCTGCAGCATGCCGTTCTCGACCACCGCGACGCGGGTCTCGCGCGGGGTCACGTTGACCAGCAGTTCTTCACTCATCGTGGCAGGTGCTCATGCGGCGATGCCGAACTCGCGCAACAGCCGCGCGGTCTCGAACATGGGCAACCCCATCACACCGCTGAAACTGCCGGAGAGGTGCTGGATGTGCGATTCGAAACGGCCCTGGATCGCATATGCACCGGCCTTGCCCTGCCATTCGTTGGTGGCGAGGTAAGCAGCGATCGCAGCGTCGTCCAATGCCGCCACCGTCACCTGCGAGGCCGACACTGCCTGCGCCTCGCGCGCGGCCGAGACCAGCGACACCGCGGTGATGACCTCGTGGGTACGCCCCGAGAGCGTGCGCAGCATCGCTGCCGCATCGCCGGCATCGGCCGGCTTTCCGAACACGCGGCCATCCAGGATCACTTCGGTATCGGCGCCCAATACCACCGCACCCGGCACCGCGACCACCTGCAGCAGGCCGGCACCGGCCTTCTCGCGGGCGACCCGGCGTACGTACTCGGCAGCCGCCTCGCCGGCGCCCTGGCGTTCCGGGAGATCGAGGTCGATGATGCCGAAGTCCAGCCCAAGGCGGGCAAGCAATTCGGCGCGTCGTGGCGAGCGCGAGGCAAGATGCAGCATGGTCGGGAGTCTAACCCGCGGCCATGTCGGGGCCATGCCTGCAACCCCGTTCCGGCTCACCACGCGTTCACTCCCGCCACGCGCGTTCACCTGGCACCCACCACGCCTCGCGCACGCTTCCCCCGCAACGATTCGGAGTCCACCATGATCCTGCGTCCCCTGTTCCTCGCCCTCTCCCTGGCCATCGCCCTGCCCATGACCGCCAACGCGCAGACACCCGCGGATATCGCCATCGCCTCGCCGCAGGGCACGTTGTTGTCGGTGTCGGCGTCCGCGGATGCCACCCGCGTTCCCGATGTGGCCACCATCTCCACCGGCGTGGTCACCCAGGCAACCGACGCCAACGCGGCGATGCGCGCCAACGCGGTGCAGATGGACAAGGTGATGGCGGCGATCCGCGCAGCGGGTATCGCCGAGCGCGATATCCAGACGGCCGGCATCAACCTCAACCCGCAGTACAAGTACGTCGAGAACCAGCCGCCGAGCATCGTCGGTTACCAGGCCAGCAACACCGTCAACGTGAAGGTGCGCGACCTGTCCAAGCTGGGCAAGGTGCTGGATGCATTCGTCGCCAATGGCGCCAACCAGATCAACGGCCCGAGCTTCGAAGTCGACAAGCCCGACGCGGCCTACGACGAGGCGCGCCTGGGCGCGCTGAAGAAGGCGCAGGCGCGCGCCGACACCTACGCCGCCGCGCTGGGCATGAAGGTGCGCCGCATCGTCAGCATCAGCGAGGGCGGTGCGAGCTTCCCGCGGCCGATGCCGATGATGCGGGCGATGGCCTCCGACGGTTTCGCCAAGGAAACCTCGGTGTCGCCGGGCGAGGCGTCGCTGTCGGTGAGCATCGACGTGGTCTTCGAGTTGGGGCGCTGAGATGACCACCCGCAAGGACAGCGACGCCGCCAGCGTGCCGACCGCCTCCCCGGATCCGGCATGCAACACCGGTTACGCGGAACCGAAGCCGAAGGACAAGGCGCAGGCACAGATCCCGGGCGCCAGACCCGAACCGGATGCAGAGGACGGTGGGCTGGAACACGATCCCGATCCCACGCCCTGAGTCGCCCACCGCTCGCCCACGATGCCCGCCATGTGCGGGCATCGTTGTATCCGGGGCAAAAAACATGAACGAGAGTCATTGCCATTTGTCGGCGGCAGACTGCCGGTCATCGCCCGCCGATTGCCAATGCGCCGGCGTACGGCGCAGCGTCGAAGCGTGCACCGGACGGGCATCGACCCCATCGCCGCCCCTGGTTCGTTGCATGGCATACCCACCTGACAGGAGGTTGACCATGGCTCGCTCGCACTCCATCGCTTCGTTCCGCCCGGCAGGTTTCGCGCTGCTGAAGCCCGCCTCCAAACCGCAACTCGACACGGCCCGCATCATCACGATGAGCGGCACCATCGCGGTCAATGTCCTGGCCATGGGCCTGCTGATGATGCCGATGACCATGCCAGCGCCGCTGCCGTTGCCCGATGAAACACCCGATACACGCCTGCCTGACTGGATCAGGCGGGATCCGCCGCCGCCGATCAAGGTGCCGGTGGTCCAGCAGCAGCCGACGCCACCCACCACGCAGCCAGTGCGCCAGCAAACCATTACCCAGCAACCGACAGCCGTTGCGACCCCCGTGCTGACTGATGGCGCGACCGAACAGGCCATCGAAAGCACGGTCGTTGATGCCGGCCCGGTCGGTGACATCGCCCCGATCGCCACTGGCCCCGCGCCGATCCAGCTCGAATACAAGAGCGCGCCGGCACCGGACTACCCGCGCATGGCCAAGCAGCGCGGCCTCACCGGCACGGTGTTGCTGCAGGTGCTGGTCGGAATCGATGGTCGCCCGCTCGAAGTGACCGTGGCGCAGAGCAGCGGTCATCGCGAGCTGGATGAAGCCGCCCGCGCGCAGGTGATGAAGCGCTGGAGTTTCCAGCCGGCGCGGAAGGACGGCCAGGCCGTGCAGGCCATCGGGATGGTGCCGATCGAATTCGCGCTGCGCTGATCTCACAGTCTCAAAGAACACGACGCCCGCATCGTCGATGCGGGCGTCTTGCGTTCAGGCGCGATGGTAGGGATGGTTCGCCAGCAGGGCCGCCGCGCGATACACCTGCTCGGCTAGCACCAATCGCACCAGCATGTGCGGCAGGGTCAGCGGGCCCAGCGACCAGGTTTCGTCCGCACGCGCGATGACTTCGGGTGCGTGTCCTTCGGGGCCGCCGACCAGGAACGCGAGATCCTGGCCGCGCCCGCGCCAGTGCTCCAGCCTTACCGCGAGTTGCTCCGACGAATGCGGCTTGCCGCGACCGTCGAGCGCAACCACGAACGCATTCTTCGGCAGTGCGGCGAGCACGCGCGCGCCCTCATCGCTCATTGCCCGGGCGGTGTCGCGCCCCTTGCCGCGCACGCCGGGCTCGACTTCGACCAGTTCCAACGGCAGCCAGTGCGAGAGGCGTTTCTGGTATTCCGCGAACCCCTGCGCCACCCATGCGGGGGCGCGTTCACCGACGGCGACGAGGCGGGCTTTCATCGTCCGTCCCTCCCCTTCACGGGGAAGCCATCAAGGACAAAGTACGCCTCAGGCGTCCGACGCGACGTAGTCGGGATGCTGGTCGCCGACGGTACACAGGCGCTCCAGCGCATAGAACTCGCGCACCCGCGGCAGCATCACGTGGACGACCACGTCCCCAGGTCGACCAGGACCCATTCGGCTTCGCGCTCGCCTTCCACGCCCAGCGGCATGACGTCGAGCTTCTTGGCGAATCGCACCACCTCGTCGGCGATCGACTTGACGTGGCGGGTGGAGGTGCCGGACGCCACGACCATGTAATCGCAGACGCTGCTCTTCCCGCGCACGTCGATTTCGACGGTGTCCTTGGCCTTGAGTTCCTCCAGCGCGGCGTGCACGGTCTTGAGCAGCGTTTCCACCGAAGGCGGAGGGGTGGGCAGGCTGGTCTTGATGACGTGGGCGGTGGTGGTCAAGGGTGCGGGCTCGATGAGGGGCGGAGATGCGACGTCGGGCAGTATAACGGCGGGGTCGCGGTACAGGCGGTGACGGACGATATAGCCCGCCACGGCCGGTGGTACCCAGCCTGTCCACGGCTCCCCACGGGCGATGCGCCGGCGCAGTTCGGTCGAGGATTCCGGGCGCAGGCCCGGCAGCGGCAAGATGGCGATGCCCCCGTGCGGCGACAGGGGCAACGCGCTCACCGGCCGCAGGCGCTCCCCCACCAACGCGGCGACCTCGGGCGCAATGGCATGGAGCGCGGCCGTCTCGATGTCGGCGCCGGGCCGCTGCACCACCAGCAGGTGGGCGTGTTCGCACAGGTCGCGCCAGCGATGCCAGGTGTGCAACTGGCGCAGCGAATCGGCGCCCACCAGCCACGCCAGCGGTGCGTCCGCGCCGTATTGACTGCGCAGCTCGCGCAGCGTGTCCACGCTGTAGGACGGCCCGGCCCGATGCAATTCGCGTCGATCCACGAACAGGCCCGGCTCGCCGGCGATGGCGAGTTCCAGCATCTCGGCGCGCTGGTCGGCATCCGCCCCCGTCACCGCCTTGTGCGGTGGATCGCGTGCGGGCAACAGCGCGACCTCGGCCTGCAATGCATCGCGGGCGGTACGGGCGATGGCGACATGGCCGTCATGCACCGGGTCGAAGGTGCCGCCGTAGAAGATCCGCAGCGGCGGTCGGTTCACGATGCCAGCAGGCGCACCGCGCCCGGTTCGGCGACCGCCAGCAGCAGGCGTTCGAGTTGCTGCCAGGCATCGGCGGATTCCTCGCCCAGGCGCACCCGCCCCTTGGAAATCCGGTCGACCTTGCCGGCCTCGACCAACATGCGTTGCCAACGCTCCGGGGATGCCGCTTCAGTGCGCGCGTGTACACCGCCTGCTTGGATTCCCAGACGCGCTGCGCCTTGAATTCGGCGGCCAGGTTGCGCGCACGCGCGAGCGCGGCGACGGTATTCAGTTCCTTCACCACCATGCCCATCAGCGCCGGGATCGCCTCGCCCTCGGCGCGGAGGCCGGCCAGCATGCGCGAGACCTGCGCCGACTGGCCGTTCAACGCGGCATCGGTGAGGCGGAACACGTCGAAGCGGGCCGAGTCGGCGACCAGCGACTCCATCTTCGCCACGTCCAGCACCGCGGGCGCGCCGGCATCGCGATCCAGCAGCAGGGCGAGCTTGTCGACTTCCTGCGCCGCCGCCAGCAGGTTGCCTTCGACCCGCTGCGCCAGCCGCGCCACGGCATCCGGCGCGGCCTTGACCCCGCGGCTGCGCAGGCGCTGGCCGATCCAGCCGGTCAATTCATGCGGCTTGATCGGCCAGGCGATGCAGGCGTGCCCGGCACGGGTAATCGCCTCGCTCCACTTGCCCCCATGCGAGCGCGACCAGTCGCCCGCGACCACCAGCACGACCACGTCGGAGGGCGGCGAGGCGCACAGCCCGGCGATCAGCTTGGCGCCCTCGGTGCCCGGCTTGCCGGTGGGCAGGCGGATCTCGATGAGGCGGCGGCTGGCGAACAGGCTGGGGGCGTTGATCGCGGCATCCAGCGCGTCCCAGTCGGCATCACGGCCTTCCATGTCGTGGACTTCGCGCTCGTCGATGCCCTGTGCGCGTGCGGCGGCGCGCACGGCGTCGGCGGCCTCCAGGACCAGCAGGGTTTCGCTGCCGGCGACCAGATAGGCAGGACGCAGCGGTTCGCCCGCGAGTTGCGCGGCGAAGCGATCGACGTTCAGTTCCATCGAAAAGGGGCCAGAGTCATTTTTCGGTCGAGAAGAACAAGCAGGCGAAACCCACCAACCGAAAACATGACTCTGGCCCCTTTTCGTTGCCCTTTTTGCTCACTGCGCAACGGCGGCCGGCTTGGAGGCGGCATCGACCCGGCGCAGGATCGCCGCGGCCATGTCGCGCTGCAGTTCGCGCACCAGCAATTCGCGTTCGCTGGCCTTGCCGATCGAATCGACCGGCGGGGCCAGGTAGTCGCGGGCCAGTTCCACGGCCTGCTGCGGCACCGCCGAGCTGCCGTCGGCGCGGCGCATGCTGAAGATCACCGCATAGCGCAGCGAATATTCCTGCGCACGACCGAACTGGTCATGGCTGATCGGGGTATCGGCCCACTGCTCGGAAATCACCTGCAGGGTCGCGACGTCGCCGCTCGCGTCGGCCGGGGCCGCCTGCGCGCCTGCGCGCTTGAGCCCGTCGGCCAGCAACTCGCCCAGCGGGCTGTAGGGATCCGAGGCCAGCACGCGCACCGGCCCGAGGTTCTCCGGCAGGTTGAGGGCATTGCGCAGGTGGAAGCCGCAACCGGTGAGCAGCGCAGCGGAGAGGGCGAGCAAGGCGAGGCGTCGGGTCATGGCAGCAGTCTAAGCGATCGGGTTGGCCAAGTCGGCAGGCATCAGCCCGCCACCACGATATTCACGATCTTCCCCGGCACCACGACCACCTTGCGGATCTCCTTGCCGGCGACGAAGGCGGCGACGTGCGGATCGGCCAGGGCGGCGGCCTCGACCACTTCGCGCGCGGCATCTGGGACGACCTCGATGGTCCCGCGCAATTTGCCGTTGACCTGCACCGCCAGGGTCAGGGCATCGCGGACCAGCGCGGCAGGGTCCGCGTTCGGGAACGGCACGTCTTCCAGCAGGGTTTCTGCATGCCCCAGCGCCTGCCACAGCGCATGGCTGATGTGCGGGGTAATCGGATTGAGCAGCAGGACGATGGCCTCGAACGCCTCGTGGCGAACCGCGCGGCCCATGTCGCTCATGTCGTTGAACTTGCCGACGTGGTTCAGCAGCTCCATCAGCGCGGCGATGGCGGTGTTGAAGCTGTGGCGGCGGCCATAGTCGTCGCCGACCTTCTGGATCGCCTCATGGATGTGCCGGCGCAGGGTCTTCTGCGCGGGATCGAGCGCACCTGCATCGACTTCGGGATGGTCGGGCTGGGCCACGTGCGCATGCACGTCGCGCCACAGGCGGCGCAGGAAGCGCGCCATGCCCTCCACGCCGGATTCGTTCCACTCCAGCGATTGCTCCGGCGGCGCGGCGAACATCGAGAACAGGCGCACCGTATCCGCGCCGTACTTGTCCACCAGCACCTGCGGGTCGACGCCATTGTTCTTCGACTTCGACATCTTCTCGGTGCCGCCGATCAGCACCGGCAGGCCGTCGGCCCGCGATATCGCACCGGTGACGCGCATGCGCTCGTCGTGCCGCAGTTCGACGTCGGCCGGGTTGATCCACTCCTTCGCGCCGTGCTCGTCCTCGCGGTAGAACGTGTCGGCGATGACCATGCCCTGGGTGAGCAGGCGCGTGGCCGGCTCATCGCTGCCCACCAGCCCGGCATCGCGCAGGAGCTTGTGATAGAAGCGGAAGTACATCAGGTGCAGGATCGCGTGCTCGATGCCGCCGATGTACTGGTCGACCGGCAGCCAGTAATTCGCGCGCTCGTCGACCATGTCGGTCGCGCCCGGCGAGGTGTAGCGCGCGTAGTACCAGCTCGACTCCATGAAGGTGTCGAAGGTGTCGGTTTCGCGCTCGGCCGCGCCGCCGCACTGCGGGCAGGTGGTCTTGCGCCATTCGGGATCGGACTTGATCGGGGAATGCACGTCGCCCGAGGCGAACGCATCGGCCACGTCCTCCGGCAACAGCACCGGCAGTTGCTCTTCCGGCACCGGCACCGAACCGCAGGCCGCGCAGTGGATCACCGGGATCGGGCACCCCCAGTAGCGCTGGCGGCTCACGCCCCAGTCGCGCAGGCGGAAATTGACCCGGCGCGCGCCGGTGCCTTCGGCCTCGAACTTCGAGGCCAGCGCATCGAACGCGGCATCGAAGTCCATGCCGTTGTAATCGCCCGAGTTGATCAGCCAGCCGCGCTCGGTCTGCGCGCCTTCCTCGTCGATGCGGCGGAAATACTCGCGCACCACCGCGACGGCCGCATCGATCTCGACCACGTCGATCGCGGCATGTCCGCCAAGCGCGACCGCCATCGGATCGTCGTGCTCGGCGACATGCGAGGACATTTCCTGCAGGGCGTCGCGCACCGCGGCATCCACGATCACCGGCTTCACCGGCAGGCCGTAGGCCTTGGCGAATTCCCAGTCGCGCTGGTCGTGCGCCGGCACCGCCATCACTGCGCCGGTGCCATAGCCCATCAGCACGAAGTTGGCGACGTAGACCGGGACGTCCTCGCCGGTGACCGGGTGGATCGCCCACAGGCCGGTGGCCATGCCGCGCTTTTCCTGGGTCTCCAGTTCGGCCTCGGACACGCCGCCCTGCCTGAGGTCGGCCAGGAACGCGGCCAGTTCCGGATTGCCGGCGGCCGCCTTCAGCGCCAGCGGGTGCTCGCCCGCGATGCTGATGAAGGTGACGCCCATCAGCGTGTCGGGGCGGGTGGTGAAGACGGTCAGCGGTTCGGCTTCGCCATCAATGCGGAACTGGATCTCCAGGCCTTCGCTGCGGCCGATCCAGTTGCGCTGCATCGTCTTGACCGAATCCGGCCAGCCATCGAGCGTGTGCAACTCATCCAGCAGCTGCTGCGCGTAATCGGTGATGCGCAGGAACCACTGCGGGATCTCGCGCTTCTCGACCAGCGCGCCGGTGCGCCAGCCGCGGCCGTCGATCACCTGCTCGTTGGCCAGCACCGTCTGGTCGACCGGATCCCAGTTGACCACGCTGTTCTTGCGGTAGGCCACGCCCTTCTTCAGCAGGCGCACGAACATGCGCTGCTCGTGCATGTAGTAGTCCGGCTTGCAGGTGGCGAACTCGCGGCTCCAGTCGATCGCGTAGCCCAGCGACTTCAGCTGCGCGCGCATGTGCTCGATGTTGGCGTAGGTCCACTTCGCCGGCGCGGTCTTGTTCTTGATCGCGGCGTTCTCGGCCGGCAGGCCGAATGCGTCCCAGCCCATCGGCTGCAGCACGTTGTGCCCGGTCATGCGTTTGTGCCGGCTGATCACGTCGCCGATCGTGTAGTTGCGCACGTGGCCCACGTGCAGCGCACCCGACGGGTACGGCAGCATCGACAGGCAGTAGTACTTCGGCTTGTCCGACTGCTCGCTGACCTCGAAGGCGCGGGTGCTGGCCCAGAACGACTGGGCGGCGGATTCGACGGTGCGGGGATCGTAGGAAACGGGTTCGGACACGGCGGAAAACTTGCGAAAACGGGCCTGACAGCCTACCGCAGCCCCCCTCCAGCCGCCATGCGTGGCACCATCCGGCCACAACCAGGGGGAAACGCCATGCGCAAACAACTGCTTGCCGCCGTCGTGCTGACCACGCTTTGCGTGCCCGCGTTCGCCGCCGATGCGCCAGGCGCGGGCACCGCCCTGCACTGCGGCAAGTTGTTCGACAGCCGCAGCGGCAAGCTGCTGGGACCGCATACCGTGGTGGTGCGCAACGGGAAGGTGGCGGACGTGCTGGCGGGTCGCGTGGAAGCCGTGGCGGAGGCAACCGCCATCGACCTGTCCGACCGCACCTGCATGGCCGGCTGGACCGACCTGCACGTGCACCTGGGCAGCCAGTCCAGCCCGCAGAGTTACTCCGAAGGCTTCCGCCTCGACGATGTCGACTTCGCCTTCCGCAGCGTGGGCTATGCCGAGAAGACCCTGCTCGCCGGCTTCACCAGCGTGCGCGACCTCGGCGGCGACGTCACCCCGCACCTGCGCGATGCGATCAACCAGGGGCTGCTGAAGGGACCGCGGATCTGGGCCGCCGGCAAGTCCATCGCCACCACCGGCGGCCATGCGGACCCCAGCAACGGCCTCAACGACCGATTGGCGCATCTGATCGGCCCGCCCGGCCCCACCGAGGGCGTGATCAATTCCGTCGACGACGCGCGCCAGGCCGTGCGCCAGCGCTACAAGGACGGCAGCGACGTCATCAAGATCACCGCGACCGGCGGCGTGCTGAGTTACGCCAAATCCGGGGATGCGCCGCAGTTCACGGTCGACGAGGTCAAGGCGATCGTCGACACCGCCAGGGACTACGGCTACCGGGTCGCGGCGCATGCGCATGGCGAGGAAGGCATGTACCGCGCGGTCGCCGGCGGCGTCACCAGCATCGAGCACGGCAGCTACATGAGCGAGCGGGTGATGACGCTGATGAAGGAAAAAGGCACCTGGTACGTGCCCACGCTGTACGCGGGCCGCTTCGTCGCCGACAAGGCGAAGATCGATGGCTACTTCCCCGAGATCGTGCGGCCCAAGGCGGCGCGCATCGGCGCGCAGATCCAGGACACCGCGGCCAAGGCCTATCGCAGCGGGGTGAAGATCGCCTTCGGAACAGACATGGGCGTGGGTCCGCACGGTGACAACGCGCGCGAATTCCAGTACATGACCGAAGCCGGCATCCCCGCCGCCTACGCGCTGCAGGCGGCGACGTTCCTCGCGGCAGAGGTGCTCGGCGTGGACGACCAGGGCGTGGTCGAAGTCGGCAAGCGCGCCGACATCATCGCCATGCCGGGCGACCCGCTGGCCGACATCGGCAATACGATGAAAGTCGACTTCGTCATGAAGGACGGCGTGGTCTACCGGACGCCACAGCGATGAACCTGGAGTGGCTGGGCTTCCTGGCCGCCGCGTGCACCACGCTGTCGTTCGTGCCGCAGGCGGCGAAGACCATCCGCACCCGCGACACCTCCGGCATCTCGCTGTGGATGTACGTGGTGTTCACCTTCGGCATCGCCTGCTGGTTCGGCTACGGCGTGTACCTGATGTCGTGGCCGATGATCCTGTCGAACGTGGTGACGTTCGTGCTGTCGTCGACGATCCTGGGCATGAAGCTCAAGTACGGCTGAGCCGCCACGCGGCGAGCAGCCACCAGCCGAACCACAGCGCGAACGCGAGCCGCTGGGCGATTCCCACCCACAGGCCGATCGGCGCAAGCACGGCGATGATCGGCACCAGCGCGCCGATGGCGACGCTGCCCAGCGCGAAGCCGGCACCACGTCGCGCGCCCACGGCCAGCAACATCGCGCCGGGCACGAACGCGATCCACCACAACATCCAGGCGAGGACGTGCAGGCGGCTTTCGGTGGAATCGGTATCGCTCGGATCCAGCGGCAGCAGCCCCTGCGCCGCGAACGTCAGCGCCGACAGCTGCACCAGCACCAGACTGACGCGCGCGAGCCAGCCGGCATCGCCCACGCTGCCACGCAGGCGCTGACCCGCCCATGCCAGCAAGGCACCCGGCAGCACGAATGCCAGCAGGTTGAAGGCGAACGCCCACGGCAGCCCGGCAGTGCCGCGCAACGCGACCGGATGCACGCGATGCGAGTATTCCGGCACGCCGACGTTGGCCAACAACAAAGCCACCGCGAACAGCGCGGCCGCGCCGAGGGCAAGGCGACTGGCGGACGAGTTCATCGGCACGCCTGCTTGAAGTGGGTGTCGAGGAACGCTTCCATCTTCGGGAATTCATCCAGCGG
>Ga0073899_10001670_pt1 | contig 20215 bp, 17 predicted proteins | sample KloWWTmetaKNB5Ph_FD_88975 | JGI IMG/M metagenome (GOLD analysis project Ga0073899, IMG submission 88975) | Active sludge microbial communities from Klosterneuburg, Austria, studying microevolution and ecology of nitrifiers - Klosterneuburg... | ecosystem: Engineered > WWTP > Aerobic digester >... | reverse complement strand
GCCCTTCACCCTGGTCGGCGCCACCACCCGCGCCGGCATGCTGACCAACCCGCTGCGCGACCGCTTCGGCATCGTGTCGCGGCTGGAGTTCTACACACCGGAAGAACTCGGCTTCATCGTCAGCCGCTCGGCACGCCTGCTCAAGGTCGAGATCGACGACCGCGGCGCACTCGAAATTGCGCGCCGCGCGCGCGGCACGCCGCGCATCGCCAACCGCCTGCTGCGCCGGGTACGGGACTATGCCGAAGTAAAGGCCAATGGCGACATCACCACAGCGGTGGCCGATGCCGCGCTGCACATGCTGGACGTGGACACCCTTGGCCTCGATATCATGGACCGCAAGCTGCTGTCGGCGATGCTGGAAAAGTTCGGCGGTGGCCCGGTCGGCCTGGACAACATTGCGGCGGCCATCGGCGAATCCACCGACACCATCGAGGATGTCATCGAACCCTACCTGATCCAGCAGGGCTATCTGCAGCGCACACCGCGGGGGCGAATGGCCACGCCTTCGATCTGGCAACACTTCGGGCTGGCGCCGCCGCGCACGGGCGGCGACCTGTTCGAGGCCTGAGAGCACCCGACCATGCGCTCGCTGCAGATGGTGATGTTCATGCTGTGCGTGGTGGGCGGGCTATTCCTGCTGACCCAGGCGCCGCCCTTTTTCATGCCGGCACGCGGCAACCCGGCCATCGGCCTGCAGTTCGGCACCACTGCCTCACGCCTGCTCGGTGCGGGCCTGCTGGCGCTTGCCGCCGTGGGCGGACAATACCTGCGAGCCATGTACTACAGCGAGGAACGACGGCTACCCAACGGTGCGGGACAGCGCCGATACTTCGCGTCCCTGCTGCTGGCGCTGGCGCTGATCACCGGGGCCTTGCTGACAGCGGAACGCGGCCCCAACCCGGACTACCGTGCACGCGGCACTGCCGGGTCAGGCCCTTAGGCGAGCCCAGATTCGGCGATTCAACGAGCGACTCATTCAGCGTCTCGGGGAGGCGCTTCGGCAGGCTCGTGTTCGGCCATCAGCGCACGCAAGCGATCGGCGGTGTCGATCATCTCGATCAGTTCGCGCGAACTCAGGACGGCGCCGAAATGCTCGAGCGCGGCCGCCGTGATGAACAGGTGACCATTGTCGCGACGTGTCACCCAGCCGAGCTCGACCAGTCGTACGATCTTGCGCCGCACGGTTTCGCGTGGCAGTCCGGTGACCGCCGCAATGGAATAGGCATTACAGGGGCGGAAACGCGCCTGCGACATCAATCCGTCAGCCGAAACTGGCTCCTGACCGTCTGGCGTATCCCCAACCGATTTCGCGGTGCTGTTTTCGAGCGCCCCGATATTGTGCAAGCCAATTTCGCCCAACAGGATGGGCAGCAGGATATCGCGGTCGAATTCGTCGAACCAGCGACGCAGGTTGCGGATCTCGTGACGGACCAGCACCACCACCACGGCGCGCATTGCCGAACGCGACCAGCTACCGGTCGATTGCGCTGTGCCGGCCGCAACGTCCTGAGTCGACACCCCCTTGGGGCTGGCTTTGTTTGGCATGTTTTACCGGAACGCATCCCCCCTGCGGGACGATGGCACGTTCATCCATCCTGAGTTATTGCTGCATGCATGAATTCGTCAGCATATCCCGGCTTCGCACGACCTCAGCCTTTGGCAATGCCCAATATGGGCAAAATTAGCATAATTGACATTCACTTCCGTGCGCGCGGATGAGCCTTGTCGTAGACCTGCGCCAGATGCTGGAAATCGAGATGGGTGTACACCTGCGTGCTGCGAATGCTGGCATGGCCGAGAAGCTCCTGGACCGCACGCAGATCGCCACTCGATTGCAGCAAGTGGCTGGCAAAACTGTGCCGCAGCATGTGCGGATGGACATGGATGCCGAGGCCGATCAGGCGAGCACGGTGGGCAAGCCGGCTGCGGATGCCCGCTGACGACAGGCGCGCGCCGGTGCGCGACACGAACAGCGCCTTCTCGGCCGCTGCCGCCACCTGTCCGCGCACCGCCAGCCAGGCCCGCACCGCGTCCAGGGCCTTGCCGCCCACCGGCACGCTGCGCTGGCGCTGGCGCTTGCCAGTCACGTTGACCAGGGCTTCAGTCAGATCCAGGCCGCCGCCCACATCGAGCGCAGCCAGTTCGGCAAGGCGCAGGCCGGATGAATAGAACAGCTCGAACATCGCCACGTCACGCACCTCGAGCAGGCTCCCGACCTCAGCCTCCAGCAGGGCCTGGGCCTGGTCGGGCGAAAGGGAACGCGGCAGGGTGATGGGCGATTTGGGGGCACGGATACCCTCTACCGGGTTGGCGCGCACGCCATGGTGGCGCGCCAACCAGCGGTAAAGCCCGCGCCAGGCGGAAAGATGGCGCGCAATCGAACGCCCCGACAGCCCCTGGCCATGCAGGCGGCCAACAAAGCGGCGAATGTCTTGCGGTGCAAGCGTCGCGAGGGCACGCCCGTCGGCGAGCTGCAACAGCGCCTCGACATCACGGCGGTAGGCCTGCAGGGTCAGCACCGCGGCGCGGCGCTGGCTGGCAAGCCAGCCAAGCCAGGCCTCGGCCTCGGGGGGCAGCACGATCACTTCAGGCACGGAGCGGGGAGCGGGCTTCACACGCCGGGCCCGATCGCGTCAGCCGTGAGCGGCAGACGACAACGCCGCCGCCGCCAGATCGCCAATGCGGCTAAGGTACAGGGTGCCCATGTCGGCGTAAAAGCGTTCGCTCTCGGCACTGCCCAGCGCCAGCAAGCCAAAGGCTGCGCCCCGGCGCCGAAGCGGAATCAGGGCAACCGAACGCAGGTGCGGCGCCGCCTCGCCGAAGCAGGCCAGCACGTCCATGTGCTCGGGCGCACCGCAGTAGGGATGACGCAGCGCATCGAGCTGGCGGCGAACCTGCTCGCTCAGGCGCGCTGAATCGACCGGATCCGCCGCCAGCCCCCAGGTTTCGAGCGCGACATGTGGCACTGAAAAGTCTTCCCGCAGGCTGAGGATCAGCGCATGGCGCACCGCTTCCACGCTGCCAGGCTCAAGCAGGGCCACGGCCAGGCGATGCACCTTGGTACTGATGTCGTCATTTTCCTCGCCAAAGCGGATCAGTTCGGCGAGCTTGACTTCGAGCTGACGAATCTTGTCGCGCAGGGCGTAGAGCTGGCGCTCGGCAAGCGAAATGGCCTGGCCACCATGCTGCGGATGCGGCACGGTCAGCTGAGTGAACAGCTCCCCATGATGGGAGAGAAAATCAGGGTTGTCGCGCAGATAGCGGGCGACGTCGTCGGCATTCATGTTCATCACTCCGGTCGGGCGCGCAAGGCGTCCGGGATCAGCTATTGGGCAGGCGGCCGGGATACCGGCCAGCCTTCAGTCAAGCACCATCTCACCGTCGAAAACAGTCACGGCCGGTCCGGTCATCCGCACCGGCCTACCCGGGCCAGCCCAGGCAATCTCGAGTTCGCCACCACGGGTCTCCACCCGCACTGGCGACGCCACCAGGCCGCGCAGGATGGCGGCGACCACTGCGGCACAGGCGCCGGTGCCACAGGCCAGGGTCTCGCCCGCGCCACGCTCGAACACGCGCAAACGCACGCGATGCAGATCGACCACCTGCAGAAACCCGGCATTGACCCGCGCCGGAAAGCGTTCATGACGCTCGATCAGGGCACCCTGCACGGCCACCGGCGCCGCATCCACGTCGGCCACCACCTGTACCGCGTGCGGGTTGCCCATCGACACCGCGGTGATCGCCACCGTGGCATCACCCACCTCCAGCGGCTGGACCACTGCGTCGGATTCGGACAGGAAGGGAATCCTCGCCGGCGCCAGCTCGGGCACGCCCATGTCGACCGTCACCAGTCCGTCCTCACGCAGGCGCAGGGTGATGATGCCCGAGCGGGTTTCGACGCGGATCTCGCGTTTGTTGGTGAGACGCTGCTCATGCACGAAACGCACGAAGCAGCGCGCGCCATTGCCGCACTGCTCGACCTCGCCACCGTCGGCATTGAAGATGCGGTAGCGGAAATCGACACCCGGCTGGCTCGCCGGCTCAACCACCAGCAACTGGTCGCAGCCGACACCAAAGTGGCGATCGGCGATTGCCCTGACGCGAGCCGGGGTGAGCTCAAGCGGGACACGCGTCGCATCGATGACGACGAAGTCATTGCCCAAGCCATGCATCTTGGTGAAGCGCAGTTTCATCGCAGCTCGGTCAGCAAGGGACGGGCGCCGCCCGCAAAGCGCAATTGTCCTCTACCGCGCCGGCCAGCGTCCACCGCGAGGCGGTTCAGTAAATGCGCGGCTCGCCTTCCGGGCGGGTCTTGAAACGGCGATGCACCCAGTAGTACTGCTCGGGCATGGTGCGCACCACACCTTCGAGCCAGACATTCATGCGCCGGGTGTCGGCTTCGACGTCGTCCGAAGGGTAGTCCTGCCACGGCTCGCCAAGCGTCAGCACATAACCCGCGCCGCCGGGCAGAATCCGCACCACACAGGGCATCACGACTGCCCCGGCCAGCCGAGCCAGGCGCGGCAGCCCGGTAATGGTGGCCGCCGGCACGCCGAAGAAGGGCACGAAGATCGATTCCTTGCGGCCGTAATCGAGGTCGGGCAGATAGTACAACGGCCGCCCGGCCTTCATCGCCTTGACCGTGGCCCGCACACCGTCGTGGCGCGACAGCAGCAACTGGTCGTTGAAGCGGCTGCGGCCATGGTGCAGCCAGCGGTCGAAGACCTTGTTCTTTTGTTGCGCATAGACGCTGACGAAGTTGCCCTCCAGCGACAGCCGGGTGACCGCCGCGTCGAGGCCAACGAAGTGCGGCGTAAGCAGGATCACCGGCCGCCCAGCTGCCCTCAGCGCATCGAGCCGCTCCAGACCATCGATGCGCACCAGCCGGCGCATGCGCTCGGGACTCGCCCACCAGGCCAGGCCGCGTTCGAGCATGCTGCGCCCGGTCACGGCGAAGTTACGCCGGGCCAGCGCACGGCGCTCGGTTACCGACAGTTCGGGGAAGCACAGCCGCAGATTGGTCAGCGCCACCCTGCGCCGCGGCACGACGACCAGGTAGAGCAGCAGGCCAAAAACCTCGCCGATGCGCGACAGCACCGACAGCGGTAGCCAGTGCAGCAGCCAGAACAGGCCGATGGCGAGTTGGCTCATTGCTCCGCGCCCTCGCCGCCGGGGGGCTGATCCGCGGCGGGACGCTCACTGCGCGGCTGCTTGTAGCGGTTGTAACCCCATAGGTACTGCTGCGGACACCGCAGGATGATGCGCTCCACCTCGCGGTTGATGATCCCGACGTCGGTCTCGAGCACGCCCGTCAGCGTCTCGGTCGGCGCCTGCAGGCGAAAGACGTAGCCTTCGCCACGAGGCAGGCGCTCGGCCCAGGTGTAGATCACGCGCACGCCCTTCACCGCGGCCAGGCGCGCGGCCAGGGTCATGGTCCACGCCGGCTTGCCGAAGAAGGGCGCCCATACGCCCTCGCCCTCGCCCGGCACCTGGTCGGGCAGCATGCCCACCGCCTCATGGCTGCGCAGCGTCTTGACCAGCTTGCGCACACCGGACAGATCCGCCGGCGCGGTGCGCATCTGGCCGCGCGCGCGACCCGCCTCCATCAGCGGCTGCAGCCTGGGCTTGCGCGGCGGACGGTAGAGCACCGTGATCGGGATCTGCGCGGCGATGCACTGCGCGGTGATCTCGAAGCAGCCGAGGTGCGGGGTGATGAAAAGGATGCCGGCCCCATCTGCCCGCGCTTGCTCGACAAGTTCCCAGCCCTCGGTGCGCACCGCGCTGGCAACCACCTCCGCCGCCGGACGCAGCCAGATCCACGGCAACTCCAGCGCCTGGCGCCCTGCCTCGGCGACGGCTGCGCGCAGCACCGCCTTGTCCTCGCGGCCAAGCGCGTTGAACAGATTGGCACGCAGGCGTCGCGCATAGGACTTTGATGCGCGATACACCAGCCACCCCGCCCAGCCACCCAGGCGATGCAGCCAGGGCAGGGGCAGGCGGGACAGGAGACGGAACGAAAGTTCGACCAGCACGTCAGAGTCGGGCCAAGGATAGGGGGTCGGGAGCGCGGCAGCGGCGGGGCTTTGCGCCGGGAAGATGCAAGGGATGATTCTTGCGCCAAGCCCCGAATGCTTACACACCCAACGATCCCGGTCTATAATCCGCCACATCGCCGAGTTAAATCGACAACTTGCAGGGCGGTGGCGCGGATGGTTTCCAGCGCACACAAATACTGCTAAAGCGTCGGCTGCCCGATGAAATCCCCGGAGCTAGCCGCAGACGCAAGTCATTGGCTAATCGGGGATTTTTTGTTTCTGGAGCAGAGCAACATGGCTGAATTTCTGTTTACGTCCGAGTCCGTTTCCGAAGGCCACCCCGACAAGGTTGCCGACCAGGTGTCCGACGGTGTGCTCGACGCCATCCTGACCGAAGACCCCAAGGCACGCGTTGCCTGCGAGACTATGGTTTCCACCGGTCTGGTGGTGATCTCGGGCGAAATCACTACCACCGCCCACCCCGATTACCGCGAAATCGCGCAGGACGTCATCCGCCGCATCGGCTATGACAACTCCGATATCGGCTTCGACTACAAGAGCTGCGCGGTGCTGGCAGCGATCAACCGCCAGTCGGCGGACATCGCGCAAGGCGTAGACAAAGCGAACGACGATCCGCTCGACCAGGGCGCGGGCGACCAGGGCCTGATGTTCGGCTACGCCACCAACGAAACCCCCAGCCTGATGCCGCTGCCGATCTATTACGCACACCGCGTCATGCAGCGCCAGGCCGAAGTGCGCAAGGACGGCCGCCTGCCGTGGCTGCGCCCGGACGCCAAGAGCCAGCTGACGGTCAAGTACATCGACGGCAAGCCGGTCGCGATCGACACCGTGGTGGTGTCCACCCAGCACAATCCCGACGTGACCCAGGAGCAGATCCGCGAGGCGGTGATCGAACTCATCATCAAGCCGGTGCTGCCCAGGGAGTTGATGCAGGGCAATGTGCGCTTCCTGGTGAACCCGACCGGGCGCTTCGTCGTCGGCGGCCCGCACGGGGATTGCGGCCTGACCGGACGCAAGATCATCGTCGACACCTACGGTGGCGCAGCCCACCACGGTGGCGGTGCATTTTCGGGCAAGGATCCGTCCAAGGTCGACCGTTCGGCCGCCTACGCCGGCCGCTACGTGGCGAAAAACATCGTCGCCGCCGGCCTGGCGGACAAATGCGAAGTGCAGGTCGCCTACGCAATTGGGGTCGCGCGCCCGGTATCGCTGATGGTCAACACCTTCGGCACCGGCAAGGTCGCCGACGACACCATCGTCGCGCTGATCAGCAAGCACTTCGACCTGCGTCCGAAGGCGATCATCCAGACGCTGGGCCTGCTGCGCCCGATCTACTCCAAGACCGCTGCCTACGGCCACTTCGGTCGCGACGAGCCGGACTTCACCTGGGAGCAGACTGACAAGGCCGCCGCACTGCGCGCCGACGCCGGGCTGTAACTTCAGGCGTCATCACGCCCCTCGCCGGCAACGGCGGGGGGCGTTTCGCGTGAAAGCGCCGCAAACGGTGACGAATCCCCACGAACCCCTGCTCTCACCTGCGGTCTTCCCACTCCCCAACCCAACAACACAAGCCACGCTAACAAAATCATGCTCCAGCACGCCCTGATGTTCGTCCTCGGCCTTACCATCCTCGTCATCGGCGCCGACCTATTGGTAAGAGGCGCCTCGCGCCTCGCCGTCTCGTTTGGCGTCTCGCCGCTGGTGGTGGGCCTCACCGTGGTCGCCTTTGGCACCAGCGCGCCCGAGATGGCGGTGTCGGTGGGTTCGGCACTCACAGGCAACCCGGATCTCGCGATCGGCAACGTGGTGGGCAGCAACATCGCAAACGTGCTGCTGATTCTTGGCATTTCGGCGCTGATCACGCCACTGCTGGTCGATACGCAGATCATTCGCCAGGAAATCCCAATCATGATCGGCGCTTCCGCGCTGCTGGTGGTGATGGGGCTGGACGGCAATATCGGCATGATCGAAGCAGCCACGCTGTTCGGCCTCGTGATCGCCTATACCGTGTTCCTGATCATGCAGTCGCGACGCGCAGAGAAACCCGCACAGGATGACGGCGCGAGCGACATTGCGCGCTCGAACTGGGACCGCCACTGGACCGTTCAGCTGGCCCTGATCGTGGTCGGGCTGGTGCTGCTGGTGCAGGGCGCCGACTGGCTGGTGGGCGCTGCGGTGTCCGTTGCGCGCGTGTTCGGCATCAGCGATCTGGTGATCGGCCTCACGGTAGTGGCGATCGGCACTTCGATGCCCGAAATCGCCACCTCCATCGTCGCCGCCATGCGCGGCCAGCGCGACATTGCCGTCGGTAACGTGGTGGGCAGCAACGTGTTCAACATTCTTGCCGTGCTCGGCGTCACCGGCCTGGTGTCGGGCGGCGATCTGCCGGTATCGGAGGCGGCACGCAATTTCGACCTGTGGGTGATGCTGGCGGTGGCTTTCGCCTGCCTGCCGATCATGATTTCGGGGCGAGAGATCGCGCGCTGGGAAGGCGGCGTATTCATCGCCTACTATGCGGTCTACACCGCCTGGCTGGTACTGCAGGCCCAGCGCCATGACAGTCTGCCGGCCTTCTCGGGAATCATGCTGAGCTATGTGCTGCCACTGACGGTGATCACCCTGGTGGTCAGCATGGTGAAGCAGCACGACAAACGCCCCGGTCATTGAGTGGGGTGTCGGTCAGCGCCGCTACCCGGCGTTCAGTCGGCAAGGCGGAAGCGACGCACGGCCTGCAATAGAGAGTCGGCCAGCAGGTTGAGCTCCTCGGCACGGCTCAGCGAATCGCGCGTGGCCTCGTGGCCTTGCTCACTCTTGCGCGCGATCTGCTCCACCGATTGAGCGATGTTGGTGCTGGCCTGGCGCTGCTCGTGCAAAGCGACTGAAATCTCGCCCACCACGTTGCGCACCCGCCCTGCGCCCTCCTCCAGCGCGGTCACCGCCTCGCGCGCACGCTCCGCCGCGACAGCCCCGCGATCAGCCAGCGCACGCCCGTCTTCCATGCTGCCGACGGCCTGGCGGGCACTGGCCTGCACACGCTGGATCGTCGCGTTGATTTCCTGTGTCGAATGGGCCGTGCGCTCGGCCAGCTTGCGCACTTCGTCGGCCACCACGGCAAAGCCGCGCCCCTGCTCACCCGCCCGCGCAGCCTCGATCGCTGCGTTCAGCGCCAGCAGGTTGGTCTGCTCGGCAATGCCCTGAATAACCTTGGCGATGTCCGAGATGCTCTCTGCGCTGGTGCCGAGCTCGCCGACCACCACTGCGGAGGCGGACATGCGCTCGGCCACCTGGGCGATGATCTCGACCGCCTCCTTGATCACCTCGGCGCCCTGGCGGACCCTGCCTTCCGAGTCGGCGCTGAGCTGGTCGGCATCTTCGGCGTGCTCGGCGACGACCGAGATGCTCGCGCTCATCTGCTCGACGGACGCTGCAATCGCCTGTGCCGCATCACTCTGGCTCAGCGCGACCGCAGCAACCTGCTCCTCGTTGCGCCGAAGGACATCCACCGCCGCCACCAGATTCGATGCATCGCCGCGAATCTCGCGAACAATGCCGTCCAGCCCTTCCTGCATGGCGCGCATCTCACCCAGCAGGCTATGCCCAGCCGTATCGGCCACCGTGATCCGCTGTCGCAGATCGCCCTCGGTGATGCGCCGCGCCAATGCGGCAGCGTACGCCGGCTCTCCGCCCAACTGGCCAAGCACCCCGCGCACCACCAACACCGAGGCCACGATACACGCCAGCAGCGCCAGGGCGCCAAGCGCCAGCACGATCGATCGTCCACGCTCGAGCGCGGCCGCGGATTGCGCACGCATGGCGCCCGCCAGTTGCTCGAGATGCACCATCTGCTTCAGCAGCTCACCCCGCATCTCTCGCCACGCCGGCGTTTCGCTGCGCACCAGGAGATCCTTTGCGCCATCGCCATCACCGCCCTGGACGCGTTCGATCACCTGCCTCTGCAGCGGCGCCCAGCGCAGGGCAATCTCGCGCAGCCGCGCAGCAGCAGCCTCATCACCATTGAGCATCGCCGGCCGGGCGACCAGGCCAAGCAGGGTTTCATCGAAGCCCTTGCGTGCCTGGTCGAAGTTGTCATAGGCCTTGGGGTTGGCCGGGTCGAGCAGAATGTTGCGCAAGGCCTGACCCATCTGCAGGCCTTGCGCATAAGCGAACGTCACGTCGCGCTCGGCCGCCAGCTCCTTGTCGATAAAACCCGACAGGCGCACCCCGGCGGCCTGCATCTGCCACAGTGCAGCACCCAGCGCGAGAATGAAAACGGTACAAGTCAAGCCCGCGAGCAAGCCGAGCTGTGCGCGAACTGTCATGGTTCTGGAAGTCATGGATCGATCCCTGCATGAGGATTTTTGAGTCAGGGCCTACCGAATGCGCAATGCCAACGACACGCCCCTGTCCGCTTAACGGCACGCTGGCCGCAATCTGAATACCCAGGGCGCGCCCTGCCGCGAGATCTGCGCTGCGCACCACCGGGAAGAAAGGTTTCCTGCCGCTGCCGTTGCGCTACAATTCACCCTTCCGAGGAGCGCTGCGAGGCGCCGGGCTGTCCAGCCCAGGCCCCCAGGCTCGGACCCCGCCGCCACGGCGGGTTGCGGTTCAACGGCGCTCACCCTGCTAATCATCTTCAACCCTGCCGGGTTCGGGATGCCGGGTGAGCCCCATGCAGCGTAGCTGCTGCCCTCTCCCGTCCCGCCCGGCGATAGCATGGAGCTATTCATGAACGCTGTGGCTGACAAGACCTTTACCGATTTCGTTGTTGCCGACCTGACGCTGGCCGACTGGGGGCGCAAGGAGATCCGCATCGCCGAAACCGAAATGCCCGGCCTGATGGCGATCCGCGAGGAATACGCCGCCAGCCAGCCGCTCAAGGGCGCGCGCATCACCGGTTCGCTGCACATGACCATCCAGACCGCGGTGCTGATCGAAACCCTGATCGCGCTCGGTGCCGAAGTACGCTGGGCCTCGTGCAACATCTTCTCCACTCAGGACCATGCCGCCGCGGCCATCGCCCATGGCGGCATCCCTGTGTTCGCAGTCAAGGGCGAATCCCTGACCGAATATTGGGACTACACCCACCGCATCTTCGAATGGCAAGACGGTGGCTACAGCAACATGATCCTCGACGACGGCGGCGACGCCACGCTCTTGCTGCACCTGGGCACACGCGCCGAGCACGATCTCTCGGTGCTGGCCAAGCCAAGCTCGGAAGAGGAAACCGTGCTTTTCGCCGCCATCAAGGCCAAGCTCGCCACCGACCCGAGCTGGTATTCAGTTCGCCTGGCGCAGATCAAGGGCGTGACCGAAGAGACCACCACCGGCGTACACCGCCTGTACCAGATGCATGCGCGCGGCGAACTCAAGTTCCCCGCGATCAACGTCAATGATTCGGTCACCAAATCCAAGTTCGACAACCTGTACGGTTGCCGCGAATCGCTGGTCGACGGCATCAAGCGCGCCACCGACGTCATGATCGCGGGCAAGATCGCGGTGGTGGCCGGCTATGGCGACGTCGGCAAGGGCTCGGCCCAGGCACTGCGCGCACTGTCGGCCCAGGTCTGGGTGACCGAGATCGACCCGATCTGCGCGCTGCAGGCGGCGATGGAAGGCTACCGCGTGGTGACCATGGACTACGCAGCCGACAAGGCCGACATCTTCGTCACCGCCACCGGCAACTACCATGTGATCGCGCACGAGCACATGGTGAAGATGAAGAACCAGGCCATCGTGTGCAACATCGGTCACTTCGACAACGAGATCGACGTCGCCTCGGTCGAAGGCTACGAGTGGGAAGAGATCAAGCCCCAGGTCGATCACATCATCTTCCCGGACGGCAAGAGAATCATCCTGCTGGCCAAGGGTCGTCTGGTGAATCTGGGCTGCGCCACCGGCCACCCGAGCTATGTGATGTCGAGTTCCTTCGCCAACCAGACGATCGCCCAGATCGAGCTGTTCACGCGCACGGCGGACTATCCTGTCGGCGTATACACCCTGCCCAAGCACCTCGACGAAAAGGTGGCGCGCCTGCAACTGCGCACGCTCAGCGTCCAACTCACCGAGTTGACCGACGCCCAAGCGACCTACATCGGCGTGCCCAAGGAAGGTCCGTACAAGACCGACCAGTACCGCTATTGATGTCACGCCAAGCCTTTGGGTCGCCAGGCGGCCCAAAGGCGGTGCACAACGAGGAGGATCAGCATGCCGAAGCCCCGGGTTCGCCGCACCCAGAAACAGGACATTCCGGCCCTGATCGCACTCCAGAGGCGCGTCTATCCGACCATTCCTCCGTGGAGCGAACACAAGCTGAGCGAACAGCTTGAGGTGTTTCCGCAGGGTCAGATCGTCGCCGAAACCGAAGACGGCATTGTCGGCTGCGCAAGTTCGCTGACCGTACTGTGGGACGACTGGGCGGACTTCCATACCTGGCGAGAAATCACCAGCTCGGGCACCTTCAGCGAGCACAATCCCACGGGCCGCACGCTGTATGGCGCCGAGGTCTTCGTCGACCCGATGCTGCGCGGCCTGGGCGTGGGACACCTGCTTTACGAAGGGCGGCGCAGGCTGTGCCGGGCGATGAACCTCAAGCGCATCATCGCCTGCGGTCGCCTGCCTGGCTACGACGCCTACGCCGACGCGATGAGCGCCGAGTTCTACGCGCAGAAGGTAGTTTGGGGCGATTTCGTCGACCCGGTGCTGAGCTTCCAGTTGCGCGAGGGCTTTTCCTACTGTGGCGTGATTGCCGACTACCTGCCCGAGGACGTTGAATCCCACGGCAACGCCTCGCTCATCGTCTGGCTCAACCCGGATTACGACCCGAGCCGTCCCACTGCAATCATCGAGGACATCGAACCATGATCGTACGCATCGCCGCCGTTCAGTATCTGCTGCGCCCCATCCACGACTGGTCGGGCTTCGAAAACCAGGTTCGCTTCATCATGAAGGCCGCCGGCGACTACAAGCCGCAGTTCGTGCTGCTGCCCGAGATCTTCACCACCCAGTTGCTGTCCTTCATGGACACCAGCGACGTGGTCGCCTCGGTTCGCAACCTCAACGACTATACCCGGCGCTACAAGGACCTGATGCTGGAGCTGGCGCACGACTGGAACGTGCATCTGATCGGCGGCAGCCATCCCACGCTGCATGAAGACGGCCGCCTGCTCAACACCGCCTATTACTTCACCCCCGGCGGCGAGATCTTCGAGCAGGACAAGATCCACCGCACGCGCTGGGAGCGCGAAAAGTGGAATACCGACGCCGGTGATCAGTTGCGCCTGTTCGATACTCCGTTCGGCAAGATCGCCATCCTGATCTGCTACGACATCGAGTTCCCCGAGCTCGCACGCATGGTGTGCGAAGCCGGTGCCGACATCCTGTTCGTGCCGTCGTGCACCGACGACCGCCAGGGTTTCCTGCGCGTGCGCTACTGCTGCCATGCCCGCGCAATCGAGAACCAGGTCTTCGTGGCCATGACGAGCACGGTGGGCAACCTGCCGGTGGAAGGCCTCGGCATGCACTACGGCCAGGCCGCCATCATCACGCCATCGGACTTCCCGTTCGCGCGCGACGGCATCGCCGCCGAAGGCACGCCCAACGTCGAGCAGATCGTGGTCGCCGATGTCGACCTCAAGGATCTCGAGAGTAACCGACTGAGCGGCACGACCATTCCGCTCTATGACAAGCGCAAGGATGTGTACGAGCATCCGGTCGAAGTCATCAAGCTCGCCTGAAGCCCCAACTGCCTGGATCCGAGCGCTTGAAGTCCTTCCACCGCCGCAGCAGTCGCCCCGCCGCACACGCTCACGCGCCCTTAAAGGTCGCGTCGGGGCGCCACGTGCCACGCGCCGACCAGCTGCTGGTCGAACGTGGCCTGGCTCCGTCGCGCACTGCTGCGCGCGCCTTGATCGAAGCCGGACGGGTGTATTGCGATGGTCGCCCGCTGACCAAGCCCGCACAAGCGCTGCCGCCCTCGGCCGAGCTGGTGGTGACGCCAGACGCAGCAGATCGCTTCGTATCGCGCGGCGGGCTCAAGCTGGCAGGCGCGCTCGCGCACACCGGACTGGCGGTGCGCGGCAGGGTCTGCCTCGACATCGGCCAGTCGACCGGCGGCTTCAGCGACTGCCTGTTGCAGGAAGGCGCAGCGCAGGTCGTCGGCGTGGAAGTCGGGCATGGCCAGCTCCATCCGCGACTGGCAGACGACGCGCGCTGTGTGACGCTCGAAGGGATCAATGCCCGCACCCTGTCACCCGCCGAACTCGGCACGCACTGGCCACAGGCCGGCTTCGATCTCATCGTGTGCGATGCCAGCTTCATCTCGCTCACGCTACTGATGCCGCGCTGGGCGCCGCTGCTGGCCGCACACGGCCACATCCTGGCGCTGGTCAAGCCACAGTTCGAGGTCGGCCCACAGGGTCTGGGCAAAGGCGGCATCGTGCGCGACGACACACGCTACCCACAGGTCGAGCAGCGCCTGCGCACCGCAGCCCAGGCCGCAGGCATCGACATCCTGGATTGGTTCGCCTCGCCGATTTCCGGTGGCGACGGCAACCGCGAGTTCTTTTTCCATGGCGTGGCCGCTGCCGCGCCCCTGCATTCCGGCCCTCAAGGGCCTCACTCCCAACCCGACATCCCATGAGCACCGAAATCTCGATCGAGTTCTTTCCGCCCACCACCACCGAAGGCGCCGACAAGCTGCGCACCACGTGCGATCGGCTGGCCGCACTGAAACCGTCCTTCTTCTCAGTCACCTACGGCGCGGGGGGTTCGACCCGCGAGCGCACCTTCGCCACGGTGAAGGACATCGCTGCCGCCGGCCATGAGGCAGCGCCCCATCTGTCCTGCGTTGGCTCCACCCGCGACAGCATCCGCGAGATCCTGCAGGAATACATGGAGGCCGGCATCCACCGCATCGTCGCGCTGCGCGGCGACCTGCCATCGGGCGTGGTCGATCCGGGTGAGTTCCGCCACGCCAACGAGCTGGTGGAGTTCATCCGCGCCGAAACCGGCGACCGCTTCCACCTCGAGGTGGCGGCCTACCCCGAATGGCACCCGCAGGCGAAGAGCCCGAAGGATGACCTGCTCGCCTTCAAACGCAAGGCCGACGCCGGCGCCAACTCGGCGATCACACAGTATTTCTACAATGTCGACGCCTACCTTTACTTCGTTGAGGCGGCGCGCAAGATGGGCGTCAGCATTCCGGTCGTGCCCGGCATCATGCCGATCGGCAGCTTCAGCAAGCTGGCGCGCTTCTCGGATGCCTGCGGTGCCGAAATCCCGCGCTGGATGCGCAAGACCTTCGAGAGCTACGGCGACGACGCGGACTCGATCCGCGCCTTCGGCCTCGACGTCGTCACCAGCCTGTGCGAGAAGCTGCTCGCCGAAGGCGCGCCCGGCCTGCATTTCTACAGCATGAACCTGGCCGGACCGACCACCGAGATCTGCCGACGCCTGGGGCTGACTACCTGATCTGGGCAATCCGGGGCACCAGCGGGCAGCGGATGTGAAATTTGCACCTCAAGCGCAGACGGGATGGGCCGTAAACAACTGACGAAACGCCCATTCCGTGCTGCCTGTCGCAGCCACCCCATCAGGATCCGCTCGACATGCCTTGCCCGCACTCCTCTATCAATCCGGTCTGCGACACCCGCCCGGATGCCACGCCTGTGCCTGCTTCAGCGCGCAGACTATTGGCCCGCCTACTACTGCCGTGCGCGCTCGCGCTGTCCGGGCTACCGGCGCTGGCGCAAACCGACCCTCTCACCGAGCTCAGCATCGAACAACTGATGGCGGTGCCGGTGATCGGTGCATCGCGCTACGAGCAACAGCAGGACAAGGTTGGCGCCGCAGTCACCGTGATCACCCGCGACGAGATCCGCGCCTTCGGCTGGCGCACGCTCGATGAGGCACTCACCACCCTGCCCGGCGTGTACACCACCTATGACCGCCAGTATTCCTATGTCGGCGTGCGCGGCTTCGGCGTCCCGGGCGACTACGCGACCCGCTTGCTGGTGACGATCGATGGCATGCGCGTGAACGAGCCGCTCTACGACGGCGCGCCCGTTGGCCGCATGCTGCCGCTCGACATGGATCTGGTCGAGCGCATCGAATTCATCCCCGGGCCGGGCGGTGCGGTCTATGGCCAGAACGCGATGTTTGGCGTGGTCAATGTCATCACACGCAAAGGTTCATCACTCGACGGCGGCGAGTTCGCACTCGCCTGGCAAGCGCCGCAGTCTGCACGCGAGGCGCGAATCAGCTGGGGCAAACGCTTGGAGAGCGGCCTGGAGCTGATGGTGTCGGCCAAGATCCTGCGCGCGGACGGGGACGACCCCTGGATCGACTTCGGCGACCGCGGAAGCGGCATCGTGCGCGGGCTGGACGGCGAACGCGACCAGGAATTCAATCTGACGGTAAACTACGGCTCATGGTCCTTCGGTCTCGCCCACGGCGACCGCCGCAAGGACGACCCTACCGCCGTCTTTAGCGGCGACCCGTTCGCGCCCGGCGCCTTCCAAAGCGACCGCTACACGACGGTCCAGCTCGGCTACCGCAGCGCCCTGTCCGCCACCCTGTCGATGTCGACACGCGCTTTCGTTGGCGACTACCGCAACGAGGCTAGGATGGTCTACGACGGCCTGCCCTACGGCTACCCTTCCACCGCCGCCTGGCACGGTGCCGAGCTGCAACTGGTATCGACCGCAGTGGCCGCGCACACGCTGATGGCGGGCGTCGATTACCAGCGCAACCAGCGGCTGACCCAGGACATCCACGATTACGCCGACCCCAGCTCGGACTACAACTGGCACGACCGCCGCGACGGCTACCGTGCCGGCGTCTATGCGCAGGACGAATGGCGTATCAGCGACACCCTCTCCACCACCGTCGGCCTGCGCGCCGATCACAACGAACTCACCGGGACCACGCTGAGCCCGCGCCTGGCGCTGATCTGGAAGGCCTCCGCACAGACCGCGCTCAAGCTGCTTTACGGCCGTGCGCACCGCGCATCGAACGCCTACGAAGCCTATTACGAAGAAGAGGGTTTGCAGGCTTCCAACCCCGGGCTCGGCGGCGAAACGGTCGACACCTTCGAGATCGTGGCCGACCACCGCGTCTCGTCCGAGCTGCACCTGCGCGCCTCGCTCTACCAGTGGGAGATCAAGGACCTGATCACCCTCGTCACCCGCGACGAGGGCGACGCCCAGTATCAGAGCGCAGGCACGGTGAAGAGCCGCGGCCTGGAGCTGTCAGCCAATCGCAGCTGGCGTAACGGCGCACGACTGCGCGGCAACCTGTCCCTCCAGCACGCCACCGACGCGGCCGAGCAGAGGGTGACGAACTCGCCGCGGGTACTCGCCCGGCTGAACTTCTCCGCACCGCTGCCCTCGACCCCGCTGCGCACCGGCCTGGAGCTCGCTTATGATGGCAACCGGCGCAGCGCCGCCGGGGCCACGGTGGACGGCTACTGGCGGGCCAACCTGCATCTGGTGGCCGAGCGCTGGATCCCCGGCACGGAAGTCTCGCTGAGCATACTGAACCTGTTCGACGCCGACTACGCCCATCCGAGCGCCGGCATGCCCACCCACTGGAGCGACAGCCTCCTCCAGGACGGCCGCAGTCTGAGGCTCAAAGTCGACTACCGCTTCTGAACCCGCATGCGCGCCCCTCGCCCCGCCTCACTCCCGGCACGCACCCCTCCCTCGCTGCAAGGCGCCGCCGGCTGGGCACGTGCACGCTTGCTCGCGCGCACAATGCTCCTGCGCATACTGGTTCTGCTCATGCCGCCTCTGTTCGGGTCGACGGCGCTCGCCCAAGGTGCCCTCGATCCAGCCAATGAATACCGCCTGAAGGCGGCCTTTCTGTTCAACTTCGCCACTTTCACGGAATGGCCAAAAAATGACAGCACGTCGCTATTGGCGTGCGTGTATGGTGACGCCCCCTTCGGTGCGCATCTCGACGCCATCGTCGGCCGCAAGGTGGGCACGCGCAGCTTTCAGGTGCAGCGCGTAAGCAGCGTCGATGCCCTGGACGGCTGCCAGCTGGTATTTATCACGCGGCCGATGATCGGCAACCTCGGCCGGGTGCTCGACCGCCTTGAGGGCCGGGCGGTGCTCACCGTGGCCGACAGCCCGGGTGCGATGGAAAACGGTGTCATGCTCAACATGGACAGCAGCGCGGGCAGGATCAGCTTTTCAGCCAACCTCGCCGCCGCCCGCCGCCAGGGCCTGGGCCTCAGTTCCAAACTCCTCAACCTCGCGACCGAAATCAAACAATGAGCCTCCGCACTCCTGACACCGGAAACCGCATCACGCTCAGCGAAAAGCTGCAGCAGGTCAGCCAGCGTGCGCTGAGCATCGCGGTGGCGCTACTGGCGATCACGATCACGCTTGGCAGCCTGGTGATCAGCACCTTCGCGCTCGAAAGCAACAGCCGCGTGATCGCCCGCGTAATCGCCGACCAGACCGCCGCCAGCCTAATGTTCCTGGACAACAAGGCCACTCGCCGCGTGCTCGCCACTCTCGGACGCATACCCGACGTCCGCGGTGCAGCGGTGTTCGACAGCAGCGGCGCCGAGTTCGCGCGTTACGGGGACTTCGTCACCGAAGACTGGGAAGCGCCGAGACCGTCCGCTGAACGCACGCATTTCAGCCTCGACACGCTGCACATCACTCAGCCGATCGTCGAAAGCGGCAACGTCGTCGGCATGCTCGACCTTGATCTCGACTTGCGCACGCTCTACCTGCAGGTGCTCGCCCACGGCGCGATCACCGCGATCGCCGCCGCCCTCGCGCTACTGCTCGCCACGCTGATGCTCAAGCGCCTGAACCGCGCGGCGCTGCGGCCGCTGTCGGTTCTGTCCGCGCTCATGGACCGCGTTGCCCACACCGAGGACTATGCTGCGCGCGCCGAATCGAGCCAGATCGCGGAAATCGACTCGCTCTGCAGCGGCTTCAACCGCATGCTCAGCCAGATTGCTGACCGCGATGCGCGCCTCGCTGCCCATCGCGATCACCTCGAGGACGAGGTTGCCACGCGCACCGAGGACTTGTGCCGCGCCAAGGAAGCCGCCGAAGCGGCCAGCGAGGCCAAGAGCGACTTCCTGGCGACGATGAGTCACGAGATCCGCACGCCGATGAACGGCGTACTCGGCATGACCGAACTGCTGCTCGACAGCCCGCTCAACGACGACCAGCGCCACTTTGCCGAGGCCGTCGAGAGCTCCGGCCGCCATCTGCTTGGCATCATCAACGATATCCTCGACTTCTCGAAGATCGAGTCGGGCCACCTCGAGCTCGAGGCGGTGGAGTTCGAGCTCAGCGACTTGCTCGAGGACACGCTCACGATGTTCGCCCAGCCGGCAGAGAAAAAAGGGCTCGAACTCATTGCCGACCTGCCACCCGAAGTCCGCCGCAGCCTGCGCGGCGACCCCTTCCGGCTGCGTCAGGTCATCAGCAACCTGCTCAATAACGCCATCAAGTTCACCCAGTGTGGCGAGGTGCAGGTGCGCGCCCGGCTACGCGAGGAAAGCGCCACCCAATGCCATCTGCGCATCAGCGTGCAGGACACCGGCGTCGGCATTCCGGAACACGCCCAGCAACACATCTTCGAACAGTTCTCCCAAGTCGACGGCTCGACCACCCGACAGTACGGCGGCACCGGTCTCGGACTGACGATCTGCCGCCGGCTGATAGGACTGATGGGGGGCGAAATCAGTGTCGACAGCCGGACTGATGAGGGCGCGAGCTTTCACGTCGACCTCTTCCTGCCCAAAGGCAGCAGCAGCCCCGAGTCGCTGCGCAGCAACATCGAACTCGCGGGCGTGCGCGCCCTGATCGTGGACGACAACGCTACCAACCGCGAGATCCTGCTGCGCAATTTGCAGGGCTGGGGGCTGGAGGTCGCAAGTGCGCCCGACGGCCCGGCCGCGCTCGGTCTGCTCGCACAGACTTACGCGGCAGGCCAGCACTTCGACATCGCGGTACTCGACATGCACATGCCGGGCATGGACGGCCTGCAGCTCGCGACGGCCATGCGCAAGGACCCGGCGCTCGCCGCCATCCGTCTGGTCGTGCTGACCTCGAGCTACGCCAGCGCCACCGTGCGCGAGCGCGAGCGCGCCGGCATCCTGCGCTGCGTGCACAAGCCGATCCGCCAGG